>JAABUO010005033.1_pt1 | contig 15507 bp, 16 predicted proteins | sample 5559291 | NCBI WGS metagenome assembly JAABUO01 (sample SAMN10711878, study PRJNA513372) | rock metagenome | isolation source: Antarctica rocks | place: Antarctica: Victoria Land, Finger Mt sud
GTGGCCATGGCAATGGCAGTGGCAGTGGCAACACCATGCTGAGAGTGATTCCCTTGACTGTGCTTCCAAGGGATGCCGCTTCAGTGAAGATGGTGGTGTGCATCAGCCTAGAGGAGGTTCTGCCCCGCCCCAAGGCCGGCCTCCTGAGCCGCATGCTGCGACTGGCAGATGTCAGCGTGGTCGCCTCTCAGGATGGCCAGCAGCCTGTCTACCTGCTGCACCCTGGGGGTGAGTACCACCTTGGGGTCAGCCTGTTCCACCCCCCCAGTGGGCAGAGGGTGCAAGTGCAGGGCGTGGCATGGGTCAGAGTTGCTGTGGGTGATGGGCAGGCTGTCACCATGACTGTGGACAGGGATCAAGGTCAGTCACACTCACGTGATCAGACTGCAGTTTGCTGGTTCAGTGTACGCGTCAGAGTATGAAACCATGTCTACATCATGTCTGGACACAACTCATTCACAGGATTTGGATTTTTCTGATCAACAGACCATGATTGACAGCTCTACATTGCCAATCAGCATCTTGGTCAACCTCTGGGACCATGCGCAGTTGGCCTGACAAGTACAAAGCAGAGCAGGACTGTGCTTGCAGCCAAAAAGAATTTGTGTGGGGTGTGACCTCACTTCTCAACAGCAGTGACATGCCTTTTATATGCAGATGTGGAAGGTGGGGATTGGTCAGGGCGAGCAACATGGCTGACAAGTCAGCATGACTCACAGGCCTTGGCAAGTGCCCTGCCTGAAGGCCATCAGGAACAGGCCCCAGTCCTGCCTTTGGACGTCACCATTGGCTTCAAGCGCAGTGAGTCAGCAGGCAAGGCATCCAAGAAGCACCGCAAGCATGGCTGCCACAGACACCCGCAGGACTTCGTGCTGTCAACCACGATTGCCGCTAGAGTTGTGACCAGGTAAGAGGGGCTGCCATTTGACTCTACATGCTTGCTGTTAGCATATTGAGTCTGAACTGACGATGTGTGCTTGACATCGAACACGGCTGACATGAAATTGACGTGCTGACATGTGCAAGCCTCAGCAACCTGCAGGCCTGATGTTTGAATGTGAATGTTGCAGCATCCTCCCTAGTAAGGTGGCACCAGTCTGCAAAGTTTAGAGCTGAAGTGCAAGTTGCGTTGTGCTTGTCCATAAATCCAATCGACTAGCTGTGCAGGTTGCAGTCGCCCCCTGGTGCAACTGACATGACCATCATACAGACGACTGGATGTTTAAACTTGCTTCACTGCAGGAGAACGGATGCCCAGGTTGCCCATAGCTCCTCTGATGAATACACCCCACCTGCTCAGCTTGTGGACTTTTGGAGGAGTTGGGACAACTTGCCTGAGGACATTCAGGACTGCACTGTGCTCTGCACAAAGTAGTCCAGCAATCATGCAGACCTTTATACTGCGTGGGTTTTGAAATCGATGTTGAAGAAGTTCTGTGCCATTGGCCTACACCGTAAGAACGTGTCTGGCATCGAGTTGGCATGACAACTGTGTGTCACGCAATAAGGACATGTAAAGCTGCATACCATAATGATGCCATATCACACAATTTCGCTTTATGTAAGAATCATGTCCTGAGCCCAGCCCGTGATCAGAAGCAGCAAAAGTTTCGACTTGGTCCACCAGTGCACAGGGCACATTCAATTGACCATCCTGTGCGCAAGCCCATGGCTGATGTTGAATGGATGCAGGCAAGTCTGTTATATACAGCAGCTTGAACAGAGCAGACAAAGCTTGAAGTGCTTGCTTTGTTTGCCGATTGAACATTGAAGCCTGCCAGCTGAACATTGACGCAGCCGTATGCAAACCCGCCGTCACTCAGCACATGTACACCCACGACGGTTTCAAGCTGCTAACCGAGTCAGATTCCGTGGGATGTGTAGACTGCCATCCCCTCTGCACAAACAGGACTGCGCGCTGCATTGTATGACTATGTTTAAGCTGCCCAAGGCAATCAGCAGTCTATCATGACCGTGCATGTGCACAACTTTGGTAAGAGAGCACAAACAACATGGTTACACCATGACCAGCATATGTGCAGCTCGAGAACAAATATGAAGCTGAGCTGAAACATCTGCATCCAGGACAGGTAACCATCTATTTGATCTTCTTCTTTGGCCGCAGCTGGTTGGTGTGTCCACACTTCTTCTTACGGCAGTTTGTGGCACGAGGGTGCAGCCTGGCGTAGCACCTGTAAAGCACATGCAAGGCTGATGCCTGCATGTTGTGACCACGCTGTCAAACACACAGTATCATTTGCTTGCCTAGCAGCTACTGGGAATGTCACACAGCTAAGCACATTCAAAGATAATGCAGTGCCTCCTAAGAAGTGAGGGTGCATACAGGCATGTCCCATTCAATATGGCTTCAGGCTCTAGCCAATTGACAGCAAGAAGCAAAGTGATGAAAGGTGTCTGTTGTACGGTGGATTATTCGCCTCCCAAACATTTCCCGTAGGTATTGAGAGACAAACTTTACCACCTGATGGTACATGACAAGCAAAAGTGCATCAAGGTTCAAAGAACCTGTTGCAAGTATCTGAAGTACATGTATCCTGTATGTATGCATGCGTGCTGTTTGCTTAGAGAATGATTGAACACAGACCAATTCACAAATCTCAATTTAGCATATGCTGTTATAGGTAGCAAACAGGCATCCAAATCTGCATTGCTGCCTGTGATGAGGGCGAACGGAGTAGATAGACAGCAACACAAACTCACTTTCTGCAAATCATCTTGTCCTGATTGAACTTCCTTGCCAGAATCTGAAGGGAAGGCTCAATGATGCCACCTCTCAACCTCAGCACCAAGTGGAGAGTTGACTCTGCACGTCAGAATTTAACATTTGCATGCTCCCAGATGTCCAAGATGCACTATTTTGGCTTATGTTGCATGAGTACTTTGCTGCTGAATAACGTCAAATCTGTTTTTACCCTTCTGAATGTTGTAGTCTGGCAGTGTACGTCCATCCTCAAGCTGCTTTCCAGCAAAGATCAGTCGCTGCTGGTCAGGGGGGATGCCTGCACAGAGTTATCACGAGATGTTTGTTGGCCAAGTTCTGTGCTGAAGCATTGTTGCTGAGTAGACCGGCCCTCAAATGCTCACCCTCTTTATCCTGGATCTTGCTCTTGACGTTGTCGATGGTGTCAGAAGACTCCACCTCAAGGGTGATGGTCTTACCCGTCAGGGTCTTCACAAAGATCTGCATATTGCCTGAGACACAGGTGGAATGCAATCAGTGGCCGTCAGTACAATGACTGATGGGACGCATGCAGATTGCAGCGTTCACTGAAAGAGGCAAGTGCACCTTGTCTCCCAAGCTCCGCTCCCAAGCACTCAGTGCAGCAAAAGGAAGCAACCCGAGGCGGCTATGAACGAGAAGCACACCAGTCGGGGATGATTTTGTCCCGAAGCAATCTAGTAGTCAAATTACTTTTAGCTGCAAGCGCTCCTTCAGTTCCGCATCTGGCCTTCGAACCACAAGGGACTGCCGTCAGCCATGTCCAAGCGCGCGCGCAACCCAGATGTGCCAGAGGTAAATCTGTATGCAGCAATCGCCCACCTATATGCTGATCTTGGGGTGACAGAATAAGGTGCACTGCAGATATCTGAAGCCACTAGGCTTGCTTTCAAGGCTGAAGCTGCAGAAAGGGTGCGCTGCATTGACAACCAAGTTTCACCCGCAAAGCACGACGAGTGGTCCTTGTTCACCAGTATATCTACTTCCTTCTGATAGTCACTGTGTTACTCAGTTGCAAGCAAAGGCGGGACATAAAGAGAAAAGACTAGGATGGGGCGCACGATTGGAGGCTGCTGCTCAAGCTGGAGCTGGTATTGAGGTGAATCCCATGAGCTTGCTATGCTTAACTGGCCGATCCTCACCACAGCATGGTTGTAAAGAGCGCACTGACACTATGGACCTCACTGCTGCAGCATTTGCTCATGTTGTTGATTTATCTGCTCCCCTAGATGGCAGCATGGCTGACATACACAGTGTCTGTGCATGCTGCATATATCTTTGGAACAATAGTTGGAGTCCTTAGCAGCTACAGAGCAGAAGCTGCCTAAAGAGAAGAAATCTAAGCACAAGAAGAAGCACAAAAGCCACAAGAAGAAAAGGCATCACTCTTCTTCAGACTCTGAGGAAAGCTCTCAGGATGTCAAGAGACGCAGGGTAATCAGCTGCTCCATTGTAGACTCAGTTGCATTACTGTGTTACATGTTTCGAATGGGTCACTCAAAATTATACATCTGCGACGGAGTATAGCAACACCATTCAGTCCTCAATCAGTCTCCAAGCAGAGCAATACAAAGATGCAGAAATCATTGGCCAATTAGCATGGCTGTAGATACAGCAGATTGTGAGCATGCATGGGACCTTTTGCGCAGTGTCAAACATGCGCAAGTACATTCTTCCGTACTACCTTGCAGCCCTTGGTGTTGGGCATGCAGTGCTTACAAGCCCAGCCTCTCTATATCTTGTACTGCTTCATGTCCAGTAATACAAACCAGCCCTGTGCACATGCAGGTGAAGGGGCACAAAAGCAAAAGCAGAAAGCGAAAGCTTGAGGACACCAGCACGTCGGACAGGTCAGTGCTGATTAATGACAATGGTGAAACACAGTGTGGTGATGATGTTTGCTTGTGGACTTGCACTCATTGATTGTTGTGTCATTGCTGCTCTGGTCCAACATCTGCCCTGCTGTGCAATGCAGTGAGGCATCTGCAAATCTTGATGATAGCAAATCGGAACAGTCTCAGGGCAGGCACCGCAACAAGTTGGAATCACGATGATAATCACAGGGTCTCCCACTGTACTTGAGTCTGCTTCATCATCTGTGCTGGCCTACCTCATGCAGCGGTGACAGCTTTCACAGTTGCGCTCGCAGCTTTTACAGTTGTGTGTGAATTGTTCCTGATGTCTAGTTGTGTGTGGATTGTTCCTAATGTCTTGATGGCAGAAGCTTGTTACATTAGATACATGCGCAACACACTGACAGACTAGCTTATTGTGTCTTCCATATGACTTTTCTTAGTGATGGGTTTACGTGCTATCAGTGAATAAGACTTGTAGTCAGTTTTGTTGCTTTCGGCCAAGCAGCGGCCATGATTTGGATGCTAGACTTGTGTTGCTGACTGTGTGGTCTTGGGTCCGTATGTGTTTTACTTCTGTGCGTTTGTGGTGCCTATATACAGTATTATACTAAACGGTATTTATATGAAGCCAAGACGCTGTGTTGTTCTCGCAAAAACACCCAAAACCACTGACATCAAAACTTGGCTCAAAGCCTCTCTTGAAGTTGTTCAGGGACTAAATGCAACGTACTGCATTGGGAACAAGTCACAAACTTCAACCCAGCATGAGCTGACATGGGCAATAGCAAGCAGCAAAACAACAAACATGCACTGACTACTGTCGTGCTTGGGGTAATGGTACACAGTATATAGTGATACATGCTTATATAGTACTGTATATGCTGTCTAGAAGGTGCCCGCGCAGCATTGCATGCCATCAATAACCAAATGCGGCCAGCTGAGTGCAGTACTCAAACTGCTTTGGCGTCCAAGGACAACTGTTACTGCGCCGCAACCCAGTCTTGACTTGCTGCACACCATGCTGTAAATGCTCTGCAGAAGATGTTTTTCTTTGCTGCCTTTTACCCTGTCCTCCTTTTGCTGACTCCAGCTCGCTTGCGCTGTCAAATAGAGCCATACATCCTTCATTGACATCCAAATCAGCGAGCTTGGATGTGACATCCTCGTCACGTGTACGCTTGGCACTGCATACTTCTTTCCTGCATCTGATGTCAAAGACAGCTGTGCACGCATCTGATGCATCACATGGGCAGGAAACTGCTGATCTTGTTGCTGCCGTCTTTGGCTGCTGTCGCGTCCTGACTGATGCATTTTCCAGAGAATGATCTGACAGCTCAGAGGCATAAGAGGAGGGCCTAGAGAGACCTGCAGCTGAGCTGACGCCTGCAAGTGTGACTGGTGACTGAGGGTGGACTCTGAATGGAGATGCAGGCTGTGCCTCTACAACAGCAGGCCGTTGCCATTGCTTGCGCCCCTTAGCTTGGTGAAAGTAGAAGGGCTGGTGGTATCCAGGGGCAATATGCTCTGTCCAGCCAGGTGCGACTGGCAGCCATGCACAGCTGTCTAGGGCCTCCTGCAAATCCTGAGATACACAAAAGCTGCTTAGCATGCGACCACCAGCATCATATGCGTTTGTGCTACAAGCAGGTTGCAGTAGCGTACATCTCTTGCATGCACAGCAGGATGGGCAGGCAGGAAATGCAGGTGCTGCACTGATGGACTGTGGCATGAGTAGCAGGCAAGACATGCCAGCACCCACCTTTGCTGACAAGCCATGGCCGGAGAAGGTGACTTGGCTTGCACATGCCTGGTCATTGTCAGAACCGACCATGCCAGCTGTGGGTCCGAATCTGACTGAGTTTTGCGCACCCTCAAATTTGAAGTAGGTTCCATGCTTGCCGTACCCCTGCATGAGCATCATCAGTTGCAAAATGTCCCTCTCTACCACGCATTGGAGCGTATATTGCCAGCTTCTGCCTGATGCAGGTGTGCAAATTTGTGTGTGCTGTATGGGTGTGGAAGTGGCTGCAGAACAGGTAAGGAGTCAATTGTGTGATCCTCACCTGGATGCTCAAGGTGCCATGCATCTGCTTGATGTCGCTGCCACGCTCAGCCAGGAGGTCACTCATAAACATGTTAAACCTGTAAGGGTCAATGGCCCCATTTGTAGACACTGTGACGGTTTCCACAGCCTCAGGGTCTGAGTGCAACTTGTCGTGTGCCTCCGTATAGGAAGTAGAGCAAGTGGAGCTCAACTGACACACCTGCAAGGACAATGTTGTGTTGACAGGCACTCAGTGTCTAATAGCTTCTGCCACCATCACATGAACCATCACATGAAGGTTGCCTGGGAAAAGTGTATACCTCTGTGGAACGGTGTGTCACAGAATGATGACTGAATGCTGCTGCTGAAGGTGTTGTCATCAGGCACGCTTGCTTGAGAGCGTCCAGGTGGATGTCTCGGCGCAAGAACACAGGGATGAATTGCGGAGTAACTGCAAGCATGAACCAATCCTTAGCATAATTGTTTGTTTCGCCATCAGATCTGGCACACATCGCACATCACGCAGCTCGGGCGCAGCCGGAACAACGCTCACGAGCGGTGAGTGCAAGGAGCAAAAGGCATGTGTATCCACGCTGAAAAGCCAAACGACCACCAGCATTGGTGCTACTGCGCGACTTCATCAGCACTCACCAAGTTTGTTGAGTAGTAGCCAGAGGCGACTGTCCAAGCGTCACAGAGATGTCGAGCCTCGTGCACAGATGTCGATCACTCTCTGAGTGTCTGAGCAGCGACAGCCAGAAGACGGCCGGATAACTTCGCTAACGAATGCTGGGAAACGTTGATCGCGGCTTGACAATCTGTTCCGGGGAACGCTGCACTAGAAGCCTACTCTCGCACACTGCAGATCTACAGTCACTGCAGACAAGTAGTGTTGTCTGCCGTTTCGATGATTTAGGGTGAATATGCGACTGACAGATGCGGTGCTCACAAAGTTTGCGGCTGGTAACGCTGTTGCACACGCTGTTTGAGGCCTCGTGGGCTCTGCAGCACAAGAGCGATACTGCAGTGCATAAAAAATTCGTTGTAGCCACTTTGGGCTCAGCTTGTCCCTGAAGGGTCATTCTGCTAAGCGGGGACTGGCTTTCCAGCTTGCATCACCATGGAATGACGAGGGTGATCGACTGGACTTTCCGTGTCTAGTACTTTAGAGACCGACCATCTGATGACTGCATCGCATAAGAGTAGGTGCCAGGTGGCCCATGGTGTCATACTTGATATGATCGGGTGCAGTAATTGAAACAAAACCTCACATCTGTGACATCATGCAAACCGCCCTTTTACAGAATAGGGGCACTTGTCTACAATTAAGGGGCACATGCACACTGGCATGAGAGCATGGCTCCACTCAATGAGGTTTGGATTCTACCGTGAGTGCATGGCACGGTGTGGCAGACATGTAACTTCGTGGACTGGCAAGCTTCCTTCCTGTGAGTGCATGCATGCACATACACACGCACACGAGCAGCTTACGCATGCCAGGGTAATTACTATGTATGAAGCAAAACTACCATGATCATGTATGAAGCAAAGGTGCTCTTATAGTGCAGTGACACTCTCTATGTACACACTGATCCCGACAGTTTACCGAGCTTTGCTGAAGAGTGCAGTTTCGGGAATTGGTCATCGGATTTATACCACTAAGAAAAAGGTGCTCTTATCCAGGAATGCCCTCAAGTGCCTGAATGTGGGGCAACAGCTAACTTCTGTCAAGCAACTGCAATGCATGTTTAACTAGTTTTTGTGTCACATATATGGCGACAATATAGCAAGCCTTCCCCAAATTGCACCCTGGGAAAAAAAATGATGGATGCCCTAGTACACAAAGCCTAGTGGCGTCGCTGACTGCAGCAGGTTGCACCACGTCTTGGGTCCACATGTCTGTTGCACGGCAGCAGGAGCCGTGAAATTGACGTTCAATGGCATGCACCAGCACAACAATGTCGACCATAATGGATGTACAACGGTTGACAACGGTGCAAACAGCACCACATGCATGTTCAATGCCTGGAGGATTGGCTTGGCAGCTGCTGTCCAGGCAGGGTCACAATCAGGCACTGACTCGCATGCATTGGGATCGGGCTATCTGGAAAGTCCACATTGCGCATCCTACTGAGCAACACTTGTCTGTATCTTGGCTAAACTACTTGCAGAGATGTTCATGTGCCTGTCTCCTTGCATCGACAGCGCTTGCCTTGAGGTGCTTTTGAGAAATCTGAAGCTTTAATGCTTTCTGCTCACCGTGCTGTCATGTTCATTGCATCTGCCAAAACACCTGACCTGGACCAACCTTAAGCAAGCTTCAGGCAAGGATGAGTGACTACACATTCCAGATCTGCTGGGCTGTAGCATAAAGGGATTGCTGATGTCTTGCAGTAAGTGCTGTGATCTGGCCGCCGACTCATGATAGATACCTGTCTCAAGGCAAGGTGCGAAATGGCTTCACACCCACGATGGAGACAGGCGATGTGCTGTGAAAATGCAGGCAGAAATTGCCTGTCTCCATCACGGGTGTAAAGACATTTCACAGCTTGCGTTAAGACAGGTGTTGATCACAGACAGCATCATGCACAAGGCGTTTCACTAAGTGGTAAGTGAGATAGTGATTGTGGCACATCTCAGCCTACAGGGGAACCTATGGACAAAACTTCTTGCAGCTATGATCAAATGTGGTGCAGACTCTTGTCTTGACAAAATATGTGTGGCAAGCAATGGCTTGCAATTACTTGCATGGTACCATGGCAGGTATACAAGTTGTTTCCTATACAGCATGTCAAACAAAGCTGAAGTCTCTATTGCTGCCATTGGCACAAAATTGTTGCGCTTGTGTCCAGCAGCCATCAGTAGGGCCTGCCAAGCATACCCAAGAATTGGGCATGTGCATGCCACAGTTGAAGTTGATATTATTGGACTGGATGCAAGCCTGTATGTCAAGCTCACCATACAGTAGCTGGAACACTCTTAGCAAGCTGCTGTGTCTTCCAGCTAAGCTCATTGTGCCTGGCAGGACAAGCCTGTCAAGCGCACGCATGGTTTGTGAGCTGCTGTGTTATCTGTCTGCTGCCATACGACGCATCATACAGCTGTATACACATTTGCCTAATTTCACAGCTTTCTTGCATCTGGTCACTGACTATCAACAGGCAAATCTGGGAAATAGGCCTGCCACACCATTTTGCATCTCTGAATGCATGTCTCACCTCCAATTTTTCAAAATGTTTTGAAAATTCTCACTGCAGTTCTCAGTGCATTTCTCAACCCCAATATGTTGACACATTTTGGGAAATAGCAAATGCACCTCACTAAAAAAACGCCAGATTGTTGCCTGTCTCCGTACCCTAAAGGCCCTTCAAAGTTTTTCACAGAGGATGGTATGTGCAAGAACACCTTGGTGCCCTGAGTATGACCATAGCAGCTGCAGAAGGCACTTGCTGACTGCCAAGTCCACTCACACTGTTTTCTAAGAGGCATCTGCCATGAATGGGCATGAGCTCATACCTCAACTGCTATTGAGTCTCCTGGAGACGACTCTCTCATCATGCGGGGCTTGCAATGACACATGAGGTGATGTTCCCTCGTGCCCTCACAGCCTCACATCATGCACATCGTCATCCCTGGCTGAAGGCTCACGTGAGCGGAAAGAGGCCATCGCTGTGTGTGGCAGGCAACAGATTCAACACGGCATTGGACAACTCATAACACACATCGCCTCTTTCAAAACTACTCCGTGTATATGACACCTCGTCAGGACAGGTCAGTCACGGCGAGTTTGCTTTGTGCATACCTTTTTCCAAGTCTTTGAGATTGGACCGGCTGCAGCATGTGCTCGCGCTGTCAGGTGCTTACGGTGTCGCCAGTTCACCGTCCGGTGGACAGGTGTTTGACTTCTGCTTATTCTGTTCAACGTCTGCACTTCACTGATGGCTTGCAGTGAAGAAGCAGGCACTTCAGCTGTTATACGTGCCTGCAACACCGCTGTTTAGCATCCTGCGTCCACTTATGTGCCACAGTGATGCTCTTGCATTCCCGATAATATTCGTAGAGGCTCTGCTGCGCTTGTTTGTGAGCTCTAAATTGGTAATGACATTGGTCAGCTATTTGGTGTACCAGGCGCAAAGTGCTGTGCTAGATTTAATGATTGGTTCAGCTTGCTTATTCTGGTTGTAATGAGTATAAGTCCTCTGTTGAGAAAGGCATTCCCCAACTGACGACAGCAGACCATTTTGACTGTGTCAGTGGCATTGTGTCAAGGTAGACACAACCATACCCTGTTGTCAAGCTCAGGTTACACTGTAGTTGTCACAGTGACAACACAAGTGGGGAAGAAACCTGTGCATTCTTCAACCAGGGACCTCCATAATCCAGCCATCCGCAGGCTCTACAGAGCGATGCATTGCTGGGAATACGCATCTGATGTCCAAACTATAAAAATAAGCATGGATCATGAACAGCGCAGTTGACAGCAAAAGCGGAGCAAAAGCTATGCAGCAAAAAACATTCAAGCGGAGGTTAAATGTCTCAGCTTGAGTATAAAAATAACTGCAATGGGTTGGTAGTTGATGCAGATGATTTACATGCAAACATGGTGATCATCTGTGCAATCTCACCTGGCAAGCATAAGTGCGTTGCTCCACTAAAATTGCAATTCAGCGTGACACGCCTGTGTGTGAGCATGCACGACATGACAAGTGCAAGCAGCTGTATCTGGCACCATGCCTGCCTGGGCCCAGGGCAACAGCTTCAATCACTTACTTTTTGTAAAGCATTGGCTGCACGTCATGTTGCACATGGGCTATCGCAAAAGCTATGCCTTTGTGTGGGCACAAGCTTGCGATGGCTACTTGTGCATGGTAATTGTACACTCAAGGCTCTTGCGATTGTGGTCTGAAGGTGAGCGGTCATCAAGCTTACAGTCGTATGGGCATTTGCAGATTACATCAAGGGACTGAAGCTGGCTTTGTTATGGAACCTTCCCAATTGCAATGGTTGAGATTGCCGGATGCACCTGGGTTTGCATTGTGCATGTAACACTGATAGCACATACCATCACATGCTTGCAATGATGAGGCAAAATTTTGTCAGAAATAACTTACAGCGCTTATACTCTGCTTGATACTGTAATTGCTGTCACCCTTCACTGTATCTCCTACAGGAATTGCCAACCGCTATCTAGTCTCTGTACCTAAGCCAGCAGAAGCTACAGCAAACAATAAATGCATTGTGGCAAAAGAAAAGTCTGCACATACTAATTTGTGCCCGGAGTATTTATAGTACGCATATATAGATGAAAGTGCTGACTTGCCCATTCATGCGTGGTCCCCGCAGGCAGGCGCAATACTAATAGCATGCACAGAAGGGCACATCAGGGAAGTAGCTTTTCGCGCTACAAAACACACAATGCTACAAGACCCAATTGGAGTCCAAGCAGCTTTGCCAGAGATGATTCATACAGGTGTACAGGCAATTGCTGATACTTCATTTGACCCTGCCTGAAGACACACATCCACAGACTTGACAAAATATTGTGCTTTGCATAGATAACAACTCAAAACCCATCCCTTGCGAGCTGTCCCTAGACAGCATAATGCCAATCTTGTTGCATGACTAAGGTCATTGTGGCATGACTGCAGCGATCACTTGCTGCTTTCTGAACCAATAGTGACAGCAGTATATCTGCTTCAGGGTCCACAGAACAACAGACACGTGCAGCAGTCGCAGTACAGTATTTCAGCATCATTTCCTCACACATTGGATCCCGTGGGTCCGTGTGAGGAATCTGTATGGTTCAAGCCCAAGCCTGACGTCAGGCCTAGCGCATTTGCTATGCTATTGGTGTTATGAGCTGACAGCTGCGACAAACTGTCTGGCTGCATCATCTGCAGCCAGACACATGTTGATCAGACAAATGCATCATCCAGCACGCACAGACAGCTACAGCAGGAGCGTTCAGTGACAGCACACCAAAGCCTGCAAGGAGTGCAAATACTGCAACAGCATTACCTGGACGTGGACTACATTGCCAGCAGGCGCTTGGCCGCCTTGCATGTGCTGATGGTCCACCAGCGCCTGCGCAGCACAAAAGTACAGAGACTTTGTATCCATGAGCGCAAGGCAGCTTGTGCACAGAAGGTCTTAGAGCAAGCTACAGCAAAACAGGTTAGAGCCCCAGCTACAGGCTGCAGGGCGTGTCATGGCACCAGCAGCTGGGAGCACATGACGCCAGAACCCAGATTGCCTGCCTGTGCCAATGCTCAAACAGCAGCTGCTCTCAAGAGCTTTGAAGCTTGAGGACATGCCCTTTGCCAGTTGCATTGCTGGGTACAGAACACATGCTTACAAGCCTAGCTCGACACGTGGGAATGCTCGCCAAGTTGCATGCGGAACAGGCGAATAGTATCTGTCTATCTATCTACACAGCAGATAGTAGAGTCGTACCTGCATGTCGGCAGACGGTACATTGAGCTGCTGCTCCAGTCTATTTGGCAGACACTGCAATATGCTCTGCTGCTGCTGCTGCTGCACAGCCTGATTATGCTGCTGCTGCTGGACAGCCTGGTTGTGCTGCTGCTGCTGGACGGCCTGGTTCAGCTGCTGTTGCTGCACAGCCTGGTTGTGCTGTAAACTCTCTTGCACCTGGAGCAATGTCACCTTTGAGGTCTTCATCTTTGAAAGCACATTGTCCTGGTTGAATTTCAGGGTTGCTGATCGATAGTATGTATGGAAGGAGCAAAGAGATTGGAATTTACATGCATTGCAATGATATGGCATGCTTGAAAGTGCAAAGTGCAATGACATGGGATTGTTGAGTGTCCAGAATGTGCTCAGTAATGAATTATCCCATGTGCTTATCGTGGTAAGACAGAACATTTGCCAGGCATAAAGACTTTGAGCTGAATGCATCAACTGACAGACGCCAATGGAATACACACTGGCTTTACCTGCTGCTGCAGACTGCCTATCTGCTGTGAAGAGAGCTGGCGATGGAGAGCGCTAGGCTGGGAGCCACTTTGACTGCCTAAGGCTTGTGACTGAATCAGCAAGCCATTTGGCTGCTGCTGCAGTAAAGTCGTCTGCCCCTGTACGAACATCATGTTGCTTACAAAACGGTAGCAGACATGCAGGGCCTATTTTTGGCCACAACCAGGTCACTAAATGTGCTTTGAAACAATGCGTGGGAGGCAAAACAAGGCTTTGATGTCAGCTCCCAGATGATGATTTCCTGATGCAGTGGCAGTCGGTCTGGCTGTGGCCAAAGCAAGTGGCCACTGACCTGCACGGTGTCCTGACAATGCCTCACCAGCCAAGTAGAGATCAGCACACAAGCAGGAACAAGGGAACAGCCAGCTTTTGCAGAAGGCAGAAGGGAACACCCAGCTTTTGCAGCAAGGCAGAAGGGAACAGCCAGCTTGTGCAGCAGGCACCAGCTGAGTGCACAAGCTGCAAGGAGGAGGACACTGTTCAATTGGGATGTGAAGGTTCTGCTCTTTACGATAGTTCAAGCAGATCCTGTGCGACAGTGCTTTGGGAAGGGGTGGAATACCTGCAGAGGCATCTGGGTGAGGAAAGTAGGGGATTGCACCCCCTGAGAGAAGGTGACAGACTCTGGGGCAGAAGAGCTGAGCAGAAAGACAGTGCTGGGATTGGCGGGGGTCTGCAGGCCTGAGCTGGCAGGGTGGCTGAAAAGCAAGTGATTGGTGGGGGAGCCCCTGTTCAGGGCAGTTGCCATCATGCCCCGAGCCTGCACACAGACCAGACTGCCCTCACTGCTTTGTCTTTGGTGAACCTGGATGGAAGCTAGTGATAGGACATGAAGAGTAGTCAACATGGTTGTAGCCAGCATTGTACATGACCAACTGATGTTGCACAATGTGCAAGCCTTTGTAGCCATAGCTTACTAGCAGGAAGGGGGAACCCAACATACCGAGGTGTCAGGGAGCGCTGTGGCAGTATGGGAGACAGCATGCAACTGAGCGGAGATGTCCGCTTGTAGCGAGGGGGTCTGCAGCTTGAGGGAGGTTTGAACAGACAGCTGAGGCAAAGGCGGCGCAGCAGCAGGGAGTTGTTGTTGGGCAGTTGGCAGAGCCACCAGCTGGGATATGGCAGCTGGCTGCTGTGCTGCCACAAGACCGGAGGGGTTGGGCACCTGTGAGTACACATATCAACCACCCTCTATACACTGCAAAGCCCAAACCTTCTTATCAGGCGGGCGTGAGGCACTCAACACCTGACTGCACACATCGACCACCTACCACAGCATGGCTCCCTCAGCAGGCCAGAGTCCCAAGAGAAACGATGCAAAAACCAGTCTATGTTGGTACAGCAAGGGCCCATCATCCAATGAACCTTTGAGGACACGTAAGAAGGGGCCATGTGTCAAAGTAAAAGACCTGTCAGACAAGGAGAAGGGAGGGAGCGTTGTGCTGTACACCCTCACTCAGGGGTGTAGGCAACACAGACTGTGTCACAGGTTTGCTGCATCAACTTCAGAGAAGTAGTCATAGGGCAGGTGATTAGTGACAGCCAGGGCTGCAGATGGGTGATCATACCTGATCAACCTGGTGCTGTAAGCCAACATTGATGTGGCTGGTGACAGCATGGCCTGACTCCACCTCCAGCTGCTGGGCATGTGCCTGCAGGTTATGTGCCTGGAATGCCATGTTCTGTGCTTGAGCCTGCGCTTGCGCCTGTGTACACAACACCAGCTTTTGGTACAAGCGCTGCAATTGTGCATGGCCAGTCTGAAGACTTATTGCACCCTAAACACCTGAACAGATTGATCTAAATCTTGTAGCAGATGCCAACCCAGGTGGTGGTTGTGGTGGTACTGTCAATTGCAGCACTTGTATGCG
>JAABUO010005036.1_pt1 | contig 15501 bp, 22 predicted proteins | sample 5559291 | NCBI WGS metagenome assembly JAABUO01 (sample SAMN10711878, study PRJNA513372) | rock metagenome | isolation source: Antarctica rocks | place: Antarctica: Victoria Land, Finger Mt sud
TAGGCGCATATTATGTTGCCAAGGTTGTACACCTCATTCATCACCCACCAACATGTTGTACCAGTAGCAGCTGCAATTGTGACTTGAGTTTGTCATTGGGCATATCTTGTTCAGCCAGGGTTGCGCTGCCTCCCAGTGAAGCTTGATCAAGAGTTTGTGCCTGCTTTTGCCATGTATTGCCTTCTTCTGCCATGTATTGCCTTCTTCTGCCCTGTCCTGCCTTCTTCTGCCCTGTCCTGCATTCCTTTGCGCTGTTTTGCCTTCTGATTTTGGCCGGTCATACACAGCTGATGTTGTGGTCTGGGCCATGCAGGGCTCTACAGGGCGACCCTTTTGGTGCCGTGTTCCACGACCGCATCAAGATGTCAACAGGTGGTCATAGGCTCAAGATCGAGCAGAAGTTCCAGCTGCTAGCTCCTGGGGTCATGCCTGTCAAACATCACTCAATCTGGCAGCGCATTGAGGAGGGCAACTGACCTGACTTGGAGACTCCAAGCTATGGGAGTGTTGGCCTGTGCACAAATCACCACAACTCAGCACCCACTGACCAAGAGCCTCACCTGAAGCCTGAATTTGTCAAGCCAGCGTACTCAATCTGGATGTTATGTTGGTACAGTGTGCATGGATTACAAAATATAGTCTTGTATGGGGTGGTAGCTGAAGACGATGGATGCTTTGTGTGGGAAAGTAACTGTACATAGTGTCTGTATGTGTGATCTTCTATTATATTCTTTTATCCAATTTGTTTTACTGTTCTGGGCGTTCACCAAGCATACCTTTGCTTTTCCAACTTCTGACCGCAAGAACTGATACAGCTGAACACTGACTGAACCTGTAGCTGTGTAGTCAAGGTTTCGTGTCTTCAATTTTTGAGCAATATTTAGTCGGCCAAATGTAGCGCTTGCATGAACGCATTGCCGAAAGTTTTCAGACTCAACATAAGGGCCGTACATGCATAGCATCCACGGCAGGTGCTCTGATTGTCCGTCAGAGCACACTTCAAGCTGCCACGATAGCTTTTCATGATCAACATCAATCCATGCAGGCTTACGTAGGGAAACGCAAGACTTGTGCTACAATTGCTTGACAGAAGATCAGCAAGTTGTATGCCACAAAGTAGTAACACAATCCAGCGACATACAATGCTTGTTGCAGGGCCACAGATGTTGTGCACAGCTTAACATATGGTACAAAGATCGTGACACACGGTGTAGCAGGTCTGTCAGCTTCGTAGTTGCGCACAGCCATATGCAGTGGACTTCATTCAACTTTGCTATGATTGTCAATGGCCATCATGCCAGTCAGAATTGGTCGATCGGTAGCATCAACAAGCACATTTGTGGCAGTCTCAGCTTCAGGAGATGAGGACAAGCAACTGGGCGCATGATGCAGCACAGCACCAAAGCTCACAAACCAACGATACACAGCAGTAGGCAGGGATGCAATTGCCATAATCACTCCATAGCACCATCTCTTGCAGCGTCTCCAAGTACGACACAAACGGCGACTCAGGGTAAGCCTGCAAGCAGAACAGCTGTGCATTGGCAGAGATTGAGTGTGAGACCGTAGTGGCAGCACAGCTGGTCTGGCTTGCAGCCTGTATCAGCATGCAAAGATGCGTTCAAATATCAGCTTGTGCTTCCGTGTGATGAAGGCTGCATAGTATCTACTGATCATGTGCATGCAACTGGGAGCAACTTCACAAGTGACAGTTGACCAATGAAAATATGTGTTTATCCATGAGTGATGCTTGGATGCTAACAGCTTAGTCACAGGCTGCAAACCAGGCTGCTGTTTCATCGCATGTAGTCTGATGTTGCTTTGTGGTTTGATATATGGTCAAGGCATGAAACAACAGCCTTCAACAAGTACATTGTGCGCTCAGATCGCTGCTAGCATACTGCCGAAGACATTGCATGGCCTACCACCACGTGACCTGATACTGTACAACTTACTTGTGCTCACACATGTCTGAGCAATACAATGCAAATACTAAAGCTACTCAAACCAGTGCTTGCTGATGTCTGAGCAATACAATGCCGATACTCAAAGCTATTCACACCTGCGCTGGCTGATGTCTGAGCAATACAATGCTGATACTCACACCTATTCACACCTGTGCTGGTTGATGTCTGAGCCATGTGCTATTCATACCTGTGCTTGCTGACATCTGAGGCGAGCTGGGTGGCAAGCTTGCCTAGGGTCTGCAGAGCTCGTAGCGTTTTGAGGGAGGAGATGCGCAGCAGCTCCCAGGCCTCCCCGGGCATCCACCTCCACCACCACCCCATCTGCATTCACACCTTACATCTTCAATCAGCCAAACAAGCTAGCATACAAGGCTACGTTTATCCAAAGGAGTGTTTGTTTATAGACATCTTTATGACCTCGCTTAGTCCTCATCCAAGCGTTCAGTCCATCTGGAAATGTCACGCCTTTGCAGGCAACAGAGAGTCAGATCATTTTTGGACGATCACATTCGTTGGTGTGACCAGCTGAGGCTTGACAAACAACCTGATTGCAAGCGCAAGAGAGGTTTGTGACAATGTTGGCAACACATTCTTGAGCGCAAGAGTCCAGAGCAACATTGCAAACAAGCCTGAAAATGTCGAGCCATCTGTACAGCAGGGAGGTCTCCAAACCTACAGCTGCCAGTGCTTCTTCCAGCTGTGACTACACTGTACAGCTGTCACTATACTGTACTGCTGTAACTATACTGTACAGCTGTAAACGTACTGTGTTGCTGTAACTATGAGGTGCAATTTATAGCCTACAGCTTGAACCAGGTGTGGACGCATGTATGCCAACCCTGACACACAGAAAGACTCAGTGCCTCACTCGCTGTAAACCCATTGCAGCATGGTTACCTCATGATGCTTTCATGATGTTTCACACACTTTGAGACGCGTTGCATTTCGCACTGCAATTTGCGACCTGATGACGGTGGCCGCAAAGACAAGGCAGGGAGAGGCTGTTGTCGACTGACCTGTTGACCCACATCTGCCATGGAAGCACCTGAGCCGGTGGCTGCCAAAGAAGATGTGCGCACCAGAGTGGCGGCTGACCTAGCAGCATGCCCTAGCGGCCTGGCCCCTTGCCACAGTGTGCTGCTGGCCGCCTGCATGGACCTCAGGGCTGCGTACAACAGGCTGACTGGCCCTGTCACAATGACCACCATCACCTGCAAACAGTTTCACCAGCTGTGCAGTGGTAGCTAGGTACTTACTTGTTTGTTTCAGCTGTGACATGGTAGCTAGTTACTCGTTTGTTCCAGCTGTGGCCAATGATCAGCCACATTTCTGCCATGTGCCTGTGAAAACTGCGATGGTCAGCAGAGGCCATTGCGCACACTGTGCTTGCCAGCTCTTGGTTTGTAGGTGGCCAGTGTGCACTTGCAACCAATACAGCCCAGTGCTGGGATCAGGCAAAATGTGTTGGTCGGCAGCATTGCTGCCGACCAAGGCAGGTGTCTTTCTCATGCATAGGCTGCAAGATAGCTTGCAAAGTGAGACGCCAGCAGCAACTGCAGCAATTCCACAGTTGTATGACAGCAAACAGCAACAAACACAGAGACCCACGTGCCAATTGTGCAAGAGCTAGGCAGCCTGGAGCAACTGCAAAGCAGCTTTTCATCATCAGGAGGAGACAAGGCATAGGGCATACCTGCCATATAGGCAGCATGAATTGGGCAACAGCTTGCACGCCAGCGACCAGCAGCACCATTGGCGGTCCCATCACTGTCTTGAATGCCAGGCTGGCAGCGGTGGCAAAGCTGCGGCCCAGAAGCAGCAGCTGCCTGCCCCACTGCTCCAGGCCTGACCCCAACAAGACCAGGGGGGGACCCATCACCTCGACAATGGGCCGCCTGTGAGCGACAAACAGTTAGCACTTTCAAACAAGGAAACTGAGCGCGTTGGGCAAGATTCAAAGGTCTCAATTCGAAAAGGTCTCTTGACTCTTAAAAAATCTGCGTTAGGGTTCCAACTTCAGAGCAGCAAGTGCAGTGCAGGCACACATGGCCAAAGACGACATGACACATGATGTTCCTGGAATGTGACGCGCTGAGTTGGCATCTCACAATGGGTGCATCACATGCGCAACTTGCTGCAAACCTGTGAAGACCTGTTAAGACTCTCAGTCATGCTGCCTGTGCTGGTGAGCGCATCATGTGTCTTGCTATCTATGCTGCTTGCTGGCAGCAATACGGCAGTGAGTGATGAGTAGAAGTTGGGGGGGTGGAGAGGCATACCCAGCAACATTCCAGGCACGGTCTAGCCAGGTGAGCAGGTGCACAAACAAGATGGACTCGCCGAAGAGGTAGGTGAGCAGGATGGACAGCCGGATCTGAGCATGGTCCTCCAGCCAGTGGAAGATGGCAGTTGAGGGCAGGAAGAAGCTGCCCAAAACCTTTCGCAACACCTGCAGAATTAGCAGAAGCATCCTGACACCTCAAGCTGTTAGCTGTGTGTCTTCACGGCTCATTGTCATGACACTAGGTGCTGCCAAACAAGCATGAATGGTGGCAAGCTGTGAGACGACAGCTGATACTGCAGTGGACTGTGCTGAGCAGGTTGGGACTGTCATTGCCAAACACACGCACATGCAGATGTTGTCGTGCTGACACTGAGATGGGGTCGGCAACCAGCATGCTACGCGGTGAGAGCTCACCTTGTCCACATGAGGCACGTTCTTGTACAAGTCATAGAAGCCGCATGCCATGGAGAAGACAGACACAGCGATGAAAAGGATCCAGGTCAAGCGACGCATCCAGGGGCGATAGTACAGGCCGTACGTGGGCAAGAAGATTGCCCACACTGGCAGACCACTCTCATACAACTTCAGCAGCCTCTCATTGTTCTGCAGGGGACAAGATGCTGTAGTCTGTGCGTGTGGGCAGCGCTATCACACAAAGTTGCTTGCTGTTGTTGTGCAAGCCCAACAAGAGCAGCTGGCTGTGCGGCCACAGGCATCCACATGGCGCATCCATTTATCACATGACACACATGTTCAACAGAGGCGCACACATGCAACATGTTGCATGATCTTGTTGTCTTCAAAGATGATGGGCATTGTGAGTGTAACATCCAAATGTGTCAGGCTGCTGAAAGGTCGTGCTGGGGCATAACACAAGCGCAAAAGGCTTACGTTGATTGCTGGCTGCAGCACCCCAGGCAGAGATGGGTCCTCAAAATTGAAGGTGACAGTACGGTACTTGTACACATGACAAGGCACAGTCCAGCTGCAGGTCTCAGGCCACAAATCCTGTACGCCCTGCTCGCTGCTGCCAGACTGCCTGCGCAACTCATCCTCAGCTTGCAGCTGGCTGGCACCAGAGAAGGCAGAGACAAACTGAGCAGCAGCCTCAGATGCTGGAGCTTTCTGGCTTTGCGTTGGCTGGTCAGCACTTGGAGCGCTGTTGGCTTGAAAGCGTGCATCTGGCATCTGAGAAGAGCTTTGATCTGCTGCTGCTACTGCTGTTACTGTTTCTCGTGCCTGTGGAGGAGACATGCCTCCAACACCAGCATGTTTCAGGCAAGTCTTTGTGTCAGTGTGACCATGCCGGGGCTGATGATGTGCTTCTGTAGCATGCCAGTCATCAGTCCTTGCTGTATGCTCTTCCACAGCAGCTGGCGCTGGTGTCTGGGATGCTGCTGATGTTTCGGGCATGCTTGGCAAAGTTTGCTCCAGATTGCGCATGGCAGCAGACTGAGCAGGCGCTGGTTGCAGTTGCCAGTTGCTGTCTGCTTGCCATTGAATATGCTGGTGCTGCGCCTGTGCTTTGTGATGTGCCCTAGTCAGCTCTGCACGTGCAACTAAGGGCAGAGACATATTTGGCGAGGAGGCGTATGTCCTCAAAGTGTGTGCACCAGCACGTCTGCTGAATGCAGGTGAATGAGGGTCTGGAGTAGATACACGCTTCAAGTAGTACTTCTGTGCTTCCTTCATCTGCAGTCAGGACACACTGCTTGTTCTCACAGCTACTCTGAGTCTCTGTGATGGGTAGCCAGGCAAAGCAACTGTCATACCGTTAGAAACTGGCGCTTAGTCACATGGGCTGCCTCAATGACAACCCTGCCGGGCTGACACAGGGGATTGTAATAGTTAAAACCACACACATCCTCCCAGTTGATTTCAAAGCCCACCACCAAATAGTTGCCAGCGCGACAGGAAGAAGTCCTGAATGGGCTCTTTGCATTCAGCTGCTTCACAATCTTGAACAACCTCCGTGAATGGGCCTGCAAGTGGCGTATAGCTTGAGTCAAGGACAGTTTCAGGATGAGCAAGGCTTACAGGTCTCACAACAGCTGAAGAGCTTACTTGCTGTCCAGACCAGGGCTCCTCGGCAAGAAGTACAAACTTTTCGCTGCTGTGCAGAACAAGAAATGAAAGAGGGGCTGGTTTTGCGCTTCTACGCCAGAACCCGACGGTGAGGTAAGTGATGTCAGCTGCTTCATCGCATGCTTGGGGTCCCAAGTCCTCCCCACGACCGGGACTGGAGGCGGCCATTCTATGTTTACATTATCGTGCCTAGCACAACTGTCTCAAGCAGTCCTGGCTAGGCCTAGATTGCCAACATGGTGATGTCACAGCTTTGACCCGTGGCATGCAAATGGATAGTTGGATAAAGTGACAGATATCACTGTGATTCAAGAGTTCTGCCAGTTGCACTGGATGCTGCAGCGAGTGAATCCAGGCACTTGCATCACGATGTTGAGGCAGTCATTCACAGTATTGGGCAATTCAAGCGTGAAATGTCTGCTAGTCCAGCACTGCTAGACAATATCTACCTCTTTCTACAGACCCGTGCTGAATCTTTGATATCGCTCACATGACTGAAACGTGGTCACAGTCACGACATCTTCTTTTTTGTTCTTGCACAAAGCCTTTATGCAATTGACACGCATGTACAAATTGAATACTGGCACCACAGGTCATGCAAGTATTATGAGCCGTTTGCAGCAGCCACATGTATGCTATGCTTTTGTGGCTAGGTGCAGGTCAGGCGGGGCTGATAGAGCATGCGAACAGCAGTGACTGCTAGGCATGCACCGATTGCATCATGGCATTTGCTGACAAACATGAATCTCCTGCAGGAATGGATGATTGTGCATCGCATTGCCAGCTCACGGTCAACTTTTGGCCGATGATGGTCAAAGATACACTTCGGACCAGACTTCAGACTGTGAAAAACTGCGCAAATTGTTACAGAGGCACGTCGGAGCTGCAAAGACTTGGATCGTGATACAATTTTGGAGCATTACAGTCGTTTTGACCTTTGCAAGAACATATTCGACGTAATTTCCCGCGATGCTCTCGCATCAAGTATTGCGGGGAAGCTCTACTGTTCATGTAGCACGGCCGACAAACAAGCTTGGTCACCTCTCCAGCACACGCCTGGCAGCTGCTGTCAGGCAGACGTCACGTCGTCAGTCGGCACGACCAGCCTTGCAACAAGATGTTGGCAAGCTGGCGTCATCAGCTAGTACTGAGTGCAGACAGTCACGCAAGGCCAGGCAAGGGCACAGAAACCGCGTGGTAGCGAATGCAACCAACTCCATCCAGGCTTCCTATAGTTCTCCAGAGAGTTCTAAGAGCTCTTTGACTCCCGTCTTGATTGCGGTGGCCATCGCCAGCCTGGGTGCTCTTCTCTTTGGCCTGCACGTGGCTATTGTCAACGGCCTTCAGGATGCGGTGTCTGCAGAGCTTGGTTTCTCTGGCAACACAGGCTTGCGAGGAGCGGTATGTATGCATGCTGTGCAAGTGCAGCGTCTACAAACTTGCCCTCAATAGTTCATGGCAACCAGAAGTGTTGCGACCTGCAGATGGTGTCCATGGTGCTAGCTGGTGCCACCATTGGCAGCACGTCAGGCAGCGGCTTGGCAGATGGGTTGGGGAGGCGCAAATCCTTCTTGCTGTCCGCTGTTCCCTTAGTGATTGGCAGTATCTTGTGCGCAACAGCTGGCTCTGCCAACGCACTTCTGGCTGGAAGGTTTCTTTGCGGCATGGGCATTGGGCTGACATCTGCCGTCACCCCTGTATACATCTCTGAGGTGAGAAGTCAGTTCCTTCCATACCCTTACTATCCTGCATCAGTATGACAGCCGAGTATTTTGATGAAACCTCAACTCCTTGTGCGTAGGTCGCTCCAACACACCTGCGCGGAACTTTGGGCAGCGTGAACCAGCTGGTCATCTGCTTTGGAATTTTGGGTGCCCTTGTTTGCAACATTGTCATCCCAGCAACACAGTGGAGGACCATCTTTGCTCTGACAGCCATCCCACCCGTGCTCCTTTTCCTGGGTGAGCTTCTTGTTTCAGTACGCCTCACGCACCTATGCATTCTTGCTAGACTTAATGATTGCATGCTGCAACACAAAGGCATGAGTGATTCAGCACGCAGCAGCACAGAACACTTGCTCAATTATAACCTCATATAGCAGCTACTGAATGCATTTTGCATGAGCAAATACTCGAGTATCTTCTGCTATGATGAGTTATCACGAGTGGTCATGTAAGGTGTACAGCTGCATGCATGCAAAGCTGCATGGGAAAGCCCAGCGTGCCGGTTGTTCTCACAAGAGCGCAAGCCTTGCAACTCTGCCTGAAGCTGTAGACTGTAAGCTGCGTAGGACTAGTCACTCATGACTGTGCCAAACCTGACTCTTGAAGAAAACATATGTTTGATGCGTGAACAAATGAATGAATGATCAAACCAACAAAGGAACAAATGGATGGATGGATCAATTGATGAATGAAGAAATGAGTGATGGAGTGTTGCAGGCATGCTAGGCCAGCCTGAGAGCCCGCGCTGGCTTGTTCAGAAGAACCGCACCAGTGAGGCAGAGCAGAGCGCTCGCAAGCTGTGGGGCTCTGATGGAGCATCACAGCTGGGAGACTCCAAATCCGGAGGTGCTCTGCCTGCTGCCTGCTTATGCCCAATTCATTCCTTTCCTGCTGACATGTTTGAATCATATGACATCCTGCTGACTTAGCCATGAAATCTATCACCTGTGCCTTGCAGCAAGTATATGCGCATGACGCAGTGCTCTGTATCTCCATTGCTCTGCTACACAACACTGTCAAGTTATCCGGCCCTTGTGTACAGGACACTGCAGCAAGTCACCTGGCATTTTCCTGCGTTTCACAATTGTTTGCTTGAACAGGTGGTCAGACAGCAGTGGCTAAGCAGAGCACAGCCCAGTTGCTGGGCGTGAGGGGGGTGCAGATTGGCATCGCCCTGTTTGTCCTTCAGCAGTTTGCTGGCATCAACGCCGTCATGTACTTCTCTACACAGGTCTTCAAGGAGGTGAGTCATGCAATGTTGTCATGTACTTCTCTCATAGGTCTTTAGGGAGGTGAGTCATGCAATGCCGTCATGTACTTTTCTACACAGGTCTTCAAGGAGGTGAGGCATGCAATCCTACGACTATCTGATACCTTGCTTGACATGCAGACTGAGCTGTGCAACCCTCTGAGCTTCATGGACACCTCTTGCCTTCTGTGCCTTGCAATAAGCAGCATGCTCACAGTCCTGATCAATGCAAATATGAGTGCTTAGCATAGCTGTCACAGCACATCAGGCCACTAATACCATGTCGGCCCGCTACAGTTGTTTGTTTCTCACTCACTTGTGCTTCCTACTCACTCTCTCAGGCTTCTTGCTTGTTCCTCACCCAATCATGCTTCTTACTCACTCAATCATGCTTCTTACTCACTCAATCATGCTTCTTAACCACACACATGCTTACACGCTCACTCACTCATGCATGCCCTCACTCACTCACTCCCTCCCTGATCACGCACGCTGCAGGCTGGCATTCAGAATGCCGCCACAGCCAGCGCAGCCATTGGCCTGGTCAACGTCGTGGGCACCATCATTGCCGGCAGCTTGATCGAGAAGGCAGGCCGCGTGCAGCTCCTCACCGTCAGCTTCACTGGCATGTGCATCTCCATGTTTGCCATGGTGGCTGGCCGGAGTCTGCCACAGCTGGCTTCCAGTGCTGGTACCATCGCCTTTGCTGGCACTGTTGCCTACGTGCTCAGCTTTGCCCTGGGGGCTGGCCCTGTGCCAGGGCTGTTGGTGCCTGAGATCAACACAGAGCAGATGCGAGGTGAGCATATGGCATAATCTTGATACAGCCCTCTCTTGCTGGAAGGTTGTTGCATGGGATGCTTTGATCTGTCAGTGTTTGCCTGAGCGTGTTAGGCGGCATTGTGTCTCATTGATGATGGTGTTGCATGAGTGCAACAGAACCTTGTGCCTCTCATGTTTGCGGATGCAACGAGCCATGATGTCTGTCCATGCAGGGCGTGCCATGTCATTGGCCATGACTGCTCACTGGGTGTGCAACTTTGCGGTTGGGCAGTTCTTTGACTATGCAAGGGTTCAGTGGGGCGCTGCTGGCATCTTTGCCTTCTTTGGAGCAATGTGTGCCGTTGCAGTTTTGTTCATCAAAAGCAGTGTTCCGGAGACAAAGGGCAGGTCCCTGGAAGAGGTTCAGGCCATGTTGGCATAAAGTGTACACAGCTGACACTTTAGACGGCAGGGTAGATTGTAAATAGCTAGCTGCCAGATTCAATAGTTGTCTTGTGTTGGACTGTAAGCAGGTCTGATATGCAGAGTTGTTTTGGCTAATAAATCTGTTTGACACAGCTCATAACAAGCTTTTGCTGCTGCTGAGATGCAATTTCTTTGTGGCTTCACACAGTCAGCACAGCCTGAAGCAAAAATAAATGTTCAAGAGATACTGCCAGCACTCAGATCGTCACAAGCATCATTGCAAGCCATCACAACACATCAAGCGTGATTTGCGTAGCAAACCTTTCATTGATAAGCAGGTGTACTGCAGATGCATGTATGCTCATAGCGGCAACTGCTGGAGTGCTTCTTCAGTGGCAACAGCCAGATCTCAATACTACTTCTCAGCAGTCACACAGAAGACTCTGTTTGCCCTCCAGTGTCATGTCGAGCTGCCACCACGAAACAGATTCACAAGCAGAGATCATGATGGAAGCTGCAGCAATATATTCGTGGTCGGCCAGCGTTTCTACAGTCGCTGTGCAGTGGGTAAACCTGAATGACTTTGACATGCAGCAAGGCACATGGCACCTGTCCTAAATGACTTGGTACAGTAACAAGGGGATCTGCTCTGGACGACTTTAATTACACTGCCACTGTTGATTACACTGCCACTGTTGATTACACTGCCACTGTTAATTACACTGCCACTGTTAGATAACACTGCCACTGTTAATTACACTGCCACTTCTGGAAGACACCTGCGAGTTCTGCATGCAACTGATATTCAATCTGCGGCTGCAGCAGGAGAACTGCTTCATACCTTCCTGCCTCTCAATCATGACGTCTGGCATGCACGTGTGATTATCTTCAGGTGGCCTATTACAACACTGGGTTTGCTGTGCAATGTATATTGCAGGATGCCACACCACATGTTGGTCTAGACCCAGCTTGCAGGCAGACGCTACTCCCAGTACTGAAGCACGGGGGTTAGCGTTGCATGGATAGGAAAACTTGAATCAGTAACAGAGTCTGTATCAATAATCATGAAGCCAATTTTGTGAACAATCAAATCGGCTTCATGGTGTGCCCTTCAAATCTTTATGAAAGTGCAGAGAAATATGGGCAACAAGCTAAACCTGCTAACAAATAAGCTAAAGACCATGTAGACAACGAAGCACTTTGTGCAAACTAGACTGAGGTTGAGCTACAAACGATGTTGACGGATAATTTGGCCAGGCAGAATTAGCACTTCTGCTCCTTCAAGGCGTACTTTGGAAACAAGAAGGTTGGCTGTGCTGCGCCTTCCTTGTAGTACGCATAGCATAGCGTGCCATCAGGGTCCATGGACTCACCAGAGAAGCTGCATGCAACCATTTGAGTCAATTGAAGCTGGAGCAGTACTGCAGGTCTGATAAGAAGGCAAATGGCAGAGTCGCATGCAGCAATCTGTAAAGCTGCACCATGCAAACAAAGACCCAGATGCAAATTAAGGCTATGACATGGCTTGAAACGAGTGCCAACTCTTGCAGCTTTGAGCTCAATGTGCTTCGGTTGTCAGGAACAGCACAAAGTGCTGACAGAGCAAGTCTGAAAGCTACTCACAATTGTAAGTCCTTGATTTTGCTGATCAAGAACTTGATAGCTGCCTGCGCTTTGCTCTTGAATTCTGCTTGCTTGTCTTCTGGTAGCTTTTCTACAACCTTTGTCAACCAAGGCTGCAACATGAGGCGTATGTGAGTACACTGCATAACAGTGAATGGCAAAGCCATGCTGTGTTTATTACTGTGGTACCTTGATGTAGCCCATGAAGCTCTTCTTGTCATATCCTGATTGCTCCTGTCATAGCAAACAACTGTGAGTACAAAGCATAAGCAACAGTCAATGCAGCCCATAGATACAAACCTGCAGCTTACCACTAGCCTGAAAGAGTCAACTACATCCACTACTTTTCTGCTAGTGGACTCTGTTCCCTCGTCTGCCTCTTCAGCTGAGGGGTTAGCGCCAATATCAACATCCACATCACCGACCGTCACCCACTGCAGTATCACTTATCGTTACAGACCTGACTTCAGACACCAAATACAACCAGCCTATGCTGCATCAAGTTGGTGTCTTACCGAGCCCTCCACCTCAAAGAAGAAGGCATCCTCGACCTCTTTCAAATCGTAAGAGTCTGCAATCATTTCATCACCTGCATTGCAGCAGCGACGGTCAGTTTGAAATCCACAGAAGTCACATCACTGTTGGAGCTGCACTGATTGCTTGTCCGCGTCTCACCTGTCAGCAGGTCTGTATAAATCAACATGGCTCTTGGTTTGCTTGAACCGCTTTGTATCGATACTGAGATGTGGCCTAGATCGCAGACGAAAGATGGTGGTTCTGATGCGCAAAAGCAACAACTCGTGCATATTGCGGCTTCCTCGGTATTCAAAGCCCTAAAGCACTGGCGAAACCCTCATACATTGCAAATCTCAAGCATGCATGACAAGCTTTCATGCACAACTGTACGTTCGCAAAGATTGACACACAGAGAGCGAGTGAAATTATGTCTTGTCACAATGTGCACCCAACTTCAGACAACTGACACGGATTCGCACATGCCTTTTATATAAGCAGCCATCAGACAGTTCTGGTTGTAACGCTCAAAAATATCCCGCACGCATGCAAACCTGAAAATAATTTGCGCTGCTTGATCAAAAAATCGTGGAATGCAGTGACATGTACATGTAGCCACAGCCCTGCTAGATGCAGGGCTAGACTACCTATGGTGTTGTTCCTAGCGATGCATACGACGCAGCAGTGCAGGACAGGGCAGGGCCCGGCAGGGGCGTTTCTACCAGCACACGGTTGAAGCCAGATTTCCCGTTTTGCAATCGACGCGTAAAAGACATCGCTTCGCAAGATATTTGCTGATTAAGCTTCCGAGGTAGTTAGCACGCTGATCGTCCAATCCGCTGCCAAAGTGTTCTCTTTGCCGCTCACCCTTTTTCACTCGCACGAGACGATTCAGCAAGTAAAGTTGAAAGACGATTCAGCAAGTACAGTTGAAGACGCTACGTCTCGAGCTCTCCGGCGCAACAGTGCTTATGATTTCATCTTCAACAATAGACCAGATTGATGTGAACGTTTGTAAAGCTTCAGCCAGCACAATGTCGGTATGAACACATGCCAATAAGCGGCCAGTTTAGTCATACAAGTGGCTCTGCTGTTACGCTGCACTAGCCTTGACAGCATCAATGGCTACTTCACCATTGCATGGCCACAGCGATTACTATGGGGGGCCCGCTCAAGAGGGTTCTAGCTATTCAATGGACTCTAGCAAAAACAGCACGATTGCCAATGAAAAGAAGGCTCGCAAGGCAGTCGAAGAGGATGCAGCTCGGCTGCAGAACAGGGTGCAAACCCTGCAAAAAGAAGAGCAAAAAGCTCAGAAAAGGCTAGAGGAGACTAGAAGCAAAGCACATGAGATTCTGGAACTTAGGGCGCAGAACGAGCAGCGGCAGCTGGAGCGAGAGCGAAGGCACCAGCAAATGCAGGTCTGATTTCGTGTCATGTGCTAAGGTGACTCTGCAACTCAGAATAACAGCAACATTGCGCACGGTGTCACAGGAACAACTTGCAGCTCAGCGGCAAGATTTTGGAACAGCCAAAGAAACGAGCTTCAAGAGGAAAGTCAAGGTTGAGAAGCAGTCATATCTAGCCAAGATGACCTCAGCAGAGCAGACCAAAGAGGAGCGAATTGAGAATGAGCAGCGTCTGGCTGAGTACAAATTGACACGCCGACTGAGTGCGCTGGAAAAGAAGGATGCAGTGAAGAAGTCAATGATGCAATCACAACGCAAGCTGGATTCCTACCGAATGCAAAAGATACAGGCAGTGAGTTTCATTCCTAGCTTACTTTTGTATGAATGCGCAGACATTGTCTCACTGCAGATGCAGAAATTGCGCATGTCCAACTCACCTGGCCTATCTCTATGGCCCTGGACAAGGCGGTTCTACGACCAAGATTTGCATTTTCAGCATGCTTTTCTTCAGGAAATCATGTGCTTCTTGTGCTTTGCAGACGCATGCCGACTACGAGCACAGACTTCAAGAGGAGATCAATGCACGCCTGCTGAAGGAGCAAGAGCTGCAACAGCTGGTAACACAGCTGCCAAACTTTACAGCTTGATGGCACTGACTGCTATACATACAGTTGCTGCAGACTCCGAGCATTGTTTGCCACAGACATGAAGCTGCAGCATGCTGGCAAATGCAGACCTGGCCCCTATGTTGCTTGTCTACGATTAGTACCTAGAGTGACCACTTCCTGACGCAACTTTACATGCTCAATAACAAGCTTGAATGCAGAGGAAGGGATACCAGCTTCTGCACCTTGCTGAATTGATGCACTCACATTGTTCTGAAACATTGTCGGCGACCAGAGCACATGGGCGCTTGTATTCATGATGGCTGCATCTGGTCCCACGGATGAACCTGAAGGCATGTTGCTGTCTGACATCTGCTGCAATGTATTCCACAGAGTGGTATGGAGTTGGAGCTGATAGACAGGCTGAAGAAGAAGCAGGTGGAGCAGCAGCAGGCTCTCCAGGAGCTGCAGGAGGCCATGAGCCTCACCAGCAGGTGCCCTAACCCCATTTTCATTGATTCTATTCATTATCTATCACTATACATCATCTCAGTTATTTGTTCAATAATGCTTGCCCCTGCTTGCTTCCTTACACACATCTGCCATGGCAGGCAGTAAGTATGTGCATCATACATGCATTCATCAGATATGGTCCAGCATTGCATGTGGCCATGCTAGGTGTAGCTACTGTCACTCTGCAGTTCAGTGTGTATTACGCTACTCCACGCACACAACCTGGTGCGCAAGTTTCTGAGTTGGAAAATTGTGAGGTTGATACCTGTATGCTATAGCACATTTGCATAGTCATGATGAGGCTTACGCATTGTTGCGAATGCAAATGAGTCGCCTGCTTT
>JAABUO010005037.1_pt1 | contig 15500 bp, 10 predicted proteins | sample 5559291 | NCBI WGS metagenome assembly JAABUO01 (sample SAMN10711878, study PRJNA513372) | rock metagenome | isolation source: Antarctica rocks | place: Antarctica: Victoria Land, Finger Mt sud
GTCGAGCGCCAAGCAGTGTAAGTCGGGCAGGATCGGCTGGGTAGACATACCGGTGTTTTACCCATCCTAGAGACTTGAAGCGACGCCGCAAGCAGGCAAGCTTCACCGAAAGTGCCGATGAACCAAAAAATCTCCGATACCAGACGGTTTCGGAGATTATACCTGCGGGGGCGGCGGATTGGCAAGGACGCGCGGCGTGTGCGTCACACTCCCTCCTGCCAAACTTCGCAGCGCCACGGCTCATGCTCTATAGCCACCTGAAAAGCTTCCATACACTCGACTTCCGCATCATTTCGCTCTCTCAATCCCCACGATCCCCACGATCACTGCGGTGCATTGAGAGGCTTCAGGCTGGCCCTCATCTCAGCCGATTCGTGCGCGGACCTCACCGCGAGCTTGGTAAAGCTCCCAAAACTTATCCGCGACCATTGAGGGAGCAATGGAATTGCCGTGATCCCACGGGGTTCCCTGAATGGCGCCGGCGATCATGACCTCACCGACATAGACGCCGTCACCCTTCAGCCGCTGCGCGAGCAAACCCACGAGCTTGTACTTCGCCGCGTTGGCAAGCGCGACGCCCATGGACTTCAGGCTGACGGCGTACTCGTCCATTTGCGGAGTCATCTCCCCAAACGCGCCGTTTGTGATGAGAATGGCTCCTTCGTTCGTGTTCCTCAGGTCGGGGAGCGCTTCCTGGACAGCGGCGAGAAGCCCGACGATGGCGATGTCGAAGATGCCCCGCACGGCGGCGGGGGTGACGGTCATGAGATCTCCCGCCTCGGAGCCGCCGAAGGCGTTCCAGTGGAGGACGCTGAGAGCGCCAAGCTGGGCACGCGCCTTTCCAATAGCCGCACGAATGGCGTCGGGGTCTCCCGCGTCTGCCGGGAACGCGGCCGCAGCGATCCCTTCGGCCTTCAGCGCGGCGACGCCCGCCGCGAGACGTTCCTCGTTTCGCGCGAGGAGCGCGACGGAGAAGCCTTCCGCACCGAACTTCCTTGCGACGGCGGTCGAGATGCCCGGCCCAAACCCGACGACGACGATAGTCTTGGACATGTTTCCTCCAACGATGCGACCCGCTTACTATTTCGTTTACTATTCCGTCCAAGTGGAGCCAGTTAACGCCCTTTCCACCGCCTCGCGATAGGAAAGAGGCGGTCGAGGCAGGATCTTGCGTATCGGCGTGGGATCGCCAACCGCATCGGCCTTCGTACCATCCACGAGGCCCTTGATCGAACCTTTGGGGAGCTTGCTCGCACGCTCGATGAGCGGCGCGAGCGCGCCTAGCAGCGTCGGTGAGAGATGGATTTTGGTGGGGTGATGTCGGCCCAGGACCTCGGCCCCGACATCAATCATTTGGTTATACGTCAGTACGTCATCACAACCCACGTCGTAGCAGTGCCCATACGCGCGTGGGTCGTTGAGCACGCCAACAAGATAGTAGACTAAGTCATCAAGAGCGATGTTACGCCACTTCTGCTGGCCGCTGCCCAGAACAGCGGCGACGCGACTCTTGGCCTGACCCACCATCATTTTGAAGCCTTGTCCGCCCACGCCGACGATCTGGCCGGGCCGGATGACGGTCACCTCAAGGCCGCTGTTGAGCAGGAACTGTTCGGCCTTCCAGCGCTCGCGTATCCACGCGCTCGGCGCTTCGGGCGCGGCCCCCAGGAATGTGACGTAAATCAGGCGACGCACGCCGTTCGTCCGGCACGCCGTCACGATGTTCTGCAATCCATTCATTTCTACGTCCATGAAGCCCTGACCCGCCGTATCGGAATGCTGGGGTGAGAGCGTGTGGATGGAGATGTAGGCGGCATCGACGGAGTCCAGCGCGCGCCGCATCGACGCGGGATCGGAGATGTCGCCTTGGACGACCTCGCCGCCGGCCTGAGCCAAATCCTGAACCCGCGCCGGGCTGCGCGCCACACAGCGGACTCCGTATCCGTCCGCCAGCAGTGCCTGGGCGACGCGCCGCCCGACGAAGCCCGAGGCCCCGATAACTAGAATTTTTTTCATGGGTGGATGCTCTGCGGCGGGGCCTCTCCAGCGGCCCGTCTACTCTCTGAAGTAGGTCCCCTGCTCGAGATCGGCGATCAGACTGGGCTGCGCCGGGTTCCAGCCCAGCCGCTCGCGCGTCAGCGCGCTCGACGCCGGGGCGTCCACGCCGACGAAGTACGCCATCCAGCCGAAATGGGCGGCGGCCTCCTCGGGGAACTTGGAGACGACCGGCAGGTTCAGGCGCTTTCCAATGATTCCGGCGATCTCGCGCAGCGGCACGCCCTCGTCGGCGACGGCGTGATACCGCGCCCCCGCGACGCCCTTCTCCAGCGCCAGCCGGTAGAGCCAGGCCGCATCCAGACGATGCACGCCGGGCCAGCGGTTGGACCCGTCCCCCACATAGGCCGCCTCGCCCTTCTCGCGGGCGATGCCGATGAGGGCCGGCACGAAGCCGTGGTCGCCGTCGCCGTGGACGGAGGGCGACAGCCGGACGACCGAGGCGTTCACCCCGCGCGCCGCCAGTGAGACCGCCGCCGCTTCCGAGGCGCGGGGGTACGCGGGGGAGACGGGCGGGGGGCCGTCGTCCTCGGTGGCGAGGCGGCCCGGCGCCAGGAGCGCGAGGCCAGTGGTGACGAGCAGGGGACGGTCGGAGCCTTCGAGCGCGGCGCCGAGCGCCTCGATGGCAAGCCGGTCGGTCTCGCAGTTTTCCGCGAATTTCGAGAAGTCGTGATTGAAGGCGGTGTGGATGACGCCGTCCGAGGCCGCCGTGCCGCGCCGGAGGCTGTCCAGATCGTCGAGCGTCCCCCGATGCGCCTCGGCACCCGCGGCGGCGAGCGCCTGGGCGGACGCCTCAGAGCGCACCAGGCCTAGCACCTGATGCCCCGCGCCGAGAAGCTCCTGAACAACGGCAGAACCGACGAAGCCCGTGGCTCCCGTAACGAAGACTCGCATTTTTGTTTTTCCTCTCTTAACGCCTTTTTAGGCTTCTTTATGGAGTGACTCGGTCTCGTTCACATCTCGTTCACTGAAAGTAATGCGGCTGATCGAGGTCCGCCATCAGCCCTGGGTGCGTCGGCTTCCAGCCGAGCCGTTCCTGAGTCAACTGGCTGGACGCAGGGTTGTCGACCGGAAGGAACGGCGCGAACCAGCTATAGAGTTTCGCTGCTTCTTGCGGAGACTTTACCGCGACAGGCACGTTCAGCCTCCTGCCTATCAGTTCGCTGATTTCGTGGAGCGGTATCCCCTCGTCGGCGACTGCGTGAAACCGCGATCCTGCGATGCCCTTCTCCAGCGCCAGCCGGAAGAGGTGGGCCGCATCCAGCCGGTGGACTGCCGGCCAGCGGTTGGACCCGTCCCCCACATACGCCGACACTCCCTTTTTCGAGCAACATTGATCAGGCGGGGAGCAAAACCGGCGCGATCTCCGGCACCATGGACCAGCGGCGGAAGGCGGATGACTGAGGCGCGGACGCCGAGTGAAGCCAGCACCAGCATCGTCTCCTCCGACTTGGCGCGGAGGCCCCCAACGGAGTTGGGATCATACGCCTCATCCTCTGTGGCGAGCCGACCCGGTTTCAGCCCCAGGGTCCCAAAAGCGGCGACGAGAGGGCGATCAGGTCCCGCGAGCGCTTTGCCGAGCGTCTCAATGGCACGCCTATCCGCCTCGACGGTGGCCGCCATGAATCTGGAAACGATTCCGCTCGGCCTCCCGCCTAACATCACGCGAAGGCGAGTCGAAAGACTGATGTGCGTGATCTCGTGAAAGAAGGCCGTGTGAATCGCGCCGTCCGCTTTGGCTGCTCCACTGCGTAAGCTCTCGACATCTTCGAGCGAACCGCGATGTACCTGGGCTCCTGCTGCGGTAAGCGACTTGGCGCTGGCATCCGAGCGGGCAAGACCGATCACCTGATGGCCCGCGCTGAGGAGTTCTTGGACGATGGCAGAGCCGATAAAACCGGTGGCTCCTGTGACGAAGACTCGCAATTTTGTTTTTCCTCTCTCCATTTCCTTCCGAGACTATATGTAAACTATACCGTACCGTTTACATTGTTGTCAACCCCCTAGCAAAATTATTATTTGAGAGCTATAATCCATTTATGTCAAGACGAGGCAATGATCTGCGAGAACACATCCTTTACGAAGCAAAGAACGTGTTCCTGGAAATGGGATTCGAGCGTGCCTCAATGGATGTGATCGCCGCGCGCGCCCAAACCTCGAAACGCACCCTGTACGCTCACTTTGAGAGCAAAGAGAAGCTGTACCTGGCGATCATAGAACTCGTCCGCGAGATGTCCCTCAGCAAACTCAAGACGCCGGGCGACTATTCCGATGACCCCACCGAGGCCCTGGTCCTGTTTTGCGGTCGCTATCTGGAAGGCCTGCTCTTTGCTTGGACGATTCGGATGTGCCGTATGAGCATTGCGGAGGCGGAACGGTTCCCGGAAGGAGCCGCTCGGTACTTCGACGTGATCTTCTCCGTACCCCACGAACGATTGAGCGCTTACTTGCAAGAAAGGTTTGGGCTATCAGAGACGGCAAGTTCGGAAGCGGCGCAGAAGCTCCTCGGCCGGGTCATTTACCCGCGCTACCCGCGCGCGTTGTTTGGACTCGATACACTCACCGAGCAGTTGGATGAATATGTCATCCAAGCAGATTTCGATCTCAAGCCTGTTCGCAAAGCGGTCACGGAACTGATCGAATTGCTGGAGGGTTCACATCCAAAACCGCGCCCCGAGGCATGATCTGCCCGCACGGCGCCGCGTCTCTCGATTGCCTGCCCGCCAAACGCCCCGCGATCCGGCGGATGAGGTGATCCGGATCGGGACCCCAACGGTCGCGACCTGAAATCCGAGGGCCCAAGGGTTCGAGGATTGAAGCAAGGTCGGGCTACCCCGCCCTTGTTCGAGCCAGGTATATCAGGTCGCGCTCATATCGGCGCGCTGGGCGACCTTCTCCCGCCGCAGCCCCGGCGTCCACCTCCGCGCCGATCCGAATCCAAACGCCGCCGGATCGAGCTTCGCGCGGCGGTCCTTCAGAAAATTCCCAAGCAGATTATCGTCTGATGTCGTCATGCTCGACTTGCTAGCTGCTCGACTCACAGAATGAACCCTGTTGCAGCTTCCTCAAACCCCTCGCTGCCGGCAAAACTGCCGACTATCTTTTCCCATCCGGACGGGGTAAATAGTACCAATAACAGTTTCCGGGATTATCCCTGTGGGGGCGGGGTTTGGCAAGAAGTATGCACTAGGTCTACTTGCAGGGGAACGTCTGCGGGCCGGGGGCTGTTCCACAATAGCAATAGAGGTTGTTGGTACTCATGAAGAAAATTGGACTGATGGGCTGCGGCATGATCGCGGAATTCGGGCACCTTCCGGCCATTCTCGCCACCGAGGGATTGGAAGCCTGGGCCGTCTATGACCCGGCCCCGGAACGCGCCTACGGACTACAGCACAAATTCGGCATCCCGCACGGCTATGCGGTCAGCGATATGTTCTTCGAGTCGGGGCTGGACGCCGTCGTCGTGGCCTCCGCCGCGCCCGCGCACCGGCGGAACGTCATCGAAGCCGCCCGGCACGGCCTGCCCGTGCTGTGCGAAAAGCCGCTCGCCCTGACGGACGGCGACGCGGAGTTTATGATCCACACCATGAGCGACGCGGGCCTGCTGCTGGCGACCGGCTTCTGCTACCGGTTCAGCCCGGTGGCTCAGAACATCAAGCGGCTGGTCAAGGATGGGGCCATTGGGTCGGTGCGCTCGCTGCGCCTGGTCTATATCTGGAACCTGCACGGGCGGGACCGGATCACCCAGATGGGGCGGACGGAACCTAACCCTTACTGGCACGGGCGCATGGAGGAGGGCGGGCCGATGGTGGACTGCGGCGTCCACCAGATAGACCTGGCGCGCTGGTGGCTGGACTCGGAAGTCGCGCACTACCAGACCGCCGGGGCCTGGGTGGAGGATTACGAGGCCCCGGACCACATGTGGCTGCACATGGACCACGAGAACGGCGCGCACACGATGGCCGAGATGAGCTTTTCCTACGGCCACACGGCGCGCGACCCGCTGGCGCACTTTTCGTACCACGTCATCGGCACCGAGGGCATGATCCGCTACGACCGGGACGGCTGGGTCTTCGAGCTGCGGAACCGGCACGGCACGCACCGGCTGCCCGGCGCGAGTGAAAAGAACTTTGAGGGGATGTACGCCGCCTTTGGCCGCGCCCTGGAAACGGGCGAGCCGGGCGAGCTGCCGACGGGGTACGACGGCCTGCGGGCCACCCAGATCGCCCGCGAGGCGACGGAAACGGTCATCGCCCAGCGCGGCCTGTACCTGCCGCGCGCGGACGTGAACCCGCCCCGCCGGAACGGGCTGCTGCTGCACCGGGAGAAATAGCAAGAAAGTCCCAGCACTGGAAGTGCCGGGACTTCTTTTGCCTACCGCCGGAACGAGAACGGCGACGAAAGCGGCTTCAGGTCGCCCAGATCGTCCTCATCATTGCTCCGAGACGGCGGGCCGGCGAACGTCGGCATGGGCTGGGGCGTGGACGGCGCCGGTTCGCTGTTCATCATGGTCGGCGTCCCGATCCGCATCGAGTTCAGCAGCGCGGGGTCCAGGCCCTTCGCGACGGCGCTTTCGGGCGTGATCTTGCCCCGGATGACCAGCTCCTGCAACGCCTGCCCCAGCGTCTGCATCCCCACGTTCGAGCCGGTCTCGATGATCGAGGGCAGTTGGAACGTCTTGCCCTCCCGGATCAGGTTCTTGACCGCCGCCGTCGTCGTCATGATCTCCAAAGCCGCCACGCGCCCGCCGCCGATCTTGGGGACCAGCGTCTGCGCAATGACGCCTTGCAGCGACTCGGACAACTGCGTCCGAATCTGCGACTGCTGGTGCGGCGGGAACACATCAATGATCCGGTCCACCGTCTGCGCCGCCGACGACGTGTGCAGAGTCCCGAAGACGAGGTGGCCCGTTTCCGCCGCCGAAACCGCCAGCGAGATCGTTTCCAGGTCGCGCATCTCGCCGACCAGGATGACGTCCGGGTCCTCGCGCAAGGCCGCCCGCAGGGCGGACGCGAACGACTCGGTATGCACCTGCACCTCGCGCTGGTTGACCAGGCACTTCTTGTGCGGGTGGACGAACTCGATCGGGTCTTCCACCGTGAGGATGTGCGCCGCCCGCTCGTTGTTGATCAAATCCACCATCGCCGCCAGCGTCGTGGACTTGCCCGAGCCGGTCGGCCCCGTCACCAGCACCAGCCCGCGCTCCGCGCGCGCCATCTCGGAGAGCGCCGGCGGCAGCCCCAGGTCCGCGAACGACTTGATCTCCGTCGGGATGACCCGAAAGACCGCACCCTCGCCGCGCCGCCCCACAAAGAAGTTCGCGCGGAACCGGGCCAGGTTCGGTATCTCAATGCTGAAGTCCAGGTCGCGCTTGTCCTCGAACCGGTTCTGCTGCTCCCCCGTCAGAATGCCGATCAGCATCATCCGCAGCGCGTCGCGGGTCAGCTCGGGGTAGGGGAGCTTTTCCATTTCTCCGTGCAGGCGGATTGTCGGAGGCGCCCCGACGGTCAGGTGCAGGTCGGAGGCTTTGGAGTGTACGGTTCTGCGGAGCAGTTCTTCGATGTCCATAAGAAGCGGCTTATCCTCTCAGAAGAAAGCAAAAGAAAGCAAAAGTCAGGGCGAACGCTTTATTGTCGGCAAGTAGGGTGAACTTCTTCACACGCAAGCCGAACAGCATACCCACAGTATACTGGCATGGCACTACCGAATGTTGCAGGGCCTATGCCTTCAGTGCAGCAAGGACAACATCAGCGGCAAGCTGAGGAAAGACAAGGTCGTCGTCAGGAAGACGACGCCGACCGCCAGCGCGCCTTCCATGTCGTTATGCGCGCACAGCACCGAGGCCAGCACGCTGGTCGGCATCGCGGCTTGCAGGACGCCGACCCGCAGTAAGTCTCCGTGGAAGCCCAGCAGGCGGCAGGCGCCCCACATCGCCAGTGGGCAGACGACCAGCTTGAGCAGGCAGGGTAGCAGCGCGGCGCCGGGCGCGGCCAGGGCGGCGCGCGGCTGCAAGGCGACGCCGACCGCCAGCAGGATCAGCGGGGTCGTCCCCTGCGACAAATACACGAGGCACTGGGAGAGCGCCCCGCCTATCGCCTGGACGCCGGGCAGGGCGGAAAGCGCGTGCGGCCACGGCAGGAGTGCTGGCGAAGGGCGGCGGCGACCGCCGGGTCTTTGAGTTGTTCGGCAAAAACGGTGGGACGAGACATGGATTCCTCCGGCACGGCAAAAGCGCAGTGGGGAGGCTTGACGGCTGGGGAAGCGATCAAGCCTCGCATCAAAGACGTGAGGAAGTGGTGCCATCCAGACAGTCTGGATAGAACAAAAACCTTCTTGGTTCCTTCGAGGCGGGGCTTAATCCAAGGGAGTAGAATACCTGAAAGTAAAAATGCCCAGGAAGTAGGACTTCCTGGGCATTTTATGGTTAATCTGGCAGTGACCTATTTTCCCGGACAATTGCTCGTCAAGTATCTTCGGCGCAGGAGAGCTTAACTTCCGTGTTCGGAATGGGAACGGGTGGACCCCTCCGCGATAACCACCAGAAATCGTTAGGACATCCCCCAAAGGGGACTGTCCTTGGACAACTGCATATTGAAAAACAACGGGGAACAGCGATTAGTGCTGAGTTTTTGTGATCAAGCCCTCGACCGATTAGTACTGCTACGCTGAACACGTTGCCGTGCTTACACCTGCAGCCTATCAACCCGGTAGTCTTCCGGGGGTCTTACCAGCTTCTGCTGTGGGAAATCTTATCTTCAGGTCTGCTTCGTACTTAGATGCTTTCAGCACTTATCAGTACCAGACATAGCTACCCAGCGTGTGCTCCTGGCGGAACAACTGGTACACCAGAGGTCTGTCCACCCCGGTCCTCTCGTACTAGGGGCAGCTCCCGTCAAATTTCCTACGCCCGCAACGGATAGAGACCGACAATGTTGTTACCGCTTTCCACAGGAAAGGGAGCAGGGCATTTCTGCCTGCTTCTACATGTCGCCATGCAGTTCGGACTATATCTTTACCTGCACTTCAAGTGCAGGCGCCTGGCATATAGTCTCTGAGGGTTCCCGGCATTGCCGGGCCTTCCCTGCTGATTGTCCGCACCGAATGCATTGTCACTGCTTCTGTATTATGTCACAGAAACGAGTAGCGTCGGATACTCGGAGTTTCCAGCATATAGCCAAGTTTAAGGACAGCAAAGTCTACTGTCTCACGCATGATCTTCTGCTGTTTCCAGCAGCACAGACTATATCTTCATCCTGTTTCCAGGAGCTGGCGTATGATTGGCGCGTTAGAGTTGTCACTCGCAGTGACAGTCACGTCAATCTCGGCATTAAATGCCTCAGTCGTTACAGGAACCAGAACATCCATGCCACGAATGGTTTAGGATACTCGTTCTGGTCTTCCCTCGGTATTACCCTCTTGAGAGTTCGGAAACTCAAGGAGGGCTTCACCGATATAGCCAGTGGACACCTAAGAATTACTTCTTAGGGACGCAGTGTTATCTACGTTCTGAACCCAGCTCGCGTACCGCTTTAATGGGCGAACAGCCCAACCCTTGGGACCTAATCCAGCCCCAGGATGCGACGAGCCGACATCGCACTTGATCCATTATTACTAATGGCGTAGACTATATCTTCACCCTTCTCAAACATCTGTCTGAGGGAGGGGCTGGCGTGTTATGACAGTCATAGATTTGTTCCTGTAGATTGATTACTCACGGAACGGGGCTGCCATCCTGCTTCTTGCGAAACAGAGTCGTTACGGGGTCAACCGGAGTAGCCCGGCGACTTCCCACGGTATTGTCCTCGCTTCGTGTCCGAAGCGATAGGAGTTCACCGTTATAAGCCAGAACTTCCAATGATGTTTCCATCATTTCACCCCTGTATGTCGAGGTGCCAAACCTTGCCGTCGCTGTGAGCGCTTGGGCAAGATAAGCCTGTTATCCCCGGGGTAGCTTTTATCCGATAAGCCTTGGCACGCCCACGCGTTACCAAAGGGTCACTAGAGCCCACTTTCGTGCCTGCTCGACCTGTTTGTCTCACAGTCAATTTCCCTTATGCTCTTACACTCTACAGCTGATTTCCAACCAGCCTGAGGGAAACTTGGCGCGCCTCCGTTACATTTTGGGCATTGTGTTAACCCGACAGTTTGTATCTCATTGAGGCAATCAGGTGACACTCTACAATCTCTGTAAAATGCGAGGTTTCGCAGGAGGGAATGTAGATCTGTAAGCCATCCGATTGCGAACGAGTGGTTGTGCTAATCTGAAAATTCTGCCTTAAGCAAGCCTGAAGTTTTCTGACTTCGGCTTGGCTAAAGCATTGGACGTTCAAGTACAACCCACGGCATTCACGAGATTTTCGTGATCCGTCATCCATAAACCAGACTGCGAGAGCCAGAGGCGTCAATGCCAAGTTCTCTGGGATCACTTTTAGCCCCTCTTGGTAGAAGTGGGCATACCACTCGCATAACTGCGGGTGAGCAATCGTATTGAACCAGACATTTTCGGAAACCGAACCCAGTTTATGACGCTTGAGTTTCCGTTGCGGCGGTGTGAGAACCCACTGTTGAAAACAATGATATTTCCACATCGCGTAGTTATTCTGCTGAACACAATGCTCTACTTTCAGGTGCACTGTCCCAGAGGCTCTTCGTTCAAGATGAGCATCTCCGAGAAGCATCCCTGTCAGCAGTCCACGCTGTTCGGCGGAAAGCGTCAAGCTGTCTCGATAATCGCGTAACGCTCTCGTATTCATAGTCGCTGGACTGTCGTTCCCAGGTCATTTCTGCCTGGGTCTGCATGTCGCCATGCAGATCAGACCATACCATCTCCACAGGGGGATAAATCCTGTGAAGCCTTCATTGTGGTCGTTGGGGTAGGATCAAGTACCAGTAAGGGCCATTTTGATTAAGCGCTTTTTGATCCCAACCTGCTGATTGTCCGCACCAAACATATTTTCACTGCTCCTTTCGGAACGAGTAATGTTGGATACTCGGAGGTTCCAGCATACGCTGAAGGTTTTCATCGCCCCATAAAATTAAGGCGACCGCCCCAGTCAAACTACCCGCCTGCTACGGTTCCTTTGCCGGATAACGGCGAAGGTTAGTGTTCCAATATAGCCAGGGTGGTGTTCCATTGGCGCCTTGCGGCTCCCACCTACGCTCTACAAACTATATCAAAACACAATAACAGGGTGTAGTAAAGCTCCACGGGGTCTTTTCGTCCAGTTGCGGGTAACCGGCATCTTCACCGGTGCTACAATTTCACCGAGTCTCTCGTTGAGACAGTCATCAAGTCGTTACACCTTTCGTGCAGGCCGGAACTTCATGCGCGTCGCTGTTTCCAGCGGCATAGACTATACCTTTATCTGCCAGTCCAATATCTGAACCGATTTCTTCCCGCACATATCGTTTCTTGCTCCCCGCGTTCAGCGCGGAAGCAAGAGCCAATACTGCTGCAAATCCATCCGGCGTCAGATGCTTTCCCTCGTACAGAAGTTGCACGATAGCCGCAAAGCTCTCAAACTCTCTCCGCTTGCCCGAAAGCAGGGGATACTGTTGAAAGTGCGGGATAATCTTCAGCGCGATGTCGGAAATGCTGCGCGTCTCGTACTTGATCGTCTTATCCGACCGATCCGGCCGGATGGCTCCGCAACCGAAGAGTTACCGAAGAGTTGCTGAAACATCAGCAGGACTTCGGCACGGTCTGCGTTCTGGCTGACGGAGAAGGAAGGACGGATGTCCCAGCCATTCTTGTACCGGCGGCTCTTGGTGAATGTCACGCAGAAGCAGCCTTCGCCGTCGGCATAGCCCGACAGATATGCTCTCAAGTACGGGGTATCAGTCATTGGTCTGTGGAGGCAGATACCAGCGTTTTGCGGAACTTGTAGATTTATCTCCCTAAAGAAGATAGTAAGAACCGCCGCCTAAAGCGTGGCGCTTTAGAACAGTCGTTACAGGGTCACATCAGTTGATGATGGACTTCCCTCGGTATTACCCGTGTCCGCCTGCAAGTGGACGTGTGGGCTTCACCGATATGAGCTGGTTTTCAGCAGCAAATCGCTTTGCTGCGGGGCAAATTTACGTTTACCCGGCTAGGAATTTCGCTTGAGGTCTTACTTAACCGCTATAAAAATGGCTGTTAAGTGGGTGTCGCTTGCGGCTTCACCCCTGCATGTCGCCATGCAGTCGGGACTATATCTTCATCTAGGACAAACTAGATGTCCGGCGTGTAGTCTCTGAGGATTTCAACCAAGTTCGTTTTCGCAAATTTGATTGATCTTTCCTGCTGATCGGCTCCACTCATCGCATTGTCACCTCAAAGCAGCTCTTATTAAGAGTCAACCCTGCGGTAGCGTGAGATACTGAGCTATTCCAGCATATAGCCAGATTTTACTAAGGCAGCTTGTATTCACCTTAGGACGGTTCATTTGTGTTACACCCTTGCGGGTGCGGCTCAGGGATTGCTCCCATTGCCCTGCATGTCGCCATGCAGATCGGACTATATCATCATCACCGGCGGTGTGAACCGATGACGCTTGGCGTGTAGTCTCTGAGGGTTCCCGGCAACACAGTCATAATTGCCGAGCCTTCCCTGCTGATTTTCTGCACCGAACACATTGTCACTGCTCTCTGACGAAAGCGAGTAGTGTCGGATACTCAGACGTTCCAGCATATAGCCAAGTTTTATAACTACAACGCAGTCATAGTTACCGCCGCCATTCACCAGGGCTTCGATTCAGAGCGTTGGCTTGCGCCGAACCCCTCCTGTTAACCTTCTGGCATTGGGCAGGTGTCAGCCCCTATACCTAGGGTTTCCCCTTAGCAGAGACCTGTGTTTTTGTTAAACAGTCGCTCGATGCTTGTCACTGCGACCACCTTGCGGTGGTACCCCTTCTCCCTAAGTTACGGGGTCAATTTGCCTAGTTCCTTAACGAGAGTTCTCTCGAACACCTTGGTATTCTCTACCTGCCTACCTGTGTCGGTTTGCGGTACGGACAGTATGCCCATAAGTTTAGAAGATTTTCTCGGCGATCCGCCCCCCCACTTCGCTTCACCCGAAGGATCCACTCGTTCACTCTCTCAGATCATGCTCGCGTATTTTACTATCGAGCCTCCGTAAGAGCTTCACGCGCACTACCAACAGTCGCGCTGGAAACTGGGACCGCGTCCCTCCATCACTGAACACACTGGTACAGGAATATCAACCTGTTGTCCATCGGCTACGCCGTTCGGCCTCGCCTTAGGCCCGACTAAACTTCAGAGGACGAGCCTTCCTGAAGAACCCTGAGGCTTTCGGTGGACAGGATTCTCACCTGTCTTAGCGCTACTTATGTCCGCATCCTCACTTGCCGCCAGTCCACCACTGCTTCCGCTATGGCTTCGTTCCGGGCGGCAACGCTCCTCTACCACTAGCCCCTAAAGGCTAGTCCGACGCTTCGGTGGCTGGCTTGAGCCCCCATACATTATCGGCGCAGAACGCCATTCGACCAGTAAGCTGTTACGCACTCTTTAAATGGTGGCTGCTTCTAAGCCAACATCCTGGTTGTCTATGGAATTCCACATCCTTTTACACTTAGCCAGCACTTGGGGACCTTAGCGGTCGGTCTGGGCTGTTTCCCTTTTGACTATGAAGCTTATCCCCCACAGTCTCACTGCTACGCTCTGATCTGTCGCCATTCGGAGTTTGGTAAGGTTCAGTAACCCGGTAAGGCCCCTAGCCTTTCCAGTGCTCTACCTGCGACAGAGAACGCGTAACGCTGCACCTAAATGCATTTCGAGGAGAACCAGCTATCTCCGTGTTCGATTGGCATTTCACCCCTACCCACAGCTCATCCGAGCATTCTTCAACATACACCGGTTCGGTCCTCCACTCGGTCTTACCCGAGCTTCAACCTGGCCATGGGTAGATCACACGGTTTCGGGTCTAATCCCGGCAACTAAGACGCTCTCTTCGAACTCGCTTTCGCTACGCCTCCGTGTCTGAGACACTTAAGCTAACGCTGCCGAAATTAACTCGCGGACTCATTCTGCAAAAGGCACGCAGTCACACGATAAATCGTGCTCCCACTGCTTGTAGGCGGCATGGTTTCAGGTTCTATTTCACTCCCCTCCCGGGGTTCTTTTCGCCTTTCCCTCACGGTACTAGTTCACTATCGGTGGCAAGAAGTATTTAGCCTTAGGAGGTGGTTCTCCCAGATTCCCGCAGAATTCCTCGTGCTCCGCGGTACTTGGGTGCTGTCAAGTCAGTCTCGATCCTTTCGTCTACGGGGCTTTCACCCTCTATGGCCGCCTTTTCCAAAGACGTTCGACTAGAAACGAGATTTGTAACTGACCGGGCCTTCTGCCGTTAGCCCAAGACAGTCCCGCGACACCGAATACGCAACGCCAGCAGGCTATATTCACGTATTTGGTTTAGGCTGACCCGCTTTCGCTCGCCGCTACTGACGGGATCACTTTTGTTTTCTCTTCCTTCGGGTACTTAGATGTTTCAGTTCTCCGAGTGCCCTCCTCGTACCCTATGTATTCAGGTACGGGTGACGTGCATCGCACGCCGGGTTTCCCCATTCGGAAATCTCCGGGTCATAGGTTGCTTGCACCTCTCCGAAGCGTATCGCCGCTTGCTGCGTCCTTCATCGGCTCCTTGCCCCAAGGCATCCACCATGCGCCCTTTGTAGCTTGATCACTCATTTCAATCCTCGCGGGTCCCGAAGAACCCGCGCGAACTACAAGGTTTCTCTCTTCACTGGCGCATATCGCTATGCGACAGCATCGATGAAATTGTAATGCTGTTTACCCGTTTTGTTTTTCTTTATGCAGTTGTCAAAGGACAGTTGAATGAGAGCACTATGTCTCTCATCCGGCGCCGGCCCCTGACGATGAGGGCTGTCCGGCGATTTCTTTGCGGCGTTGATGTTACCGCAAACTGGGCGGTCTTGTCAAGCCCTGTGTGCCGCTCTTTGGCGGCACGGCGACAGAGACCAAAATGTAAAGTGCAAACCCGAAATCAACACCAGTGGAGAATAGCGGGTTCGAACCGCTGACATCTACTTTGCAAAAGTAGCGCTCTACCAACTGAGCTAATTCCCCAGGCTGACCGTGAAAAGGATGGTGGGCCCAAGTGGATTCGAACCACTGACCTCACGGTTATCAGCCGTGTGCTCTAACCAACTGAGCTATAGGCCCCCAAGTCGGCAACGCAAAAGGGAAGGCAACCTGCCTTCCCTCGTGAGGAGTGCTGTGCGGTTGTCGCTTGTCCTATGCGGTTGCCTGAATGAGAATGGTCATAGAACTCTCGCTGGCGCTGTGCTATCAAGATTGATGAGTTAGAGCGTTGTGTGCAATGCACATGGAAAAGTGGCTACTCCCACGCTAGGCGTGATCTTCTAGGGATTCGCAACCCATGCAGTATAGCCCTACTGCAATTATTTCTGCTCTAACTCACATTT
>JAABUO010005039.1_pt1 | contig 15494 bp, 16 predicted proteins | sample 5559291 | NCBI WGS metagenome assembly JAABUO01 (sample SAMN10711878, study PRJNA513372) | rock metagenome | isolation source: Antarctica rocks | place: Antarctica: Victoria Land, Finger Mt sud
CATGGGTGCCACCGGCGATCTGGTGGCCGGGCTAGCTCGGCCGCTCATGGCGATGGTGAGCGCGCCGCTGGCGATCGCGGCGGGCGTCATCGGTGGCGTGGCCGGCGTCGGCCTGGGCGTCAACGCGGGCCAGAGCCGGTACGCGGGCGAAGAACGCCAACTAGCAGGCAGCGTCGGCACAAGCACGGGCGCAACGCCGGAGGGTGAACTAACGACGGCGCAGCAAGCCGGGTGGCGGTACTGGTATCACGAGCAGCAATCGGTGGCCGCCGCGCAGCAACTCGGCGACGTGGGCGTGACCTCCGACCAGATGGGCGGTGCCCTGACACAGAGCATGGCGCTGGCGCGTTTAAGTGGCGTGGGGCTTGACCAAACGACGACACTTACTGGGCAGATGATGCAGGGTGGTATGTCCAGCAACCAAGTTGGCGACACCTACGCACAGATGGATCAGGTGTCGAGACTCGTTCCCGTCAGTTTGGGTCGCATCACAGAGTCAATCAAGGCAATGAACGCCGCTGCGGGCGTCGGACAGATCAGCCTCAACGGTTTGGCGGCGACGCAGGCGCTCTCTGATGCGAGCGGCGTGAAGATTAACATCGGGCAGGCCATGGCGGGGACCATCGGCTCAACAGGCACAAACGCGCTCGCCCAAGGCTATACACTCGGCCTCGATCCAGCGGCTTTCGATGCTGCGCAAAAGGACCCTGCCAAATTGTGGGATGCGTATGCCAACACGGCCCGCCGCTACGATGTGGGTGCGGGTGGTGAACGCATCGCGCAGCAGGCTCTCTCGCAGAGCGGTTTCGATTTTAGCTCGATGAAGGGCGGCCAGGCCGACACCTTCATTCAGAAACTTGTCTCAGAAGGGCCGGGCGCCGCGCAAAAATATGAACAGAGCCTTCAGGAGAAAGAGAATGCTCCCCATGCGGCAGGCCCGCACACCGCCGACCAGTTCGCCGCAACGGGTAAGGCGTTCGCCGACCAGGTGACGCCGGTTGGCGACAAGCTAAAGATCGGGGGCGAGCAGGCCGCCAATAATTTAGTGCATGGCGCCCAAACCGCCGCCGCAGCGTTAGCAGCGGTGCGCGCAAATCCTGGCAATGCAGCAGCGCTTTTGCACTACGAGCGACTAACCAACGGTCAGGCGTATGCGAACGACCCGAATGCGGCCGGAACCATGGACGCGTCAAAGGGTAGCCATTTCGGCCCGCTCTCCGAGTACGACCTGAGCCAGGCGCGGCAAAGCGGTATGTGGACGGGCGGCGCCCCCGGCAAAGGGTCATTTGTGGACGCCGTGACCTTTCACGCCTACGAGGCATCGGCGCGCAAAACAGGAGATCCGTTGCCTGTCCTGTTGGCTCAAGGCGCGAAAGAAGCGACGGTCAACGGCCAGATATCTCCGTCTGCCCGTTCGGCAGACGGTGGCGTCGGACTCGGCCAGTGGACTCCTGGTCCCCATAACGAGAACCTCCCAACGATTGAGAAGTATTTAGGCGCGGCGTCGAAGGACTTGGGCCTTGGCCCCGTCACGGCGGCCAACTGGCGCGAGGCGGCGCTCAATCCGCGTATTTCGGCACTAGGCACGGGGTTGTACGACCGCGACCTCTACCAGTCGCACGGGCATAATTGGGAGAAGGCGCTCGCGCCCTACAATGGGTCGGGTCCACAGGCCCAGGCGTACGGTGTAAGCGTCAACGCGGAAGCTCAGAAGATCGAGATCCAGCTTGGTGGCAGCATTGACATCACGCATAGCGGCGTCAAGGTGGGCACAGGTCAGGTTGGTCAGCATATCAGGGCTAAGGCGACCCACAGTGTTGACACAAGCCGCAAGCACGTCGGCGCGCAATCGTATGGCCCCGACCAGCGACCACCATCGCCCGGACTGCCCACGCTACCGGGGCACATCAAATAGCGGCCTCCTCCTCAACGTCACCATCCTCTATCTCGCTCGCACACGAAAGGACACGGGACATGGACGACATCACCCGGCTAATCGCCGAGGCCCGTCAGCAAGGTTGGGGCGCCGAGAGGCGCAAATCAGGCCACTTCATGCTGACGCCGCCGGCGAGGGGATCGCCCCTAATTGTTGTAAGCGGTACCCCAGGCGACCATCGCGCCTACGCCAAGATACGCTGCCAGTTAAAAAGCGCCCGCCTTGTGTTGCCGACGGATCACGCATCAAAGGAGTCACCGACTATGGCTAGACGACAAACCACACCCACGAAGCCCAGCCGCAGCGAACGTGCAAGCGCCGCTAGCGCTAAGGCAGCGGTCACGCGTGTTCCGCGAAACAGCGTGGTCGACGCGCTGCCCACACCCCTCTCACGCGCCGATGAAGCGCGATTCGCGGCCGAGCAACGCGCCCTTGCCAAGGGCGACACGCTCCAGGCCGAGACCAAGCTCGACCGCGATCTGGCGCACTTGGCGGACCCGGACGTAGGCCGGCGTACGGTCTCATCGCGCCGGCGGCGTGAGCCGGAAGAACAGGCGCTTGTCTACCGGGGCAGTCGCACACGCGGCCCCCTGGTCGCGCAAGAGATCGACATTATCGTCCCGGACGAGGACAACGACGCCAGGGTCGCCGACATGCAGGCCGTTATTTTTGGCATGGACGAAGATAGCCAGCGCGCGGCGTGGGCCGCCGCTGCCGCGCTCCGCAATCGTGAGCCGGAGCCCTACGTGCCGCTCGCGGAGCGGTTGATCGTCAGTGGTATTGACTACCACTTCTCACTCGGAAAGTCCACACTCGTCCATGAGGATGACGTGGACTATGTGCTGGCGCACCCGTTCTACCGCATCGAGCGCGTTGGCGACATCAACGCCGAGGAGGACGCGCTGCCGCCCGCGATTGTGCGTCGGAACACAGCGGCCGCGACGACCCAGCGGCAGAGGGCATAGCCATGGCAAAAAAGACACCGACGCCTACAGTCGATAGCGAGGGGGCCAGGGCGCGCTTGGCTGCGACGAAGGCGAAAGCGGCCCTGACGCCGCGTGACCTAGCCCTTCTGCACTGGCCGTCCATTCCACCACGGCCTTATGCGCCAACGACAGTGGTGCTCGATGAGAGCACCCAACGGGGCCGGGAGACACGAGGCCCCGACGGTACGGCCAGATGGTCGCCGAATGGTCCCGGCCCCGACGCCTACGGAGAGTGATATGAGCATGGCAGACACGACACAGCACACGCCCCGCGCGATCCTGGCCCAGGCGCGCGCACGAAACGCCGCATTGCAGGCCAAGGGCTTGGCGGCACAGCGCATCGGCCGGGGCCTCGTGGCCGTTGAGCGCGACGATGTACGGGCCACCCCGCATGACATCGCCTTGGCCCTCGTACGCTGCCTGGCCCTGGTGAAGGATATGATGGCCCTAAGCACTGATGTCGTGACCGCCTGTGACGCCGCGCCCACGGACGTGGATCGTGAGCGTGGCGAGAAGCCGGGGCCAAAGTGCGATGGTTGCTAATGCTTGCCGATGGTTGTGGTACAGGTATGGAGCAGGAGGGCCTGATGGCTGACGAGATATGCCAGGCCACGCGTGCCGATGGGTCGCCCTGTCGGGCGCGCGCCCTCCCCGCTAGTACCCGGTGCTTCGCCCATGAGCCGTCGCTACAGGGCAAAGCCACGACCGCGCGGCGCGCGGGGGGATTAAACAAGGCCAACGCGGTGCGCGCCGAGAAGGTCTTGCCGCGCGACTTACGGCCCCTGCTCCCGCTGTTGGTCAAGGGCATGATGGACGTGCGCGACGGCAATTTAGAGCCCGCTCGTCTATCGGCCATGGCGGCGGCCGCTGGTGCGGCTGTACGGTTGTATTCCGTCGTGGACGCCGACGAGATCGCGGCGCGCGTCGCCGCCTTAGAACAGCGCGAGGAGCACAGCCCCCATGCCAACGGACCGGATACTGCTTAATCGTTTGCGCGCCCTGGAACAGGGCGCCGTGGAGGAGGAACGAGCCGGCCTGCTCAACCCGGACGCGGACCTGGGCGGCCTCGACGCCGTGTGGGTGGTCGAGGAGGTCGCCCGCTGCCGGCGCGATCCCGAGTACTTCATCGACAGTTACTGCAAGGTCGAGGCCGACACCGGCGCCGGTGTCATCCCTTTCCACCTGTTCGACTACCAGCGCGACGTCTTGCGCCAGTGGATGGAGCACGGCGAGTCGATCACCCTGAAAGCCCGACAACTGGGCATTACCGAGTTAGCGGCGGCGCTGGCCTTGTGGACGGTCGATTTTCACCCACACAACCGCGTCATCGTGTTCGCGCAGGATGAAAGTAAAGCCAAAGAGTTCAGCCGCAAGTGCCGCGTGGCGTGGGAAAACTTGCCGATTTGGCTCCAGGTCCCGTTGTCCAACCCCCAGTTGACCACGACGCTGGAACTCGCCAACGGGTCGCGCATCCTGCCGCAGGCCGCGACCGAGAAGGCCGCGCGCTCCCTCAACTGTCAATTGCTGGTACTCGATGAGTTCGCGCATCAGGAATATGGCGCCGCGATCTTCGACGCGGCCGCCGTCACGGCCCGGAGCGCTGGCCAGCGTATCCTCGTCATCAGCACTGCCAATGGAGCGGGCAATTCTTTTGCCTCTCATTGGCAGCAGGCGGTCAACGGCGAGGGCATGTGGCCCATCTTCCTGCCGTGGGACATTCGACCAGGGCGGGATGAGGTATGGTACGCCAACGCCACGAAGGGCTACGACACCTCGAAGAAGAACCAGGAGTACCCCGCAAACCCGGAAACGGCCTTTATTCTCTCCGGTCGCCCACGCTTCGACACGGTGGCGCTAGAAGCGATCCTCGCGGGCTGTCGCGTGCCGATAGCGACCGAGTTGAACGGTGGGCTCAAAGTGTGGGAGATGCCCGTACAGGGGCGCTCCTACGTCGTGGGGGCTGATCCCGCCGAGGGCTTGCACACGGGCGACTACTCAGCCGCCGTGGTCATCGACCAGCAGACGGGGCTCGATGTGGCGTGGGTGCACGGGCATTTCCCGCCGCAGCAGTTCGCGGCCATCCTAAACGATCTGGGCCTGTGGTACAACGGCGCGCTGCTCGGCTGTGAACGAAACAATCACGGCGGAACCGTGCTCTTGGAACTGCAAAACCACGCGTACCCCGCCCTGTACGCGCACCGCGACTACGACGCCATCGGCAACGCGTCCGAGCGCGTGGGCTGGCCAACCACTAGCAAAACCAAACCCATCGCTATCGACGGCCTGGCCCAGGCCATCCAGGAGCGCTGGCCGTTCCACGACGCTGCATTCGTGGCTGAGTGCCGGACCTACGTCGTCAAAGACAACGGCAGCACGGGCGCGAGTGGGTCGCTCAACGACGATCGCGTCATTGCCGCCGCGATAGCCCTCCAACTCAGGAACTTCCAGCCGGCCACCGAGGAGATCGTCTACCTGGAGGACATCGTAGGCGACTACCGCGTCCACATCGCTGGCGAGTCGTACCAAAACCCACAGCAGCAGGCGCTCTCGGAGTGGAAACGTTATTTCGGTGGTTGAACGACCGTCTAACACTATAACCATAGAGGAGATCTACTAATGGCCACGAACAATCGCACAACCCCAGCGACGGCGAGCAAGTTATATGCGCAGCTCGACGACATGCTTTCGCCCACCCGCGCCACGACGCCCGAACCGCCAACGACGCCCCCCACCGTGACATCGCTTGTAGATGACATGAACGAGATCGCGCGCCGTAGTCAGCCCCGCCCGCCTCGCGTGCCGCAGCCTGAGTCGGTTGCCCTGCACGAAGCCTATGAGTGGGACCCCGAGCCGACGGTAGACGACCCGTGCGGCTTGCGCGAGCGCATGGACACGTTGGAGACCGCGATTGCCGCGCGTACCTCTCCGCGCCAGGCCGTGCCCGTCGTAGACCCGCAGGCAGAGACCCGCGCGACTAGGTTGATCGAGGCGCACCGCCGCATCGAAGCGATCCTCGGGTAGAAAGGGGGACACGATACATGACTAGCCTCAACTCACCGCAGGGCATGGAAGCAGCCGCCTTCCAGCAGGTCCAAAACACGTTGATTAACCAAGCGCGCGATTCCCAATTATCCTTGCAGCACAAGGCGAGCTGGGAGCGCGAGCACCGCATGGTCTGGACGGAAGCGCCTCTCGCCGTTAGGACGGCCATACAAGCGCGCCAGGCGGCCATACAGAGCCAGCAGCAGCGCTTAGAGCAGTTGGCTAAAGACATCTACACGGCCAGCCTGGAGACGCTCAAACGCCGCTACAGGGAGAAGCGAGACATCACGGGCGTCGAGTACGACGCGGGGCAGCGCGAACTACACAATCAGTGGCAGTCGCGCCGGGTCGACCTGGCCCGCCGCTATGTCTACACATTCGCCGACGCCCGCCTGAAAGAGATTCAGGGGCAAGCGTACGCCGCCGCCCGCGCGGCGGCCGATGCGGTGTGGGAGCAGGAGGGCGCGGCCCTCATCGAGTCGTACGCGATGAGCCAACCGCCGGCGTGGGCGTCTGAGCCCGCGCAGGGCGACGGTGTAGAGGACGACGATAGGCCGGCGACCGTGCGACGACAGAGCAGGGCCGTACGCTAACGAGAAGCGGCCGCGCATAGGCCAACAGAGAACCGAAAGGTATAGGAGAACGAACGATGCCGGAAGGTAGGATTGTGAGCATGGACAGTGAGGGTGGTGGGGGCGTGATCCGCCCGACGCGTCGCCGGGCCGATATCGCCTTTACAGCGGACGGGGTGAACCAGGAGGGGCCGCTCTCCTGCGGGGAGTGGGTACTCTATCAATTTAGCGACCCCCTCCCCCAGGGGCGGCGCGTGGCCGTCAACGTGCGCCGCGCCACGGCGCCGGCCCATGGTCCCATTCAGCATGATCCCCGGTGGCGCGCGACGTGGAGAAACATCGAGAAAAACCACACCGAGTACGGCGCGGCGGTCGAGCGGCGCTGGGAGCGAGGGGAGTTGACGCTGCACCAGCGCGCTGGGCTGCTCGTCGATGCGGAGTATGAGCGCTTGACGCTGCTCGCGGGCCTCATCGCACGCGCGGCCAGCGAGGCGCCGGCGTCGGTGACATCCCCAGCCATTCCGTCAGGCGGCGACACACAGGCGGCCGACGGCGCTGACGCCCCCGGCGCTCCGACGCCTGACGGAGTGGCGTCGGGCGCGATCGTCACGCTCAAACCGGAGCACGGGTTCGGATTCGTGCGCCTGGGCTCGGGGGTGGATGTCTATTTCCACGCGTCCGACGTCGCGGGCGGCACGGACTACACCGAGTTGCGCGTCGGTGATCGTGTCGCCTTCCGCATGGGGGACGATGCGCGCGGGAGGGGACCGCGCGCCATCGAGGTACGCCGCCTGGCGCCCGCCCTCACCGTTGGCAAAGACGAGCGGGGAACCGTCGTTCCCCGCCGCTGGCCGCTCCCGATGGGTGGTCCGCATGAGACCGAAGAGGACCATACAGTGGCTGACTGGGGCCGGGCGTCGTAGTGCGGTCGCTTAGACCGGCCTTAGCCGCGACACACACACAATAAGGAGAAATGATGGATCACGACCTACAGACAGCAACAGAACCAGGGCGCCCCTGCGCCGTCGACGTGCGCCCGCTCGCCGCGGTAGACGCCGGGGGTGACCGATGAGCGAGCGCGCGCACATCTCCGGCGGCAACCAGGAACGCGTCGAGACGACGGCGCTGGGCGACGTGCCGGAAACGGGGCAGACATCCTTCAATGGCGTCGGGACCGATTTAATCCTGAACAACATACAGGCGGTCCTCGTGCCCGCTGGGGCGCGCACCGCCGCGCCTCCCATCGCCACCCAGTCCAATCTTAACCACCGCGGCGTGCTGCTGTTCCTCAACGTCACGGCCTCCCCCGCCATCGCGGCGGCTTCCCTGACGCTACGGTTGCAGGCCATCGAGCCGGTGAGCGGGACGGCGGTGGTCGCGCTGTTGACGGGCGCGGCGCTCACGGCCTCGGCGACCGCCAACAGCGCCGTCGGCCTCTACACCTACGCCTACTACCCAGGGTTACCCAACACGGCGACAGCGCTCGGCGGCCTGACGCTGGCCCAGAACGGCATCCTGCCGCGCGTGTGGACCGCGTCCATGACCCCGACCACGGGGGGCTCATGGGCGTACAGTCTGGCGTACGCGCTCGTCCTGTAGCCTCCGACGCGTGACGGGGACCCGTCCTGACGGCCACCGGTGTATAAGCCCATACGCCAGGGGCTCCCTGCTCTCGGTATCGGCAAAGGGAGGCGTCGCCTGTCGGGGCGAGTGTGAGACAACAGCACGAGCCGGTCGTGGGTGGGGGAACGCTCACGACCAGCCCGTGACGAGGTCTGGCGGCGTCCTTTCCCCAAGCAACGCCGCCATCGACCCCACTCCCTGTATCGACATTCCGCGCGTCTAACCCACAGGACGACGAGAGCCGGCCGCCGGCCTATCCCTGCCACGACGGCTGCTGCTTGCTGACCATTATGCTATGGACACCCCCTGCGTCAGCGCCGACACTACGCGTGCATGCGTCGATGGGCGCGTGTACCGGCTGACCCAAGGAGATCTTACATGGACAGGACCCCTCACACCCTCGCGGCGACCCTCGCCCTGTTCGATGGCGACGCCGACGAAGCGACCGTCGTCGCACGTATCGTGGCGCTGCGTCAGGACCCCGACTGGCGGGTGGCTATGCATTATGGGAACAAGCGCTGCGCGATCACCTTGACGCATGGCCCCACCGACCACCTGTATCGCGTGTATTTGGATCGGGTCAAGGGTGCCGAGGGCGCCGTCTGGCGACGGGCCGCATAAGTGCGCCCATGAAAAGGGCCGCGCGCGAGGCACAGCCATACCCCCCGCCCGGCCCGTCGAGGCTACCACCGGCGCACAGCCCAAAACACCGGCGGTCGTCTTGCTAGTAGTATCGGCGGCGGGCGGCGCGCCCTTTAGCCGCCCACGGCGCGGTCTATCGTCAACAGACGCACTATCGTTTGTATATACTATCCTTGTCGCGTGGAGCTGCACGGACAGGGCTTGTGTCGGTGTGGCCGGGCGACGGGGTGAGGCCGTCGGTGGGTCTGCTGCCAGTGCGCGGTCGCCGACGGCTTCCCTCTTGTGCGGGCCTGTGGCCTCATTTGTGCAGACCCACGACGGTACCATGGATACCAACCACGGAGCCGATACGCTGCCCATGCTAACCACCGCCATAACCGGCCGCCCGATCCCCTGCTGGGCGCGCCTCAAGCCCGCCCACACGGCCATCGACGGCCATCCCTACTGCGCCGCTTGCATCGAGGCCAGCGTCCCCCAACAGACGCGCTACCTCCCAGGCCAGGAAGACAGGCGCGCCGCTGGCAACGGTGGCACGGACTGGGGCGGCGATCCCAGCGTTGACCCGCGTGCGGGGCGCTGAGAGGCCGCCTACGCCGTTCCCGCGTCCCCGAAGGCCCCTTGCGTGTAGAGTGCGTACACGCCGTACTGGGCTCGTCGTCGCCTCTAGCAGCTATCGTGGTCATTACAAGGGCTGGTGCCGGACGTTCCTTTATGGGAACTGTCGGGTGCCAGCCCTTTTTGCGTTCCAGACAGCCCGCGCGGCGTTAGACTCTACCCAAATAGGCTTGATCCATAGGGGTCAGCCGGTAGATCATCCAACACAACGCCGGCGACTGGGCGCGGACAGTGGTCGTCGGAATCCCGATGCCCCCGCGCGGCTGCCCGGTCGGCGCCAATGGCCTGACGGCGCTGTGCCGCCCAGGCGCCACCCTCCACAGTGCGGGAGGCCGTTGCAATTTGCAACGCCTTAGCACCTTTACCTGTAGGCAAGGCACCTCCATCGACGGCAGCACTGTTCCCTGTCCCGCCCCCCTCGTCCACACTCGTCCTGGCCTCGTCTACAACGTAGGTGTTGCAATTTGCAACGGGGGTATGCGTGCCATGCGCTTCGACGCGGTCGGTTATCTCGGCTTCCGCCGTCATGCCGGCCGCGTCGTCGTCATAGTCTGAGAGCTTGATAACGTGCGTCTTGTCTTTCATGATGTCGCCGCAGGATAGGCAGGCGATGCGTACCCGCGTGGAGCGCTCGAACGCGGTTCCGCCGCAACTCGGGCAGGGACGTAAGCGTTCGGTGGCACGCCGCGGCGAGTCGAACGCGAGGACCTTGTCGCGGGAAATCTCGTGTGGCATGGTGGTGGGCAGCGCGTACAGGTGGCGTCCCTGCTCATCCGGCCGCTCCTCCCGCGCGATGAGGCCGACGCGCACGAGCTGCGCCATCGCATGGGAAACCGTGCTGTCGGACGCTGAGTTGGCCGCGATCGCGGCGCGATACAGCGGCACCGGATGCGTGGAGAGCGCGCCCCGATGGGCGGCGCGAATATCCAGGATCGCGTTCGTGTGGCAGGTGCGGTCCGTCGCCGTGAGCACCGGGCGGGCGCGCTTGGCGGATGGGTCGTCCTCGGGTGTGATGACAGCCGCGTGCTTGCTGCCGCGTGCGATAAGGTCCAGGTAGGTGTTCGCGGCGTAGAGTTGCTTGGTTGTCTCCAGGTAACGGCGGGCCAGGCGGGGATGCGGCATAGCCAGTGCTTCACCCAGTAGGCGCTCGTCCGTGGCCAGTTCCACCGGGGGCATCTCTTCGTCACCATTATCCGCACTGTCTTGTCCGACGGCGCGGAGTTCATCAGCCGCCTGGCACGCCAGGGCGCGCACGCTGGGGTCGTTGAGGCCGGGCTGCCTGACCAGGACGATTAAGCCCGCCGCAATCTCTATGAGACGTTCGGCAAGTTCGGAGGGCGGAGCGTCGACGCCGAACGGTGGGATATGATGAGTGTGGGCAGCGGCGCTCATCGGGGGCCCCCTAGCGCCGCGGCGGGCGGTTGTGCTACAGTAGAGATGGACATCCGATACCTCGGTTTCTCTGAAGGCCGATCGTACACAACCTCCCGCGAAGATGGCGTGTACGATCGGCCTTTGGCGTGCCTGCGTCAAAACGGGGGCAGGCTCCCGTCCTCTCCCTCTTTTCCGTCCCCTCGTCTATTCGTCACCAGCGCCCGTGTCTTGCGATGCGGCGGCTTGCTTGTGCTCCCGCAACCACTGAATGAGCGCCATGCGCGCGAGAACGGTGGGACGTGTTCCATTCTCCTCCGCTTGCCGCTCCAGCTCGGCGGCCCACTCATCGGGCAGCAACACCTGGGCACGGTAGGTCATTTTCTTTTCCCCTTCGTTCAGTCTTGGCACAACAAACACACCTCTAGTATACTCTAAGGAGAGTATCTTATACTCATTAGCGAGCGGTTCTGCTATCTACAGCATAAGCGAGCGCGATTCCATGCATGGAAGGAGGGGCATACGACGAGACGGAAGGAAAGAGAAAAGGAGCACGACAAAGGCCGGCGCTGTGTCATCAGCCCGGCCCGGTGGAAGACGCAGGCACTCGCAACCGTCAATTGAGACACCCGTTCGCTTCACCTTCAACTTTACCATAACGGGTGCGGTGTGGCGACGACAGCGACAACTACCTAATTACTGGCGCTCAGTGACCGCCCCTGTGTTACCGCCGGGACGACACACTCAGTGAGTAGACAATAGTATAGAGAAAAGAGGCACAGATCCATGTTGCACCTCATCCCACATCTCACGACGCTCGCACTGTTCATCTTCGCCGACGCCTGGACGGACGGCCTGGGCAAGGTCAAGACGATTTATACCGAAGTCGCGCCGTACCTGATCGGCGCGGTCTGGTTCGGCACCGGTGTCCACCTGTGGCTGGCACAGCACCAAGCGAAGCAGCACCTCGCCGGCGCGGCCCTGGCCAGCATCATCCTCGGCGGCGCCGACGCCATCGCGCTTACCATCAAGTAGGGGGCACGATGACACAGAAGCATCGGACCCCGACGACGCTCGATCTCGCCACGCGGGTCGGGCGGCTCACGCTGGGTCACGTCGCCGCCATCCTGGTCGGCGGCCTGACCCTGCTGGGCCTGGGCCAGCTCACGGCGGGCGTGCATGACCTGGGCCACCACTTCGCGCTCGTGGTGTTCCCGACCATCCTGGTCTGTGCGCCCATCCTGGCGCTCACGCGCGGCGGGATCGAGCGTTACCCGCAACAGTCCACGCGCTACGCCGGCCGCCTCATCGCCCGTCTGACGGGCCGGGCGGCCGGTTCCACCGTCGCCCAGGCCGTGAGGAGCGCACGGTTCATCGCCGGCAAAGGAAAGGAGGGCTACTATGCGTGTCGTACGCGGGCGCGGCAGGGTCGCACGCGTTGACGCTGGCGGTCTCGTGTGGGGCAGTGACGGCGTGCCGCGTCGCTACGTGCGCGTGGAGGGCCTCCTACTCGACGGGATGGGCCTGGGTGAGCAGGACGACCGCGCCGCCATGTGGGCATTAATCGGGGCCAGCGTGCCCCACAAGGGTGCGCTCTCCGTGCTCATCGAGAACCTGCCCGCCGACGTGGACAGCATCATGCGCGACCTGCGCGCCCAGCTCGCCCCGGTCCCGCACACGCCGGAGCTGGGCGCGCTCGGCGAGCGGCTGCTGGCGTGGTGGAAGGCCCGCCTGACCGCACAGAGCGCGGGAACACAGCAGGATGGTGGAGAGCCGCGGCGAGCCCCGCCGCGCCACGTCGCCAACCTCGTGTACCACGTCATCGTGTCGCCGCCGCCGGCGCAACAAGGGTTCCCCGACGCGGGGGTGCTGGGTCGGTTGGAGGCGGCGACCGTCGCGCTGGAGCAACGGCTGATCGCGCTCGGCGCCACGCCCCATCGCCTCGACGGCGCGGGCGTGCGCGCGATCCTGGCGCGGCAGCACCTCACCGTCGCGGGCCTCAGCGGAGGCGACGGACGCCTGATCGAGCCCGTGCCGGATGAGCATGTCACCGCGTTGCGCATCCAGACGCCGGACGGCCGGGACGTGTGGGTGCGGTCGGTCTACCTTGTCACGGCGCCACCGGAGACAAGCCCCGGCTGGATGGAGCGGCTGATCGCCTGGGAGGAGCCGCACACGGTTTTCGTGACCCTGCGCGGCTTGAAGAAGCGCCGCGAACGCAAACGGCAGGAGTGGCGGCTACGCCTTCTGGCGGCCTCCGCGACGCGCACCAACGTCCAGGGCGACATCGCCCAGGCCGAGGCCCGCCAGCAGGCCACGCGGCTCTACGAGGCGACACAGACGCTCATGCGCGTGGGCGTGTACGTGCGCGTCGAGGGCGCCACCCGTGAGGAGGTGGACGCCCGCGTGGCGCGGCTGTTGACGATGCTCAGGGATGACATGTCCATCGAGCCGGGCTATGCGTGGACGCATCAGACGCCGCTCTGGCGCTCTATGGCGCTCGGCCGCGATCTGGCCCGCTCGACGTACAGGTGGGACAGTGATACCTGGGCGAATGGTTTGCCGCTGCTGCGCCACTCACCGGGCACGCGGGGCGGTATCCCCTTCGGCACCACGGATACGGCCGGCGCGCTCTTTACGCTCTCGCTGGAGGATAGCAGCCTGTACAACAGGATCATGTGCATCCTGGGGCCGACCGGGCGCGGCAAGAGCACCCTCCTGGGCAAGATTATCCTGTGGATGCTGCTCAAGGGCGATATGGCAACGGTGGTAGACGCGGTGGGCGGGCTGGCGCCGTTGTGCGCCATCGCGGGGGGCGCGATCGTGCGTTTAGGCGGTCCGACGAGCGCGACCCTCAATGTCTGGTCCGGGGCGCGCGCCACGCCGGAAGACGCGGCCGAGCGCATCAAGTTCGTCACCACGGCGCTCGACCTCTTGTTAGGCGGCGTGAGCGGCGACGAGAAGCCGCTGCTCTACGAGGGTGTCGCGGCCGTCTACGATGCATGCGCCGCCGCGGGGACGCCGGTCATGAGCGACCTGGCGGCGTGGCTGCGCGGCATGGTCGACGCGACGGACCTCTACCAGAGCGGACAACTGGACCCGGTGGACCGCCGCACCTACCGGAGCCTCCTCTGGAAGCTACGACCGTACGTGGGGACCGGGATGCACGCGCGCTTGGTCGATGGGCCGGACTCGCTCGACGTGCTGCACCCGCCCCTCCTTGTGCTCGACACCGAGCCGCTGCACCAGGAGCCGGCCGTGCGCGACTTCGCCGTGTTCACGGCGCTCTCGGTCGTGCGTCGACGGCAGGCCGAGGCGCGGCGGCGCAGCAGCGCGCAGGGGCGCGGGACGGCGGACCATCTCACGGCGCTGGAAGAAGCGTGGAGCCTCCTGTCTAACGAGGACGCACGGGCGTTCGTGACGCAGGAAGGGCGGACCGGGCGCCGCAAGGGGTCCATCGTCGTCTTCGTCAGCCAGGAAGTCGCCGATATGACCGAGAACCGGGAGGCAGCGACCTTCTTCACGCAGTCGTCGCTCAAGTTCCTGGCGGGCCTGGAAGACAGTGGGCAACAGACGGAGAGCAACCCGCGCGTGTGGCTCGCGCACAAGCTCAACCTGGCCGATCACGAGGTACACACGGCCACGTCGATGGTCGGCGTGCCCGGCGCGTACCATCCCATCTTCGTGAGTAGGCGCGACCGCACGAGCCCGCGCGACCTGCACGGCGTCGCCCGGATCGAGCTGTCGGAGGAGGAGGCGGTCCTGCTCGAAACCAACCCCGACGCCGTGCGCGTGCGCGACGCCTGGGTGGACAAGCATGGCGGCAACGTGGCGACGGGGATCTTCGCCTACGCCGACTATAAGCGCAGCGAGGCGCGGCGGCAGTACGAGCTACAGCAAAGGAGCGCGGCGGGATGAACGTACGACAGCGCAGCGCGGCCGTCTTGTTGGCCGTCGTGCTGGCCCTTGGCCTCGCGAGCGCAAGCCTGGCGCCGGTGTCCGCTGCCAGTAAGCCCACAGCAACGGCTACGGCAACCCCGACACCGACACAGACCGCGCGTGTAGTCATCGTGGTCGCGTCGCCGATCCCCTCGCCGTCGCCGTCGCCCACACCGGACCCGACGCCGGTGATTGGCAACGGCAGCGTGGGGCCGGGCACGTCGGACAACGGGTGCGCCGGCGGTATCCATATCGTGACGATCTTCGGCCAGCCCGTGTGCATGGACACAGGTGGCCTGCTGGGGGCCGTGGGGACGGCCGCGCACGACGCCATGAGCAGCGTGTCGATGGCCGCGTACACGGCGGCGGACGCGGCCGTGCTGACCCAACTCGCCGGCAGCGAGGACCTGACCGATGCGTCGCGGTGGGGGGAGCTGATCGCCATGCAGCAACGGGCGGTGACATTGGAGAGCGACGCGTTCGCCGTGGTGCTCGTGCTCGGCATCCTGATGATCATCTGGCCGTTGTTCTTCGGCGACGTGCGGCAGGGCGTTTCGCTGTTCTGGCACGCCGTGTTCGCGGAGATCGCCGTCAACGCGCTGCTGCCGCTGCTGCACATCGTGGCGCTGCTCTCCAGCGGCCTAGCAGTCTGTCGGAGAGAACGAACCGATGGTGCGCATGACCGGGGTGTCGCTGTCTGGGTGGGACGTCCTGGCCGCGGCCACGCGTGATCGATGCATGGCCGCGGCCAGGACAAGGCGGTGGATA
>JAABUO010005041.1_pt1 | contig 15492 bp, 18 predicted proteins | sample 5559291 | NCBI WGS metagenome assembly JAABUO01 (sample SAMN10711878, study PRJNA513372) | rock metagenome | isolation source: Antarctica rocks | place: Antarctica: Victoria Land, Finger Mt sud
GTTTAGTTGGTAGTTTACGCGCACAGATGCAATACTTTGATCAGTGTTTGTCGCAAGTCTGTGTTGTTTTCTGAGCAGCCTGTTCCTTTGATGTTGATGTGTTCGGCCAACACCAAACTAACGCTTGGCCTTTTTTTCCAGAAACTGTGGTCTTTCATTGTCCTCTAGGACTTGGTTGGACAGTGGCAAAGGGTGGGATCAGTAGTGGCAGCAATAAAGGGTGAGCTTGGTATTGAGCAGGAATAAACAGCGACAAAGGGTGGGATCAGTAGGGACAGCAATAAAGGGTGCGCTTGGTATTGAGTAGGAACGAGCAGCAAGTAATATGTTTTTGCTAGTAATCAAGCATGGGCCTGTAGTCTTCGTGATGCATTGGTGTTTTTGTGTTAGGAGGGGAACATTGGCCTAGTTCAACTAGGCTAGTTGTCAGCCATCAACCAAGTACTTACATGATCGTTTATGCAATTTCCGCCAGCCAGCAGCTTTGTAGTTGCTTGGACATTGACATGTCCAAGCATTTATTGTGAGCAGCTGCTGCGGAGCCCTTGCACAGATCAACATATATCTGTGTAGATGCCTTCACTAGTAGTACGCTGTTAGGTCCAAGGCTCTTCACAGTGCTCGTGATGACTGCTATCACCAGCTATCGTTTCAGCTGCTTTGTAGGTTTAGATGGGCGATTATGAAGCAACCACTTTGAAAATTAGGCCAAGCAGCACTGACTGTGCTCAAGCTTTGCATGGGGAAAATGACATCAATGTGGTGGTATGTAATAATACAGCTTTACGCAAAAATAAAAATGCAAGCTGCACACCATTGATTCCCGTATGTTACTGACTTGTTTTTTCATGCCCAGGATGTCTATCAGACTGTTGTCCAGCCTGGCAAAATGACATTTGGCAAGAGCAGGGCAGCATGTGCACAGGGTCGCAGCATGCACTAATGTTTGATGGTTGTCAATCATCTGATGAGCCGATTCCGGAAGGATTCTACCTACTCATTAATTAATACAATTGCAAGACCTAATTCACCACTCACATGTCGAATTGTGTTTGAAAACTTGCAGCACCATGTTAACAGCTTGTAGGCACCTACCCAAGGCGCTTGAACACATTTCCTGTCTGTGCAACAGTTTCAGGCCTAACAGCACGAACCCCCACACCACCTTCACTGACTGGCTTAGTCCTCTTCACGACATTGAGCTGCTGCTCACGTTCACCACCTATGTCACTATCAAATGCACGCATGAGTTTATGTTTTGGCACAAGGGCCCTCTGCCCCCCGGCCGTGCCAAGCCCTTGATAGGACCCCCTGTATGCAGTCTGAGCACCACCCTGCCAGCAGCACTACGCATACCAGAGCCAAACGCTTCACTCATGGCAGAGCCCTGTTCCCTTGCTTGCAATCCAGCAGCCTCACGCCTGCTATGATCCGTGACATCAGCCTGATCACTGCCTGAGGCTATCTCACCAGCGACTTGCATCTTGGCATCTGTCAAGATGTGTGTGCTGGTCTCTGTAGCCTCTGGGGAAGCAGAGGAACGGTGGAGGGGCGTCGAGGCACGTTTGCGTGAGTTGCGGCGAGCCAGCAGGATGCAGTTCACCCTGTCAAGCGCGTCTGGGGTGTGAGTAGTCATGCTAGACTCTGCCATGGCAGCTGCTGTGGCTGCCGGAAGGCGGGAAACCTGCTCTGGCTGTACAGAAGTGGTTTGACTCTGCTGAGATTCATTCGCTGTGTCTTCCCTGATGTCAAACATCTTGTCAGAGTTGACAACAGTTTTGCTGTTAGCAGTGCCAGCTGCTCTGCTGCGGCCCTGGCGGGCATTGAACCTGTCAAGCCCATCTAGAATCGGCTGGCCTGCTTCTTCGACCATCTGTGCTTGCTGAGCATGCTGCAGGTACTCAGTGGCAGCACCGTGAGCAGAGGTTTCAGCCCCCACGTTGGGACCCTTGTGGCGCATGTTGAACAGGTCTAAGGCGTCTAGTGGTCGCTGTGCCTCTTGCCTACGGCTCAGCTGAGCATGTGGACGCTGATCAGCTCTCAACGACCCCCTTGGGGGGGCCTGTCCTTGCGCTGACCAGCCTGGTTTTATCTGTGCTATGCTGCTCTGCGCTGTACCACTGGCAACTGCCGTATGGGAGTGATCGACTGCAGTTTGAGGATCACCAAAGCATGCTGCTGCTGCTGCTGCTGCTGCTGGCTGGGCGTAGCCCTTGCGTGCATTGAACCTGTCTAAAGCATCTGAGTGCTGCTGAGGCTGTATAGCAGCTGGAATGGCTACTGATGGTGTATGCCCTCGGCGAGAGTTTACCCTGTCAAGAGCAGCCAGGGCATGCTGGGCAGCCTGAGACATCTGATGATGATGCTCTACATCAGGACTGCCCGCCTTGAAGCTTTTGGTAGCTTGCTGCCTGTCTGCTGTGCTGCCGCTATGCTGGTGTGGTAGTGGTGCTGCTGGTGCTGACTTGCGTTTTGCTGCTCGCTGCCTGCCAAACATGCCTTCACTGTAAGGGACTGAGGCAGCTGACTGAGCGTGATGATGGGGGGGAATGATCCCTTCAGCTGCTGAAGAGGCTTCTGGTGAGGCAGACCTTGTGAGGCTAGGCTTATAGGAGCTTTGATGGCATGCAGCGACTGCAAGGCCAGGAGCAGAAGAGGCTTGACCATTGACTTGGCGTGTCATGGACATCCATGGCTGAGGTCTGCAGACATTTTGATGAAGGTTAGGAGCGCAGCTCGTCTGTGGATGGGGCAGCTCCACACAACTTGAGCGTATTTTGACCATTGCAAATGTTGTTTAAACAAGCAGCTTGAGGACTCATGCTTTATACGAAGTATACAGCAAAAGCATCGCTTACATCTTGCCATTGATCTTTGCCTTCAAAACTCCATGGCGCTTGGCAACATTTGCATCTGGGGTTGCATCATACAGTTGTACAGAGGCCTCCTCATACAAACGCCGATCCTCTTGGTTGTCTGTCTGCAAAACATTGGCAAGAACTTGAATGAGTGAGGAGCACAGCCACTCTGACAAACGGCAGTGCAACTCATGCGTAAATGAAAACATGAGCACATAAGTAAGCTGCCAACAGTGTAAGCTGCACAGAGACACCCAAGAGCTGTCGGTGAGTTCACAATAACAGACTTGAGACTGTGTGTTCGCTTACGATGTGCTGAAACAGCCTGGAGGAGGTGTCCAAGGCAGGCCTCGATGCACTTTTCCCAGCAACTCTGTCTGAGTACATCCAGAAGTCAACGACACGTCCCGGAAGATCGCAGCTTCACAAACTCTCAGTCCACAGCGACATATTGTGAGTACGCGGAGGTGCGAGCCAATAGAGCACCTCAGATGCTGGCTGCAGTCAACATGGACATGGTAACACTGCCAGCCCAGGTAGATGAGCGTCTCAAGCAAGAGCAGAGATGTGCCCGCAGGGTGGCAAAAGAGGACAACACTGAATCAGTCATGCTCATCGATTAGTCATCTATGGCCTAACATGTCAAATCCTGAATTCGTTCTGTGCTGGTGCAGCCCGGGACGTCCTCATGTTTTGAAGCCTTGCTGTTGTGATGATCGCTGCGTGACATTGACACAACTTCATCTATAGATGAGCAGTCCGTTGCAGCATCCCTCGACATTCATAACGTGATAGTCTTTTGCTAGGCATGTGCTTTCGCCAAGCCTAACAGGGCAGACGATGTTGGTCAACTCGAAGTGTAACGGCGTCACAGACCTGCGAGGGTATTGAAAACGCCTGTGTGATTGCTACACCCATTGTTAAAGACGTCGTGAACGCAACAATTTACCAGGCAAGTGAGGGTTGACCGAGGCCTGTGTGCGGTCTGTTGTTCTGCCTGTGCCAAGATGCGGTCAAACAGCCGAGGCGGGGGAGCAAAACAGGCAGGACAAGGAATGTATCCTGCGATGTCCGGGGTATGTGGCACTTCACAACCAGTCTGCTCACTAACATTCCGCTTCACAGCTGCAGCCTTTTGCCAGTCAACTTTTCCAGCTAGGCACTATTTCGAGTCAAGCTGACCCACTGCCTGTCCTGTCAGGTGCCAGCACACCTGCAAGTCCAGCAGTCCTCTCACTCTGCTCCGTCTATGGGCATGCCTGCTTACTACAACCCATATATGGGTATGCCAGGACCAGGCATGGTTCCCGTTGGCATGATGCCTTCGAATCTGGGCCCTCCGAACCCATCAGAAGCTGCTGCAGCGCATGGGTTCAGCAGCCCACCACAATTCAGGCCACCGCCAGGAGATGCCACAAGAGCACATAGCTTAGGCCCACCACAGAATTCGCCGCTGTCGCCTACAAGTATGTTCTGTGTAACACAACAAAACAGCATCCAGTGCGGCTGGTGGCATGCGAACTATGAGTGCAGGCAGCTGACTGATCTAGGATGTCCTAGAAAGGCAGCAATGTGCTGCGTCACTTTTGCACCAGGCTTCTGGGATTGTGCTTGCACCAAAATTGCCTGAACCATCACTGATGATCAAGCAAGAAGTTGACAGTTGCTTTGGCAACCACAGGCAGTACATCACACGGGCCCTCAAGGGCTGCTGCACTCAGGCCCACCTCCAATTCTGCCCCTATTGTGAATCGCCCCCCCAGTGAGCCTGGCAGACCCCTCACCACTATGCCCAGCAGTGGCGCTACCCTGAGGAGACCTAGCAGCAACAGCCGCCCGTTGCCCCCTCTTACCCACCCCAGCACTCCTGGGGGCCACCCAGTGAACAACAATGACAATATCAAGGTACACTCACAGTATCAGAATGATGCATTTGCCTGCCAGATCAGTAAGTTGGTACATGGCAGGGCAGATTTTCTTTTCTCTTGAGAAACCAGGCATGGCAGAAAGGGCTGATGTAGTGTATGGCCCACGCATCATTGAGTCAGCATCAACCTGAAGCACACACAGCTTGACATGCGCTGAAACGTGGCTCCGTAGGTGGTGGTACGAGTGCGGCCAATGAATGAGAGGGAGATTTTCACAAGCGATGCGACAGTGGTGCAAGTGGATGAGCAGGATCCACAGCAGATGCAGGTATGAAAACCAATCCACATGTTTTACAACAAAATAATACAGAACAATATTGACATCTCAATACATCTACATGCTTGAAGACTAGTGAAGTATCATGTAGCTTCACTGTGAGACGTTTAGTCTCAGCACAGCAAAAAATTTACACCAGCACGCATGCAGATGCAGCTCGACTTGTCATTGAGCATCCAGTGCATCAGAGATGCCTGCATGTTTGTGAAGCAAGCATGCCTTTCAAGCAACAGGCGGGAGTCAACCACTATTACATCTCCGCTTGCACTGTAGTGAATTAACAAGCGCCCGTATCCTGCAGCTGCATGCATTATCATGTATTACCTGTGTGTGTAACAGCAAGTGTGCCCAGCAAAGCTGCCAATATGCGCAACTGTTTTGCAAACGAATCATTGTCTGCAGTCTCAAGACTGTAGTCTTGTCATACAAGTGATACAGCTACAACCGAGCATGCTACTGATCCCAACACTGTTGTCATCTGCCACTACATGCCTTGCTTACAGGCCATGTCAGGTTTTAAGGCCCAGTCATGACGCACAGCTTGCCATCCATGCCTGCCTGACCACTCAAACTAAAGTCGTCCCATACACTCTAGCTGACCTGCGGTTGGCATTGCAGGTCATAGTACCAGGACCCAAGGGCTCAGTCATGACACGCAACTTCACATTCCATGGCTGTTTGGCGCCAAATTCTAAGCAGTCTGATGTTTTGAAGATCTGTGGAATCACACAGCTGCTGAATGCAGCCATGGCAGGTTACCATGCCACCATCTTTGCCTATGGCCAGACAGGCTCCGGCAAAACATACACCATGAGTGGGCATGAGGACATCATTGATTCAGATGGATATGCAGGTAGAGCTACATTTGCATGTGTGGTGTCTTAGGCAACTTTGAGCATGCCCCTTGTTGACTGTTCAGACAGGCTCAGGCATAACGTGCACCAAGAGCAAAAAAAAAAAAAAAAAAAACCAAAATACCTAAAAAATACCTGGGCATCATCGCTTCAGATGGATATGCAATCACACACATACAGCATGCAGTTTGCTCGCATGTTCCTAAGTCATATATGGCAGACAGCCGACAGGCCTGGTCAAATTTCATACATTCAGAGGCAAAGGCATATGTCTGAAAGCCAATCAGATCAGCAGTACTGCCCACATGGATCCTTTCAGCAATTACTAAGCAAAGCAGGTCTGTATGTACAACAGGTGACACAGACGACGGCATTGTGACGAGGTCCGTGATGTACCTATTTGATCAGATGCAGAAAGCCAACTCGGGCTGCAAGTACACTTTCAGGTCAGAATCCACATGCCAACATCGCCTAGGGAAGCACAGTGTCAATGTATCAGCAGCTGTGACACAGCATGATGTCTTTCCTGTTGTGCTGTAACATTCCCGGAAAGGCCATGCATGACAACCTGTTTTTGGCTTGCTGTTTCATCAAAAATGACGCTCATGCAGTCACCATGTTTTGAGGTGTACACTGGAAAGCTGTGTGGCGTGTTGCATCTCAACAGGGTTCCCCTGTTGCCTCTGTTGCTGCATTCCGTGCAGCTATCACCAAGGCTTGTGTTGCTGTGTTCTGTGTGGGACTGCAGTTTTCACCAAGGTTACTGTTGCCGCATTCTGTGCAATTTGCATTGATGTTCTTGCTGCTGCACTCCGTGGGATTCCCATTACGCTTCTGTTGCTGCATTCTGTGCAGTCTCCACTAAGGCCTCTGTCGCTGCATTCTGAGCAAATTTCTTTGAGGGTCTCGCTGCTGCAATATGTGCAGCTTCCACCGAGGTTCCTGTCGCTGCATCCTGTGCAAACTCCACCAAGGTCTCCTATCGCTGCCTTCTGCACAATTCCCATTGATGTTTGCGCTGCTGTACTCTGAGGGAGTTTCATCACAGCTTTCTGTAGCTCTGCAGGCTGCTCTGGAGAGACAAGACCTGGTTTGGCTGAGCATGAGCTGGAAAGCGTTAAAAACTAAAATCAAAAAATATTGTTATCATTGTTATTTGTCATTATGATTTCTGTTGCTGCAGGGCATCATACTGTGAGATCTACAATGAGGCGCTGTATGACTTGCTGAAGTTCACGAAGCAGCAGCTGCAAGTGCGATGGGACAGCGGCAAGGGCTTCTACGTGCCAGAGCTGGCTGTCAAAGAGTGCACCTCGGTTGAAGACATGCTAGAGGTATGGGACGCACTACTGTAAGGGTATGACGTTGCACCCTTAGTCATGCTGATGTGCCAGGGCTGGCTGTCAAAGAACACGCTTCAGTGCAAGACATGCTGGAGGTATGGGACATACACATGTAAGGACTTCTCATTGCTGATGTATCAAGATGGATGTCAGGAAATCATGACTCTGCAGAAATGCTACTAATAGTGAGTCACCTTGGTGTTGTAGGTCATCAGCAGAGGCATGAAGCACCGGAAGATGGGCAGCCATGAGCTGAATTTAGAGTCCTCCCGTAGTCACAGCATCATGACAGTGTACATTGACGCTGTGACCACCAATCCCGAGGAGCATGACTACGGCATCCCCAAGTTTGGCAAGGTCAGCTTTGTGGACTTGGCGGGAAGCGAGCGGCTGAAGGATACAAAATCGGCGGGAGAGATGCTGAAGGAGACAGCCAACATCAACAAGTCTCTGTTCACGCTTGGCAAGGTACGCTTGGCCAAGGGCAACCCCCTCCAACAGCCCCCAGACCCCCTCCTAGACCTTCAAAGATGGTCACTTGCAAATCAGCATCAGCAATGTCAGCAGATCTTTGGTAGCCATGTTGCTATGCTGCCAGTGCTCTTTTGCTGGGTACCCCTAACTTCAGTAAAGCGAAGGCTTCCTGCTGTGACCCATGCTGTGCTATGGTGTGCTGGCTGTCCCATGCTGTGCTGCGCTGAGCATAGTGTATATAGCATGGCTTAACTTGGCTTGTACACTTCGAAATGCACCAGCAATGTTTGTGGCTGGCAAGCAAAGCATGTGTGGTGCCAGTGGGACAGCAGCAGGCCTTCATCTTGAAGAAGAACTGTGCTGACCTATGATGCAGAGCCATGCAGCTTGTGAGCTCCCAGTGTCACAACACCAGGTCTTCATCCTTGTTGACAAAACAAAGAGAAGACCTGCATGGCAGTGTGATGTGGGGCGTTAAAATGCAAGTCCCATTTTGGCAGTGCAATAAGTGTCAGTGCTGAGCAGCTCGGCTCAGACAGCAAGCTGACTCAGGGGCCGCCAGGGCCATCTGTGAGCTGGTCTCTGCTGTGCTGTGCTCTGCCATGCTGTGCTTTGCCACGCTGTGCTCTGCCATGCTGTGCTCTGCAAGCACACTGAAGATTCAAAATGCTGCAGGTGATATCAGCACTGGCAGACATGCAGGGCACCAACATGTCCTCAGTGCACATCCCTTACAGAGACAGCAAGCTGACAAAGCTGCTGATGGACAGTCTCGGTGGGAATGCTTTGGCGCTCATGATCGCCTGCTGCTCCCCCTCCTCTCAACATGTGGAGGAGACCTTATCCACCCTGTCTTATGCCACCCGAGCAAAGAACATCCGCAACAAGCCTATGGTTGCGGTGAGCCTGCTGCTACCAACGTTCATCCATCCATTCTTTCATTCATTCATTTATCCAACCATCCATCCATCCATCCATCCATCCATCCATCCATCCATCCATCCATTCAGCCATTCATTCTTTCTGCGTTCAATGTGTGTCTTCCCCTGGAGATCACGTACATACAGTCAGCCAGCCCAACAACATTGAGCTAGAGTGCAAGCATACAATGTGTTGCCTGTGCTGCGCCGTGCTGTGCTGTGCTGGGCCATGCTGTGCTGGACCATGCTGTGCTGGGCCGTGCTGTGCTGGGCCATGCTGTGCTGGGCCGTGCTGTGTGCTGCGACCACTGAATGCCCCTGAGGAAGTTGTTCTGCCAGCTGCAATCTCACACTGTGTCCTGCCAAAGAGCTCTGCATGCTCTCTGTTGATGGCAGGCTTGTCACTTCGGTTGTGTGGAGTGCAGCCGGACCCACAGGAGGCGCAGATAGCTGCCCTCAAGCGGGAGCTCTTCCTCCTGAGGCAGGAAAACGTGTGGCTGCGAGACCAGGTCAGTCCCCGTTCACATCTTCCTCACTATTTTAAGCTTTGGACTTTTTAGTATTGAAATGCATTGTATTTGACTTGTTGCTCACTACATGCCAATCAGCCTTCAGGTGACATAGCTGACAGCAGCACATTAGCTTTTTGTGTGAGACATGTTGTGATACATGTTGCATCATTTTCACATGTCACAGTGGCATGTTTGCTTTGTGTGTGATACATGTTGTGATGTTGTTCTTACATAAGTCTGATGTATCACTCCTTGTCCAATTTGTCAATCATGTTAAACCCCAATGCTGTGGGAGGACTTGAACTGTTTGGACGACTGCAGTAACTGCTTGGGTAATTGCAGCAACTGCTTGGGTAACTGCAGTAACTGTTTGGGTCATTGCAGTGACTGCTTGGGTGACTGCAGTGACTGCTTGGGTAATTGCAGTGACTGCTTCGGTAACTGCAGTGACTGCTTGGGTATTTGCACTAATTACTTGGGTAGCTGCAGTAACTGTTTGGATAACTGCAGATCATGCCAGGCACACAGTTACCAAGTGGAATGGTGACGCCTCTGCATGGCCGCACTACAGCAGGCAGCAGGCCTCTGTCTTCCCAGTCAGACACCACTGGCTCCAGTCACAGGTGCCTTGCTTCTTGCCTGTCAAGCCTTTAGCTTTGCCTGTCATTGCTGCCCATTCCCTATCCCCTGTGGCAGTAGGCCTCCGTCTTCCCAGTCACACACCACTGGCTCCAGTCACAGGTGCCTTTCCCTTGCCTGTCAAGCCTTTGGATTTGCCTATCATTGCTGCCCATTCCCCTATTCCCTGTGGCAGTAGGCCTCTGTCTTCCCAGTCAGACGCCACTGGCTCCAGTCACAGGTGCCTTTCTCCTTGCATGTCAAGCCTTTGGCTTTGCCTGTCATTGCTGCCCATTCCCTATTCCGTGTGGCATTAGGTCAAAGTCAAAGTCGTTTTTGACTTTGCCTGTCTTTGCTGCCCAGTGCCTCTCCCTATGGCAGTAGGCCTCTGTTCTCCCAGTCACACACCACTGGCTCCAGTCACAGCTGCCCTTCCCTCACAGTTGCCTGTCAAGCCTTTGACTTTGCCTGTCGTTGCTGCCCACTGCCTGTTGCGTTACCTGGTGGCAAGCCTTTTTGGCAATGCAGCATTGTCCTCTCAGTCAGACAGCACTGGTCCAACCGCATGTCCCTTTCTCCTTTCCCTTCTAGTCATTGACTGAGCCCTTTGGCCTCTGCCCATTGCCTGTTCTTGTCACAATTGCCCTTAGCCCCTGCCTCTCGCTTTGCTGCTGCCTATTACATGTTGCCTATTGTGCAGGAGGACTCTGTCCGTTGGTAGGCTGGTAGGCTGCTATAACGCAAATCAAACCTTGTAAATGCCCAAAACAGACCTGATTATTGAAGTATATCGGCCACTCAGGGTGGTATTGTGGGAATAATCCAGCATACCTACATTGCCCTGTGTGGTGATGCAGTGTGGCACGACCAGATTTCCATGCTTTGCTGCCCCAGGGCAGTGCAGTAAACAGCCCCAGGGGCAATGCAGAGGAGTCAGCTTCTTCTTCAGCAGCCTCTGGTCCTAATGTACTGCCAGTCTCTAGGTAAGACCATCTATCCTTGTTGGCAGCGCATGCACCATTAGACCAGTCACCAGACGACCAACTTTCATAGAGCTGAACAGATCCTGAATGTTTGCCACACACCAACTACCTGCTCACAGTTTGGTATGCATGTTGTGGTGATCAGAGCTTTCTCAAACAAGCTGTGACGATCAAATCATGGAAAGAGGGAAGAAGATCGGCAGAGTGTGTTGGCAAGGCAGCAGCAGACACTGCTGCATCATTGCAACAACTGCAAGCAGGGAGGATGACATGGAAGCTGCAGCAATGATGATGATGATGATAGTAACGACGATGGTAATGATGATGATCATCACACCAACAGCAATGACGATGACAACAATAACAGCAGCAGCAGCAACAAAAATGGTGATAAAAATAAATAATAATAATAATAACATTAATAATAATAATATCAATATCAATATCAATAATAATAACAATAATAATAATAATAATAATAATAATAATGATAATAAATGATAATAAAGGATAATAATCATAGTAAGAGTAACTTCTGTTTATCATCATGTTTCATCCCGACACTCTTGGTGTTGCTGCAGGTCTTCCAAGGACATGGCAGATCGTGTTGGCAAGGCAGCAGCAGCAGCAGGTTCTGCCGCCCCACTGGACCAGCTGCCGGCAGGAGAGCTGGCAAGGAAGCTGGCTGAGTCACAGCAGATGATCGCCCGGTTCAGCCGGGAGAATGAGCGCTTGGCGAACCAGAATGAGCAGCTGACTGGCAGCAAGCAGATTGTGGCCAACGACTACAAAGGTGAGGGCTTCTGCTGGGAGCGCTTTTGCATGAGAATCAGCCCTGCCCTTGTAGACCAATGTAGGCAGATGCCTGGTTAATGGTCATTCAAAATTACAGAAGCAACAAACCCTCACAGCTTGTGCCTACAATAAGTGTATCTTGTCACAGAACAAGAAAAGGCTGCAGAGTGAAATGCTTAGGATCACATCAGGGGGACCACATTGGCCAGCTGTTGCATGCAGACTTGATCAAACAATTTTGAAGCAACAAGCCAGAAAGACAAAACGCAAGCTACTCAAAGTTTCAGTGAAGTCCCTTGACATAGCACGTACATCACAAGAGCTGACGCCCCCTCATGGGGTATTGCCTTAGCTTTGACAGGCACGTAAATGTATGCAGACATCCATCAGGGTATGCCATGTACAATAGGCCAATCACGACTAAATCAATAGCATGTACAATGTGTAGCGCTTGATGTGGCATGTTGCAGGTGCTTTGGATGAGGTTGACTGGCTGCGCAACAAGCTGGAAAGGTTGGAAACCTCCATTTCAGCAATGGCACGCACTGCTGGTGGAGCACCTTCTGAGGGCGGGGCTGCTGGCAACGGCCCTCAGTCATCCGGGCAGCCAGGGCAGGCCAAGGAGTACAGATATGACAAGTCAGTGCTCATGCTCAGTGCTGAGATGGATACTGCTTGAGTCTCTGAGTGATTGCCAGAGCTGACAGTACATACAAGTGCCTGAACAGCTTCATGTCATGACCAGTGACCAATTCAAACGAGTACAATGTCATGAAGAAGCTGTGTGGTGCATCAAGCCTCTGTCTGAGCAGACAAATGTGCACTGCATGGTATGTATATGCAGCATTGCATGGAATGTAGCAGCATTCGCCCTGGCCAAACTCACCTTGGTCATTTCTACGAAAGCTTTGGGCTGCCACGTTGGGAGGCTCCTGTGATGATCGCTGAAAACCATCAACTTTTCTTTTCTTTTCATTTTTGCGAATAGCTAATATGCTGAGTCCTGCACTGCGCTGAAAGGCCTGATGACTGAAAGCTGCATCGTTGCAGCTGGACAAGCAGCAGCAGTGATCACCGACAGTCTGCTGTCTTGCTGCTGCAGTGATATCAAGGGCGCATTGACCAGCCTGTTGCGTACTTTCTCAGCTGATGATGGTGTTAGTGAGGCTTCTAGTAAGGGAGACAAGATAGCAGCAGTGGCTAGGGATGGAGCAGACCAGAGACCCGTGTCTGCAACCCCCAGCACTCTTGGGGGCGCCCCCCCTGGCAGGAGACGGACGAAGCAGGATGTGGATTTGGAGGCAGGGGCAGTTGGGAGCGAGCAGGGCAGTGAGCCGCATCAACCAAATGCCCCAAGGACTGTGATTGAGAGGCCGCATGCTCATTTGAAGGCTGCTCAGGAGAGCTGAGTCATGAGTCAAAAGCTGAGCCTAACTTACGAGCCGGGGATTGCTGACAGAAGGCTAGAGCAGTGTGATCTGATGCACACAAACATGGACCTCAAAATCAGTATTGATTCTGCACAACTCGTGTGCTGGTGAACTGCCTTGTCCAGTATGTGACCGCTGTGCCTGGGGGTGTTGTAGCATCTGCAGTAACGTTGACTATGCCAATATTGATGGTCTGTTAGCAATGCAACACAACTAGCGAAAGTTGTCTGCAAGCTCAGTCAAAGCAGATGCAGTGCATGCATTCCAGATCTGCTCACCACCACTGAATTCAGTTCGGACATGGTAAATTGCTTGATGTCTGGCGCACACCAGTTGAGCTGTGTGTAAGTCTCCCTCAACCTTTGACAACAGGACTGGATAGATGATCAACAGGTCATCTAGGCAAATATACATGTATGTGCCTAGATAGAATATGTGCCTAGATGGAATATGCATGTATGTGCAAGCTGTCTGCAAGACTGGTGTCAGGATTTCACTCATCTTGTCATTTCTTGTTTAATATCTTACAGTCTGGAGTCTGGAGTCACTTGTGGCGCATCAGACATGCTGGCTTGAAAGCATAGCTGAGTGCCAGGTGTGACAACACCGAGCTGGTGAGAGTTCTGCTCCAGCAAGAGTCTGATGTCCCGTTGTAAGCTTTAGATTGCAGCTGCAGGCAAGCATGCTCATTTTGTAATGCAGTAATGTTGTACAGAATTGGGTCTTGTGTACACCTTCACTGTTCTTGATTCATCTTTAGTACAGGCAGTCCTTTCATATCGTTGTGAGGTATGGTGTCTTGAAATCTAAAGGTTCCTGTTGTTGCAAATGAAATTCAAGCTTCTCAACTGCTGCATCGAAGCAGCCTGACATGTGCACAATCACGTCAAAACTATGTAGTACTCAATAAGAAAGAAAAGATAAATTTACGCTATTCAGCGATCATAATGGGAGCCTCCCAAAGCGGCAGCGTGGAACTATGACCATAGGCCATAGCCCAAAGGTGTTGAACTACGTTCCAACAAAAGGCAAAGGGAAACTTGCAACCCAAGGTTGAACAGGCCTATTCTGTCTAGTTTTGTGTGTCTTCTCAGTTTCTAGATTCTTTGTGAAACGTCAAGGTGTGCAAGTCTTCTTCAACCGGACTGGATCATTGATGATCCAGGATCAAAGATGTTTGTGCAAGCTGTCTGCATGGCTGGCAGTCAAAATTTCATTCATCTTATCAGCGCTCGAGGCACGCCTTGTTCACGCGGCTCGGTGTTAGACTGAAAGCTACTCCCCAACAGCAGCCTGTTGCTGCCACGCCTTGGCCAAATGCCTGCAAAAGACTCTGTACAAAGTTCAATGCAACCGAGAATTGTGCTGCTTGCTCTTATCTTGATGCTAGGTGAGTTTGACGCACACATCGCCACCGGTTTTGACAGCCTGGAGATAAGGGCTTCAGCGTAAGGGCCGTTGTCGTGAGCAGTGACAGTCAGTATCAAGCAGTGGCTCGCAGGGCCTTCAAACACATCAAGTTTTGATGCTTCGAGCTATCGCCGTGGTATGCTGGCTGAGTCGACCTCTTACCAATGCACCAACACTCTGGTCAGTGGTAAAGAGGTCCCTGAATACCCTCCGCCTGACACACCTTCATATTGTCTGCACATTGGTAAGAGCGCACCACAGCATGTCTCAGTGCACGAGAGCTGGAACTTATTTGATTTGAGAGCATTGTGCTGACTCTCTGAACTCAAAATGCGACTGTATGTAAGCAAGCACATATTGTGTCTGTCACCGCCATATATATTGCCATTTATTGTCAGACGCCTTGAACATTAGTGCTTAGTGTATGTTGGTTTCCCAGTCGTCGTCTGTTGACTCCCCTGATGAGTCCTAAAGACAGGAGCTGTAAGTTTCTCAATTGATGCTCAACCTCAGCCACATGCTGGTTCTGTAAGCCTGCCGTTACATGGCTTTCTACACAGCCATGCATATTCTTCCCCTGTGCAAGCACTCACTGTCGCTGCTGTTGTTTGCATCTGTGCTTGTCATAGGGACATGCAGCGTCCTCTGTCCAGATGGCTACCCGTGTGCTTGCCACACATCTGACTCCAGCCCTGCAGCCAACTGCCTAGGCTGCTACACCCCCAGCGAGTACCACTGTACACCGTCTGGCCTGCAGTCTGGGACAGGACAAAACAATGCAGGCCAGTGCAGTAATTCAGGTCTGTGATCCCCTCATTGCCAGCTTATCAACAGCAGCAGATGTCATCCCTCAATCTCAAAAGTCATGAGGCTGTTGTATCTCAAATGTCAGAAGATGCTGCTTTTGATATTGTTGCACAATGTCTGGCATCACAGTACATATCATGCACAGCTCTGTGCAGTTTTGAGGTAGCATTCATCCAACAGCAATGCTTGTTCAAAACAAAATTCTGGTCAGCTGACGTAAGCTAAAACTCAGTGACTATCACGTTGAATGCTGCTCATGTCCTTGTCATTGCAGCTTCACCAG
>JAABUO010005043.1_pt1 | contig 15490 bp, 11 predicted proteins | sample 5559291 | NCBI WGS metagenome assembly JAABUO01 (sample SAMN10711878, study PRJNA513372) | rock metagenome | isolation source: Antarctica rocks | place: Antarctica: Victoria Land, Finger Mt sud
ATCGCCGCCGAGCGCGACGCCGCGGCGGCCGCGTCCGAGGCCGCCGCCGCTGCGCGCGAGGCGGCCCGGCAGCGCCTGGGCGCGGCGGCGGCCGAGCGCGACGCGACACAGCGCGACCTCGCAACGGCCCTGGCGGAGCTCGAAGCGCTGCGCGAGCGGCTCGGCGGCCTGTGCGCCGAGCGGAACGCCGCGCGCGGCGAGGCCGCGGCGGCGGCCGCCGGCCGCGAGGCCGCCCAGCAGCGGCTGGGCGCGGCGCTGCGGGACCTGCGCGCGGCAGCGGCCGAGCGGGACGCGCTGCGCGAGCAGCTGCGCGGCGCGCGGCGGGCGGCCGAGCGCGCCGAGGCGCGCGGGCGCGAGCTCGCCGCGCTGGCCGAGGCGCGGCTGGCGCGCGCGGCGGACGACACGTGCGGCGCCCCAGCTCGCGCATCTGTGCATGTGCTCATCACAAAGTAACAAGCACATGCACAGATGGTTGATGGAAGGAAATGAGGTGGTGTTGTGACACCACACTACATCACAACGCGATCATGCAGCGCACCACTGCCCGGTGAAGCGGCGGGTTACAAGCGTGACATGAAGAGGGCGCTCGTGGTGACGGCGGGCCTGGCGTGCGCGACGCTGCCGAATAGATACGCGTCTGTGAGGACGCGTTGAAAGATGATGGAGCCTGGGGCGCGTGGCAGGGCCCTGGCACTCGCGGCCGCGCGGCTGAGCGGAGAGGCGCGTGCGCGCGAGGCCGCGCGCGCCGACGCCGCGGCGGCGCCCGCCGCGCCCGCCGGCGCGGCCACGGCTGCGTCGCCTGAACGCGAAGACGGTCGGACAAGCGGCAGAGGGGGGCGTGCGGCGGGGGGCGAGGCAGCGGGCGGGCAGGCGCCGGGTGCGCGCGTCGGCGGCGACGCGGCGGCCGCGCGCGCTGAGCTGGCAGACTTGGCCGCAGCGGTGGCGGACCAGCGCGGCCTGCTCGCCGCGCTGCGCGCGGACGTCGAGCAGGCGCGCCCTGACAGCGCCTGGCCGCCTTTAGGGCACCCTGGGGCAGACATGCACGCTGGGCGGCTTGAACACAGCCCTCATTAGGTCAAGTGCGCATGCTCTGTGCGGTCATGTATTTGTTGTGTCCTGCAAGATGGGTATTGCCCTTTGCCCTGCTTTGCCTGCTTGCTGGTGGCTGGTGCGGAGCTGGCAAAGTGGACAGGCCGCCTCTCAGCCTGCTGCTGCGCTGCATGCGGGGCGCAGGCGCGCCGCGAGCTGGGCGCGGCGGACGCGGCGGCCGCGCAGCTGCGCGAGGTGCAGGCCGCGCTTGGCGAGCTGGCGCGCGGCCTGCCCGGCGCCGCCGGCGCGGCCGGGCCGGGCGCGGTCGTGGACCGCGTGGCCGCCGAGCTGACCGACCTGCACCGGCGCGCCCTGGCACGGGATGCCCTAGATGGAATACGGTAGTGATGTCGTGTGGTGTGGTGTTGTGCGCACCCCAGGGCAGCGTAAAGAGCAGGCTGCATCAGCGCGCGCTCAGGCTAATGCCCTGCAGAGGCTGCGTTGCCAGGGCGCGCTCTGCATCCCTGGGTGTGCTGCAGGCATGGGTGCAAATGCGAGGTGCCGTAGGGCATGCGGCAGTGCCTGTCTGAGACTGGGCTTAGGGTTGACAGGAGGGTTGCTGCGCAGGGGCTGGCTGCGCGCGAAGGAGCGCATGAGGGCGGAGCTAGCGCAGCTGGAGGCCGAGCGAGCAGCGCAGGCCGGCGGCGGCGCGCAGGAGGGCGGGTGCGCGCGTGGCCGCCGCGCGGAGGTGGCGGCCGCGCTGGCGGACGGCGCGGCGGCAGTCAAGGCGGCCGCGGCCGCGGGGCGCGTCGACCGCCGCACCGCCAAGGCGCTGGCGGCCGCCATGGACCACATCCTGCGGCAGCTGCGCTTTTTGGGGCTTGTGTAGTAACCCTAACCCTAACCATCGTGTTGCACCCGGCAGCAGCAGCTTCCTGGGCGCCGTGACAAGAAGCTCTAAAGAAGAGACCGCGCTGCGGGCGTCCTGGTGCGCATCGTGACTCCTGGGTGGCGGGTGTACATTACCCAATCGCACCCTGCCAATCGCATGTATGTCGCCGTTTACCCTGACCGTCCGATGCTGACATTCAGCATCCCATGCAAGACATCGAGTGATGTCATGTTGAAGGAGCAGTGCCGTGAGTGTCAGTGTGCTCCGTGCTTTGTGTCGTCCGGTGCGTCGTTGGAATGGTTGTGCACTGTATGTCCCCTGTGCCGGCCGGCCTAGAGAATTTCCAGGTGCGGCCAGCAGACTTGGTGCTGGGCTGGCGTTGATGTGTGCTTCTGCCTGCCTCACATGTTACAGCGTTCTGGTGAAATTTTCATCATGAAATGCTCACGATACGCTCAACACTCAGACTCTCACCGCAACATCAAAGACAGGTGTGGGACCACACCTCTCACAATACAGGTTTCGGTCACAATCAGGCCGAACCCTCTCCGGGCACCCAAGAGGCACAAACCCCGCGGCCCTGCGCGCGTCACCTGATGCGCAGCTTCTTCATGAGCCGACTCTTGACCGACGGCTTCTTGCGCGCGGCCGCCGCCGCGCCGCCCGCTGGCTCCGCGCCGCGCCGGGTGCCTGCCGCGCGCGCAGGCCGCCGTCGGAGCGCCCGCGCGCAGAGCTTGCAGCGCATGCGGAGCGCGCGCGCCCGGCCACAGGATGCACAACCTGTGCGACGCCTGATCGCACCAGCGCAGTGGGCTGACCCGTGTGCCTGCTTCCCATGCACGCGAGCCCACGGAGCTGCGCCACAAGCTCGCCAGCACGCAGGCTCGCCGGCACGGCGGGCGGAGGCGCACTGCGCGACTTGGCGGCCTCCAGGCAGGAGTCGCCCTCCTCCTCCTCGGGCGCGCCGCCCGCCGGCGCCCCCAGGCCCTCGTCCTCGCCCTCGTCCTCGCCCGTGCTCGTGCCCGCCGCAAAGTCCGCGTCCTCGTCGGCGCGCCGCCGCCGCCGCGCGTTGGCCCCGCCGGCCTCGGCGCCGGCGGCCGGGCTGCGCCCCGGCCGCGTCGCGCCGAGCACGCCGAGGCGCGCGCTGGCTGCGCCGGCCGGCGGCAGCACCGGCAGGTCCGCCTCGGGCGGCGCGATCGGCAGGCCCAGGGCGAGCAGGCACACCTCCAGCTCGTCCAGCAGCCCCTGCCCGGGGTAGGGTCAGAGTTAGGGTCAAGGACCAAGGACCAAGATGGTGTCTGCTGGCTGTGCAAGCGAAAGCACCGCCACCTCACAGCACCGGTGTCCAGTCCCAGCAGCACACCTGCTTGCGGCGTGCAACTCGAGCCATGTCATGGATGACGAGGTATTGGTATGTCGCCGGGAAGCATAGAAATCCCAATGACAGGCACGAGATTGGCCGCAGCCTGATCACGCTTAACTGCGCTGATCTCAAAGCCAGTCACAAGGCAGGGCGGCTGGCGGCAGGCGCACGTGCGGGTCGGCGACGCCATAGCCCGGCGCCGCGGCGGCCGCGCCGGGCTCCGCCAGCCAGCCGCGCAGCGCGCCCGCCAGCGCCGGCAGCGCGCGCCGCTCGGCCGCGCTCAGCGGCGCCGCCGCCGCGCTCGCGCCCGCCCCAGCCGCAGCCGCGCCGTCGCCTGCCGTCGGATTCCCGGGCGCCGCGCCTGGCCTGTCTGCCGCGGGCGGCGAAGCGGGCGCCGCGGCAGCGGCATCCGCGGCCGCGCCGCATGGTGCGCCTGCCTCGGCCAGCGCTGCCGCTGCAGGCGCTGCGCCTGCAGCGCCCGCGCCCTCGGTCTCTGCCGCAAGGGCGCCGCCCGCCTCGCCCGGCCCGCCGGCCACCGCCGCCGGAGCTGCCTCCTCGGCGTCGGCGCCCGCAGGCGCGCCGCGCGCGGCCGCCGGCGCGCCTGGCGGCGGCGCGGCTGACGCGCCGCGCGCGACTGCGGCTGCCGCCTCGGCGCCTGCCGCGCGCTCGCAGGCCGCTTCGCCCTCTGCGCGCGCTGCTTGCTCGGAAACAGCCTCTCCTGCGCCGCGCTCCGCATGCGCGCCGCATGCGGCGGGCGGCCCGCTCGGCGCGGCTGCTGGCGGCGCCGCATGCGCACCAGCTGCCTCCCCCACATCTGCCACGGCTGCACGGGCTGCTTCACCGGGCCATTCTGCCGCGGGCGGAGCGGCTGCGCCGCGCTCCGCTCGCGCCCCATCTGCAGCCAGTGGCCCGCTCGCCGCCGCTGCCGCAGGCGGCGCATGCACATCAGCGGCCTCCGCCGCATCCGCCGCAAGCGCGCCGGCCGCCTCGCTGGACCCCCCGGCCATGGGCGGCAGGTCTACCGCCTCCACGCCGTGCTCAGCAGCCGTGCCGTTCGCGGCCGCGGACTCCCTGAGCACCTCTTCAGTGTGCGCTGCACGCACGGCAGGCGCGTCCGCCGCGTCTGCCGCCAACGGTGGCCTGGCCGCCAGCTCAAACAGAGCGCCTTCGCCGTCCTCAGCTACATCATCGTCTGCAGCCCCGTCGACCTGGGGTATGACAGCAGGGTCGGGATCAGGCGCCGGCGGGCCCCTGCTGCTCAGCCGCAGCTTGAGGCCCAGCTTGGGCGGCATGCGCGGCGGCAGCTCCGCGGCTGGTTTCTCTCCCATCGCCGGCGGGGCTGCAGGCCTTGCTGGAGCTGCCCTGGCCGCAGGAGGCACCACGACCATGCGCGAGCCGCCGCTGCTGCTGAGGCGGATGCGCAGCGGCGCCGCGCGCGCGGCCGCGCCCGGCGCGCGCCCCGACTCGGCGCCCGCCCGCCCGGCTGCGCCCCGGCCAGGGCTTGCAGCCGCCGGGCCGCCGCCGTCGCCAGAGTCGCTCGCCGGCGCGTCAAAGCCCTCTGGCAGCGCCTTGCGCCGCCGCTTGCGCGCCGGGCGCTCGGCCTCAGAGAGCTCCTCGGCGCGGCGGCGGCGGCGGCGCCCGGGGCCGGCGGCAGCGGGCGCGTCTGCGGCGTCCTTGGCCCAGCTGCCGCTGGGCTCGCTGGCGCCGCTGCCGCTGGCGCTGGACGCGCCGCCGCTGTCGCCCGCGGGCGACTCGGCCGCCACAAACTCCTCATCCTCGGAGCCGCCGCTTTCGCCGCCGTCCTCGTCGATGAAGCTGTCGTCGCTGCCGCCGCCGCCGCCGCTGCGGGCACCGCGCCGCGCGCGCAGCCTGCCCTCGCGCGCGCGCGCGCCGCGGTGCGCGGCGCGCTCCCGCCGCGCCGCGGCGGCCGGCGCGTCCGCCCCCGCCCTGGCGCTCGCGCGACCTCCCGCGCTGCCTGCAGCAGCATCGGCGGCCGCGCCCTGCTGGGCGCGCCGCCGCGGCGCCGACCGCGGCCGCGCGCCGGCGCCGCCGGGCGGCCTGGGCGCGGCCGCGGCGGCGGCCGCCGCGGCGGCCGCCTGCGCGCTGTGGCGCAGTGCGGCGCGCATGGCGACGCGGAAGCTGAGGTCGTCGGGATCCAGGCCGCTGAGCGCGCGCAGGCGCGGCGCGAGGCGGGCCGCCAGCGCAAACATGGCCTGCGCGCGCCGCGGCGGTGCCGTGAGCGCGGTCCCCGGCACCCGGAGCTGCCTGCCGACATTGCAGTGCGCTTAAGCGCTTGCGAGTAAGCCAAACCAGCACGCTGACATATGCATGGACAGTACGCAGTCGGCGGGCGGGTGGTTTCACATATTATGACAACTTTTCAATTCACCAGCCCGTACCAGACACTCTACGTCCAAGCAAGTAGCTGAGGCCTGAAGCTCCCAGCCCGTGGCTCATCAGGGACGGCGCCACCAAAGAGATGGTGCGCCGTTTGGCCTCGGCCGCGCGCGTGCCTGGCGGAACCCCGGGTAGCGCTGCCGCGCCGGCCGCCCCAGCGCGTCCTCCACGCGCGCGGCCGCCAGGTGCTCCGCGGCGCAGCCGGCCGCCAGGTAGGCGCCCGCCAGCGCGGCGGCCGCGTCCGCGGTGGTCTCCGCCGCGATCCAGCCGCCTGCGACGGCGGCGCCTGCGCGTTGGGTCGCGCGGGGAAGCAGGCCTCTCGCAGGCGGACGAGCGGAATGCTCGGATTGTGAGCTTGCTAAACACCCTGCGTGCTGTGCAGAGTGTATTTGCTGAGCATGGGCTTGCGACGCACTCAATCGGCAAGGTAGGTTTAGGCTTAGGCCCTGAACCCATTTAAGACAGTGCCAGCAGCGCCGGGCCGCCCCGCACGCACCCGGCAAGAACAGCGTGTCACCAGGAGCCAGGTCGGCGCAGAGCGCGCCCTGGCATGCCTGCACATCGAGCGCCGCGCCGCGCGCGGCCCCGGCGGCGGCGCAGGCGCGCAGGTTCGCGGGCGTGGGCGGCGCCAGCGCGAGCACCTGAACCGTGTTTCACATTTTATTCATGAGTGTGGGGATGCTTGAGCACGCTGCACTTGACAAATAATGCAGTAATTACATTAGACTGGCAGCGCCTACCGCACACTGCATCGGCACAAGGTGCCTGACATGCTGTATGGCGTGCGTATCGGGGCCTTATATCTTGACGATGTGACCCATGCATGAAACACGGGCAACACCCTCCCAACCAGAGCTGACTTATTTGACAAGAGCCTCGCGCCTGAACCGAGGCACTTATGTGGAAGGCCGGAGTGAGCGCACCACCCTGCTGGCGAGCAGGTGCAGCCAGCGGCAGGCGCCGCCAGGCGCGAGCGCCGCGCCCGCATACGCGCCCGCGGGCGCCAGGCGCAGCTCCACGGCCGCCCGCTCGGCAGCGCCGCCGCCGGCCCGCACGGCTGCCTCGCTGCCGCCGCCGCTCGGGCCATCTGGGGACTGCGGGATGGCTAGCGCGGCAGCGGACACGGCAAGCGGCGGCGTGACGACATCCTGCGCTCAGAACCAGACAGCGCGGTTCACTTATGTGACGAGATGCAGTGTGCGCATTGCTTCGGAATAACCGCTAAGCTCTGATCGTTCTACTTGTGGATGCATGCACCCCAACAGTGTCCAAGTGAGCGCTAAAACACATCGCACCACTGTTTAGGTGTGCTGCAACCGCACTTAAGTGGCATGTAAAGACGCGAGCTTAGCAGCAGCGTCGCGCAGGAAGCATGGAGGAGCACCGGTCACATTATGACCGGTGCAGAGCCAGGGGCGGTATGCGCATGCGGTGCGTGGCAGTACTTCGCGCCTGCAGCTGGGTGCCCTGGAGCGGGATGGTCGCGCTGAGCATGCGCAGCCGCGACTCCGCGCTGATGCCCTTGACCACCGCGGCCGGCAGCGGGTTGCCGCGGCTGTCCAGCGGCAGCGGCCTGCTCGTGCGCACAGCTGTGTCACTGGCACAGTCACTAGTCCAAGGCAATGATGCCTGATGCCTTAAAACTACTGCTTGTTCCGTGAGCGCGTGTGAGCGTGCCGGAGGCACTGCCTTCTGTGCACGCTTCCCGCATGCCGAAGGTCGGCATGCAGCCCAGAGACAATCCCACATGCAACCGTCATCTGCATCACATGCGTGTGGAGTGCCTCGCAGCAAGCCTCCTCAAGGCAACTTCGCTTGCCAGCTGCGTCCCCAGCATCGCTTGCAACGAAATAACTTCTGTGTGCCTTGACTCGCACTGCATGGTAAGCTGTGCTGCGCACGCCACGCAGCAGACAGAGGCGGCCGCGGGGCGCGCCCGCGCGGGCGCAAGTCGCGGCTGTCGGCCTCGTCCTCCTCCTCGGCCTTGGGGCGCAGCACGCCCGCGGCCGCCGCGTCGCCCAGCGGCGCGGCCGCCGCGCCGCGCTGCGCCTGCCGCTGCCGCCACTGCAGGTAGCGCGACAGCTGGAACGCGTTCCAGCGCGGCCCGGCGCCCTGCGTTGCGCTGTCGGCTGTGGTCACCTGCCGCGCAGCGGAGTTAGGTCGGTGTGCGGCTCAGCCACACAGTGCAGAGCACAGGGACACGCAGCTCCACTTGGTGCTCTGTGACAGCCTCTGTGTCGCAACCAAGAGCCTGCACCGCAGGCAGCGCAAACATGGCTGGCGACATCCAAGACACTGACGCTATGCTCAGGTCCGACGCATACAAGCAAAGCAATGTGTGCGCACCTCGCGGCCATAGCCGACCGCCTCGGCCAGCCCGCTCGGCGTCGCCTGCAGGCCCGGGGGCAGAGCAAGTCCAAGCTGCGCAGCTGCGCCTTTCACCAGCGCTGGCTGGCTGTGCTCCTGGGACCTGAGCTCCTCATCGAGCTCTGCAGGGCCGATGCAGCGTGCAGCCGTAGCACGCTTTTCACACCAATCCAGCAGCGCCGACGCAGCGGCGCTGTAGTCCACCTGGCTGCGCTCGTCTGCGCACCATCCAGTGCAGCCTTGGCCTGATGAGCAAGGCCGCTTGAGGGCATGCAACACATTGCTGAAGCTCGAGGCACTGTCGGCAGGCGCAGCAGCCACAAGCGCACGCACCTTCGGACGCAGATGTGCCCTCAAGCGCTGTGTAGTTCAACACGTGCTTGACGCGAGCTCGCCGCGTGCCGTTCCCAGTCCTCATTGTGTTGCATCAAGCAGACAGGTTGGTAATGCCTGTGTATGTCTGCAGTGCGCTGTGACTGGTGCTTGTCCTCTGCTTGTGCACATACACCTGTCAAGCTGACAGTTGACTGTTGCCACACTCAAGCTGCTGAAGTGCTTTCGTGAGCACGACTTGTGCGCTACGCTGACGCCAGACACCACACTTCACCCAACAAAGGCACGGAGTTTCTTGGCTGCTGAGACGTAATTGCACACTTGTACACACTCACACGCATCACACACGCTAATGCATGCAGGCGGCGCCCAGCAAGGCATTCGCGCCGGGCGCTTCAGCCCACACATGTGTACAGCCACTCAGCATGCCATCATGACACATGTCACACTGTCCGGGCCCGCTGTCATTGCACGTTATGCTGCCGACAGGCTCCAGCGGCAGCCTGGGGGTCCAGCAGACCTGGGAAGCGCCCCAGGTGCGCAAGGCCCAGCCGCACCTGCGCCCCAGAATGCTCCACAGGTCACCGGCGAGCCCTGGTTGCATGCGGCCAGCTCCATGTGCTGTGCCTCGGCATCAGAGCTCCTGCATTGGCTGACACTGCAGGCACAAGAAAGCCAACAAGCAAGTCACCAAATGTGCTGTCTCAGCCACGACCCTGCAGGCGATGGCTACAAGCAGCCTGTGCAAAAGTCCATGTCAACAGGCTTCAGCAGCCCGCAACTCACGTGCAAAGACACCAGCAGCCAGCGCGCGCGCCTGCCCGTACGTCACATCGCTGCCGTCCGGGAGCGCGGCCTTGACCTGCTTGAGCGCGGCATACGGCTTGCCGTCATGCGCGGCAGCCGCCAGCTCAGCGAGCGGGTCCCACGGCCGGCCAGCGGGCGCGGCAGCCGGCGGCGCCGCCTCGGGCGCCAACACGGCCTTTGCTGGCATGCGGGCTGGCGCGCCCGCTGCCAGGGCAGCATCGCGGCGCGCGCAGACGAGCGCCGCTGCATCGGCGCAGCCCTCTGCTGAGCCGCCGGCCGCTCCTGGGGCGGCCGCAGGCGCGGCTGCAGCCACGCTGGGTGCGGCAGCAGGGCACGGTGCACTGGCATCAGCAGGCGCTGCGCGGCCGTCAGACTGGACGAACGCGCGCCCGGCCCCAGCCGCGCCGCACGCAGCAGTAGGGCGTCGCGTGTCAGCAGGGCCGGCCGCCGCGCCGGCTGGCGGACAAGCAGCCGCTGCGGCGCTGCCGAGCGGGTCGGGCGCGCATGGCGGCCCAGAGAGGCTCTGCCCGGTAGCAGGCTGAGGCATGTCGGCGGCGCTGCTCGTCGGGCTGGCAACCCGGCGCGCGACAGCCGCTGGGTCATCGTGCGGGTCCGGCGCGCGGGGCCACAGGCCGGCGGCCGCCAGGGCGCCGCGCGCGGCGAGCGCGACGGCCGCCAGCGCGCCGGGCGGGACGCCAAGGCGGTGCCACGCGTACGGCCAGCCCGCCGCGATGGCTTCAGCGACGTAGCCTGCACGCACATCACAGGGTCTGAAGCAGCAGCCGTCGTCAACGCCTGGCAGACATCGCAGCGCCTGGAGACCAGCCAGGGGCTGGGCCTTTGAGATGCACGCTTTGCACATGCAACATTGTTGCATGACAGCACAGACTGTTCAAGTCAGTGCTAATGTGAATATGCATCCTTGCCTTATATCCTTGACCACCATATGCGGATGAAGGGGTTGTGGCCCACCCTGCACTGTGTCTGCCTGGACATTGCGCAGCGCAGCGATCGCCTCCACGCTCACGCCCTGCCGCTCCGTCCTTCCCTTGAATGAAGGGTCCAAGGCAGCCTCCAACCAACTGTCACAGAGGCTCTAACGAGGCCCCTGCTGCGTCTTCAACACACCACACGCAGGCTCATCGCTCCTCTCCTCTCTCCTCCCTGTGTCTTGCTCTCTTTGACCCACTTGGCAGCCAGACCTGCACTGAAACATTTTTTCCGTCACATCTTTGCCGTCACATCTTTGCCGTCACAAACCTCACACTCTGCCGTACGCATGCAGTGCTTCTGGCGCTGTTGATGATATGCCAATGATATGCTCACAAATGACAGGCGGCATGTTGTGCTGAGCCTGACAGGGCCTTTCTGACATACCTGCTCAGCGTGCAGGCGCCAGACCGCCAGCTTGGCGGGCTGCAGCGGCGCCCGCGCAGCCGCGGCAGGCACCAGCAGCGGCTCTCCGTCGCCGGCGCCGCGCTCGCCGCACACCGCCGCTGCTGCCAGTTGCGGTGCGGGGACTGGCGCGACGATCGGCAGCGCCTCCAGCGCCTAATGCCGTAAGAGCAAAGGTAATCAGTCCGTGCTCTCCTTGACATCACGGAGAGGTCATGTCAACTCAAAATCCCGTGCTTGTACAGGTGGCACCAGGGACCACTACGCGAACAAGCTGACGTGCTGACTGCTGCTCGCCGCACCTGAGCGCAGACGCGGATCCTGAGGCAGCATGGGCTGATAATACAAGGCCGAGCAGAGCATAGCTGCAGGCATCAAAAGACGGCCAGGGCGCCGCGCGCAAGAGCGAGCACTGCAGAGGGAGGCGCGGGGGGCGCGCGCCTGCAGCAGGCGCAGCGACGCAAACGCGTCGGTTGCAGCGTACGCGCGCTGCGCGCCCGACAGCGGCGCCGCCTCCCAGTTGCTCAGCCGCAGCGCCGGGTCCTTGGCCAGGCGCCGGCGCAGCACCGCCTCCACCAGCCCTGCGCGGGCGCAGCGCCCACCTCAGGCACCAGGGTGCAGGTTTAGGTTTAGGGCATGCTCGTGGCTGCACACCCGCCCCGCATTACGGTAAATACCTCACAGCGCCAACGTCGCGCTCTCCCTGGTGAGCTTGCACAGAGGCGCGAGCTTTACTCTTATCACAGGCACCTGATGCCTGCACATGCGTGCCCATGACCGCCGGCGCACGCACGAGTCCGCCACGGGGCCCGCACGAGCCAGGCTCCAGCGCTCCGGCAGCTGGCCGCGCCCGCGCAGCCGCTGGTTGGCCATCTCGGACAGGCACACCGCGCCCGCGCAGGCCAGGCCGCCAAAGTCGCGCGCCAGCTTCTGCGCGTCGCCGGTCACGCCCACGCCCGCCTTGGCAAGGCCCTGGCGCGCGGCAGGCGCTGCAATGGCGCTCTGTGCGGTGCGCTGAACAGTGGCCGCCTCCCGTGACGATGCTTTAGTGCCCTCCGGTAGCTGAGCCGAGCGAGCGCGGCGCTGTCGACAGACCCAGGCATGCCGCGCATGTTCTGCAGTGTGCACCGCGTCTCTGGCCGTAGGCGCAGCGGACTGGACAGTGTGCGGTGCATTGCATCAGTCAGCAGGATGCCGCCGGGCACCTGCCCCGGCCCTGACCTGACCCTTGCCGCGCACAGGTCCGCACCGGGTTGCCGAGCACCGCGCGCAGCTGCTGCGTGATGCCCGAGAGCGCGACGTGCAGGATGAGGCACTCGCAGCCGTGGCCGTCGTTGCGCGCGGCCTCTGCGGGCGGCCGCGCCGCGTCGCCGCCGCCCCGCGCGGGCTCGCCTGCCGCGCCTGCTCCCGCATGCCCGGTGCCGCCGCCTGGCACCTGGGCGCCGCAGGCAGGTTGGGGTATAGGGTAGGTCGGGGAGTTTAAGGTCGGCAGGGAGGCCAACGACACCAGGACGCCGGCGGCGCAGACCAGACGGCATCGAGCAAGGGCCGCGCGTCACCGCACCCACTGGCGCGCGCAGCGGCAGAGCGCGCGGGGCGGCGCGCCGGAGCTGGCAGCACAGGCAGCGCAAGCCGGCGGGCCCGCTGGTGAGGCGGTAGGGTAGGGGTTCGGGCGGGCGCGCCCGCCTGGTAGCAGAGCTGGATGACGGCCGTGCGGCGCGGCGGCTCGCCCGCGCGGAACGTGACGCGCCACTCGGTGTCGAAGCCGGCCGCCGCGACGCCCAGCGCCAGCAGCCGCCCGCACAGCCGCTCCACCTCCAGCGGCGTGCCCGCGTACAGCACGCGGCCCTGCGGCGCGCGGCGCGGGCGCTCGGCGGGCCGGGGCCGCCGGCCGGCCCGCTGCGGCGCGGCGGGTCGGGCGCTCAAGCCCTCGGTGTGTGCGGCGCAGCAAAGCTCGTACTGTGCTTGCTGCAGGTCCCCCAGGGGAGCATGGGCCCTGCGCCAGCCAATGAGGTGCCGTTGCTGGGCACCAGGCAAGGCGCGTGACGGCAGGCCCAGGCTCCGGCACACTCCGGCGGGGTGACAGGCGCGTGCGGCCGACGTGACGTCAGGCAGGCGCTCTCGAGGCGGCAGCAGCTGCGGGCTGCAGCCCAGATGCCAGTCAGGCCCCTCTCAGGCGGGCGCAGGGGAGGACGCGAAGTGCGGCCCGGGCTGCACACCGCTCCCTTCCAGGCAGTGCCTGGCAGCCACCACGCACGGTGGCTGGCCGGTAAGGCGTGGGGTGCGGCAGCGGCCGCCGGCGCGCCTGGCTGAAGCACAGCGCAGGGCCGCCGGCGGCACCCGCGCAGGAGTCCCGCTCAGCCTCGTCCGGGCGCGCGGCCGGCGCCTGCTGTGCCGCGCGGAGCGACTGCGGCAGCCGGCGCCCGCCCGGGCAGGCGCTCGCACCCCCGCCGGCTGCAGCCCCTGGCGGGTCAGCCCCGGGCGCGCTCGCGCTCAGGCCCGCCTCCGCCGCCGCCGCGCCGCCGCCGCTGCCAGGGCCGCCGCCGTGCGCGCCAGGGTTCGCGTCCTGATTATTTTGCGTGTTCTCTGGCGACTGCCCCACAGCCTGGCCTGAGAGCGTCCCCATGCCGTCCGCGCCCGCGTCCGCGACAGGAGCCAGACCAGCGGCACAGGCGCTGGCGCCGGCCTGCGCTGCTGTGGGTCCATGCCCTGCCGCACTAACGCGCGCCCCGCCGCAGCCTCGGGCCGGCGGCCTGGGCGCCTGCTGGAGCGCGGCGCCGGCCGTCGGTGCCGCCTCGGGGCGCCCAGCCGGGCCGGCGCGCTCGCGTGGCGTGGCCAGGCACGCTGGGGGCGCGGAGGCAGCTGCGGCGAGCCTGCGCTTGCACGGCGTGAGGCCGGCGCAGAGCGCCTGCGCCCCGCGTGAGCATGCACGCCCGGCTAGCGCCCTGGCGCCGCCACCACGCTCCGCGAGCCCGGGGCTGCCCGTCGATGCGGAGCGCTGTGGACCAGCCCGCGCTGCCAGCCTCTCTGCTCGAGCGATGGCCTCCTCGATCGCAAGGTACTCGCTGTCAGGCACCTGGCGGCCACACCCGTCAGCTGGCAGCTCCACGAGTTTGAAAGCTGACAGGTGAAGTGCTCCACCTGGGAGCGTCAGTAAAGCGCGTGTTCCAGAGACACTCAGCAGCTGCGCACCCGCTCCACGGCCAGTGTGGGACGCAGTGCATCGCAGGTCGCTTGGTCCATCGCACGTGGTCCACATGCTCCACCGCCCGCGCACTGCTCACTTTCGACCCTGCATTTGCAGTGGGAAGGGGAAATTTCAGTGAGGCGCCCGGCGCTGTCAAAGTGCACCAGCTGCCTGCGTCACACCCTTGACCTGCGGGGGTATTTCCCGTGACTTTGTACGAGCATTTCAGGGGTCTACTGTCACGAGTACTGAGCTTACTACACATCTCGGCTTTGTAGTGGCAGCTTTTCAGGCTCACTGTGCACCGGGCGGCAGCGGTGCCTCGTAGTAGAGGACGTTCCGTCTGCGTCTCGGTACTTGGGGCCGGTCTGCGCTCCTGCGACCTGGCGAGGAGTGAGAGGCGTGACGCCGCCGGCGTACGCACGAGGTGCGCTCGGCATCAGCACCTTGGGGGCCGCACTGGCATATGCTCAAGTCGTATCAGCTGATGGCCGTGTCACAACCTACAACGCGTAGTCCTGACTGACCAAGTGTACATATGCTCGTGCAGGGGCTCGCCAGCCGGAGCTCACGTGACGGCGCCAACGCCTCCCTGGCCGCTGATGTTGTAGCTGGCATCCGGTCAGTGTCGCAAGCGCACGGCCGCCAGGCAAGGGCTGTGCTGCTTCGTGCATTGCGTGCTTGTTGTCACAGAGCACCTGCAACCAACCTGGTGCAGGCGCAGGCGCCGGCGCTTCGCGGGAGCAATGCCATGCGTGCGGGCAAAGCGGGCAGCAAAACTGCAGAGAGAGCCTGACAAGTCGAGCTGTCCAACGTACAAATGCAAGGTGCGCCTGCCTGCAGCACGGTAGGCGCCTGCGCGAGGTGCTTGGTGCTGCGGCATATCCCTGCTTCTGCAAGCAGACATGAAGCTGCCCGGCTGCCGAAAAATTCGCTGTTCCCCCGCAGGTGGTCGGCTGTGAGCAGGAAAATGGCCGCCCGGCGGGCTTGGAGCACCTTCACTGCGCGCTGTGCACAAAGCACTACAGTAAGTGCGTGTGCAACAGCTGCGCTGGCGGCGACATGCGCACGACGTGCGCCTGCCTCGCCAACGTGGTGAAGAACGTGCACATCATCCGCCACGTGTGCCCCGCGCACTACAACGGCAAGCACTGCACGCTTAAAGGCAAGGCCGCGCACATCAGCAAGCTCTGCACGCTTGACGGCAAGGCCGCGCAGTACTGCCACGGGGTGCGCCCCCGCGCCCTCTGCTGCCTCGGCCCGCAGTGCACCACGAGCTGCCTGCGCCTGTTGGGTGCAGCTCCGCCGGGCTGCCCGGGATGCTGATGGCGCGCCGCGTGTGCGGCAGTGCAACGACTTTGAGCCGCTGGAGGAGTTCAGCAAGAAGGCTCCAGATGAGTATGTCCGGTGGGCGCCCCCGCCGTCACACCGCCCCTCTGCATCGTGCAAGGCCAAGGCCCCGACATGCAGCAGCACGCATCCTGGTCAGCCCACTGTAGCCGGTCTTGGTGAAGCCTGTATGTTTCGGCTTGCGCAGGACGTGCAAGACGGTCACCCTCAAGCGCCGCAACAGCCGCGCACTCGCCGAGGCCGCGGCGCTCGACGGGGTCGCCGCGCCGCGCGCGGGCGCCCCGCGCAAGGCCGGCCACAAGCGGAGCGCGGCCGCGCTAGAGGCGCCGCCGTCGCTGAGGCCTGCCGCGCGGCCGCGCCGCGCGCGGCG
>JAABUO010005045.1_pt1 | contig 15490 bp, 21 predicted proteins | sample 5559291 | NCBI WGS metagenome assembly JAABUO01 (sample SAMN10711878, study PRJNA513372) | rock metagenome | isolation source: Antarctica rocks | place: Antarctica: Victoria Land, Finger Mt sud
AAAAGAAAAGAAAAGAAAAGAAAAGAAAAGAAAAGACTACACCTTTTGGCGTCAACTTAATGAGAAGCCAATTATTATATCGGGCTACCCAAAAGCTGGAACATAACATTATAGCTTGCTGACGTGTTTGCCTTAGTGTCAGCAACCTTATCGTGCATGCTGTCTGGCTGCAGCACAGGTTCTGCACACTGCACGTCTTTTTGATGTCAACATGGGCACCACCTGATATTTGACATGCCTTGCATTCCCTTACCCCACTGTCTTGCGAGTCTGCTCTTGGTCTTGCAGCATGAGCACTACAAGATCCTCGACATCCCTCGCACTGCTTCACTCTGCTCCACTACTGTTCATGTCCACATTCCTCATCAGCATGCTTGGCTGTGTTGCAGCCTGGGCAGATGCAAGCCACCATCAGAGAGCTGCTTTGCAAGTTGGGTGAGGTGACTGACAACCCCAGCCTGCAGCAGCAGATGTTGGTGGCAGCCTTGACCTACATGCGCACTGCAGTGCGCCAAGCTAACCATCGTGTTAGGCCGAAGTTGATGGTATGCCTCTTGCGCACCTTTGCTTTGGTGCTACACATACCTTGTATCTGCATCGTGTTACATGTTACAGCGTAACTAAGTCATGCCTTGGCAAGAGATCTCGCAGCAAGCACTGCTGACATTGGGTTTTTCGGTTTTTGTTTGGCTTCTTTTGGTACGCTCAGGGTGTCTCCATCTGACATCCCATGTTAAATCTGACCAATGGACGTCCTTGTGCTGCTGCTACACCTCACATGTGATATAAGCTTGTTTGCACCTTGTCTGTGATCATGCTCACCTCCAACATTCGCTTGAAAGGTCGATGAACAGAGCATTGTACGCCCTCAGCATCTCCGACTGGAGGCACGGTCTTCCTGAAGCCTGCACACAGCTGTTGTAAAAATGTTGTTGAAAAAACAATATTTTGGATGAAATTTGTCATGAAGAGTTTCTTTTTTTAATTTGTTGGATTGTTGGGGCTCATCTTGAGTCAAAAAGTTTGACTCTGGACCCTGACTATGTCTGCATGCCTGCCTGCAGGGTCTCTGCAGGTTGATGGCAGATTTACTGGTCTGCTTCTGGGATCAGCCCCTTGACGCCGAACGTGCCCTGGCTGCATATGTAACCATTGGTATGCCCAACCAGAGCCACACGGCTGTACAAAATCTGCTGCTGGGGTCGCTGCACAGTGCTGCAACCACTGCAGAGGACTGGCGGTACATTGGGCAGCATGCCCTGCCACTGGTGCTGCCCACCTGGGTACAGTTTGGGGAGACTGGTATGAGGGAGTGCATCAGTGGTGTTGATCTGGAGCTTGATCTGCCAGATATGGAAACATTTGTGACAATCCTTGGTAACTCCCAGACCTGTGACTTGCTCGCTTCCCTGCGTGCTTGCTTGCTTCCCATTCACACCTCTGCACTTCATCAATTGTTGGCTAGCTCGCTTGCTCATGCACTCACCAACTCCCTCACTCAGCCTTGCACTGAAGCACTGAAGTTCCACACACTCAGCTCCTCACTCACCCATCCACACCTCTTCACTTCATCGACTGTTGGTTAGCTCACTTGCTCATCCACACCCTCATTTTGCTCACTGACTCATGCACTCACCAGCTCCCTCCCTCAGAGTTGCATTGATGCATTCAAATTCCACACAGTCAGCTGTACACCCCCTCACTCACCCATCCACATACCCCCACTGCCCTGCACACCCACCTCGTCACCCCCGAGACAAGCTGTCAACAAGCCCTGCATGTCTTGACGTGCTGCACACCTATGCCTGTCTGGTGTCATGCAGCTCAGTACAGACAGACAAGGCCGAATGGAGACACCTCACCCTACCCAGAAAGTGCTGCCTTGGCAACCTTCCAGATGCTCTATCACCTCATATGGAAGCTCGTCTTGGAGCAGCGGAAGAGGGAAAGGGCTGGCCGCACTGCCTTACAAAGCCAATGTATGGGAGGTGATGCACAACATGCAGCAGGACCAAGGTTTCTTATGCTGGGCTGTGACGTAGACGATGACGTCAGTCAAAGGCTTCAGGAGACGTCAGAGTCTCTAGACCGGCTTCAAGCCCAAGTCGGTGAGATATTGACTGAAGAGTGTGCACTTGGATATTGTAACCTTTGCAAAAGAAGCCGCCGTCATGATGACGTGCAGGCTGGACAATGTGCTTACCGCGCAGCCGTGAGGTGCTCTACAGCTCATGCTACACTGTCTCACATGTTGTCCTTGGACTGTAACTCCAATCTGTTTGTCCTCTCTTCCCTGGTCCTAGGACTGTGACTCCAATCTGTGTATCCTCTGATCCCTGTTTCCTTGGACTGTGACTCCAATTTGTGCTTGCTCTCATCTCTGTTGTCCGTGGACTGTGACTCCAATCTGTGCCTCCTGTGATTTTTGTTTCCCTGGACTGTGACTCCAATCGGTGTATCCTCTGATGCCTGTTTCCTTGGACTGCGACATTGGTATATGCCTCCTCCAATCCCTGTTTGCTGGATAGCCGGCAGCACATGCTCTAAGGCAGCTGTCAGTCAGGTAGCTGATTGTAGCTGAAGCCTAGTTTATACCTGGAGTTTTGCCGCCAACAAAACACCCAAAACAGACTCCCGAAAACACCTGACTTTGAGAAATCTGTTTGACACTTGCAGAGAAGAGCGTATCTCAGGTTCAGAAGATGTGGGCCGACCCCAGATGGCGTTTAGTCATGCTGCCTGCACTCAAGTCCTTCATGCGAGATACCAGGATCGAGGCCTCTCTGAAGGCATACCTGGACCGGTTGAGGGCCAAACGCATCATGCCCAAGCAGTCATTGGATGCTGTGCTGGGCTGCTTCACTGCACCGCAGGTATGCTCTTGTGTGGTGCTGGAATGTGGTGACCATCACCCATGCAATGACATAATGGGATCATTAGAGCATGCAAAAAGAGCTTATTATGCTACATGAGAGGAATGTTTAACCAAAGGTCACATTGCCTGTGCTGTGGCCTGCAATTCAGCATGATCAGTGTGAGACGGTGGACACATGTTTCTCACTGCTTCACAACTGCGCTTGCTCATGCAAGCTTGCTCACAAGGCAGACTGCACTGAAGAGACATGCATGAGGACCGCAATGTACGTCAAGCGACTGCAAGCTCCATGGACTGAATGCAAGTTGTGTAATGGTCACAGTCACAGCTGTCATGACTGTACCTAGACTAGAGGTGAAGTCCAAAGACAGCGCTTTTTGATGTCACAGGTTGCTGCCAACTCATGCCACAGTCCATACACTGCAGCACAAAGCAATGGCCAATCAGCACATGCAAGCAGCTCATCCTCGGCTGCGACGTCATCTGATAAAGACTCTGATTATGTGACTGATGAGGACATGACTGATGAGGACATGACTGATGAGGACATGACTGATGACGACGTGGCTGACGCAGAATGGGAAGCATCTGATTCAGCAGGAGCAGTTGACTTTGAGGCACTGATGCGCAACTTTGTACGCAGAACAGCGTTGGCAACCAACGACATGGAGGGAGGTGAAGGTGTTGAATGACGGGCAATCACCAGCCAGAGCAGGCGCTGCATGCTTCATCAAATCCTCACACGTTGCTCACAAAGCCAGCTGGAGGCTGGCGCTTTCTATTGACGTGGTCTGTGCATTTTTTAGCGCAACTCAACAGCAGAGCATAGGAATGGTACAGCGCAGTCAGGCAGCACTGCAGCTGCGCAATCATTCAGGCACAAGAGGCGCTTTGCATCATAATTATGAGCTACACTTCCTTGTGAGCTGGCATGGGAATGCAAAGCATGGCGGTCCGTGTTGGGTCATGTTTGATTGCTGTTGTTGGGATGCTCACTCGAGCAGATGCAGCAGTCCTTCCAGAGAGTGAAGTTGCAAAAGGGACGTTTGCTAGGTTTTTCAGAAACATGGTTTGTGGTACCTCGACAAGGGCAACTGTGGCATGTCTCAAACATCTTCAGGATCAAAGTGGCATGATCTTGACCCCACCCAGCGTAACAAAACAGTTCTGTTCAAGGTTCATGCAGACACACACCTTCCTGCACCTTCCTGCAGACAGCCCCAGCGCAACATAACATGTACATTCAGTAAACGGTGGTTCTGAGTTCTCAAGCTAGGTGTGGACACTGAAGATACCATTCACAGGCAGTACTTGACCATTGCGTAGCTTGCTTTGTTGACAATGCAACATTGAAAGCTAAAGGACAGCATGTCAAACTTGCAAGGGAAGACCATCGTTTGCTGCTCTGTATCATACTCCATATGGTGCATCCTACCACTGCTCCCCTGTGGTTTCGTCCTTGAGCTCGACTATGTGATTGATCAAATAAGACCATCAATAGCTTCATTGTTACAGCAGCCATAGCTTCAAAACTGCTGCCAATGCTCTTACGAATCACTTGCACTGCTCCCTGCACCAAACGTACATGCCAGTGCAAAATCTGGCAGCTTGTTCTCAAATTACATGACTCAGAGCAATCTCAAGTCAGATCAGCTGTCCAGCAGAGGGACATATGCAGATTCAGATCTGAAGAACATGAGTTTTCTTGGTCTAAAATTGCCTTGATGCTAGCCTTATCAAATATCAAATTTTGTTGGTACCTATGTACTATATTTAAAGGCATGATTACATGATGCTCGGTTCGGTGCAAGAAGTCGTCCTCACTTGACACTAATCAGGAATATTCGACGGTTCTTGTGTCACTTGCACTGGTGTAAGTCAGTTTCGGGCATATTGTCAGAACACATAGTACTGCGGTGACATGAGTTTAGTCAGGCAGCAACAAAGCCCTGAGGACACATGACATGCTGCACACAGAACATGACCTGAATGTGGTATGCTGTCAGTACAGCTTGAGCATGTCTGTGGTTTGACTAATTCCCAAGGAAGTGTATGAGGCCCTGGCAATGATGTTTGCTGTGCTTGCCAGGGTGCATCCTTCCTGTGCTGCCAGCTGTTGTCTCTACATCTGTGCAGCATGACAGAGTTTGCTGTGGCCAGTTACCACAACTCATTTGCTGATTTTGCATCTACATAGTCAGCTCATCTCCGCTGGCCAGGCTGCTGGGCGGGCTTTTGTACAGCTGGCTCATCCTGATCTGGGTTGAATTTGAAGCCCATTTTTTCGTATCTTCGCATCATTTTGGCTGACTGCCCTGTTGCAACAGAGAGCGTCTTCTTCTCACCAGTCCACAAGGGATTTGATGTAGGGTCCTGGACGGAATGCCAGCAGGTCAGATCAGCTTGTAACGCGTGTATTGGTGGCTGAAATTGCTCAGATTGCAGAGCACGTACCGACTGCAGGGTGTATGGAACGGCGCGCTGCAGTATGCTTGGTAGCTCAACGCTTGCGCCGTTCTTCAGGACATATGTAACGCTTTGCACCACTGGGTGGATGCCCTTCTTGGGCATGTGGGAAAACGGCTGCGGGCGGGACCCTCTTCAAATTGTGTACGTACTCACCTGATCTGCAGTCTTCCTGCTGAGTGCCCTGCCCAGGCAGTGTTGCAAATAAGCTGTACATGCGTCGCCACGCTCGGCATGCAGGTAGTTTCCGCCGTTTCGTATCCTACTCCATCACCTCAATCTGCTGTACTCCTTTTGTCCAGCTCGTTAGTCACCATGGCTGCAGTTGCTAGCACCCAGCTATGCTCCATTCAGCAAGACTTGTTTATCTTGAGAAGCTTGTCAATTGAAAAGACAAGCAAATTAATCACTAGAATATTATGTCAGCAAATCATGCTTCAAATAAACGTCAAGGCACTGTTGCCACGCAAATTTTGGCTGCACCATGCTTGACCCAGAACATGAAAATGCTATGAGTGTGCATGCACAAACTCCACATCAGGGCAACACACATGCTACAGTCAGCGTTCAACACCCTCTAAGTGATATTTAGAATAGCATGGCATTTGATGCTATGCTACAATTTGTGCTGTAACTTTCTTGCACTAGCCGCTGCCATCAGTAGTGCCCATACTCCTGCCAGCACCAGCGCTTGGTGCACCACTGCTAGGTTGGTCCTGAGAAGACACAACACATGTTTAGTGTATTGAACAAGGGGACGACCACACACAGATACAACAGTGGTATGTGGATGTCTGAGCTGAGCAACGAGACATTCTAGCCTCGATGTTGCTTCTGCTGCACGCAATGGCCTTTGTATATACTACCTGTGCCAGCAACCTCAAGACATCACTGCGTCTGGGCACAACATCATGTGCATGTCAGGCACACAAAAACTGAATCGTTGATGGCAGTCAGGCTTAAGGCCATTGAGGACTTTCAACCCAGATGCATGTGTACAGTAGCAGGTTTGCATGTATGCCAGGTGCAAGCACAACATGACACAGGTTGCAAGCAGCCTAAAAATTATGCTGCCTGGTTCCACATTTTCCCAAAAAACATGGACCCTTATGGCCAGCTTACAAGCCTGCGTGGCATTTGCTGTTGCCTTGTATACGTGTGCACGTCTGCTGGGTTGAGGCTCGTCATAACATAAGTCCAAAAAAGAGCGCCTTGTATACGTGTGCACGTCTGCTGGGTTGAGGCTCGTCATAACATAAGTCCAAAAAAGAGCAAACCTTGGAGAATTTGTCCACGAGTGAGTCTGCTTCGCTGGACTTGTCCCCCTGTGAGATCTTGATGCTTTCTGCCACCTGAGAGCTGGCGTCCTGGACACAGGTCATGCCATCTCAAGCAGTGACCCATGAATCAATCTGGACAAAGCAATGCAGAATGTGCCATGCATTGGCACTGCAGACCAGCAAACCTACCGAAACACCCGGTTTCTCTTTGCCTTGTCCACTTACAGCTCCACCAATAGCTCCACCTGTGCCGTCACCCTTGAAGGCGTTTGTGAATGACTCTAGAGCACCCTCTGCCAACGCTGGTCCTACAGGTCAGACGGCTGTTGAGTGGTGCAACTGCTCAACAACACTTGTGGCAAGATCTGAGGTCGAATGAGTGCGGATCGGAAGGTGCATACCTGCAATGGGGGCTGCGAACAACTGGGTGGCAGCCAACAAAGCCAGGACTTGTTGTGCCGAAGTCTGCAAACGTTCCCTTCCGCATGCCTGCAGTGCATGCACCGAGCAGCCTGACACGGGTTCTTTTTCGCTTGTTGCGATGAGTCGCAACTGAAGCATTAGGCCGCACTTGTGCAAACGCAGCTTGATTACCTTGCTCACAGCCATAACAGCGGAGCTGCGTGGACGTGCATTTCTTGACTTGTTACCGATGCCGAACTGGCGAGCGGGCCTTGCTTGGACTGATAGCAGGGAGACGCTGCTCATAGCTGCCATACCTCTACTCTTTTTACTCAGTGATATATCAAACAAGTCCAACTGTAGTCTTCGGCGTCCAAAGCGCAGATCAAGTCGTGATTAAGTTCGTGGTTCAAAGCCATCAAAGCGATAGGGTTCAGTCATTGCACTTCAATGTCTTGTGAACAAGTAGCCAGGTGCGACGCTTCGAGTCGAAGCCTTCGACACAGAGATACTCGGGCAGTCCTACGAACGAGCACGGCGTACTGCTGCGCTCTTGCTGGCCGTAAGTCCATGATCGATGTTTTTGCTGTGACACTGATAGTAGCGGTTTTATGGTGACATGACACCCAAACGAAACGACGAAGAGCTTACTGCTGTGCTGCATTCACGAGAATGATGTCACGACAAAAACAGAGACGAGAAAGTACCCTGCATGCGTTCGTATAGTCATTTGCGTCACTGTGATCGATGTTAACAGTGGCATAACCTTTAGCTGTACATCCTGCTTATGTTGCACCAGCAGCCAGTGCCTGGTAAAGAGGGCAAGAGGGGCATACATTCAAATACAAGGCTGTTTGTTGGGGTATCCAAATGAGCAGTGATCGCATTGTACCCGTACAACCAACCCTTTTGCTGCAGAATGCTGCGCAGGCACACCAGGGTGCAAAAGCTACTCTCAGTATTGCAAAAAGCAGTGGGGCAAAAGAACATGGGCAGCAAGTCAACATGCAAAGCTCTAAAATCAGCAGCAGTGACAACCTTGCAACCCATGACAAGCATGTTCTCCTCTGAAACATGAGCTAGATCTCACCTAAAAGAGCCTTGGCATTATGGACTTGAGTTGGGCTCAGTTGTATTGACTCGTCAACGCCAAAAATCTGGCAGTCTTTCACCAATGTTATGCTGTGATCCCACGTCCTAGCTCAGCACAGACTGGTGGCCCAGCACATGACCCATTGGGTGAAAGGGCCTGTCACATAGTACAGATGCCTTTCACTATGTCAGGCTCATCAGTGGCTCTGCTGTCATGGTGATGGCAATACGACGTGTTGAACACCCCATCCCAGCCCATTCACTTAGGGTCCCATTCCTCCCATAGACCTGCTGCTGCTCCAGGATCCTGTCAAGCTGGGACTGTATGTGGGCAACAGGCATGTCTGTGACACCAGGCTGCAGCTTCCTGGAGACATTAATTTCTTCAAGTGTTTCCCAATGCAGAACAACACTGGCCAGTCTGCACCTGCAGGTGTAGAACATGTACCTGCTGTTGCGCAGCTGCTTATGTGAACTGCTAGGGTGTGCTCATTCAGACCAAGTTACCTTCCATTCCGGGATTTTCTGGTTATCTTGCTGCTACCTGGGTGTTGTCTTGTTGCTACCTGGGTGCTCACATGGAGGCTCGCATGGTCAAATTTTTTGTGCCACCTTTGTGGCAGGCTGCTGAAACTCACTGTTGATAAAAAAACTTGTCTGTTTGCTAACAGTCTGGTGAGAAGCTGAAATGCTCCAGCCTCTGTGTGTAAACTTCCAGACAATATGCTGCAGTTCGTTGATGCTGACAAGACTTGTCTAATTGCTAGATGGCACACAATAGCGACATTGAGACGAGTCGGAATGGCAAAATCAACGACGCAACTGCAGACTCCCTGGCTGACAATCTGAGCTCTGAACCCCCCGCTAGCAAGGTACCTAGCATTGCAGGAGTAGGCAGAATTCTGGGCATCACTGACAATGCAACATGCCAGCTGCTTTAGCTCACTTTGCACAGCATGCACTTCTACAAATCTGCAACAAGACGACCTGCCAAGTCAGCAAAGAAGTGCTTGGCAGTTGTTGCGCTGGACAAGGGCCTGGCTCTGAATCCTGTCTCATCCACTATTATTGATTACTAATGGCATGATACACTGCTAGCTGAATACTTACAAGGGTCAACAGGAAGCCATTGGACCAGACGTGCAGATCTTTTTCTTTATGCTTTAGCGAGATGAGTGTTGTTGATCAGCAGCAACATTGTGGAAGCAAGCAGGAATGACCCAAACTGTAATACAAAAGTGCTAGATGAAGAGTGTGCATGGCCAAACCAGTCGCTGCTGTACTTCAGGCAATCTTCAGAGACCATCCTTGCCAGACTCTTTGAATTGCTGACAGCACTAGCTAGTACTATAGTGCGCGTGTTGTATACAGCCCACGTCAAGTTGTGCGCTGCTTGCTTATGGACAAACTATGTCTAGAGCCAAGAAACAACTGGTGTTGAAGGCTAATTGGTAGGGGGTCAATCCCTGCAACAGGTATGAAGCCTATCAAGCTGGATTGAGCATGCAGTCAGACAGCCATGGAAACAGAGGGCAGTTGCATGTCCTATGCAATGCATACTTGTAGAGAGCACATGACTTACGTCTATGGTCTCAGCTGTCTTGTCTGCACCATAGGAAATCAGCAGCTTGCACAAATGTACATCGTCATCGCAAGCTGCACAGTGAAGAGCTGTACATCCCTGCAGCACATAATGCACCATTGCCGCTTTGTCAACACTGTCAACAAATAACCGTGATCTTGTAATATGTGGATTGTGTGTGCAAATGACAACTTTGCACGCGCATGTACCCATGACTTCATGTTGCAAACAATCACATGTTGATCTTGGCACATTGATGCTATCTAGGGCCTGAAACATGCACAACCAAAATGAGGCGGCAGGGTTTCAAGCTTACATGGTGATCGCCAATATTAGGATCAGCTCCATTCTCCAACAAATTTTCTGTGACGTCATCTCTGCCAAGAGAGGCAGCAACATGTAGGCACGTGTACCCCTGCAACATGTGAGTGAATAACAATCCAGAAATATATTGTAACCTCACCAAGCGCCCCCAAGGTCACAAAGGTAATTTAGTTGCATTGCAAAAGTCATGCATAGAACACATTTTGGCACATCCTGCGTTCACACTTGCAAACAGAGCTTTCTTCAGAGGCAGCGATCGCTGGGTGGACAACATGCAGAATGTGGTGATGATGATCAAGTATAAAGACAGCAATGTGCCCAGTTTGTCACTGTTGTAAGCATGTTGGTGCCGAGCAAGCATGTTGCAATTTAGCACAGCTGGTTTCCTGTTGACACAAAGCCAGTATGTACTAAGGCATGAGTGATAACATATGCATATGCACTTGGAAAGAGAGTCACCCATGTACTCTTTGCATTGATGTCAACCTCGCGGGACAACATGACCTCAAGGAGTGCCTGGCCTCCGCCATCAACAGCATACCATCTGGCATCCGGTCCTACAACCACAGTGGCAGTGCAACATAATGCACTGAAAGAGTGCACAGTTGATGCACCACTGGTGGTTGCATCCATCCTATATGTTATATATCAGATGTGCTTACTGAACTTTCAAACTTGAAGTTTTAAGCTGTGATTTTGTTCTCATGACATAGCAGTTATAAGAACATATGTTACAGCATTGCCATAGGTATTGAACTGTGTACTACTAAGATCAGTCATGACAACCCATGGTGCTTGCTGCAGATGAGTAATTACCAGTGAACAGTGTGGCACAAGCAATTTGGAAAAAATGCCATTGATGCCATGGGTTTTTTCCTTACCGTGATAATCTCTGTTTTGCAAACATAAGGGTCAGCACCATAGGTCAAGAGAACGTCAACAATGTCAACGTAATTTTTTGAAGCTGCCAACTGTAAAGGCGTCATGTTGCCCTGCAAGCATATGAGCATCTGGGTAAGTCAATGCATCATGTGAATGCTTGCCCCAATTTCAGAATTGCATGCTTTACAACACCTATACTGTGGCATCAAGATGTGCTTTTGTTCATATGCATGTGCATAAAATGCCTCACAAATAATTATCAAGCAAAATTGGAGTTGCGTACTGTCCATGAACTCAGGTGGGTGTCAACGCCAGAGGCAAGGATAGACTTGACCAACTCCAGATTTTTATTCTCAACAGCCTGATACAGAGGTGTCAGCTCCTGCAAAGGAGTACAGACTTGCAGTCAACATTGGTATCATACTATAATAGGGTAAATAAATACAACTATGGCCCAGGCAGCCTGTATGTTGCATCACCTGGTCAGGCGGAATGGCTGACCCGACCCACTTTGGTTGAGCAAAGAGGCATAGCTGACGCCCGCTTGTGGCTGACTTTCGCCACGCATGCGTCGGCGGTACTACTGACTCCCAGGTCAGGGATCGTAGCGGTGGCGGGCTGCAAAAGAGCTTCGGAGACAGCGGTGCGCAAGCCAAAGTAGCCCTGTCAGGCGCAAGCCTGCCCCCGTCCGGGTTTTCAGCTGCTTTTATGACCGGCTTCCTTAGGCGAACTTGGGCCTGAGGGACAAGGTCTGCGATAAACTCATAGCAGCAGCTGCTAGTGGGCACATGGGCAGCCGCGCTTGGCATTCTGATGCAGTTTGATACGGTGGGCTTAGGTGTCTCAGCGTTGGTCGGTCCAAGATGACGAGCAGATGATGAAAAAAACAATCAGTTGCGTTGAGCGAAGCTCTCGGGACAATGTATTTGCCATGTCATCGATGCTCTGCATAGCAGCTACAGAAAGCTCAAAGTCCAATGCAATGTTGTCCCAAATCCTGCCTGGCTGCGCTGATCTAGGAATGACTGCCTGCAGACAGCACGACCCGTGTTCCACTGTGCATAGTGGTGCTCATATGAGTTGCGTAATGTTGCAAATTACCCAACAAATGTAGCTAGTTGCATATGTACACTAGTATACATATACTCATCATGCATGTTAATGGTGTTGCCAGGGCTGTTGCCATTATGCAGCAATCCGTGTCGCACACAAATTTAGCTCCAATGTACTTACAGGCCTGGAACATCTTGCTGTCAAAGAAACTATGACTATGATTTGTGGTGTGATTCTGCAAGGGGCCAACCTGTCCATGTTGCAGCGCCCATCGCAGCACCACTTGTGCTGGGGAGCGGTGGACCTCATGAGCTGCTTTGATGACAGCTGGATGAGTCAGCACTGGGTTGCTGTGATACCCTTTCATGAGCCACTGGCTTCCCAGGGTACTGTAGCCCTGCATGGCACAAGTACCACACTGAAATGCCCAGTACACTAAATTGGCAATGTCATCAGTGTCACATTAGCTGTTCTTGCATGCTATGCACCAGATGAGAGCTGGTTCATCTGCGTGGTGAGAAACACGACAGTATGAAATCATTGTCATAGCTGTAACGCTCTGTTTCAAGTTTGATCGCCTTTTCTGCGTCAAAAATGTAGCTGATGCTGCTCACTTGGCATTTTACCTGGCCTGCTCTGTGCCAAATGCTGCATTCTTGGCCCAAGCTGTGTGTTGCACAACCATTGCAAAGTTGTAGCACTCAGCTATTACAGTGTGCCAGTGTAGACTTATGCGGTACAAGCTATGCAAAGTATTGCATGGCAAGCCAGGTACTGGCATCTACATTTGCAGCCTCACAGACATCTTGCTTGACCTGGACGAGACAAGCACCGTTGCATTTTGCCAAGAATGGTGGGCTCTCAAGGTATTTTGACATAACGATTGCTGTTGACCAATCTGCAATGCATGTCATCCAGACAGTGAGGGGGTCAGAGGTGCAAGTGAAGATGTGAGGCCAGAGAGCCCTGATGCCCACCTGATATTGCATGCCAGTTAGGCGAGCATACTGCTGCACCAAGATGTCTGGGTTTAGAGGGTCTGAGTTGCGCTGCACCACTGCTGGCTTCACCTTGGCCATCAGCCAGAGCTCACTCAGCTCACGTAAGTCAAAATTACTCACTCCTGCATAAGTTGTTTAAGACTCTTATAATCATGCTGGAACCGAGGCAGGTTTGTGTAGATGATCAAATGCCTTTCTGTCTGAACATAAGTGCTGCACATTGTGGCTGGCTGGACTAGATGACTTGGCTGTAGAGATGCGAGGGTGCACCAGTTCTTGAGTTTGCACAAATCATTTATGTGAGGCTTGCTTATGCTGCTGTGCATCGCCTCACGTGCCTTTTGCAATGATTTGACATCAATTCTGCATGACATTGCTGTGTCCACGTGGATGTGCACATGTAACCCAGGTCAGGACTTGTAACACACCTATTGACAGTACATGGCCAGATGCTACTAGCTGCTCCAGAGCTCGCCAGCTATCCTGCCAGGAGCCCTCAGGCATGGTGCTGCCGCACAGCTCTGTCCAACACCTGATGCAAAGCGAGGTTCTGCTATCAAAATCTAGGGTCCTTATGAGGTGTGCTGCAAGAAAGGCTCAAACAGTCTCTGATATATTGCAAACTTTCAAGTAAATGTTGCATGATCAAACCTCAACTGGACCCATGCCAGGGCAACAGCAGGTGATCTGTGTAGGCAGTGGTATGCAAGCAAAAAAGCAAAACGTGCACAGTCTGAGTGCTTTGTGATTGGCTTTGCATCATGCAGTGCTTAGTATATATAAGCAATGCGGAGTCAACAGCAACATTGACAAAGCCATGCACAGTCACACTCTCAAGCACCGTTGCAGTGTTTGCATGACAGATCAGCTTGGGTTCAACCGCTCTTTATGAAGGACATGTAGAGAGTGACACAAATGAGTGACTTTCCGTGGGTAGTGCAGCAGCACAAGGTCCAAATAGGATGTGCGCAGATTGCTGAAAGAGCTGCGCATCTGTTTCAGGGTGCTATTGAAGCCATGGTTTCGTGGGTGCAGTTTTGTGGTCAAAAAGAGAGCTGTGCGCGATGTTCCACTCTCTTGTATGGCCTGTCCAACTAGATCCTCCCTATACCACTCAGGAGCCTGCAACACATGCAGTCATGCTTCCACTGCACCTGATGACAGGCGTCATCACTGAAAGAAAGCAGCTTTATCATCAAACCCGCACCCTTGTTCAGTTTTCTGCTTGGTCATACATGGCTTTTGCACTGAATAGAAGCTGAAGCAAAGTACTGGTAGCTGCCATGTCAGCAATGACATGGCAGGTCAACTGAGACAGTCAACTGGCTGTAAGGATGCACTAGTGAAATCTGTAAGAAGTGTGCAGGTTGGCCTTCTCACGATGAGCGGATCATTTGCTTAGATAGCTCAATATGGCTATCACAACTTGATTGCAACACGAATGCTCACTTGTGCAGTGTCAAATAAGGCATAGCCAGCCAGCAGCGCTTCAGCAGCTGCTTGACCAGTGTGTTGTCCAAGACCAGCTGTGCCAAAACCAACGCTTGGCATCATTATGCCATTGCTCAGTCTCACCTGCAGAGTAAGTCTTGATTGATGCAAAAGGCAACACCTTCCATGAGTCATGACACACATTGCGTCAAAATTGGATATGAACTTGCCAGTGAAACATAACATTTTCTTGCCTGATGGTGAAGGGACACAGCAGGCTGGCAGACCCCGCAAGCCTGTCTGCACGTCTTTAGCATGAATGCTGGATTAGTCAAGCACTCGCCTTGACCTTCCCATGTAACACAGCTGCGGTCCTCATTCAGACAACTGGCAGGGTTGGCGGGACTGGGGACGTTTTCACTAACTGCTTTGCTGGAATGGCTGTCGTTATTGCTGCAAGCAGTTGCACAACTTGACTGAGCTGGGTGCAAGTCAGGAGCGCCTGTGTCCGCTGTTGAGAGAACTTTGCTTACTCTCGTTTCACATCATCCGTGCCAGCATGCCTTTCGGGAGCATATACAGGGGAAAACCTGCGGTAGCCATCGCAATCGCTGGGGATCAAGTACAGACTGATGCCGAAAAAAGTGAGTGTGATTCCCGCAAGGCAGTACGCCAACCTCATTCATAACGCAGCTGTACGCGGGCCGGGGAGAGAGAGAGAGAGATCACAATGCTTTAGTCAGCCGGTGATGCTGACCTGATGACCTGATGAGTTGTCGTAACGCCTGCATATTCTTATACAAATATATTGTGTGTCTTACGGCGTGCATTTTCCGGCAAAATCATGGTGACAGTACGGTTACAGTACGGTTACAGTCGTATGGTGACAGCACGGTGATAGAACGGTTACAGCACGGTGATAGAACGGTTACACCACGGTCCTTGCATGGTCCCAGCACGGTCCTTGCATGGTCCTTGCACGGTCATGGTCCAAGTGCGGTGACGGTCATGGCACGGTCACAGTATGGTGCAGTCACAGTCCGGTACTGGCACGGTGACAGACCGCTCTACATGGTCCTGGTCCGGTACTTGTTCGGTCCTT
>JAABUO010005047.1_pt1 | contig 15485 bp, 19 predicted proteins | sample 5559291 | NCBI WGS metagenome assembly JAABUO01 (sample SAMN10711878, study PRJNA513372) | rock metagenome | isolation source: Antarctica rocks | place: Antarctica: Victoria Land, Finger Mt sud
CGCTTCATCGTAGGATCTCCTCTCGGCCATTTTGGCCGGAATCCTACATTTTCCGCTGGCCTACTTTACCGATCCCATGTCAGGTCCCTAACAGCGGCAAGAGCGGCAGCGGAACGCCCGGCAGAGATATTCCGATTCCAAGAGAGTCCAGACTGACCGACGCGCAGGCGGCGAGCGCGCCTAAAGCAGTATCGATATTGAGGTTCTCCTCCATGAAGCTCCCGCGGAGAATGAAGAGACCGACACCGGCGAGTACTGCAAAGCCGATGTAGATCGCAATAACGCCCACAATACGGCCTGCGCCCGTCCCGATTATGTAGCCCACACCTTGCATGAGCACCTCGGATCCCGCGAAGGCGAGGCATAAGCGGACTCGCGAGCCCCAGGAAATACCCATGATGCCGACTGCGATCGAGAGGGCTAATACGTCGTAACCGACCGCAAGCGCGATTCCCAGTATTTTGAGCTCTACGCCGGCTCCAGACTTCGCCGACGCGTAACCCGCTCCCGCGACGGCTGCCACTGCGGCGGCCAGCATCACCGCAACAGCATAATGTGCACGAGCGCTGTCGTGTTTTTCGAAACGGTTTCAGTCAATGTACTCTCGCCCTTGCCGCGCGAATCAAACAGTAAGCGAAAATACGGCAATTAGGCAACTCTAAACTTTAGCGGTGTCGCTTAAGTCGTCCAATGACAGCACGAAAATCACGCGGAGCCTCAATGAGCTTGCGCCTATCGGTGCGCTTGTAAATGTGTTGCATCTTAAACGGACTCTAAAGAATTGGGATGGCAAGAGAACGATCAGGCTATTACGATTCATTCGCCGCTGAGCACTTCGCGGTGTGCTCAAGGCCGACGGTAAGCGCCCTCGAGCCTGCATGGAACACACGCATAGCGGCGATGTACGTCGCGATCATGGGGCAGCAGAAATGACCGCCATGTTGGCATCCCGCCCCAGGTGGGGTAGATTACCGAGATGCTAGACCGTAAAAGTACGCTTGGGCCGGCACGCAAGCGAGACGTACTCAATCGCTTGAGGTCGGCTCGCGGCGACGGCATCATCAAGATGATCGAGGACGACACCTACTGTGTCCAAATCATCAAGCAAATCTCCGCAGTGCGAGGGGCCTTAGATCGCGTCAGCCGTCTCGAGCTGCAGAATCATCTCGAACACTGCGTCGTGGCGCAGGTTCAGGCTGGTGAAGTCGATTCAGCTGTCGCCGAACTGATGGACATCCTTACGTTACGGGCGGAAGTCGCGTGATCGCAAGGGTTGGCGAGGCGCTGCTCGTAGCCGCCGGCATGTTCTGGGAAGTCGGCTGGAGCCTCGTGTTGGGCTTCGCCGTTTCAGGCGCCATTCAGACACTGGTCTCTAATCAGCGCATGCGAACTCTACTCGGCCGCAACGGGCCGCGCGAAATTGCGATCGCGACCGCTTTCGGAGCCGCCAGCTCGTCGTGCTCGTACGCCTCTGCGGCCGTCACGAAGTCACTCTTCAAAAAAGGCGCAGCACTTATCCCGTCGCTGGCATTTTTGTTTTCGTCGACGAACCTGGTCATCGAACTCGGTATCGTGCTGTGGTTACTGATGGCGTGGCAGTTCACGGCGGCCGAATGGATGGGCGGCGTCTTGCTCGTCGTCATCATGTCGGTGCTCGTCACATTGACCTACCCTAAGCAGCTTGTCGAAGAGGCGCGGGCGCATGTTGACGCGGCGACGGCGGAGCACGATCACGACATGACGGTCGCCGGTGCGACCTGGTTGGAAAAAATTCGCAACCCGCGGTTTCCGATCATCATGGCGCAGCACTTTGCAATGGACTGGTCAATGCTCTGGCAAGACCTGATCCTAGGATTCTTGATCGCAGGCGCGCTTGCAGCGTTCGTTCCGAACACGATCTGGCACACGGTCTTCTTCACGAACAGCGCCGCGTGGATTCAAGTGCCCGCGGGAGCCCTGATCGGTCCGCTCATCGCGGTCGTGACGTTCGTGTGCTCGATCGGCAACGTACCGATGGCGGCGATTCTTTGGGCCGGTGGAATCAGCTTCGGCGGCGTGCTCGCCTTTCTTTATGCCGACCTTATCGTGCTGCCGTTACTCGATGTCTATCGGAAGTATTACGGCTGGAAGATGGCGGCCTACATCGGCGTGATCTTCTATGTAACGATGGCGCTCAGCGCGATCATCATGGACCTCGTCTTCAACGCCCTCCATCTCGTGCCGGCTCCGAACCCCCACGTCAAAGAAATGGTCACGCACTTCTCCTTTAACTACACGTTCTGGTTGAATCTCGTCTTCGGGGGGCTGGCTGCATGGTTCGTATATCTGAGTTTACGCAATCCGATGGATCACAGCGGGCACGATGAGCATGCCGGGTCACAAACCGCATAACCGATCCGAGCATACGATATCGGCCTTAAGGGGCTAAGACGCGCGGCCGCGCGCTGTACTCTTCCGCACTGCGCAAACGCTACGTTAGAGATTGCCGCCCCCATGACGCCGAAGGTCGCCGCCAATCCGTGTATAATTCGCGGTAAAGCCTATTCACCGCGCAATTCGCACCCAGCGACGCACAACGCGTGCACGCCAACGATACGGCCAGCGTTTGCGTCAGTGGAGTGCCGCCGACACGCGGTCGCGTCATCGCGATCAATCCCGCCCAAAGCGCCGACGCGCGCACCATCCCCGTGCTCGTCAATTTGGAACGGCGGGCGTGGCGCTCGGGCTAGGCGCCTACGGCAAAGCGTCGATCCAAGTCGGCTCGCGGCGGGGTCTGTATGTACCGAGCGGCGCGGTCGTGTCCGATCCGACGACCACCCAAAGTGTACCAGTCGTGGCCACTTGAAAGTGTACCTCCTGACCTGAGCTCAGCCCGGGCACGCCGGGCGGCGCGAAAGCGCCGCCATGAACGAGTTGAGCGACCGCGCGCTGGTCTTCGAGCTTGCAACCGCACGTTTCATCGAACGCAGCGAGGACTGCCTCATTCTTGGTAATCCCGGCTGCGGGAAATCCCATCTCTCTCAAGCGCTGGGAATGGCCACAATCGACGCCGGCTTTGAGGTGATCTACTGCGAGGCACACTGCCTCTTTGAAGAACTTGTTTTTGCCAATGCCACCGGCGAGCGCGGCACCGCGATCGCTCTGCTCATCATCGATGACCTGGGCATGCGGAAGCTGCCGGCTAGCGCCGCCGAGGATCTCCTGGAAATCGTCATGCGCCGTTACGAACGCGCAGCAACGATCATTACTTCAAACCGACCACTCGAGGATTGGCCCAAGATGTTCGGCGACACGCCGGCGGTCGCTGCGTTTCTGGACCGGCTCATGCATCACGCTCATCTCATCGAGATCCGCGGCAAGAGTTATCGGCTTCACGAGTCATCTCAGGCTGCCCGCCGACGGCAGGCCAAGCCTCCGGCATAGCCAACGCCGTCACACTTCACTTCGCTCGGGCTGGTACACTTTGAAGTGGCCATCGAGGGCTCGCCATGCACGGGTCGCGAGCAATACATGATAAGCCTGCGGCATGCACCGACGAACGCAGGATTCGGGCGTCGACAATCAGCGGCGCTTCAATCCCTTCGCTGTAAGGCCGTGGTGAACGTGGGGAACAAGGCCTACTTGAGCTTCACCTCGAGCGTCATCTCGACATCGCTACCGATAACACCGTCTGTTGGAGTCACCCGCATCCCGAAGGCGTGTCGATCAATGTGGCCGATTGCGTGGTACGTTAGATGCGCCGCCCCCCCCATCGTGGTGACGTTGAGCGAGACTGGCTGCGCGACGCCGTGAACCGTAAGCGCTCCGGTGATGATGAAGCTGCCAGCGGAAGCTGACGACACCGATGCGCTCACGAAGCTCCACGTCGGAAAGCGCTTCGTGTCGAACCAGTCCGGTCCCTGAAGGTCTCCATCGCGATCGCCATTTCCCGAATTGATGCGTGTGGGATCAAGCGTTGCTGTGACACTCGTAGGCGCGGCCGACCCAGGAGAGAGTATGATCATGCCGGAGAGGATCGGCACGTTGCCCGTGACATGTGTCAGATAGAGATGCGTCACGGAAAACGTCGCATGAGATTGGGAAATGTCGATGGCATGCTTTTGTGAGGTATCAGCGCCGGCCGACGACGAGAGCAGCTCATAAGCAAATATCGTAGCGCCGATGATCATCCTCGTTCCCATCAATACCCCACCGTGTACTGCATGTTGAGCGTGTTCTTCGTCTGCGGAATGTGCTGGATCACGTCCTCGACCGTCAATCGCGAGTTACGCGAAACGCGGTAGCCCAGCGCACTCTCGCGGAACGTCTCCGGATCGACGGGAAGGGGCAATCCAAAGGAGCCGCCTTATAGATAGACGGGAATCTTGGCGTTGTCTGGTGTAAAGCGAGCGGCGAACCACGCGTCGCGCGTCGCGCCTGGCGCGCCGCCGTCGACCAGATACTGCTCGACGAAATAGTTGGTGCGTGGGCTCGCCTTGCCCGCAATGAAGACCTCGACTTCGTCGACGATGGCCTTGGGGAGACCCTTTGGATCGGGTTCGCTTGAGTAGGCGAGGTTGACCCTAGTGGCGAGCGGAAATGCGTGCTCGGGCGTCGTGTTAGGCAGCAAATACCCGTGGTCCATGAAGGCCTGCCCGAGTCGTTCAGCCGAGGAACGACCGAGTGGCATTTTTGGCACGTGAGGCCATACTCATGAGCGAAATAGGGAATCGCTTGCGCATTACGTGGAATCGCAGCGCAGCACCCGATCACCGAGGCGGCAAAGAGTAGCCTTCTCAAGCTATCCCTCCTAAAATAGGCTAACCTAACCGAGCAATTAGGTTCGCTCACTCAATCCCTTTAAGGAACGTGCCGAGTGCGTACCGGTCGAGGCAGCGTACTGAGGCGGATGTTGTTGTAGGTTTACCGAGCAGTCCGAGCGCTGGCGGCGCCAATCGTCGAAAACGAGGACTTGCCATCGCCGTTAGACCCGGTGTCGGCGGGTCGGAGCCTTGACGCTCGATGCGAACGCCGCAATGTGGTCCCATGATCCGGCCGTCCACCAGGACGATGCTGCCCTTCGCGTCGACAAGGTAGTAGAGGTCGGGGTATCCCTTTGGATCGAGCACAGCAGTCTGCGCACGTGTCAGTTCGCCCCAGTACCAGTTGGGCGACGCAGCGTTCATGCCTACGGCCTTTTGAAACCGCTGCAAGCCGGGGCCGGGCGCGCCCAAGTCGTTCGCGAGTCGCATCTCCACGACGCGGATTCCGCGTGAACCCAAGTCAGCGATGTGGTCGCCGACGACCGTGCTACCGGTTTGGCACGAAGAACACCAACTCGCGACCATCCACAACACGTAGGGACGGCCCTTTAACTCTTTGGGCTCGAGCGTCCGACCGCTCAAGAGACGATACGAAAACGCCGGAGCGGCATGTCCGACTGACGAGCTTCGACGGTGGCACCGGCCGTGCCGACGGATGCCGCCATGACCGCGAGAAGCGAGGCGAGGGCGCGAGTGCGAAGCATGACGGACCTTTCAGATCATGCACGCGCTGGTGCGATTGCGCGCAGCGAGCAGGATGGAGGCGAGCATGGCAGCGACGGACACGGCGGAACGCATTTTCGTGCAACGCGAAGACCGACTGGATCTGACCGGTCGTTCCGAGGATGCTCGACGTCGAGAGACCGAGGAATGCGAGCAGGGACGGCACGGCAGACGTACAGCAAAGGCTACCGGGCAACAAGCTTTGCGACTAGACCGCCGATGCCGATCGCTTCGGCGGTGTGTCGGCGCTCCGCGATCGCTCCCGCGTTGATGGCGACAGCCAGCGCGAACCCGAAGCGCAGCACGGCGGCAGCCGCACCCCGCGACGGGGTAAGATAGCGCAGCGCGACACGAGACGAACCGCCTACGGCGGGCGACGGGAGCATGAATAGGTACAAGACCGTCACGCCGGTGCCCAGAGTAGCCACGATGACGTACGCCCGGCCTGAGCCTCGGCCGCGGAACGTAAGGGACAAGGCGGTCGCGACTTGACGGACCATGTGATTTCATCATATTCTCACATTGTGTTGTCAATGTGAGGCGGCTTTGGCGGCGTGACGGTGAGCGCGAGCAGCAAGTCTCAACTTCGGCCGGCGGCCGACGTCTCAACTGCGCTCAGGGCCAAGTACTTCCGTGCATTCGGCGACGTAACGCGGTTGCGAATTCTCGAGCTGCTCATGGACGGTCCGCTCACGGTCACCGAACTAACGCAAGTCCTGCGTGTCCCCTAGAGCAACGTCTCCAACCACCTTGCGTGCCTGCGCTGGTGCGGCTTTGTCACGTCGGAAAGCCAGGGGAAGTGGACGCGCTACTCCGTTTCCGATCCGCGCATCCGGACAATCGTGGAGTGCGGCCGCGCCCTCGTGAACGTAATGCCGAGTACGTGGCGGCGTGCAGCCGCATCGCGCCGGGTGACGAACGGTGAGCGCGCTTTCAGGCGTTGCGGAACTCTCAGCGGCCGTGTTGCCGACGTATCTGTACGGTGCTGTGCTCGCCGCGCGCGTCGGCGTTCAAAATTCTCGTCGAGGACGAAACGGAGCGTCCTCGGCGCTACGTTGTCGGACTAGGCCCGAAGAACTGACGAATGTGTTTACCGCGGCGATCGCGCTTCAACGTACGGCGACACATCTTCGCGACATCGTATTTGCGTATCCAGCCGCCGCTTCCGATGTTCCCTACATGCTATGACGCAGCCTAGCCGCAGTCTCGAATCGAGTCCGGCGAAGAAACCATGACTGTCGACATTCTGTACTTCGAGGGTTGCCCCCACAGCGAAGTCGCCCGCGATCGCGTGCGCGAGGCGTTCGCGTCGGAACGCGTCGCCGGGGGCGTGCGGATGGTCGAAGTGAGCGACGCGCAGGACGCGTTGGCGCGGCATTTCTTGGGCTCTCCTACGATCCAAATCGACGGCGTGGATGTCGAACCGGAAGCACGCCTTCGACGCGACTACGGCTTCATGTGTCGCACCTATGAAACGCCTGCAGGATTAGCTGGTGTGCCGCCGTTGCAATTGGTAGCCGATGCGATCAGAGAACGGCTTTCAACCGCTCTGCCCTGCGCGTGAGATAGCCACCCCAGGTCTTGTTGCTAAGGCGAGGCCTGGGCAAGCCATCAAATGTGCCGAAAAGCAACAGCTAAGACGTCGTGTCCGGAGCCGCGGCCGGCCAGAACGTGGACACAAGCTTGATGCTGCTTGATGAACCGCCTAGCGGCCAGGGCCATGCAAAGCGCCTCGGTCGCGAGATCCCATTGACGCCCGCTCGACAACCGTGCCCCGACCGGTAAGGTGGTTTCTGGCGCGACGATACCTTCCACTGTAAGATCTTAGCTGGCGCGACTCGTTGGGTTGACAAGCCTGGTGTGATCCAGTATGGTGCGATGCACATGACGGCGATCCGCGTCTACGCTTACGGCTATTATTGCTACATCTCAAGGGGTGGCTAGCCGGAGCGCGATCGATCGTCACACACGATCACCGAAGCCGTCTCGCCGCAAGGCGAGGCGGCTTTTTTTCTAGGAGCTTGACATGAACGTCCCATTCCGCGCTCGCGTCGATGCCCTTGTCGCGGCACACCCGGTCGTCGTTGCGAACCCGTTTACTAGCGCGTTTGCGCGCGGGGGTGCAACGTCCGACGACGTCCGCATATTCGCCGTGCAGTTCTCGGTGTTCAGTCATCTGTTCATCGAAGCGCAGTTACGTAAGTGTCTCAATGCCGAGACGATCGAGAGTTATCGTGCCGCAAAAGAGATTCTGATGAACGAACTGGGGGTCGCGTTCGGCCGTGGCGGATCGGTTGATGGCAGCCGCTTCCGCTTCGACGCGGCGCATTTCGAGTGGCTAGCGCGCTTCTGCGCTGTGCTCGGTCTGGACTGGAACGAGATCGGGAAACGCCGCTTGGGTACGCCGGCGACGCTCGCGTTCTGCGACACGCTGATCGAAGTCTACGGCGCCGAGGACAGCTCTACGGCCGCCGGTGCGTCGTACGCGATCGAGCACTGGGCGGCAGCTGGCTTTTGGAAAGAACTGATCGCCGGACTACGAGCCTTTCGTACGCGCGCCTGCCCGGAACTCCCGCTCGCGTTCTGGACGTTCCACGATGCACTGGAGGATCAACACGCCGCGCACACGGCGGACGAGCTCGACGCGATGATAGCGCAGCCAGGCTTCGACGAGGAGGGCTTCCTTGCCGGCGCACGGGCCGTGCTCGACGCGACGTGGGGCTTTTGGATTGGCCTCCTGCATACGACGAGCGTCGCGGGCTTTGCGGTCGCATCGTAATCGCTGGCACCAACAAAACAAGCGTTGCCTACGCGGTGGGTGGGAGCGGCACGCTGCTGAGACGACGACGCCGAGGCGAGCTGCTACTTCCACGAGGCAGATGACGGGGCACGCCGGAAGTCCGCGCCGCAGCATGATGATTTGTTCGGCGACGGGCCTGCGTTCACGTCACATGATCGGCTCATTCAGGACTTCTTATGCTGCACCGCAACTGCCCGCTCGACCGCCGCAACTGCCATTGCCGCTTTCGCCTGCAGGATTCGCGCCGACGGGAACACGCGCGTATACGCAATCGGGACGCAGCACGCATCGCGCGAACGCGCTACCGCGACGCTCACCGCGATGGACAACCAGGCCGATGCATCTTCAGAACTTTTTCAGGTTTGAAGTGTACCATCAAGCCATGCCGCCCTTCGACACGCATCCTTGGCTGTTGAGATCATGAAGCGCGCAATCGCCTTTGCAACGCTCGCCGCTCTCCTTGCTTTTGCCGCCTCCGCGCGGCTTGGTCACGCGGAAACCTACGCGTCTCCGGCGGCAAGCAGCGCGGCGTCACCGGCTCCGGTTGTCGATACGAAAAGTTTTGCCTACAAACCGTCGTCGCTTGAAGTGCATGTCGGTGAAGCGGTGCTCTTAAAGAACAGTGACTCCGTTGCCGGAAGTCCGGATTGAACGTCGTGACCCTTCGTTACAATCAAGTGGAGACTCGAACCGACATATTGCGCCCCAATAGAAGCGTCGAACCCCAGTTGGGGCTTTGAGAAATTGAAAGGATTGCTGCCAATTGTTTGGTCGAAAGCAGCGTAGTGGTTGATCGTTTCGCGATATGTCTCCGCGGAGACGGGCAACTGAAGATAGAACTGTCCCACCTTAAGGCGGAAATCGTGCAGCCCGTCCGGATTTGCCGCGCCGCTGCTGTATTCGATCCACGCGTCTTGCAAAACGCCGGACCGGCCTCCGTCAACGGCGTACGTGCGCGTAAAGTAATCGAACGCTTTTCCTATGGGCCCCGCACTGTTGAGCTCCAAGTAGTCCTCGATCGTCTTCGGAAGTCCCGTCGGATCGGCGGCGCTCGTGTGTAAAACTGCGTTTTGCATGGCGATTGGCACCACGCCGTGCGCGGACCCACCCCTGGAAGCCGATATCCCCCAAATTTAAACGCCTTCCCGAATGGCGTGAGCATCGGCACGGTGGAGTGGCATTGCGTGCATCTGTAGCCATACTGGTACGAGAAGTACGGCATTGCGACAGCCGGCGTGCGCAAGGTCAAGAATACTGTGGCCAGCGACATCCAGAAAAGCACTCGTTGTAAAGCGGATGCGGCAGCTCGTACGCGCCCGGCAACGGCGTCCCGGCGAACAATGGGCAAACGCACATCGTTCCCCGGCACTACGGGAGGGCCGCTTACGACCAAGGATCATACCCCAACGCGCGCACCGTATACGTGGGTGTCTAGGTGAACCTATAAGCGGACCTCGACCATCCGCACGTCTGCGGCAGCGCCTTCCGACGCGACCGCGTCACGCACGCGATCGAAAGCGGTGTCGCTGTTCGGGACCCCTCGAAATAAAGAATCTCAAGAGTCATAGTGGCTCCATCACACGCATGAAGGGTTTTCCTCCGACGTTCTGCAGCGGGAAGTAGACGCGGTGCGTTGCCGGGTCCACGGCGACGACGTGCGCGTTCAGCGCGAGGAGCGCCTGTGCAATGCGAGTGAGGCCGCCTTTACGGGTGTCGTAGACGCTCACCACGCCCGATTCTGAGGCGACGTAGAGCAGGTGCCGAGCGCGATCGTCCGCGAGCACGTCGACGCCGATTCCGACGCCGCCGGAGCCCGTGACGCGACCCGTCCTCAGGTCCAAGCGCACCAGCCTCGCGTTCTGCTGACAACCGACGTACGCGGCTCGCTCTGCGGGATCGATCGCGACGCTGTGGGACGATCGGCATCCGGGGAGGGGGTAGCGGCGGACAATCTTCATTGTGGCGGGGTTGATCTCAGCAATTTCATTTCTCGTCTGAACGCCAACGAAGACGTGCTTCGATACGGCGTCGTACTGCGTGTTGCCGGCCTCACCGCCGAGTTCGATGCTTCCGATGTTGCGGTTCGTCCGCGCGTCGATCACGGCGTCGCGTCCGCCGCTCTCGTCCGACACGAATACGCGTCGCGTGATGGGATCGTACGCGAGCCCATCCACGTCGCCGGCCGGCACGGTCGCAAGGCGCTTTCCGCTCGTACCGTCTAGGGCGACAACGGCACCCAAACCCTGTGCCGCCGCGTACACGTTACCGCGCGCGGCGAGAATGCCTCGCACGCTCGCGCTCGGCGCGATCGGAACGGTCAAGGTCACCCGGTTCGTCCTCACGTTGAACGCCTCGACGGAGCCGTCGCCCATGTGTGCCAGCCACAGAGTCCTGCTGGCGGCGTCCATGCCGGCGTAGTCGAACCGTGTCGGGTTGCCCGTCAGCGGAAAGTCACCAACGACGCGCAACGGTAATGCCGGTCCGGTCGCGCCGACAGTCTGCCAGACGTACGTGACGCCGCCGATCGCTAGTAAAGCAGCGAGCACAAGAACCGCCTTCTTCACGTGGGGGCCTGCACGTGCGAGAGTGCGCCCTTCAGGCCGCTGCTCAGTTGCCGGCCTGATTCACCGGCGTGCGATATGCTCCCGAACGCAGCGATAGCCGGCGCTGCACTTCGCGATCGACAAGGCAGCGGAACAGAACGATGGCCGCGCTACAGGACATATCCGTCACCTCACGTCCTGCGTGACATGCGCCGTCCCGTTCTTGCCGCTCGCCGATACGGTGACGTCGAACGTCCACTGCGTCGCGTAGTCTAATTGGTTTGTCCGTGATGCTCGCGAGCCGCTCGAGACGCGAGCAGCAATGAGGCATTCCAGTATTCTGCGTGTCGGCGCGATGGCGTCAGTCCCCCAGTGAGATTGCCTGCACGAGCTTCCCGACCTGGTCCTTTGGCATCGCCTTCGCGAGATCGGCTTGGCTGATAATGCCGACGAGTCGGTGACCGTCGATGACCGGCAGGCGCCGTACCTCCCCGGCGATTCGCGCTCAGGCTTGCGCCGCCTGGTCCGCCGTGCCGACGTGTTTGTGATGGACGCCGAGCGTGGCGCCCGTCGCGACGAGGATGAACCAAAAGGTTAATCCCGCGATGATGATGCCGAGCGTAGCGTCGACTTGTACGAGGCCCAGGCGACGCAGGCGCGGCTTCTCCTCGCTCTGCTCGATCGTCTCCCAAACGTACGCGTATGCCGTGAGGGTAGTTCCCAACAGCGAGAGCGCTCCGGCGACGTAGTTCTTGTTCGTCGAGAACCGCGGTTCGAACGAGCCGCGAAACACCGCGTTCCAATCGGGATGCGCAAGGAACGCAGCGCCGACGTACGTCAAGAACAGCAAGGTTACGTAGCGCAGCACGCGCTGAACGAGCTTGTAGTTACCAAACGTCAGCATCGCGAAGGTAAGCGCGCCCAGCGGCAGCCGCCACCAGAGGTAATGCACATTGGTGAGGAGTTGCCTCGCCGCACCTCCGCCCTCGAAGTCGGCGGCAAGCGTCAGGATGTTCACGATCAGCAGCGCAGCGAGCGCGATTGCGGCCCAAACGCGTCCATATGCCGACCGCACCGCTTAAAGTCGAGCGTCGCAGCTAAGCCCCTAAAGCGACCGACGGTGTTGAAAAATGGCGACTCGGTATGTCCTGCAATCCGAACTATGTGGTAGGCCTCGACGGGATCATTTGTAGCGACGCCACTTTCAGTTGTCGGGCTAGTTAATAACGTTGACCGTTACTCGAGCAACGCTTCGCAGTCAGCTAACGAAACGCTTCTGAGCGACGGTGAGGGGCGCTCCCCAACGAGAAACGTTAGTGCTCCGCCGGCAAGCGCGCTCCACACGAGCGTCCCGAGCACGAGATTCCAATTCCACCATGTTCCCTGCAGGGCGATCGTGAGCGCGAAATACGTGCCGAAATACGCTACCGGCACGACCATGCCGAAGGTCCGCAACGCGTTCATGGATTGTGCCGGCCGCGTGCGCCCGATCAGCACATCGGCGACGATGCCGGCGACGAGCGCCATCGCAAGGTGGATCGCAAGCAGCGGCGTCCCAATCCCGAGCGCCGTTGCTATCATCCCGTCGGCGAGCAGAATGAAGAGCGTCATCGCGCCCGGCGCGAGCGCGAACCTCGAGGCCATCCACACGGCGAACCCCATGAGCGCGATCGACTCGAGAATCACGATCATCACGCCGGTGCCCGTTTTATAGAGCACTATCGCGGTGGCGGTAAAGTAGTCCGCTGAATAGATGAATCCGTTGGGAGGCGCGTACGCTCGTGCGGCCGATGGATCGAATGCGTAGCTCATGCCGAGATGCACGAATTCGCTACACGCTGCAAGCGCGAAGATGAGCGGTAGCTGATCGCGGAGCGAGCGCAAGCGCGCCGGAGCGGCGAGCGCCGAGCGGATCGGTCCGCTCAAGACCGTGACGACGCCGAAGCCGATGATGAGGTGAGTCGGGCTCGTGACCGCTTCGATACGATTCTCGACTCCGACAAATTCATGCCAGAAAAAATCGCCGATGCCGCCGAGGAAGAAGATCGGAATGCCGAGTAAAGCACGCTGATAGGGGAGTGGTAAAACGTGGCGGCCCCGGTATCGTAAGGCATAGTTTCGCCGTGCCGCAATGCCCATGATGCTAGAACCGGCCAGCATCGCGCAGTAGAAGACGTCATGATACGGCGTAAAGAACGTCTCGATACCAACGTGAAGATGCGCCCAGCTATCCCACAAAAATCCGGCGGCGAGCCATAAGCCGACGATGCCGATCAAAAAGTCGAGGGTGGGGCTTCTCGGCGGATCTTTTAACATGAAGAGCGCCTACTGGTTTTTTCGGGCGCTTACCTATTGCGCGTGTTCTGTGCCGCTCGCGCTCACGAGCGGATGCGCGCCGACGACGGTGCGCCCGGGCATCGTTTTCATCGGAACCCGGGACCCGGCCGGATGGCCCCGGCCGAATTCACGATCGAACGGTCCTGCACAAATTCAAGCTATGCGTTTTTCTAGTTTGGATTTTCCACTTGGATCGGCGTGGTACGGTGCCGTCGTGACCAGCAGCAACACGACCAGCGTCCAGTTTTTTACTCCACTTTTCGATTTCATGCTGCCCCGCCAAGCGCCTGGGCGTTTCACGTTCCGGATGCACGTGCTGGATCTGCCCGCATTCTTGGTTCGGCCGTACAACCTGCGTGTGAAAGCGCGCAACGCCGCGGGTGAGGTCACCGAGGTTGACGTACCGCTCGTCATTCGCGGTCGTTGACGCCCTTTCGAACTACAATTCGAATAAGACGTCGAGCGAGACGACCTACGGAAAAAACGTTCGCGAGCAGCAATTCGAGGACGGTCGATGGGCCTCGTGTTCGATCCCACGGGCCGGGAGAGTCGAGGAGAGATGAATCTGTTGCAGTCCCAACGTGGACCGACGCTGTCTGAAAAAGCCTCGCTTGATCTGTGTTTCAGCGTAAGCTATAATCGTCGCAACAAGCGACGCTGCGGGGGCCGACGCAACGCAATGATGGGCAGTCGAATGCAAACGACCGCGATGTTCCAGTATTTTTGCCTCGATGATTGGGTCCCAGCGAATCATCTGCTGCGCGCCATCGATCGTCACATCGATCTTCGACCGATCCGCGAGCAATTGCGGCCTCTGTACAGCGAGATCGGGCGGCCGTCGATCGATCCGGAAATCTTGCTGCGCATTCTGCTGATCGGGTATCTTTACGGCATCACGAGCGAACGGCGATTGCTTGACGAAGTCGGTATGAACCTCGCGTACCGGTGGTTTACAGGTCTGGGCTTCGATCAATCGATGCCCGATCACTCGACTTTTTCCAAAAACCGGCACGGCCGCTTTCGCGACTCATCGGTATTCCGAGATCTCTTCGAGACCATTGTGCAGCACTGCGTCAACTTCGGACTCGTGCAAGGTGAGCGGCTTTCGGTCGATGGCACGACCATCGCGGCGGATGCCAGCAGCAAGAGCCGCGTGTCACGCGAACAGCTTCCCGAAGCCGCCAAAGTCTCGCGTACCCTTCGCGAGTATCTGGTCGAGGTGGAGGCCGCAAATCCCACGCCATCGTCCGAAAACCAAAGTCCGCCGGAGGGCAGCGGCAAAATCTCGTCAAGCGATCCTGACGCGACATGGGCAACCAAGGGCGGCGTCCCCGCTCAACTCAGCTACTACGACAACTACCTCATCGACAACGAGAGCAACATCATCCTTGACGTTGAGGCGACGCCGGCTCGTTTTTCGCAGGAAGCGGCTGCGGCGCGCACGATGATCGAGCGAGCAGAAGCAACGTTTGCTATCGAGCCGCAAAGTTTAGGCGCTGACAAGGCCTACGGCAGCGGTGAATTCCTTGCATGGTTATTGGACCGAGACATCGCGCCGCACATTCGGGTTATCGATCGGACGCGGCAAAATGCCGAATTGTTTACACGCGACGAGTTCGTCTTCGAGCCCGAGATCAACGCGTACCGCTGCCCGGCCGGCAAGCTCCTGACGTACCGCGGCATCGGCCGAGCATCAAGAGTGTATACGTACAACGCTTCGCCAAAAGACTGCGCAGCGTGCCCGCTTAAAGCACGATGCACGGCAGGTCGCGGTCGGCGTCTCGTTGTGAACTTTGACGAACCGGCCCGCCAGCGTGCTAAGGAACTGGGCGGAACCGAAGCATACTGGCGATCATGGCGGGAGCGCAAGAAAGTGGAGGTGCTCTTCGCGGAGCTCAAAACCGTGATCAAGTTGCGCCGATTCCGCTTACGAAGACTCTGGAACGTCGCTGAGCAAACATTAATGGCAGCCACGGCGCAAAACCTTCGACGATTGATCCGCTTCCTCGCTACGCCGGCCCGCGAGCCGGCGTAACAGCCGGGGGCAGCAACCCTGCGTAGCGGCTCACCATTTCCACGGGCTTTCGAAACCCGCTCGTCTCAAAGCGCCGATCCTTTTTCAACTTTATGTATACTATGGTGACGGACTTCCGTTTTGACTCATTTTTCAACCGCCTTCGTGGCCCTACGTTGACCCGCCGGCGGAGGTCCACTTTGAGACGGTGACTCTGGCTCGAAAGACGTGCGCTGCTCGCCACATAAAGTTTCGCCGGTCACGTC
>JAABUO010005048.1_pt1 | contig 15483 bp, 12 predicted proteins | sample 5559291 | NCBI WGS metagenome assembly JAABUO01 (sample SAMN10711878, study PRJNA513372) | rock metagenome | isolation source: Antarctica rocks | place: Antarctica: Victoria Land, Finger Mt sud
GGTGGGCGCAGGACGGGACGCGACTGTTCGGGTCGTAGACACCGAGGATAGGCACACGCCACACACGGCCACCTGCGGGTGGGAGAAAGCGAAGTACATGGTCCTGTCGAACGACAGCCACGGCGAGTTGTCGCGCCGCCGGATCAACGAGGGCCTGACCAGGGGCGCGCTCGTCCACTGCGGCTTCGACAACGACGCGGGCGGCAACAAGTTGTGGCAGCAGGTGAAGGGGCCGTGGCCGCGCGCCGGGGCGTACCCGCGCGCCGGGGCGTACCCGCGCGCCGGGGCGTACCCGCGCGCCGAGCCGGGGCCGGGGTCATGGCGGTAGCGGCCACGACGAGCCTAGCCGCGGCTAGTGGACCTGACCTTATGACCGTTGATGCCGCTTGGAAAGAGTCGTTCCCGCACTGCTTCACCCCCGCAAGATAAGCTCCTTTACGGGCGCGTGGCCCGCGTCATAAACATGACGGACCCCACGACGAGCGGGACCAGGGCCGTGACGAGGAGCGTCCCTTGTGGCCCTAACGGGCGCAACAAGAGGGCGATTAACAAACTCCCCCCGCCATAGCCCAGGCCGCTCGCGGCGTAGAGGAGAGAGAAGCCTTCCGCCCGTTGCGTGGGTGGCAGGACCTGCTGGAGGAGACTCGTGCAGAGGCCGACCAGGGGTGCGAGCAGTAGACCGGCGAGGGCCAGGACGAGGGCCGCGAGGGGCACCGTGGGCACGATGCCCAGGGGCAGGAGAAGTACCCCGAGGAGACCCAGGAGGAGGGGCGCACGGCTGGCGGGCGTCCCCGGCCAGCGGTCCACGCGTACGCCGTACACGAGGCCACCCGTGGCGCTTGCCACGGCGAGGAGACCGAGGAGGAGCCCCGCCGTGGCGGCGGGGGCGCCGAGCGACACCAGGAGCGCGGGCAGGCCCGCCTCCATGGCCCCGATGCCGACGCTGAGCGCGGCCATGAGCGCATACACCGGGACGGCCCGCCGGTCGCGCCACAACGCGCGTCGCGCCGCCCCAGTCGCCTGGGCCGCCAGGCGGGGGAGCGCCCCCGTCGCCGCAGCCGCCAGGATCGCCGCGCTGGCCATGAGCAGCACCGCCGCGATCGGCGTATGCAGGAGGACGGCGACGGCCACCAGAACCGGCGCGATCATCCACTCGACCTCAAGCAACGAGGCGTCAAGGGCGTAGGCCGTGTCGAGGGCGGCGCGCGGCACGATGTGCGGGAGGAGGGCGCGATAGCCACCCGGCACCCCCGCCGGGATGGCGCCCACCGCCGCAGCCAGGAGGAGCAAGAGCGGGAGCGGCGCGCGGAGGCTGACCGCGCCGGCGAGCAGCGCCAGGGCACCGGCGGCGACGACGAGCGCCTGCTGAAGGCCGCCGCGCACCTCGCGGCGATCCAGGAGGCGGCCGCCCCAGGGCGCGGCGACGGCCTCGCTCAAGGCGTGGACGCTGACGAGCAGCGCGCCGGCCGCGAACGAGCCGGTGGCATACTGGCCGGCGAGCACGAAGGCGAGCGGGACCATGGCCACGGGGAGGCGGGAGAGCCCCGAGGCCGCCGCCCAGCGTCGCCACAGCGGGCGGCGGATCAACGCACGGACGGAGGGGTGCAGCCCCTCGGAGGGAGTCATCATACCGGGAGTATAAAGGTCCGTCCGTTGCTGTGCCGTCGCGGGTAACATTTTCCCTGCCTGCCGCAACATACTATATAGACGGGTGAGATCAGCATATGGACAGGGGAGCGATGGACAGGGACAACAGCGACGCGGCCCTCGTGGAAGCCGCCCGAGGCGGCGATATGGGCGCATTTGCGGACTTGCTTGCCCGGTACCGCCCGTCACTCCTTGCGCGTTGTCGGCGAACGCTGAGGGATGCGGCCCTAGCCGAGGACGCGACGCAAGAGGCTAGCCTACAGGCCCTGCTCCATCTGGGCCGTCTCCGTCACGCGGAGCTTTTCGGCCCCTGGTTGGCAGGGATCGGGCTGAACGTATGCCGCATGTGGCTACGCACCCAGGAGCGTGATCACGTCGCTCCACCCATGCCGCCGAGCCTTGACGACCCTCTCCTCGCCCTCGACGATCCCTACGCTCAGGTCGAAACGGCTGATGTCACGGCCGGCATACGTCAGGCCCTCGATGCCTTGCCGCCCGGCCAGCGCGCCGCCGTACTGCTCTTCTACCTGTCCGATTTGACCTATAGCGAAACGGCGGACGCGCTTGGCATCGAGCTGGGGACGGTGCGGACGCGCTTGCACAAAGCACGCTGGACGCTGCGGCGGCGTCTCTGGGCTGTCTACAAGGAGCACCTCCTACCCATGCCCGGCCGGCACAAACAATACACCTGCTTATTTTGTAGTCAGCCGCACAGGGCGGTGCGGCGCATGATCGCCGGTCCCAATGGCGCCATCTGCGATGTGTGCGTCGCGCGGTGTACCGCGATCCTCGCCGCGGGGGAACGATCCCCCGCGCGCTCCCGATGCTCCCTCTGCGGCACAGGCAACGGGGCGGTGCGTCGCATGGTCACGGGATCGAGCAATGCCACCATCTGTCACGCGTGCGCGTCGCGGTGTACCGCGATCCTTGTTCGGGAGGAGGCCAAGGCCGCGACGCGCTGAGGCACCACATCGACACACCGGAGGGCGCGTCGCGGCCTCCGTGTCCCCACCGTCATCGCTTAGTGACATGAGGAGAGCACCATGCGCCCGCGCATCGCGGCAGTGCCCGCCCGGCCGCGCTTGTCGCGCGACTTCTGGGCATTCTGGACCGGCCAAGCTATTTCTAACCTCGGCAGCACCTTCACCGCCTTCGCGCTCCCGCTTTTGGTCTACAAGCTGACCGGCTCGGCCCTCAACTTGGCGCTCACAACCGCCGCGACGATGCTCCCCTACCTCTTGTTCGGGCTGGTCATCGGGGCCTGGGTCGACCGCGTCGATCGCAAGCGTCTCATGATCGCCACCGATATCGGCCGTGCCCTTGTCATCGCGGTGATCCCCCTCCTTGCTGCCCTGCACCATCTCTCGGTGTGGGCCATCTACGGGGTCGGCTTCGTCGCGTCCACGCTATCCATCTCCTTCAACGCCGGAAAGTTTGCCGCCCTCCCCAGCCTCGTGACGGGCGATGACTTGGTGACGGCCAACGGGCGCATCCAGGCCAGCTTCTCGGCCACGGACGTCATTGGCCCCATCCTCGCCGGCGCCATGGTCGCCGTGGTACCGCTGCAAGGGGTTTTGCTCGTCGATGCCGCCTCCTTCCTTGTCTCGGCCCTCTCGCTGGCGCTCATCGCGGTCAGCTTCAACGCGGCCAAGAAGCGCCCGCCGAAGGCTCTGCGCCGGGAGATCGGTGAGGGGCTGCGCTACGTGTTCGGCCACCCTGTCCTGCGCAATATCTCGCTCATGATGGCCCTGGTCAATCTCGTGAGCAGCACGCGGCTCGCCCAACTCGTGCTATTCGCCAAGCACCAACTGCGCGCCACCGATCCCCAGGTCGCCTACCTCTATTCGGCCGGGAGCGTCGGCATCGTCGTCCTATCCCTGGCGGCCGGACCCCTGCGCAAACGGTTCCCCTTCAGCACGGTTGCGCTCGGCACCCTTATGCTCAGTGGGCTCTTGACGATTGTCCTCGCGCTGACGAGCTGGTACTGGGTGGCCGTGGCGCTCCTGGCCCTGATCATGGGGCTCAGTGTCTTATTCAACATCAACACCGGCAGCTTGCGGCAGGCTATCGTCTCGAATGAGATGCTGGGCCGCGTGCAGACCACCGGCGCCGTGCTGGCGTGGTCAGCGATCCCTGTGGGCGTGTCGCTCGGCGGTGTCGCCACCGAGCGCACGCACAACGTGGCGCTGGTATACGGGGCCGTCGGCGTGCTCGTCTTCCTCATCGCCTTCGGCTTCTCGTTCACGACCTTGGGCCATGCCGCACGCTACCTGCCACACGAAGGGGTCGACCCTGCCACGGCCAAGCCGGCGGCCGCCAGCTAGCCACCATGCCGCGTGCTCAACGCTTTGCGGGTCAGATCGGTACACTCAGCCTTATGGAACACGTCGCCACGCAGGAGGGGACCGGTGATAGGCCGCCCCGTACGCTCTGGCGTAACGGGGATTTCCTACTGCTCTGGAGCGGCCAGGCCGTTTCGACGTTGGGCAGCGCCGTCTCGGCGCTGGCCCTGCCGCTGCTCGTGCTCGCGCTGACGCACTCACCCGCACAGACGGGGTTCATCGCCGCGGTGCAAGTCATTCCCTACCTTGTCCTGGCCCTCCCGGCGGGGGCGCTCATCGACCGCTGGGACCGGAAAGCGGTGATGATCCGCTGCGATGTAGCCCGCGCCGTGGCGCTCGGCTCCGTCCCGCTGGCCGCCGCGTGGGGGCGCCTGACAGCGGCCCACCTCTACGGGGTGGCGCTGGTGACGGGCACCGCCCTCGTGTTCTTCAACATCGCGCAGACGGCCGCCCTGACCCGCGTCGTCCCCGCGCCGCAGGTGCCCCGCGCGACAGCGCTCGACCGCACCGCCGACTCCATCGCCGCGCTGATTGGGCCGGGAGTCGCCGGCTTCCTTATCTCGCTGGCGCGCACCACGCTCGCCGGCGCTGCCCTGGCCTTCCTGGTCGACGGCCTGTCCTATCTGGCCTCAGCCCTCTCCCTCCTCTTCATCCGCATCCCGTTCCAGGCGGGACGCACGCCCCTCCCGGAGCGCCCCCTGCGCGCCGAGATCGGGGTCCGACAACCAACGGAACGAAAAGTCGGGATAAGACGTGCTGGCCGTGGAAACGGTGGAAACGAGTGAACCCGTAGGGTTGGAATTGCGACGGCTACGGCTCGGATGGCTGGTCATCGTCGCGCGCGGCCGGATCGCGGAGGGGGCGCAGTTCGCCACGCGCGATCGCGTCCGGCAAGATGAAGTGATACCGTCCCAGGAGATTGACATGGCTGTAACCCAGCGGTGAGAGGCGCGCCACGTCCTCGTCCCGCACCTCCAGCCCCTGCGCCCGCATCTGTGCCAACGCCACATCCATGTAGCGCGTCGTCCAGAGGACCAGCATGTTGACGACCAACCCCAGCGCGCCCAACTGATCTTCCTGACCCTCGCGGTAGCGCTGACGCAGCTCCCCTTTCCGCCCGTGGAAGACGGCCCGCGCCAGGCTGTGCCGGCTCTCGCCACGATTGAGCTGGGTCACCATGCGCCGGCGATAGGCCTCGTCGTCGTAGACGGCGAGCAGGTGGAGCGTCTTGGGGATGCGCCCGAGCTCACCGATCGCGCGGGCCAGCGCCGACTGATGGCTCCCGCCCTGGAGCGAACGCATCAACTCGACGGCCCCCACCGTCCCCATCTTGAGCGAGCCGGCCACGCGCAGCAGGTCATCCCAGTGCTGCGTGATGAGTGTCGTGTTGAGGCGGTGGCGGGCCACGCCGTTGAGCGCGCCGTAGTCGGCTTTGGGGTCGATGCGCCACAGCCGGGCGTCCCCGGCATCCGCCAGGCGGGGCGAGAATTGGTACCCGAGGAGCCAGAACAACCCGAAGATCTGGTCCGAGTAGGCCCCGCCGTCCGACATGACGATGGTAGGCTGCACACTCGTCTCCTGTTCCAACAGGACGGCCAGCAGATAGGGCCCATCCTTGAGCGTGCCGGGGACGACGATGTGGTGCAGCCCGCTGAACTGGTCGCTGCTCATGTTGTCATAGGTGACACCGACGCCGAGGTGGAAATACGTGGGGCTGGCGCCGGCGTTGATGGTGCGCACGGGCACGCGGAAGCGCAGCCCGTCGGCGCTGGCCACGTCGCCGCCGCCCCACGCCTGCGCCAGGGGGATGCGCGCCTGTGCGTCAACCAACACGGCGTTGGCGCGGGCGATGGTCTCGGCGCGGATGTAGTTCTGCCGCACCCACTCCAGACGGCCGCGCGTGAGCGCCGGAACACCGGGCCGGATGAGCGGCTCCAGGCCAATGTTGCAGGCCTCGGCGAGCAGGACGGCGCAGATGCTCGTCGTCAGGTCATGCACGCGCGCGTTGCCCTCACTGATGTGCGTGAAGGCGCCGGCGAAACCGGTCCACCGCTGCACCTCCAGGATCACGTCGGAGAGGTCCACGCGTGGGAGCCGCGCCTGCACGCCGTCCCGCAGCCGGTGGAGGCTGGCCGGCTCGTCGAGCTTCTCCAGCGGCGAGATCACCACCGTGTCGCGCCCCTTCTCACGCTCGACGCGCACGAACGGGTTGCGCGCCAGGTTGGCGGCCGTGCGACGGTAGCTCTCATCGAGGCGCTGGGATAGTGTGTCCACCTCGGCGGTGGCGTCGGTCGTGTGTCCCAATCCCCGACAGACCTGCGGGCGCGCCGCCTCCCACGCGGCGCCCTGCAATAACTTGGCCCGTGGGTCGGCCCACTTCTCGCTGGGCGCGACGAACACATCATGCCGCTTCAGCGCCGCCTGGAGCTGCTCCAAGAGAGCGAAGGTATACGCCTTGCGGCCCACACGATAGGTCGGCGCCGTCTGGACCACGAGGCGGCGCCAGGCCGGCGGCACGACGTCGAGCGGGGCCTCCAGCATGTCCGGGGCCTTCTGCCCCTCAATATCCCGGAGGTAGGCGACGGCGTCGAGGACCGGCCGCGCCGCGCTCGTCCCCGCGAAGGCCACCGTGCGCAGCAGCGCGGGTAAGAACTGGCGCATCGTGCTGTAGCGCGTGAGCAGGTCGTCGTAGTAGTGGTCATCCGGCGGCCGGGTCAGGGTGTCCACGACGGCGATAGCGTGGTCGATGGCGACCCCGCCGAGCGTCTCTTCGATGGTCGCGCGCACCTCGGCGTCGCGGATCTCGGCATCGCGCACCATACGGGCGACATCGCGTAGGAGCAGGGCGGCGACGTCGAGATCGCGGATGGCGCCCAGGCGCGCCCGGTCGCCCTCCCGCTCGACCCGCGCGAAGAGTGCCACGACCACCTGGTCGAACACGTCGAGGGCGTCGTCCTGGGCGCGCGCCTCGTAGACGCGGGCGAAGGCGAGCAGGGTGGCGACGCGCCGGTCGGGCGGCATGCGCGCGATCGTGCCCACCCATGCGCCGGCGGCATGCCGGGCCAGCGCCGTGATGCGGCTCGCCGGGACGTGCGCCAGGTCCAGCCCCCCGACGTCGAGGGCCTGGAACGCGCCGAGCCGCTTGAGCGCGCCGACGAGGCCCGCGGCGTTCGCGCGCGTGGGGGAGCGACCCAACTGTTCGAGCGGGCTGACGCGTTGCCCGGTGGGCACGACGACCAGGCGCTCTAGCCGCGCGCGCTGCACGTCATCGGGTGCGGCGGCCAGTGTCTCCCACAGACGCTCGGCGACGCGGTCGCGCACGCGCGCCACCAGGCGGGCTAGGGTGGTGACGCCGGGCAGGAGCACCTTCCGCTCGACCAGCCGCGCCGTGGCCAGGTCGAACAACATGCTGGGGCGCTCGGCGCTCACCCACGCGCGGGCATAGAGCCAGCGCACCAACCGGACGTGCTCCGGCTGGTCGCCGAAATCGCGGTATCCGTAGATCCGCTTGATCTCGTCGGCGTGATCCCAGCGGGTCTCGCCGACCCGGTAGCGGTCCAGACAGGCCGGGTCGGCGACGCCGAGCTGCGCCGCGACGTAGGCGACGACGCTGGCGGGCACGTCGGTCGGGTCGACCAGAAAGGTCCCCAGGAAACGGACGGTCACCAACTGAAGGGCCAAGCCCAATTTGTTGTGGTCGCCGCGGCGGTCAGCGACGAGGGCGCGGTCGGTATCGTCGAGATAGAAATAGCGCGCGAGGTGCGCCGGTGGGGGCTCGCCGGCGAAACGGCCATACCGACGCTCCTGGTCGTCCGTCAAGAAATCAACCGGCATGGCGTTGCGCCCTCCCTTACGAGGCATCCCGTTAGCTTTTGATGGGCACGTCCCCTGAACCCGTCGGCCTGCCGTACAGTAGATCGTGCCCTGTGTACGTGGCCGAGAGAAGGTCGTACGATAGGCGTGCTACGGCTCCGTGACGCTGTCATCGATCGGCTGGGCATCGCGCCGCGCGATGAGGAATGCCCCCAGGTCTGCCATCGTGGCCGCCTCGTTTGGCTCGAGCATCTGGACAAGTCGTCTGACCGCAACGCGTGGGGCGCTGTCGCGCTGGCCCGGCACGGTGAAACCGATCGCGTTTGTCGCGGTGGGCTGGCGAGCGCCGCGCAGATCATCGGCAACCAACTCAAGCACATCCGGGACCTCCACGTCGAGCGCCCCCGCGATGCGCTCCAACACCAACGCCGACGGATACTTCTTGCCGCGCTCGATCTCACCGAGGTAGACAACGGACAACGTTGATCGCTCCGCCAGGGTTTTCAATGTTAGGCCGCGCTGACGCCGCTCCCGTCGGATAACTGCTCCCATCGTCTGCTGCAAATCCGGCATGGCCTTCTCCCCCTCCTTGGTTCAGCATGCTTTGAGCACCTCACGCCATGTGCGATGCTCGTAGCATCACTTTCGTAAAAACACGCTACAAGCATACCACATCCCTATACAAAAGACGCATTAAGCGTGTAACCTACATCAAGGCACGGTGATGCGCCAGAAGCTGTAAATGCTTAGAGCATATGTAGAAAGTCTTGGTGTGCCTGGCGGGGCGCGGCGCCATGCCTGGGCGAGGACGCAGTGGACGTGTGATCCCGCGCTCATTAGTCATAGATAGAAGGGGATTGATCGTGCTCACCGTCTTACGACAACGCAACTTCGCCCTGCTGTGGGTCGGCGGGCTGGCATCCTCCATTGGCAGTACCATGCTCGTCATCGCGCTGCCCTTCTACGTCTATACGCGCACAGGTTCGGCGCTGGCGACCGGGGTCATGTTCATCGCCGAGACGGTCCCGGCCGTCCTCCTCGGCTCGGTGGCCGGCGTGTTCGTGGATCGCTGGGACCGCCGGCGCACCATGATTGTCGCCGACGTGTCGCGCGCGGCCCTCCTCCCCCTCTTGCTCGCGATCCCGACGCGCGATGGGCTGTGGGTGATTTACGTCGTGGCCGCCGCCGAGTCGGCCATCTCCCAATTCTTCGCCCCCGCTAACGGCGCCCTGCTCCCTCGCCTTGTCGGGGAACGCGACCTAATCGCGGCCAATTCCCTCACCGCGCTCGCCACTACCCTGACGCTGCTGGTCGCTCCATCAATCGGCGGCGCTCTGCTGGGCCTGTTGGGCCTGCCCAGCATTGTGCTCGCCGACAGTGCCTCTTATCTCATGTCAGGCGCCCTCGTCGCGCTCATCCGGGCGCCATCTGAGGCGATGCCACGCACGGATATGGCCCACGCAACGGCGCTGGCTCCGTGGAGGCGCATCGGGCACGAGTGGGTCGATGGGCTACGGGTCATGTGCGGCGACCGGACGCTGACCGTTCTCGTGTGTGTCATGGGCCTCTCCTCCCTGGCGCAAGGCATCTTCACGGTGCTCCTCGCCCCCTTGGTCAAGGATGTGCTGCTCGGCAGCGCCCTCGTGTTCGGCTGGTTGGCGACGGCACAAGGCGTGGGGGGGCTACTCGGCGGGCTCGTCGTCGGGCGGGTTGGCAGGGCGGCGATGCCAGAGCGCCTCATCGGGCTCGCACTCCTGGCCCTCGGGGTACTTGTCCTGATCATGATCAACGTGCCGATCATCGCCCTGGCCGTCGTCCTCTTCGCCCTCACAGGCATGGCGACCGTGGCAAAAGGGGTCGGCGCGCGGACGGTGATGCAGGGCCGGGTGGCGGATCGGTACCGGGGGCGCGTCTTGGGGGCAATTGGCACGACGGGCGCCGTCCTGACGCTCGGGGGGATGGGGCTGGCCAGCGGAGTGACCGATCATCTCGGTATCGTGCCCGTCCTCGACGCGGCGGGGGGCTTCTGGCTCCTGGCCGGGGCGTTAGCCGTGGTCATGCTGCGGGGCAACAAGAGTCCATCCGACGCGTCGGCAGCGCAACAAAGCAACTCTGCAATCGATCACGGCCCCGTTTTACTGCCACAAGAGTGACCGCCCTTATCGCAGCTAACGGCGCATTCTGTGCGATAACTCCCTTTATGCGCGCATCCGCTAGGCGTGACGCATCCCCTCTGTCGATGCCGTATACTACGCGTTATGTGCGATAGAGACAGACAATGACGCCCGTGCCGCAGCCGACTGCGCTCATCCCATCGGTGCGGGTGGCGATCGACCGCTTCCTCGCCCGGTCGCGCTTCGCCGCACGCACGCGGGATAGTTATGCCCAGGACCTTGCACCCCTGCTCGCTCAGGTTGGCGATCAGCGCGTCTCGGTGCTGACGCGCGGCGTCGCGTCCGCGTACCTGGCGGCACACGAGCACCTGGCCGCGAGCACCTTCAACCGCCGCTACGCCGTGCTGCGCAGCTTCGCGCGCTGGTGCATGACACAAGGCTGGCTAGCGGACGATCCCTTGAGGGGCGTGGAGCGCCGGCCGCAGGTGCGGGGCGAACCACGCGCCCTGGACCCGGAGCAGGTCGAGGCGAGACTGCGTACCATCCGCGACACGCGCGATCGCGCCCTGTTCTGGCTGATCTACGACGGTGCGCTGCGCTGCCGCGAGGCCCTGACCATCGACGTTGATGATATTGACTGGGCGGAACGGTGCATCCGCATCCACGGCAAGGGTGACCGGCCGCGCGAGATGTTCTTCTCCCGCCGCGCCTCCGGCTACCTCGACGCCTACCTGAAAGAGCGCGGTGAGCCGGCCCACGGCCCGCTCTTCGTCACGGCGCGGCGCGCCCGGAACCCCCGCCAGGCCGACCTCACGGCGGAGGGCTACGCGCGGCTCTCCTATCGGCAGGCGGACACCCTCTGGAAACGGTACACGCCCGATTGGGATCTGCACCAGTTGCGCCACACGGCCATCACCGCCCGCGCGGCCAAGGGCTACACCGAAGTCGAGCTCAAGCGCTTCAGCGGGCACACGTCGCTGCGCAGCCTGGAGGTGTACATCGCCCATAATCGCGAGGCGGCCAAGCGGAAAGCGCGCGAATGGGAGCGGCGCGGTAACGCGAGCGAGTAGCGTCGATCCTTATCCCGACTTTTCGTTCCGTTGGTTGTCAGGCCCCAGATCGCGGAGGGTCTGCGTTTCCTCTGGACGCACCGCCGCATCCGCGCGCTGGCCCTCGTATCCATGGCGGCGACCCTCTTCTTCAGTCCCCTCTCGCTGACTGTCATCGTCCTGGCACAGCAGCGCCTGCACGCCGATGCGCGGGCCATCGGTCTGATTTTCAGCATCGGGAGCATCGGGGCGGTCCTCGGCGCCGTCCTCGCGCCGTCACTCAAAGCGCGCCTCCGCGTGGGGATGATCGTGATCGGGGTGGTTGCCGTCCAGGCGTTGGCCATCGGGCTCCTGGCCGTCGCGCCCTCGCCCGCCCTCCTGATCGTGGGCTGGGCCATCATCAGCCTGGCCGACCCCATCTACAGCGTGACCGTTTTGTCCTACCGGCTGACGCTGATCCCCGACGCCTTACAAGGGCGCGTGACCGGCGTCTTCCGACTGCTGAACAACGGCGGCCGGCCGCTCGGGCTCGCGATCGGTGGCGTGTTGTTGGCGACGCTCGGTCCCCGTCCCCTGCTGTGGATCATGGCTGCGGGAGGAATGCTCATCGCCCTCGTCGTGAGCTGTACGGGGCTGCGCCGCGCATAGATGATAGCGGCGACACGAGCAGGCCACGCCGAACACACCGATACGCATCTACCCTTCGATACGACTCACGACACCTCCTACGTGCGCAACTTCTAGGTTGATAATGGTTCATCGCGCTGCATCATCGCCAAGATAGACCAACCGTCGTTGTCCCACCCCAGCTAGGCATGAGGCGCTGTGACGCCGCAGGAGAGGCAGAGCGAAGGGGCGTAGAGTCGGGGAGGGCCTCGACTCTACGCCCCTTAGACGGCCTTGTAGCGGCCCTGAGCGCCTATGGCTAGTGATCCGGCACGGCAACCGCGAAAAGAGCATCAGCCGCCTCCGCGTCGGGCTCCTCCGTCACGTCAGCGCTCTCGCCCGCCGTCGCCTCGTCGTCCCCTTGTCCCCCGGATGGCGCGCGCCCGGACTCGTCGCCCTCCGGGCTGTTCGGCTCGTCTTCCTCGTCGAGCGCGTCGTCGAACTCAGGAGCATCTAAGGGGCCGTCCGCTCGCTCCGGGCCGAGCGGGGGTATCCAGCTCTCGCCGCGCGCCGGCGCGCGGCCCTTGACCTCGGGATCGTCGTAGTAGCGGCGCTGGGTCAGGCGCGCGGCGGGCTTCTGCGGCATCTTCACCAGCAGTTCGTCCTCCCGGATGTTCATCACCTCGTCGGGCGTCAAGAGCGCTCGCTTGGTCTCGCTCTGGCTGGCCCCGCCGCGATCGGTCGTGACGTGGAAGCGGCCGCGTTGCACGTTGCTGCTCTGCGCCACGTCCGTTGCTTGCCCCAGCACACTCTCGCTGAACCACTTGGCGTCGTCGTCGACCATGTTGCTCAACCCTATCTTGGTGCCGCAGGCGGCCTTGATGGCGATGAAGCCCTGCTCGTCGTAGGTCTCGACGGCCTGGCCGGTGGTCTGGAAGACGTAGACGCCGTAGACGCCGGCGCTGCGCAGGAGGTTGAGCGCCGTGGTGAAGCGCGGGACGAAGCCGATGTTGCCCCACTCGTCACCGTAGATCATCACGTCCCGCGCGAGCGCGCCGCCCGGTGAGGTGCGCGCGGTCTGCCCGAGCGTGCGGTACACGTCGAGGAAGAAGCTGGCGGTGAGGGGCCGCAGTTCCTCGATCATGTCGGGGTCGAGGGCGAGGAAGATCGCGACGGGCTTGCCCTCCCCGCTGCCCAGGCGCGACAGCTGTATCTCATGGGTCGAGGTCGTCGCCTGGATAGTCGGTTCACTCAGCAACATGAACTTGGGGCTGATCTCGCTCCACACGCTGCCCAGGAGCTTGCTGTTCTTTTCAAGGTTCGCCATGAAGCCGCGCGCCAACTTGCGGGCCTGGCGCGACGGGCTCACTCTGAGCTTGGCGATGACCCAATCGGCGCTGTGGCCGTTGAGGAGGTCGTCGAGGTGCGCGAGCGTGACAGTCGCGCCGCTGGGGTCCTCGGCCTGCAAGTGGAAAATGCCGGCCATCATCACGTCGCGCGCCCAGTTGTCCCAGATTGGCTCCTTCTCGTTGGCCCCGGTGTTCCTGATCCAGGCGTTACACCACAGGGCCGTGAGGAGCGGGCTGGCGCAGCAGGAGAGCGGGTTGTAGCCCATCGAGGTCGCCGGCGAGCCGAAGTTGACCACCCAAATCTCATAGTACTGTGCGAGGTGACGGTAGGCCTTCTGCAGCAGTTCGAGCTTGAGGTCGGGGATCACGAGGTCGCGCGCGCCGGTCTCGCGCAAGAGGTTGGCGAGGATGAAGCCGCTCGTCTTGCCGGAGCCGATGGGGCCGATCAGCAGGACGTTGAGCACTTGCAGGGCGCGATCCAGGGCGACGCTCACGCCGTCGCGCGTGCCCAGGAGCAACGGAGCGCCCTGATAGGCCCTAACGTAGCGAAGGTCGAAATTTCGGCAAAGTAAAGCGATCTCATGCGCGTGGCATTGTAGCCGATCAGGCGAAGCGACTTCGCTCTAGCCGGTTGAGGACGAAGTACAGGGTGTTGGCCGGCCTTGGCTTCGTTCCATCGGCACCTGCGAGTCGAAAAAGTTCGTGGTATGCGCATTCTGCGAAGTTCCGATTGCAACGGATGAGTGTTCGGACCTCAAACTAGCAAAGAACGCCGTTTCAGCTTGCCGTTTTTTCCGCCTTCGCTACGTTAGGGCCTGATAGGCCAGCGTCCGCAGCTCGGCCCGCGTCATCCAGCGCGCCGAGCCGTGCGCCGTCGAGGGTTTGAGCGGGCGCGGCCGGGTGTAGAAGAACCAGAAGCCGCGCCAGCCGATGACGCCCAGGAATACCAGGGGCACGAGGAGTTCCATGGCGATGGCGCCGCCGAGGCCGCCGTGCGCCCGCGTGTGCAGCCAGGCGTAGCGGGCGTCTATATTGCGCGTCCACGTGCCCCAATCGAAGACGTGCTGATGAGGGTTAGTCAGCGTTTGGGTGCTGTCCACCACCAGCTCGACGGGATAGGCTAACCACACGTACAGGTGGCGGTAGCCGGCCTGGGGCAGGCCCAGAAGCCAGGCGAGCGCGACGCCGGCGACGAGAGCCAGGGCAAGACGGCCGCGCCGGGGCAGGCGAGCGACACGCTTGCGAAGACCGGCTACTTGGAAAAGAATGGCCGGGCGCTGCACCCTATACATCGCCGTGCCTCCCGTCGCCCACGCCCAGGCATACGGCCGCAGCGTCTATCAGCCCACGCGCCGCTTCCAGATCATCATGACGGCGTTGGTGTTGCCCGGCTCGTGAAACATGCGCTTGCCAACAGATAGGGGGAGGGCACTGACCAATTCCCAACCCTTCCCCCCCAACTCGTTCATGTCGTGAGCGTAGTCTTCGACGTTGCCGATCTCGATGCGATGGACCGCATACTGCCACGTCCCGTCCGGTTGGGGTGTTAAACCCGGCCTCTGCTGTGACTGTGCCATTGTCTCCTCCTGCGTCTACGGCCACGAGTGCCGTGCTGGATGCCTTCGCCGCTTCCAGCATCTTCACCTCTAGGATAGGCGCAAGGAGGTTCTGCTGTCGCCCTGCATCGAGGTCGGCTAGGCGCAGCTTGTGGGCGAGCAGTGCGTCCATCAGCTCCTCGTGCGCGAAGCCCACCGCCGCCGCGATCACGGCCGTCGTGCGGTCCGCCGCCGACAAGCTCTCCCGCGTCTGGCGCCACAGGTGGTAGCGGCCGATGGTCTCATCACGCGTCCAGCCCTCCTCGGCGGGACCGGCCAGCAGACCGGCCAGGCGCGACTGTCCGTGCCACAATGTTCTCACGTCGTCGGCGGCCATCTGCGCGCCCAGGCGCAGGACCGTGCGCGGGGATGGCAGCCCCATCACCTTGACGCCCCGGATGAGGCGGCGGCCGTCGCCGGTGGCGCAGGTGAGCGCCCACACGATGGAGCCGCCGCCCGCGACGGTGATAAGGAACGAGAGCTGGGGAACGAGCACCGCCACCACCAGCGTCACCAGCGCGATCCCGAGCGCGGGCGGGAGCATGCCGCCCGCGCGCTCGTCGTGCTCCTGCACCTCGCCCGCGATGCGCGAGAACTCGTACCAGGGCATCCAGGTGTGCCACTGGATGCGCGCCCGGAATTGGGGCCGCCTCACAGGTTTTCTCATGGTGGGCCTCCGTTGAACGCATATACTCGGATGAACGCATATACTCGGACTCAATTCGATAAACCTTTTGTCGCCCACTTCCTGGCGGCGTTTACGGCCGTGCCAACGCCGGCGTCGGTGATGGACGAGGCGACGGCTCCGACGACCGCGCCGGCCGAGCCGACGAAGCCGCCGACGATGGCGGGCATCTTGTAGAGCATGAAGGTGAGGCCGAGCGCGCCGAGTGCGGCCGAGAAGCCGCCGAACTCCGACATGGGGCCGCCGGCGGCGAACATCAGGGCGATGAGCTTGAGCGCCACGG
>JAABUO010005049.1_pt1 | contig 15476 bp, 27 predicted proteins | sample 5559291 | NCBI WGS metagenome assembly JAABUO01 (sample SAMN10711878, study PRJNA513372) | rock metagenome | isolation source: Antarctica rocks | place: Antarctica: Victoria Land, Finger Mt sud
GCAGTCTTGGCTGCAGCTGCAGTTGAACGCACAGCACTGTAGGCCTTGCTACTCTGTGACCTGCTGGACTCCACCTTCAGCCCATCCATCTGCCCTGCAGTGGACAAATTGCCAATCAGCAGTACAATCCAGTGCTGTTTGAGAAAACCACTTCAAGAAGCCAAAGCTGTGCTGTTATCAGCTTGATTACAGTGCTGATTTTGTCATCAGCTGGCAAGAGTCTGAAGAGGATTATGACAGAGCATGATTGCTGGCATGAACCTGGGTGCTGTCATATACCTGGGGAGATGTATACAGATGATGCTGAAGTTCTGTGTCTCTGCGACGTGATTCTGCAGAATCCGCATGCATCACCATACCTGCTAGCCGGTCCACCAGAGGTAAAGCAGCCTCATCTGCATCCTCTGTCAAGTCCACCCCAGCAGTGAGAACTGCAGCAACTTCCATCTCAGCCTCTTGCTGGCTGGCAGAATCAGGCTGACTGGTGGACTGGCCTGCTTGCATGTCCTCTTCCTCTGACTTGACTGCTGCCTGGGCCTTCTTTGCCCGGCCGCGTCTCTGAGAGCTTGAGGGTGCTGGCAACACCAGACTGCAGGCCAGAATCATGCTGTTGTCACATTTGAGGCTGACAATGCCAGCAGGCATACAAAGAGTAGAGGACAGATTAATCAGGATATCACAACTCTTGAGTTCCATGGCATGTGACAATAACAGAACCAGCATCTGCAATAGGTTGCAAGACAGATGTTCAGCTACAGATCTACACTCACAAAGCAGATTGGACTCGACTCTTGTGGAACACTCTTTCCTGTATAGACAGGGTTTGCACACAAGATGTGTTGATCACCCTGAGTGCAATTGACCTCAGATGCTGTGCCCACACGACAAGCACTTATCTTGCCAGCATTCTATTCCAGACTTCAGTGACAAGTACACACGTGGCAATATGGCATGTGCCAGCAGTAACCCAGGAGTACCCAAAGAACACAAGCAAATTTATTGAACTGACAGTAGGCAAGCCTGGTTTGGACGTTCTTACCTTGGTGCTGGGGGAGCAATGACATTAGCGCTGGGCTTTGGGGGAGGGCAAGCTGTTGCTAAGACCTTCTTACCCTTGGACCCCTGCGAGCAAATTGTTCAAAAAAACCGTCGACCCGAATGCTTTCAGTCAAGCAATGATCTTGCAACCCATGATGTGGTGTTGGATAAACTATGCTTGCGCAGCCTGCTGCACTTGCTGGGAGATCAGAAACATTTCATGTCACATTGAGTGTGTGTACGGGATAAGTGCAAAAGTCTTCAGCTTGTATACCTTTGGCTTGACATTGAACTCTTCTTCACTGCCTGACATATCCTCACTTTCTGACTCTGCTTTCACCTTCTTGGCTGCTTTGCCTGCCTGTTACCCACATACAGAGTCTCAGCAGCTGAGTTTGGCCAAATGCATGCAGCGCAAGGACAACACTTCAGCTGTGTCAGTAATGAGATGGGCATCATTTGGTTGTCAACTGTCTCTTCAGTGGTATATGCAGAGCTAGCTGAACGATGACCAAGCTGGGAAGGACTTGATGCACACGTGCTTACAAGTACCTTGCCAGGCTTCTTGCCATTCTTCAGCAGTGCCCTCCGCTGCTGCTCGCTCAGCTTTGCTGCAGGACAACAGAACAGCATGTTGTCTTGCCAATCTCCCTGTTCCCAGGCAGGGAACATGCAAGTGGACCAGCTGTTGCAAATTTTAAAGGCAATGCAGAGCTGATGCAAGTAGGCATACTCTTGAAGGAGGTTTATTGGGTGGTTTGAGCTTGGTACTGCTTGAATCACCAACAAGGCTGTGCACAGGGTTGGATGCAGATGCACTTAGCAGAGCATCATGTTTGGGCAGAGGTAGCAATAGTAAGCATTTTGCCATTGTGATGGCTGTAGCTTCACTACCATCAGTAGATGCAATGGTCACAGCGGGCTGGCAGACCTGAGTTGGCAGCCTCGTCAGCCTCCCAGGCTTCATAGGCCTCCGAGAAGGCATCCAGGTCCTGCAAATATAGCTGTTGCACTGTAGTGCCATGTAAGCGGGCCACCTCTGCCTCCTGACTGGCTGCCTCTGCCTTCAACTTCTCTACCTGAGTTACATTGATACAGCTTCATCAGCACTATGCATGTAGAGTTTGTCCGCGTGTTATGTGGCTTTGCTGAGCCAAACCATGGTTGTGTTCTTTTTGTGTGGCAAGCACTGAAACAGGTATACAGCCTAGGTGACTGAACCAGCATGAAAAGCTATGCTTGTGTATACCATAGAATTGAGCAGGCTGGGATACAAGGATTTACAACACGTCGTCTCAGTCTGTGCATGTACATACCTTCTCTATGGTGAGGTTCTGAATGGGCATGCGAAGCAGATAATCATAGGAACAGCCTGAGGTGTCCTCTATGCTGTCCTGAGTTGGCGGTCCAGTCAATGCCTGCAATCAGTATACAGCTACATCAACACTGCACTACAAAGCAAAGTAATGTCTTGTGACACCCTGAACGCATCATCGCAGCAGCTGACTGTCTTGTCAAGCATGCACCTTGTGCCTTGCTGTTGTGCTGAGAGCCCACTACTGATGCACTGTGATAAGGCACCAGACCATTAGCACCAGCTGGATGTGCAGCCAAAACTGTACAACAGGTGATATGCACCACAGCATTGCAGGATACAGTGACTACTTTCAGGTCAAGGAAGGTTCACCGTGGCTCCTCGGTTGGGCATCTTGTCAAAGCCATCGCTGACCAGCTGTTCTTCAATGTCTGCCCTCTTGCGGTTGCTGATTTTCAGCTTGCCTGCTACTACAGCCAAGATGAAGCGTGTTTTATTGTTACACCTCATCTGCTGAACCCCAGCAGCCTGTACACAGACAAACATGGCTGAAAAGTCTGACACTGACAGCATGGTTATGGAAAGGAGCGGTGGCCCTGATGCTCTCTGAGGTTCATCAGTTGTAAACGATGCAGAGCAAGTGTGAGACTTAGGTTGGAGCAGCAGCATTACAAGCACGGCTCCTGAGCTGTGATGATGCAGGAGAGAGGCCTTGGTATGCAATTGACTGTGATCATGTGAGAGGCTGTTGTATTCACCTGGATGAGGAACGCACGGCGCTTGTGATAGAACTGCATCCTGACGTGAAAGAACTCCAGCAGGATGTCCTGGGGCGTCTCATAGCGCTTGATGAGCCCATCAGGACCAAACAGCATCATGTTGCCTACACAGCACAGCTGGTTTGTTCACCTACCCCAGCCTAGTGCAGGCAAGCTTATTGTGGCTGCAGCACTTGAGTTTCCGAATCCCTGTGCTGCGCACAGCAAGCAGACACACAAGGCCTGAGTGCTCACTATTGTTGACTATATTGTTAGCAATCCTGGGTGCAGGCAAACAGCCAGTTTGTTTCCTGACTCACCAATGGAGGTCTTGCCAATGAGCTTGAGCTTTTGGTGCGGCCCACCACCAGACAGCACCTCCTGCAGCTTGGCTGCAGTGAAGAAGAGCTGAAAATGCACCTCAGTGTCTGTGTGGTATTCCTTGTACTCCTGCACACCAGATTGCAGCCATACAATCACTGCATTTCCTATAAAAGCAGGCTGCATGCTTGGCTCAACATGCATGGTACATCAACATACTCTACACTGCCGATGATGTACAATATTTTTGCTGTGTGCCTTGAAGCAGTAAGAAACACTGGCAGCAATACAAGCTGCAAACACTGGTTGCCAAGAGGTATTAGCAGTACACAAGTAGGCTGACAGACAAAGCACAGCTGTTCACCTCAAGCAGTGCAGGTGCATTTCTGTCTTCTGGCTTGATGAGGGTTTCCAGGAACTCCTTGTAGTCTTGAGTCCACTTACGAATGGGCAGCTCTGTCACCTCCAGAGTCGTTGCATCGCGCTGCACATAAACTGTATTGTTGCACATCATGACTTGACACAACCTGAAGTGTTCAGCTGCATGTAACGACTGCACAATAGCAGGTGGACCTGACTGGGTACGTGAACCTCATTCATGATTTGATCCATGTTGAGGCAGAACTCGGGTCTTCCATGCAGCATATCTGAAAGCATACATGTCAAGCTTGATTTGCAAAGAAAGGCTCAAAGTCGAGAAGTTTATCATGGTGTGCCAATTGAGAACACAGGGCGTAAGGTGACATCAAGGGCACACCTGTGACACCACCCCATTGAGGTTATAGGACTTGCCCGCAGTCTTGGAGGGCACCTCCATGATTTTTCCGTTGAAACTCCGGTACCAGGGCTGCATCTCCACCGGCTCCTGCCCGTTAAGCAGCCGCTTCATGTTGTCCACCAGGTCCCGGGGGTTGTAGTTGGGGATAGAGGTGCTCCAGCCTGTGCCAATGCCCTCTGCTCCATTGATTAGCACTAGTGGCAGGATTGGCATGTACCTGCACCAAGATGGACATGTTGCACGCCAGAAGTGGCTTTCATCCCTGTTGACACATCCAACCCAGCAGCTTGAGCAACATGTGGTTTTGATGACTGGCAAAGTGTAGTCATGCAATATCTGCTGAGCTTCCTTGCTTCAGGATCTGACACGACATGCAAGACAACAGGCCGGCTGTTAAATTCAGTGCAGCAGGGCCGACACTACAACATCCTCGGTACTTTTGCAAATAGGGCAGCAAGGTTGTCATAGCAGAGGCAAATGATGCCTTGGATACATACATACCATTCTGGCTCAATCTGCTGGCCCTCCTCACTGAGGTAACTCAGCAGGCGGTCATCAAATGCGTTGAAGAGGTGGCGAGTGAGCTTGGTCATGCGCGTGAAGATGTACCTGGCACTGGCACTATCCTTGCCTCCCTGCAGCCGGGTTCCAAACTGACCTGCAGTTGCACACCCCTGTCAGGGCTTGTACCGTGGGCTGGGAACCAGTCTGTGTGTGTGAATGCTATTAGGTTCTGTATGGATGTTGCACCATACAGCTACTTTAGCGGTACAGGCAGCACTGTGGACATGACAGGTGGGAGGGCAGCTGAAGCACGCAGACTGCCTCAGCTGGTACTGCACACTGCTGGAGCCAAGTTATGTGTTGTATCATGCAGCTGGCAACAAGCAGTAGAAATGCAGAGAAGAAGGATTGGGACGTTGACAATTCAGATGCAGACCTGAAGGGTACAGCAAATTGATGTTGTTGCTGCCAACAAAGTTCTGTGCCATGCCCACTATGGTGGAGGTCAGGCTGACATCTCCATGGTGGTATGCTGAGTGCTCTGACACATAACCCGCCAACTGACTCACCTGGATTACAGTAAACAGCTGCATATCTACACAACACAGTGCCAAAGCCATCTAGACAACACATACGAACTATGTGCATCACGCGTTAACAGCAATTGCAAGATGGCTTTTGCACGTGGCCGATGATCATGATGTGGTGTACACAATGTACAGCATGTTCATTCAGGTTGTCTGGTGCAGTCATCATGCCCATGGTGCTATGTTGTGGAGCAATATACCACCTTGATATCCTTGCTGAGGTTCCTCTTGAAGCAGCCAAACAGGATCTTCCTCTGGCCCGGCTTGAGGCCATCCAGCATGGAGGGGATGGAGCGCTCAAGGTCAGCCCTCGAAAACAAGATCAGCTCCTGCAATTCAGCAACATGGGTGGTCAGCCCAGCTGGCTGGAGCATGCCTGCAAGCTACAGCACGTCCAGCTGCACCATGAGTTGTGGTTTGCTACAGCTCAAATTGCTGGAACAAGCAGGTGTCAGCTGGATATGTGAAACTAGATTAAGAATGGAAGGCATGAAAAACTGACCAATGATGGACGTAAAAATGGTATGCATCACTCTGACACACCAGGCTTTGATACGCTGCAGGATGGCATGACAGCTTGCTTTCAGTAATGCTACTTACAGCACACAGCACCATCTGGCAGCTGGGTTGCCTCAATTTGCATCACACCTTGTTGACAAAGTCTGTATAGGTGATGTCACTTGCTGTGTGGTCCAGGTAGGTGCCTGGCACAAAGCTGCGTAGCCAGGCCTTCCGCTCCTCAATCTTTTTGCGGCTGAAAGCCATTTCGAGTGCAGTGCCATCTTCACCACCTGCAAGCACAATGATCACAATAAGCTGGTTCTTTTGGCAACCTCACAGCTGGTGACATATGCTCCATGACTTGTGTTGTGACAGTGATAGGCTTTCTGATGCTCAACACAGAAATTGCATGGTCTGCTGGTCAACCGGAGCCTGTTTCAGAGTTGAGAGAGCTCACTTGCCCACACAAAAGTTTTGCGGTGCTCCTCAATGTCAGCAAAGTACTCCTTGGCCTCCTCCCGGGTGGAGGTTCCCAATCCTTTGTAATACTTGATGTCCCAGCCTGAGGTGTTGGTCTCCTCCTTCCACATCTCATACTCAGGCATGGTGTAGAAAGCCAAGGTCTGCCTGCCCTTACGAGCCTGCGGCACAGTGATTCACGACCATGACTATCGTGAAGCTGCACACCATATTTCTATGCCATTGAATCTATATGCAAAGAGAGGGCTCATGGCATAAACACTCGATACCAGCTTTGATCAAGAGTGCACATTTGCTAACTTTGCATAGCATTGACTGTGATGACAGCAATCCTGGCCCAAGTCATGCTAGTGGCAGGAGCATGGAACAACAGTGTCAGCTGCAGACTAATGCATGCTGCTGACAGCATGCATCAACATGAATCGTAAGCAGGTAGGTGGCCGACCTTGATGACAGGGGTGATGAACTCAATCAGGAAGCCGGGCAGCTTCATGAGGGAGGGGTAGAAGGTGTGGAAGTAGTTCATGATCAGGCCCTTGATGTGGGACCCATCATGGTCCTGGTCTGTCATGATCATCAGGTGGCCATACCGCAGTTGTTTCACATCTGTGTACACCTGCACCATGGTGAAGCAACAATTATGTCTGCCACAAACAATAAGTGACAAAATGATTTCTAGCAAGGATTTGCCCACTTCTTGAGCAGGTAATGAGATGCGTGTTGCAGCAGCCATGCATGATGACATGCCATCACATGATACCATGATGCAGTGTAAGCAGGTCCAGCATACCTTGCCATGCTGTAAGCCCATGATCTGTTTGATGGCCTGGATCTCTGCATTGGCTGCAATCTGGGCAGCACTGGCATCTCTGACATTCAGTAGCTTTCCCCTGCGCAGCTACATACTTTCATCAGGCCAGCACAAGCTGCTCCAATGAGGCAATGTGAAGTTCTGACTGGCCAGCAATGTTTGCAGCTGCAACCAAGACATGTTTGGTTGTGTTGATGAAACGTGCTGTTGCCATGTAACATGAGGCTCATACATACCAAATTTAGTATCGTTGTGCTCCTGCTTGATGCACGCATGAAACACACACCTGAGAGGGAAAACACCATAGCTGTCGCGGCCAATGACAGCCAGCCCAGCCACAGCCAGGGACATGGCTGAGTCGCCCTCTGTCAGGATCAGGGTACAGTCCTCAGAGTGCTTGGTACCAGCATTGTTGGCATCGTTCAGTTTTGGCAAACCTGCATATGTCGCGCACAATTGGCAGCAGCTGTACCTACAAAACTGAAAGCCTGCCAAACGCCTTGAATTGATAAGCACAGGGCATTGGCACCACTGACATATGAGCTATCATGTATGCTTGTTGTCCAGGCCTTGAGACACACTCTTGCCTGGCATACATGAGTTTACTGGCAGGCATGAATGAGACACACTGTACACTGCATGGCACCCATTCTCATTGCAGCACTTGCCAGAGTCCCTGTGTCAGCAGCAACAAGCTTCGCAGCTGTGCTGCAGTCACTCAGCAATACGCAAGTCTCAACATTAGTGACAGCACACAAGAACCTCTGATGCGGCTGCGCTTAGAGCCATCTGTCTTGGCCAGCTCCTTGTTCTGCTTGAGGTTGGCAAACTCTACAATATGCTCCTTCACCAGGCCCTCAACTTTCTTCAAGAGAGACTCAGAGATGACTGGCTTTGAGCCAAAGGCATTTGAGCGCAATGTCATTGTCTCCTTAGTCTGCAGCACATCAACCATGTTGCAAAGACGCATTCTGCACTTTGCTATCTCACACATCATGTTGCTAGAGGCATAGTGACTAGCTGGTAACAACATCAAGTTTTTTACAAGCAGGTACCAGAGGGGCGTGACGAGCTGACATTCTGAGCTGACTAAATGCTCACTCATCACGCATGCTGACAGGTTCAGATCCTTGCATCGACAGAATTCGACAGCTGCTGTTCATACAAACATGACTGAGATAGTATAACTGCAGTGATGGCTTACAACATGGTACCTGAGAATCAAAAGTGGGGTTAGTGATCATAGAATTCACAAACACCCACAGGTAGTTTTTGACCATGAAAGGCCGGACCTCCAACTTGGCACTCTTGTTCTTGCCCTTGCCACTGTTCTTGGTGATGTTGTCAGCAAGGGTTCTGCAGCATCACTCAAAACAGCATGAATGGAAGATGGTAAATCAGTCAGCAATCAGATTTAAGTGTACCAGCAACATTGTATGAGCCTGTAGCAGTGTGCATAGGTGTTCACACAAGACACAAAAGGAGGCGCTTTGATTGTATACCAGACATCCATTTGCACCCTGCATGGTGTGAGATAAGCCATGTCACAGATACTACCACAGCAGAGGTCGACGCATAAGATTAGGTACGCACTTGCATATCTGATTGGCAATCAGGTCCACATGGGTGCCGCCCTTGACTGTGCATATGGAGTTGACGAAGCTGACCTGCAAGGAATGACATAAACTAGTAAAAGCGGCATTTGGTCTGATGCAATACCAGCAACAGAAAGCCCAAGAGCTTGCCTGTTGGAATTGGCCTTGCTCAGCCAAGCTGATGCACACCTCCCAGCGGTCTCCAAGCTTCTCATAAATATTCTGAGTACCAGGAAACAGATACAAGTTGACATAGTCCTGAAAGGTCTTGACAGGTACCCTGCTGCCATTGAGGAATACCTGCAGGGCAGGAAGGTGCAATAATTGTGTAGAAAGCATGGCATTGTCTGCATGACGATGTCCAGCAAACTGGTCATCATACGGGGCTTGGGGTGTAGCACAGAAGGCGTGTGAATGCATTTTGACAAACGATATATTGCAGAAGAAAGCGTGCCTTTGTATGAGCCTTTTTTACGCTGCTTTGGCTACTTTCCTGGCAATAGCAGGCATGATCGTATTCTGACATGCGAACTACACTTGTTACTGGTCAGATGAAGCTGCAAAGGCTGTTGCAATTGCATCTGAACAATGTTGCGGGCATTGGCATAGCTCGTTTGCATGCTGATGCTTTGATGCCAAATCACAATATTGATGAGGGCTACCTTGACTGTCTTGCCAAGGACACCAGCCATGTCATAAACGCGCTTGCGCATCAGCATGACAGCATGCTCCTCAAGAGACTCCATGCCAAACTTTGCCAGATCAGGGCTAAAGGTAATTGACGTCCAGTTATCAGATGATTTGCAGCTGGTGATCTTGGGCTCACTCTTTCTGCTCATGTTGCTATTGAAAACCTGCGGCATAAGGCTTTGTGACCTGATACAGCTAGCTTGCATGCACAGTGAACACATGATAATGTGTGCACCAGAACAACCTGCTTGTATCTACGGCCTCTCTGCCCATCACATGTCTCGACAATGAACTCAGCTGAAAAGATATTGGTGAGCTTGGCACCATAGCCATTCCTGCCACCAGTGACCTGCGCACAATCTCATACTCAGTTTGTTACACCTTGCTGCACAGACTCCAGCTGTGTGACAAGTAGCACAGATGTGATGGTGCATGGTACCTTCTGCTCATCGTCGTTGTAGTTGGAGCTTGTCAGCAGGTGGCCAAAGATTAGCTCTGGCACATACACCTTCTCCTCTTTGTGAATCTCAACAGGTACACCATCACCATTGTTCCATACACATACACGATTTTCCTCCTGTAATTGCCACAATCAAATTCGTGATGAGAAGATACTGTTACATGGTGAAGCATTGCTTGCAAATCAGAGGTTGCAGATATGGAACCCCACCGCTGAGATATCCACCTTCAGGGTGTCCATCTTAGGATCTCGAACCTTGTTGTCTGCTGCATTGACTAGGATCTCATCAAAGATCTTGTACAAACCAGGCGCATAACTTATCTCTTGCTGAACCAGCTGATCATCGTGATGTACCCACAGCTTCTCCTCTTTCTTTTCTGTGCTGCCAATGTATGTGTCTGGTCGCAACAGGATATGCTCAAGCTGTGACTTTTTCTGGTAGATATCCTCAATAGCTTTGGCACCTTGCACATTTGCGCTGGTCGATGGTTGCAAGGCGATTTTGTCTTTGCTTGCCTGCCTGCTTGGCAAGACCTGCAAGTCACACTGAGTGTTTGACAAGATCAATGCTGCCGGTAGCCTGTGGCTTTGCAACCATGTCGCAATAGCCTCGCACATGCTTGGTGCATCCTGCGGCGCGTGTGAGACCTGACCTAGCGAGAGTGATCACAACAAGCTCACCTGGCCTGATGAGTTTTCGATGTCTGAACTCATTCTGTAATGATGCACCTGGAAACAGCAGTTGCCGAGGAGATGCTGCTAACGTAGCAGGCAGCAAGGGCACCGTGGAATACGACAACACTTCAACACTGTCTGCGATGCACGTCTGCAAACGCTTGTTTAAATGCCATCACACGATCTCACGCCAGAACGGGGGTCAAACTGGTTCAACAATTGCACTCAAGCATACGCTGCCGCAAGGTGCGACTTGCTACTCTGTTGCTTGCTTGCTGAGTGCCATTCAACCAAATTCAAACGCAATACGGAAGGCTTCACGGGCTCCGATTACCGGTACGAGATGTCGTCATTGCACACATGTCCTGACACATGTCGTACACAGTCAGACTGGGAGTCACGCTCCGAGTAGGATAATTCCCAGCTGCAGCCCAGCTGCAAGGTGTGACTCTTCAGGTGGTACAATACCTCACTTTGGTGACTCTTGCACGCGCCAGCTTTCATCCCTTCGCAACCCTACGTCTTCTGTTACTTTCGAGCCGTTCTTCCACTTACGCATTCGCAATATGACTGGTGCCGAGCCAAGCAGGGTAAGCGTCATCTACAGCTGTGCGATCAATCACCTTTTATCCGGACGCAGCGGGTCTAAGCAGGTTTGCTGGCTTTGTAGGCTGGTGGCAATGCCAAGTCAACAGCCGGCTCCATCAAGGAGAATGTCGGCGGACTAGTGTCAGACCAGTGGGCTGCTGAGGGTAAGTTTGTCTGAAGAGAGCTGCAATTTTGAAGACGCATCATGGTGACATACGCCGACTCTCATCTAACTGTTTCTGCAGGCAAGCAGCAGCGCGTCGAGGGAGATGCGGAGGTTGAAGCCGCAAAGGTATGTACAAGATTGGATCTGTTTGACGCCTGAACGCCAAATGTTTCGATGTTTGGTCGTCACGTGTGGACTTGTTTTACACAGACTAAGGGCTACGCTGAGGGTGCCGGTGACTCCTTGGCTGGTGGCTTGAAGAAGAATGTGCACAAGGTCACTGGCAACGATGCCAAGCAAGCAGAAGGTGAGCTGCTTTTTCCACAGGTTGCCAGTTTTGACAAACATTCCTGCTGTTCTTGTGTCTGTTGAAGCACCAAGATATGTTGGTGCTGACCTTTGTTGCTGACTCTTGTTGCTGAATTTTGTTGCTGACCTCAAAGTAGTAAGAGGGTGCTAATCAGACAATTGGATTGTCTGGCAAATGTAACATAGTATTGTAAGGCTGTCTCACATTGCAAAAATGTGCTGTAGGTGAGGCCAGGCAAGCTAAGGGTGATGCAAAGAAGGAGGTCAACAAGTAGACCTGCAGTCGGTACATATTGCCAACGAAGCATCAGCTCTTATTAGCAACTAGCATGGATGCTAGACTGTGCACTTGCTACAAGAAAAGTGTTTTCTGGGAAAACCACTACATGCATTTGGCTCGTATATAGCTATGAAGCCTAGTACTTCAAATTTGCTGAAAACAATTTTTGATGTGACTGTAAGCTGGACAGCCAAAGATGAAATGTAGTTCATCTTCGTTATTCTGTAACGAATGACGTAGTCAATTCTCCCTGTCAGTGCCTATACAACGTCCTATGTCAGCAAGTAAACCATGACAGCTACATCTGATTTTGTTAAGCAACCTCCTATTGAACAACAGTTGACAGCAAAAAGATATTCCCGCCAAAAGCTTCTGGATAATGCAGGAGTGCCAAACTCAGTGTATGTGCGGAACTGGTCTTATGCTGTTGCTTCGCTTGGTCAGTAATGGTTACGATCTCACACTTGTGAAAAAGGTTCTGCTGTTTTGCAAGAAAAGTGACCAGCGCCTTACGCCAACATAAAGCACTGTTAACCTGAACAGTCCCATTGGTTTGAAATTTGAACCCCTCCATCATTGCAACCGGGACAAGGCGCATGCTGTCCAATCCCATAGTCTTGTGCTGATAACGCAAATTCTGCTGCAACAAGTGGGTTTGCAGAGCAAAACGGCGCAAATCTGCCAGTACAATCTCATTTGCTGTGGATTTTCGAATCCCCAACCAATGTTTCAGAAAGCTCTCGTGCAGGACTTCTAGAAGATCTGCAGGTTCACCATAGCTGCGCTTCACGCCCCAGATCTCAACAGCATAGCTCAGAATGGGTAGCATGAGAGTGTCAAATAGCTTGCATTGCAGAGCAGGGTCCCTGATGCCTAAGAGTGCACACCATACCACCGCCGCTGCATAGCAAACATTGCCCTCCTAGCCGCTGCCACCAAGATCCCTGTCCCAAAAGACATGTCTCTGGTAGCATGAAAGGTGAAGCCAAGGTACTTGTAGCTCTCCACCCTCTCCACAACTACGCTGTTCAGCACGAGGTGAGCAACACAACTATGCCGAGCTTCAATGATCATTGTCTTTGTTTTGCTCAGATTGACTGCAAGTTGACGCTTATCACATAAGCTTGCCAGAGCATCCGATTGCTTTTGCAGTCCTGCTGCAGTTGTAGACATCAAAATGAGGTCATCAGCATACAGCAACAGCGGCACTAGGACTCCCCTGTGGCTATTCTCTGCTCTAGAATCATTGCAAACAGCTTGGCAATCACACAACAAACTGTGATACCTCTGTAGTTGCTCATATCAGATTTGTCACCAGACCTATAGACCGCAGTGATAAGGCTGACAGACAGATGCTCTGGGAAGTAATTGGCAAGCATGCGGTTAAACAGCCACAACAAGCACTCTTTCACAAGGTCTGCAAACATCTTTGATCATGTCTGCCACAATGCTATCAATGCCAGGACTTTGGCCACGTTGCAAGCGCTTGATGCAAGATCACAGCTCATCAAGAGTGATGTCCTCATTCAAGCATGCACTTTCCAAGCCAGGAGTAGATACACCTGGTGCAGTTGGCGGCTCGGTAGCCGGCAGGGGCTCGGCTCCCATCAGAGTTCTGAATGCTTCAAATTGTGCACTCAGCTCAACTGGACAAGCATTGCTGCACGGTGTTTTGAAGACCCTTCAGAACTGACTTGCGTCTTTGGCAGCCATCTCACACAGCTCCACATAGCGCTGGCGCACGCCTCCTTCACCCTGCCAGTCAAAGAATGAAATATCTCCTCTGCAGCCATTTTCTGTGCTGAAGTGCTATGCGAGTTTCTGAACACAGATTCCTTGTCTACAGGTGCTGCTTTGCATGTGCTGTCAACCCATGGTTGCTGCTTGCGTGAATGCACAACGCCCTGCTTGCAAGCTTGCGGCATAGTGTCATATGCTGCAGAATTCAAACATATGTTGCATGCTACAAGTTTGTCAGACAGTGAGTCCACATTGAGCTCATGCTGTATGAGTGGAATGAAGTGTTGCTGCAGCTCAGATGCCAAGGTGCTTCAGCCTTCTGAGCATCATACTGCACCCTGAGATCAGATGCTGCAGATGGAGTACAGAAGCAACGCGCAGAATGAGTGAGTTGTGATCATGGCTGTAGCGGCTGGCCTCTTCAAGCACATGCAATAATTGTGTTGCTGCCATGCACTGTTCAGACGCAATTAAATTGTCAATGACACTTTAGCCGTTTGCGGTTTGAAAGGTGAACTGTCCCCCAGGGTCCTGCCTTTCAAAAGAAAGAGATTATTTTGTTGGCAAAACCCCAGTAGCTCTGGACCCCAGGTTTAGGGCCCTGAAGCAGTATCACGGTTGTGCCTAGGCGGAATGCAGGCAGCTCGTCATCATCTGGTTCAGTAGGCAAGAAGGGCTGCAGCTCAGCCTTCAAAATGTCTGGCTCCTCTGTCGTCCCAGCATCAAAGTCACCACAGACCAAAATCTGGGCACCTCTGCTTTAGTACTCCAGCACAACATTCTGCCAGCATTCATAACGGCAGATGGCAGTAGGTGTGAGTTTCTGAGTGTTGATGAAATTATTCTTCTGTGGCATGTAACATACGCAGAAGTACACTCCAGGGTATCCAAGCACAATATCTGTCAACTTTAGCCAGAGGTAGCTGGCATCATCAGCTGTCCTCACACAATGGACGTGCTTGCTGACATGGTGAGAAACAAATACAGCAAGACCTCCTGAATGGCAGCCTGATTCATCACGTACAGGTCTGCATGCTGAGTGGTATGTATGTAATGGGAAAATGTCAGTTTTGTCATGTTCAGTCAGCCAGGTTACAGTCAGACAAATGAAGTCATGACATGACAAGTGCGCTAACGACTCAGCTTATGTATTGTATTGGATTGTGTATGTTTAATGTCCTGAGGACCAACTGGGGACCAACTGGGGGCCAACAGACAGTGTTCTGTTCTTGTGAATTCAGTCAGATAAAATACACTTCCTATACGCATTTGTTGAATTATGCAGTGGCCCTTAGACATTTTCGGTCAAGCCATTCATGAACATACTAGAACATGCTAGTAACATTAGTCAGCTTCTGTGATAGCTGCATTTACTAACCGGCTTCCTGCGTCCTAGCGGCCTGTTGAGTACTATATAAGCTTCAGACTTTGGTCCACCGAACACACAGTTTGCGATCAAGTCCTCTTGTAAATTTTGTGTCAAGTCAAGCTTGCAAGTCTGCACAGCTTATTTCAACAGGTTATGGGCCCTCCACGCTTCCGCTGCGCCGAGCCGTGCAGACTCGTTGATCGTTACGATCAGTGCAGAGCGTCGTACACATCATGTCTCAAGGTGCTAACTGCAAGAAGCAGGCGCAGCAAAACGCAGACAGATGGCGACTGAGAGCCGCATTCAGATCGAAAAGCTCGACAACCAAAACTGGGGTATCTGGAGAAGGAAGTTCAAGGCACTGCTTCTCAGCAAGCGACTGGATGGCGTCATCGATGGCACAGACGAGGACAAAGACAACTCTAGCCAAGTCTTAGGACTCATCCAGCTCCACCTCAGCGATGCCTACCTTTCTATGGCAGACGACGTTGCCACAGCCAAAGCCCTGTGG
>JAABUO010005050.1_pt1 | contig 15472 bp, 14 predicted proteins | sample 5559291 | NCBI WGS metagenome assembly JAABUO01 (sample SAMN10711878, study PRJNA513372) | rock metagenome | isolation source: Antarctica rocks | place: Antarctica: Victoria Land, Finger Mt sud
GTGGGAGGCTTGTCATACAGGACAGATCACAACATCGTCAATGCTTGCAGGTATTCAGTGCTATGTCTATATTGCAGATGTACAACTGCCCAGGCTCATGAAATGCACCCTAGGCTTTAAATGCTGCATCCAACCAGCATTCATAGAGGAAACATGCGGTACCTGTCACCTTTTTTGTGTTATGAATCCAAAAAGATATGCTACCTGACATTGTACTGTATCACAGTATTTAACAAGCAGACGCACCTGTCACTCAGCAACCTGCAATCATTGACCTGCCCTCGCAACTGCAGTCTGGATTGTTTGTCTGACCACAGCTGTGGCACACCTGCCAGCTGTGATCCTTGTGCTGCTGCCATCTGCGCAAATGAAGGCAGAGCTGCCTCATCGGCATATACTGAGTCAATCTCATGTGACTCAACCTTCTTTTGGTGCACTGTTGCTGACATGTTCTGCCTGCCACTGAAGCCTGCCTCATCTGACTGGGTATACACAGCACCACTGCCCATTTTAGCGTCATTTGTCAAGACCTGTGACAGCATGCTTTGAGTCAGATAACTGATCTGATCCAATACTTTGACCCCCACACATGGGCGAGCATGTGTGTAGGCAACAGCGGTTTGTGTGCTGCTCATTCTCAATGCTATGACAGCCAGACACAGGCATTACCCTGGGTAGCTGAGTGTGATGCTCATGGAAACCAATCCGCACATGATAGTGATTGACCATTTCTTCCCACAGTCACACATCAGATGTCTGTACTATGTCAGCAAGGCATGGGTATCAGGCAAGCATACAGTGTGATTTGCAGGGGCCTGACCCCGTGTCACCCAAATGTCATAGACATCAGAAAAATGCATCACACCTGCTCTTGCCTTCTGCCTAGCCCAAGCTGCAGCCCATTCACCCGGGATTGTGATTGCCTTTGTTGGACAGCATTGCCTTGCACATCTCTGCTGCTCTGCATGCGTGACGCAGCGCCTTGAAAGGTCTCATGACATGCCAAGGGACTTGGCTGGTCACCATGGGATTCCAAAAGCCAGTCTTGCACACTGCTCCTGGTCTGGGCTGCCGCCAGTGTGCTTGCAGGACCCAGGGCTGTCCCGATGTGGCCCTCTGCAGATGGCTTCCCATGCAGGGCATGTTCACAAGTGTCCTGTTCTGGATGCCCTGCCCTGGATGCTGATGCCAGATGGTCTTGCTCTGCAACTGCCTGAGCAGAGGTAGTTGGAGCAGCAACTATCAGCTTTGAGATCTGTGACTGCAGAGTGGTCATCATGCTGCTTGTGTGCTGCATGAACTGCTGCAGGTCAGACTGCAGAGCGGTCTTGTCTGCTTTGAGCTGCTGAAGCTGACTGTGCAGCTGGCTGTGATGCGCAGCAGCTTGCTCAGCATTGGTGAGCCGCTGAGTGAGCTCACTGAGCTTGACCTCAAGCTCTGCTTCTCTGCTGGAAAGTGACTCAGCAGCTGACGCCACAGCTTCGGCCGAAGCTTCCCTCGATGGCTCAACATGTGCATCAGCTGATTGCGCACAGTCGTCTTGAAAGCCAGCATCATATGGTGGTTGCTCTGCTGGTGTATGTGATGCTGTTTGCAGCTGGGGCTGTGAGTCTGATGCATGCTGGCTGTGCAATGAAGAAGGCGGTGACGGATGCGTTTCAGAGTTTGGTCTATGTGGAGCGCATGTTGTTGCAGCTTCTGCTCGTTGCCTGCCGACTTGGGGGCTGTCAGAGGCAGCCTCCTGCCCCTCAGGGTTCTGCCTGGGGTCAGGAGCATCTGTTGTCATTGCAGTTGCATCTGACTGTGCATCGGATGTCGGCACTTCTTCTGGACCTGCTATGACACAGCTCTTAAGTGCTGGTGCATCTTTGTACAGCAAAACTTGCTTGGCCTTGCAACACATTTGCCAGATGTAGATGCTAGGAAGGATCACCTGGGCCTGCATCAGCACCGGGGCTGACATTGTCACCGGCCTCCTGATCTGCCTGTGCCGTGTCAGATTCAGCAACATTGCCAGGTTGACAGCTTGGTTGCATTGCATGGACACTCTTGGCAACTGCATCAAAGTCTAGGCTGGCAACATCATTCCAAAACCCTTCCTTTGGTTGATTGCCAGACACTGCTTTGTGTCCTGCACAGGGCTGCCAGTCAGTGGCAAATGAATGCAGGCATTGCTGCCTGGTGCAATGTCAGGCTAGTAGCAAAGCACCTGCTTCAGACCGCGCAGTTTCTGGAAGCTGCACCCGATTCTTGGACACAAAGGCAGCATGTCTCTTGGCCTGCGCGTCAGCATGAGCATGAGCATGCTTTTGTGAATCGTCAGCTTGACGTGGATGCAGGACTGTGCACCTGCTCCTCCTTGTTCAGCTTCATTCCACTCAAGTCACTGATAGTAGGCTGCATAGTTAACCAAACCTTAGAACAGAAAAGTGCCTTTTCTATCAAACGTCAACGGCTGTCGCTTTTACTCACGTCCCAGTCTGGTTGACGGCCAACATGCTTTTGATGCGTCGGGCCTGGCTTGACAGGCTTCTTTGCTTTCTGCCTTTTGGAACTGATCATTGCGTGATCGACAAGGTCTTAGCCGACAGGCTACGACATCAGTAACCAAGGCGACACTGCAAATGAACCCCGGGGGCTGCACAAAAATGCAGCTACCTATCTTGCTTGCGTCCTAGTCTGAGAAGGATTTCCAGATCAGCATCCCTAAGGTTACCTGACCAGCGTTTGGGAATTGAGAAACTGTTGTTCAAATTTCCTAACTCTTGGAGATTGTCTCTCCATGCCGACACATTTCAACTTGACCAGGGCATTGCCAGGCATTGGGTGTCATGTTGCGCTTCCTCCATGTTGACATCGACAGATGAGTCCACTTTATGAGTGTGATTGACACTGTAAGTTGGATTTAGCATCTATATATACCGGTGGCACTCTAAAACGTTTGAGACCGCCGCTTGATATAGCACATGCACTCTTGCTCTACCACAGCCACAATGTCAGTGCCGTCGACATCAAACCCATTGACGCTACTGGCTTCTGTGAGCAGAACAGAAACCTGACCATTGCTGCTGCTGTTGTATCGTTGTTGTTCATTGTCCTGCATCTGATTGAGGGCAGCAGCTCCATGCCCAGCCCAGTCTACTCGACATAGGTTCCCATCATCAGTGCAGAACAGAACTGGAGGTGTTTGGGCTGCCCCAGATTCATAATCTGCATCAAATTGAACCTGCAGAGACAGCTGGCGTGATCAGGCTGTTGACTCAGTACATACTGTAGTATCCTCTCAGGTGCTGGGCTTTCACAGGATGTGCTAGGTAAATAACATACTGAATGAGTTGCCAGCTGCACAATGGCTGTGGCATGAGCCATGCAGTCACCAACAAGCAGACTGTGACAGCACACCTGCCAGACATCTCCAGCATTCTGTCTGCCAGTAGTGGCTACCACAGGAGCTGCTGCAAATCTGAGGTCCCAAACAGCAACAGTCCCATTTGAGCCACCGGACGCACACTTGTCAGGCTGTGAAGGATGTGTTGCTATGCTATGTATTTGCCGTGCTGTACCCTGCAGCATTATGTGGGTCTCAGACATGACATGACATGTCCAACTTACCCAGTACCTTGGTGCAATCACACAGGTGTTGCCCATTCCCGCACGGACTTAGCAAATATGTTTCTGTGCAATGCCTGCTGCCTGGTATGCAGCAACACACATGCCTTTTGTACTTGCGTTGAACTTATTGCGGCCATTGCACTTCGTGCAGTCACTTCCTGCAGTCATTGCTTGAAGTGCAAATGGCAGCAGTAGATTCAATGCAAGAGCAAAGAGCATATGTGTTGCTGCTTACCAAGCAGCAGGTGTTGCATGAAAATTTGATTGCTGTGCTAGTGTGGACAAGGGTAACACCGGTGTGATAGCATCAGGGTACTCCATAAGTTAGACGTAACAACTCACTGAAGCAGAGACTGTTCCCCCAGGACCAGGTGCACTGACCCTATATGGGAGGTCACATACACAAGTGATCATTCATGATTATTCATAGCCGAATGACCTGTTGTACAATGAGCATTGCTGTGTGCAAGCGTGCGTGCGTCGCGTGCGTGCGTGCGTGCGTGCGTGCGTGTGTGTGTGTGTGTGTGCAGTGCTGTGTGCGTAGGCCATGCAAGCAACTTCCAATGCAACGACACTGACTTACATGCAGGTGTGGGATGCATGCATCCCTTGGACTCGGTGCAGTTTGCATGCAAACGACATGCTGGCAAGCAGCAATTGCATGCATGCTGCAATACTGCATGTGACTTTACACAAGGAGAGTTTCCCAGGCTGCGCACCTTGCCAATATCTTGAGGCGCTCCTGTCAGGCCCCACTTGAGGTCAGATTGTCTGCAGGATCGCTTCCTTGTGTCCCATACCTGTAAGCCACCTGGATACACAGGTTGCAGTAATCAATCCGGTGCGTGTAATTGTCAGCTACAAAACTTGAACCCTCCATTCTCTAGAACAGCATTGAATGAGGTGTCTCATTTGTAGTACATAGATGTTGTCTGTTGGCCTTCCACTGGTCTTCAAGACTCAAATGGCAGCAGCGGCAGCAGCAGCAGCACAACCAATCAGACATAAAATAGTATATTGGAGGCCGGAGGTAAGTGAACCAAGGCTGTCGTGTAGGCTGTGTGTAGCTGCAAAGCAGCGGGCTGAGGACCATGCAGGAGCAGAACGCAAGGGAGCAGGAATCTATGGACCTCAGACACAGCCCTAGCACGTCTGCACAGTCTCACTGGCTAGCTGGCGTATGCAATTGCCCGCTGTAAGCCCTGACAAACTTGACACTAGCAAAGCAGCCAGTCACAGAACAGCAAGTGGCGTACACCATGACAAGTTTGACTGTTCAAGGGTGCAAGGACCAGCTTGACAAAAGGTGCAGGCATGAGCGTGAACAGTCCACCTTGGCATGTGTTTTAACAGTGAGGAGCCGCAGTGGCAGGTTACCTGTTGTGCTAGCAGTCACAAAGGTGTCCATAGAAGACCACTGGGCAGCATGATAGGAAACGTAGCCCTGCTGATCAGAGTAGCAAGTCTGTGAGGTGGAGGCAGCAGAGCCTGGGTCCCAGTCTAAGGGCAAGAGGTGCAGCTGACCATCAATGCCTGCTGTCAACACCTGCAGACTGTCTACTGCAGACTGTCCCATCGCATAGCATCAAGCGAGATGAAGCAGCATGCAAAGCGGTTATTTGCTCACACAGCACCCAAATCTGCTAGTGTAAAGCAAAGGCGCCAAATGTGTGTTACTTGTCAACATTGATGCTGGCACATGTGTCATGGCGTGTTGAAAAGCAAACAACTGTCAAACAGCCTTACTTTGGAGTGAGGCTGACCTGCTGCTTCTCAGCATTGATATCTACTGCTGCTATAGTGTCTGTGTGGCATTGCTGCCATGTACATAAAAACCCCGCATTCGTATCTGTCTCCATGTCCACCATCTACAGACAGTCAGCTGTGATTGAGAACCAAGGACTTCAGCCTTGCAAAAGGACACAAGGGACTGAATTCCGTGCCTGGATTTGGTCAAGAGCTGAGCCTGGAGCTAGAGGAACTCTGAAGCGCATGCGGCTTACAGCGCCTTGAGCTGATCCAGTGACCACCATGACGTTCCCGTCTGCCCATTGCTTGACCTGTACATACGCAGCAGAGGCTGAGCTGCTGTGTATCACCGCTGCAGCGCAGCTAGGTTGAAGGCAAGCATACCTGAAGACAGGTGACTCTGCCTTGGTGACCGAAGTCTGTCAGGACTTGCTTGTTGGCATTCAACACCTTCTCGTGGGAGGGTATGGATGTGACTTCAAGATCAGCTATGCTGACGGTATGTTGCTGCGGAAGAACACATGAACTCACATCGCACAGGATCAACTCATGATGCTGGCCGGTGGGCGCAGCTTGCATGAACCTACCCTGAGATCCTGCCTCCATCCGCCCGTGACGAACAGTATGTGAGCCAGCATCGTTCCGGGTGCAGCATCGTCCAAGGGGCCGGCTTCCGCGAACGGTACAAACCTAACATGTTGAGCTTGGCGATCTAGAAAGTGCCGAGAGATGTGAACTTCTGATTGCATTACCGTTGTGGAACTCGTATAACGTCAGCGCTGCATTGTCTGTGCAAGGAACGCCGATTGCGCTAGGGCAAGGAGGTCACGCACACACACGCACGGACACGCTCAACGCCACTGCACGCTCGGCGAGCGTTAGTTGAGTTCAGTTCTTGCGCTTCGCACATAGACATTGCCGCCGAAGCCTAGACAGTGTAGTTAAGGACACTGTGCAGACACGTCTTCACTGATCAATGTAGGTTTATATGAAGGCCATCAGGAACATCTTCTCAGGACGCTTGCATGCAGCCAGCGCCTCGGGATCAACAATCAGACGCGTCTCAGGAAGCGAAAGCGGCGCGGGAGAAGACCGCCCTGTCCGGTAGGAGCTCTCAGCGCGAAAGGAAGAGTCCGAGCAGGTCAGCCCGTGAGGAAGTCAGACGGTCATCTTCTCCACATCGAAGTGGTTCAAGGCGCTCGTATAGCCCTTCTGGGCTTCGACGGGACCAGCGCCGCGTCTCAGAGGAACGACAACCAGCCCAAAGAAACTCTCACAGCCAAGACACAAGACCTTCCAGGCAGCTCAGCAGCCGGTACGGTCTTGAAGGTTCCCCCAGACTCGATCGTGATCGCAGAAGCCGAGATCAAAGCAGCCCACCTCCCCGCTCTGCAGGGCAAAGCAGACACAGACTAAACCAGGCAGATGATAGGCAAGACCAGCCCTCTGCAAGGCATCCTCCTCCTGGAGAAACAGCAGCAGAAGCTATTAGCAGTATTAGTCAGAAAGTTCCTGCCACTCAGCAGTCACAAGGCCAGCCTGCACCAGACGCTGCTGCCCAGCAGCATCAGGTCAAGCAGGACTCAAATCCTGCGCCTGCGCGGCAGCAGCCAGCTTCCTTCTATTCAGGTCTGCAGAACATCAAGCAGGTGGCTGATGGTTCTGTTCCAGGCAATCAGGCGGCGCCAGCCATGTCTTCACCGCTTCACTCCCCGTCCACAGCTGCCCCTCCTCCACCCCCATCTAGACCCCACCAACCTCCAGCAGGGCTGTTAGGTGTTGCCTCTGGAGTCAATCGCGTAAAGCAGGAAGCCTGCAGTTCCTTTCATGACCCCAGCCAGGGGCTGCCAACTGTTACTTCAGTGCCTTCTGTTGGTTCCCCGACACATACGACAGCTGCTGCTTCCCTTTCACCTCCACTCTCTCTCCCTGGGCCGCCAGCAAGGCAGCTTGGCCCCCCTTCTCTTCGTAACCCAGCCGTAAGGCAGCCCCCGACCTCAGGGCAAGGCCGTCCGAGCACATCCCTGCCCTCATTAGCGCAACTCACCAGCAACCCCGAAGACCCAGCCCTGGACTTCTTTTCAGAAAGCTTTGATGCTCTGCGGGCCTTATACACGAGGGGTTTGCTGCCACCTGTCCCCAGAGTCAAAGTCTTGGATAACGTGGTCAAATGCCGGCTGATACTGCCACCAGAGCTGCCAGAGTCCTGGAGTGCTTGGAATGCTGCACACCCAAAGGCAGAGCCATCAGAGGTCAGTCACTTGCAACACCTCCATCCATTTACATCTCCAATGTTATGGTGATCGAACGCTTCTAGTAGGTCATCAAGACTGCCTAGGCATGCACAGACAAATCGCAACTGCTGCCTGGCAGCATTGGCTTCCCTGAAGCCGTCAAATGTGTCTTACTTCAAAAGCCTCATGCATTGTACGTACTAACTCTGTCACGGCTTTCTGGCATGTCGGCAATGTGGTCAGATAGAGCAACCAAGAACTACAGCTGCCATATTGATATACTTGGAGTAGAGCTTCAAGCAGGAATAAGTAGTCTGAGCAGTGTGCACAGCCGCAATGCTGAGACTGTGGCCAAACCGCGCAGGCAAACACAATGCTCATAGACAACACAACTTTGGGCTGTGGCAATTGCTAACCTGAGTGGTGAAAGGTGCATGCTGCATTCTGATATCTTGGCAAACCACAAACCTCCAACGGTGGCATGCCACATAAGATTGAGTGTGTAGAATGCAATTTGCTGGAGTTTGTCCAGCACAAGTCTGCACATTGACATGCTACATTAAGTAGAGGAACAATTCTGCAATGTGCAGGAGTCTATCAAGCACAAGGAGCTGGCCAAGCACCGTACAGCTGCTGTCCTGAAGAGGGAGCAAGACCGGGCAGCCAAGGGCAACACCTTGGACAAGATCACAGAGAAGTTCAAGGAGGGACCCCTGCTGCTGTTGCGGCGCTACTACAAGACCAGTGTCAGGCTACAGGTGGTCACCCGCCATGCCTCAGGCGTCAGGGGTACTGCTACCGGTAAACCTTTTCTGCTGTTCGATCGATCAATCAATCAATCGAGCAATCAATCAATCAAGCGACCAGTGAACCAAGCAATCAATCAACCAACTTCACATTTCACATGGGCATATATGGGTACGTTACATAGGGTTTACTACCTTGTTTACTTTGTCACATGTGCTCTTGAGTGCATTCATGATTTGTATGCATGTTATCTGTGTTATGCACGAAACATGTAAAGCTCAGATCTGCATCTTACAGTGGTCAATGAATGAAGCAGAAGTCAGCTGCACTGCTACAGGTGCTAGGCAATGTCCATAAGACAATGTAGCATGCTTGACATCCACACCTGTAGGTTGTGCTCCTGTGCACATTCTTGACATTGCCATACCTGCAATGAAAACCCTCTGCTTCTGCCCTTTCGCTGTCATGCAAGCTTGTTGTTCACTGCTGCAGCCTCTGCACTCGGCGGGGCTGCTTACTCCTACTTCACACTCAAGCTGAGCTTATAATTGTGCTTGAAACTACTCTTTTGTTCTTGGCAGAGACGCATGCTCGGCAGAGAAGCATGCTTCATGGCTCTGCTCTCAGCAGGGCTACTCACTCTTTCTGACTTCACGTTCAAGTTGAGCATGCATTTGTCCCTGACCTGAACTTCTTGGCAGAGCATGCTTCATGGCTGACTGCAGGCTACCTGCATGGCTTCGACAAGTTCATGAACCTGGTTCTGATGAATGTGGATGAAGACTACACAGTCATGACACGTGTACCACATCCTTACACAGTCATGGTTCATGAGCCTGCTGACCCGCAGCCACCACCCATGTCTGTTTCCAACCCCATGGCAGGTGTGCACCCACCCCTGTGCTCACTCTGCATGCTCAGTGCCCCTATGATACTATACATCATCATTGTTGGTATGCTGATTGCCAAAACAGGATCACATACACAGAGCTGCTAAGGACTGTACGTACCTGGTCCTGCGGTCAAACAGGTGTTGAAATAATGAGTGAGTGAATGGATGGATGAGTGAATGAATGAGTGAATGAATGCCTGACTGAGTGAACAAACGATTTACTGTTGTACACACAGCCTCTAGCGTGTTGATTGGCATCTTGCAGTGGTGTAGAATGTGGTATCTGGTGTAACCACAAAGTCTGTAAGTTCCACAGGTTGCAGGTCTGTGGAGCAGCAACCACAAAATGGCAAGCTCACACAAGCTGTGTTTTCTATCATTGTTTTCAGGACAAGCATACCCACAGTCATGTCAGCTGGGCAGTTCAGTGTACTTACAGGCACTGCCAGACAATGCGTGTTCTTTCAGGGGAGCAGAAGCAGCAGCTTGTGATGGTTCAGAAGCAGGTCAACAAGTTCAGGTGGAAGCGAAAGGCAGAGAAGCGCAAGCGCCGCCTTCACCAGGTGTTCTTGAGAGGCGACAACATAGTCACTGTCACGCCAGTCTTGCGTGATGTTGAAAGAGACTGGTCTCAGCTGGTATACCAATGGAGAGCTGCTGGATTCCCAGAAGCTGCTTTAGTCACCCCAGCGTCTCTTGCAGCTGCTGCTGGTGCCCTGCCACCGCCGCCACCGCTGCCACTTCCGTTCCCACCGCAGCTGAGTCCCACTGCTGTGCAAATGCTGCCTCCATGGGCTGGTGACAGAAGATGAATCTGTGTGACCAATGTGGTATCCTGCTAGTAGTCTCGGCCTCCTGATTACCAATGTTCAGAGAGGTGTCATAAGATCACAAGTTGCTTTGATTGGCCCTAAGTCAAACAGTGTTGTACTGACTTGTGCTCCTCAGCACAAACAAATATCTGGTGGAACTCTTAGGCTAATAGAATCATACTGTACACAGGTGTCACGTAACAGGGCAAGTGCATTTGTGGACAGTCAAAATAAATTTGCTGAACTAGTTTCATGCAGCGCACATGTCAAAGACTGCATTGCAAGGCTATGCTGACAGACTGATGCTGCAATAAGCAAGCCTGTGCAGACAGGATCAGCTCAAATAGCTGGGTTTTGCACTGTTGGTCTTATTACGTCAGTGTTGACTCTGCTATAAGCCACAGGAGCACAGGCTGCATCAATAGCAGAATCTGCCATTGGATTGTCTTCACTCTGTAGGGTTGTATTACTCTGAAGCACACACATGGCTGCAGGGGGCAACAATAAGCAACACAATGCACAACATAGCCAAGTAAGCAAAACCATATGGTGTCGCGTTAGAATTGACACAACAGCCAAGCACATCACACTCAATGCATGTATCTTGCATGCAGGTATTATCACTGGCTCTTTACAGAATGCTTCTTCTTGTCTGCTCTGCTGAAAGCTCTGACTGCTGCAGATACAATCAGCCTACCCCAGTACACGTTCAATACCCAACCTGCAACAATTTGAATGCCGCATCAGAGCTTTACATATCAGCGGCCATGTGGGGTAGGCCGACACTGGTTTGGTGATAAGACACTGTTTCCAGAGTGCCTTGCTCCCTTAAGGGTGCTGCAAGCCACTTGTTGTGATGCCGTCAGCATTGATGACTCACCCATACCAAACAGGGCGACAACAATCTTGTATCCCAGCGGTATGGACGACTGTAGCCACAAATGCCTGCAGGTACAAATTGGACTTATCTTCTGATATGATGGGTTAGCCGTCTCTGCTTGATGCTCAATGCAGAAGGAATCTACGCAATGAGTGTTGCAGAGTCATCAGGTCCATGAAGATTTGATGGGCCACAGCGAAGCTCTGGTGCCATTGAAAGCAATTGCCCAAGGCTGGGCGAGCCTGTAGTCTTGACTGAAGATGCGAAACTGGTAGGGTGAGAACTCACCTTAACCTGAAAAGGTCCAGCAAGCCAAGTCCATACAGAATCACCCTAGAAACAATGAATGAGAATAACAATGCCAGACCGTTGTACAAATAGCCTGGACCGTCCTTCCAGCCTAATACTGCAAAGTGCCATCTGCACACAGACAGGAATACCTTTTCCAATATGTTTTTTCCTCAGAAGTTGAATGGATCTAGCATGTGGTGCTGTATATGAAGACACGTGCATGGCATCATCAGAGCATGCAAAGACGATTGGTCAAGCTCTGCAAAAGCGCATCTTGAAAGTCAGAATGCATACCTGATGTTCAAAAACGGTGTAGACACCTCTGTAAAGGCCAACCAAGAGAAGGGGTAAGCCATGCTGCTGTGTGCTACCACATATGTGGCTGCCATTAGGAAGATGAAGTGATGCAGAATGGCAGTCGGGTCTTGCAACTCTTTGTAGTACCAGACCATTACGACCATGTCATATACGAGGTAGCCTATAAATACTCTGGCAAAAAAGTCTGGTGCCCGTGCTATTCCAAATATCGAGCTATAATCACTCAGATGCCGTGTCTCCAGCCAAGTCAGGTACGCGCCTGGTACACAGTCGAATCTTGGTGACATGTGACGTGTGAGTCATGAATGGCTCAAAACGCCCACTGAGCAGTGAACCATGCCACTGGTTCACGTACCCAAGACCAGCACAACAGCGTGTATGCTGGAGACCACTCTGACGCTCCATTCTATGCGATCTGCACGCTTGAGAGGCTTGCGAGGCAACGCACAGCCGCTGATATCAAGGACAGCCAGTGTCAGTGCACAGGTCAGAAACGAGCCGACAATTGTCCAGGGCGATGATCCCCATTCGCCTCCCTTCGGAGTGATCAACAGCCTGTCCCACATATCTGTCAACATTGCGGCGACGGGTGCGCACGCCTGGCTGGGCAGCAGTAGTGCCAACGACTGTCTTTGATTGAAAGCATGTTGTTAGTCAGAGGAATCTGTAGCAGCGTGAATCTGTAGCAGCGTGAATCTGTAGCAGCGTGAATGGTGACTAAGCCTTGTAACTTGCAGAAGGTGCTGACAATCTGTAGGCAGGCCCCTTCGCAACTTTCCGATGCGGCAAGCTTGCATAATGTGACTGCACCCTTGCGGGGTGCTGTTGCGCATTGACTCCATCTATCACAAAAGGTTTGAACAAGATTAGTCGTACTCTATCATGACCTATTGTACCAAGCATAGTGTACATGGCATAGCCTCAAGCTCCCTGGTCAGTGCTGAAGCATCAACCCAGGACTGTTCTGCGAAAGCTGCGACTACCAGTACTCCAAACAAGATGACTGATTGCTAAGGTTCAGAACACAACACTCCAGCCATGAGCAAACTTACCTGCATGTGAAAGCACACATAGGCTCAGGCGCAAGAATCGTTTCCTCCTTTGATCTGCTCCATTGGACTGGTACAAGGCTGCACATGATGGCGCATCATCCCTTGGATCCCAGACACGACAGTGGAACACACTCAATGTAGTATCAATGCCGCCATTGCTACTACAAAGAGAGGAAATTGAGCATGTTTCACTGTCGTGTCAGGGTTCCAACGGATGATGCGCCATCATGAATGCTCAGTACCGTACACTTAACACAGCACTAACATGAGGGAACTACAGCTTGCAAACCATGCTTTCAAACAAGAAGCTTGGATGTGTTATAAGCATGCAGATATGTCATAAATGCTGTAATAATTTACATGCAATCAACGGACACACAATAAAGATGCCCGTGTTGACTGCCAAGCCCACCCTTAGAGCCAATATGTAACGGTGCAGGACATCAAGCTTCCTGACACGCTAGCAATGCGCTTTACCTCAGCTCTGCTACACAACACATTACTGACAACATGACTGAATAAAACGCCTCAACAGAAGGTACATTGGATCAGGTCACTTCCCTTGATCATCTTTATCTCGTTGCATCAGCGTCTCACGGTTGTCATACTCCCAAAACAAGTTAACGTCCGCCAACATTCCAATAATTGTTGCTGCCATGCCACACTTCTGCAAGCATGAAGATCAAAGCTCAAGAGTCTCAGCACAAAGCACAGCACGCAAATGGCGCGCAATGAACAAAGCATCATGAGCTTGTTGAGTGCATGCAGCAAAACTATACAATTGATTTGCACTTCTACCTTATCATGTTTCAACCTGTATTCACAATGTGTGCAGCAGCCGCTGGTGGGCATACTGAGCCTGCACATGTGTGCTGTCACCTGCAAGTCTTGAGTTGTGATGTGCAGAGGGTCTTCAGGCTGAGCCATGTCAAACACCTCATCTTTCACATCCTCAATGTTCAGCTCTGGGTACAGTCCACAGTCTACCCACATCTTGTAGATCTGCCTGAAGAAGGTGTACACATCTGCCTGCATCACAGCAGCAAGTCTGGCAGTGAGTTTGGCTAGAACATCTGCCAGGTAGACAGATGTTGTACATGCAATGAAGCACAAGGGGATACTCTGCAAGAACAGAATGATACTTTGGCTGAAGCACTTCATTGAAGTGCCACATGCCGTCACCTGTGCCTCAAATGTATTTCATATGCTTTGTTCCAGTTGCGTGCTGTGTGAGTGCCTCTGCTGAGAAAAGGCAAGACTACACCTTTCAGCATTGATTAAAGAAAAGCCCAAGGATGAGATACATTGGGCTTCCCTGTAGGGAGTGCCTCAGCAAACATGGAAGATCACATGTGAGCCGGCACATGGCAAATGCAGGTACAGCCTGCAGATGCTGGACACTCAGGTGGAGACTTCTGCCCGGCAGTAGCAGCCCACAGGTATAGACTCTTGGATCGACCACCCAAGACCAGCAAAGCTGTGATGGCTGCTTGAGTAACCAACTATCTGACTGAGGCATTGTCTGTGCATAGACCCAGGCTGTGCTGCTTCTGCTGGGTAACACGCTTCTGCTACCTAACTCAGGCTGTGTGAGACTTTACATGACAAGGTCTTAGCCAGTCCTTCTGCATTGTGACCCATACCTGAGAAAGGTATCCTCTGCCTTTCAAGTCAAGCACGGGGAACAGGTATTGGATGCCAGCCGAGCTGCTTCTATTGTCCCAAGCCAGCATGAAGTCCAGAAAGGCCCCAAAGTCCATCTGGTCAGGATAGCCCTTGGCCCTGCACGTCTTGTGGGAGACCAAGTGTTCTTCATACACTCGATCGAGGAAAATGGGTGAAAAGGACCCCACAGTGTTCCTGCAGCAGTGGGCAACGCTGTATTTGAACAGGCAAAGGCTTCACACGCATGGTCTGCATGATAGCAACTACAGAGATCCTGCAGAGGGGACACTTGTTGAGCCACTGGGATAGCACCTGACATGATGTGGTCAGGCTCCTGGAGCCCCGGTGTCAAGGCAGCTCATGATTTCAAGCCATACCCCCTTGACTGACACATCTGAACCCTACCTGACACAAGTATGTAACCAGAAACGCTATTACGATCTGGAAGATTTTGGACAGACTGCAAGTATGCTGGGCCAAAGTACCCGGTTGGGCATGATAGCAGCCTGGTCAACTTGTGTGCGGGGCCCAAGTATTTCTATCTGGCCCGGATAGCAGCTGTGTGCTGGGCCTAAGTATTTCTGTTTGGCCATGCTAGCAGCCTGGTCAACTTCTGTGCCTTCTGTCGACTCCATGTGCAGAGTGCAATTGTGCATCATTCAATCATTGGCCCTTGCGATTGCTGAAGCTGCTTTAGTACACAGCTCAAACTCACACCCACAGCGTGGCACAATGGATCAGGCCATGTGAGAGCTCACCTTCAGCGCACAAGTCATGCTCATTGAGATGGAGGTGTTATTCCTGCTTGGAATGGGAGGTGTTGTGCAGCTACAGGATGCAAGAATCACTGACGTGACCCAAGCATACAGGCACTTTCAATTGGTCACAAATGCAGTTGACTCACGCGCAGAACTCATGCTTGCTGAGATGGCCATTCATGTCTTGGTCCAGGTGGAAGAAGGTGTTGCGCAGCCGCTCAGCGTTGCCCTTGCTGAACCACCCCTCCTGGGGCTGTTCCGGATCAGCTTCTACCCTGAGCTCCATCAGCTCATACCACATGCTGCTCATCACGATGTCCCTGATCTTCACCCTGCATCCCATCAAACCCTAAACCCTGATCTTCACCCTGCATCCCATCAAACCCTAAACCCTGATCTTCACCCTGCATCCCATCAAACCCTAAACCCTGATCTTCACCCTGCATCCCATCAAACCTAAAC
>JAABUO010005051.1_pt1 | contig 15472 bp, 23 predicted proteins | sample 5559291 | NCBI WGS metagenome assembly JAABUO01 (sample SAMN10711878, study PRJNA513372) | rock metagenome | isolation source: Antarctica rocks | place: Antarctica: Victoria Land, Finger Mt sud
CATTACATAGTGCTGCTGCATACTCTGTGCAGCCATGGTCAAGCCCTGTTTGATGCTGAATGCGTCTTGCCTCAAGGCAAGTTAGCACAGAAAACAAACAGCTGACACAGAAAAACATACAACAAGTAGTGCACTTCTGTAAATGCAGTTGCAAGGCTTACTTGTGTAGATGGCGCGCATCATAGACTCAAAAACACGGAAGCTGATATTTGGGACTGGAATGATGCTGGCCTCCTTCTCCTTGTAGTGGCCATCAAACATTGCCCTGCAAAACCAATGCTTTTGTGTCAACAAAGCAAAGGACTGATGTTGATTGCTACGCATGTTGCACCTGCATGTTGGTAGGGGCCAACTTGAACAACATTGATTTGAACAAAAGCAAACAAAGCCAAGACAAGCATCTATTGAGCATCCGATCACTTCAAAATGTGCATGGCTTGCAACGCTGTGGGCACTCAAGTAGCCAGAATTGGCATAAGGATTGCTTGCCTGAAAATATCTGATGATGCCAGCAGTGCTATCCTGTGGGCATAGAATTCCTTGCCCTCTACGAGGAAGGTGACATCTGACAGCGTCTGGTTGTTGACATACTTCTCACCCAGGTAGACATGTGATGGAGGCTCTGCTGGCGCACAGTCAATGGCTGCTGTTGCTGGGATCTTCTTGGCAAGCTCAAACATTGCCGCTGCAGGGCACAGCAAAACAGCTTGATGCCAGAGAAATCTATGTGATCAGGGGTGTGCACTTTGTGAATTACCTGTCTCAACTGCCCATCACGAATGCAAAACTTGATTCTGACCATCCCACATAGTGCTTATAAGCTTCAAGGAAATAGGTGTACTAAATTGTGAAGGCAGAAATGGGCTGTGCTGTCGAAGGCGCTTCCAGCCAGCCATTCATGTGGTTGGTTGAACCAGTTTACCAAAAGGGCACCACTTCAGCACATTCCTCTGTGTGAAGGTGCATGTTGAGGCATACTACAAGTGCGATAAGGGCAGCTTTAGCAAACCACAAGAGGCAAGCACAATGATGAAAGCAAAAAAAAGCAAAAAGCCAGAGCATTGACAGACAGATAGTTACAGAAGTCACCAGCTGCCTCCTTGTGAGAACTAGCATCTCGTCTCTGGTCTGTGAGCAACTCAAGCAGAACATCCAGGCCCCTCCGATCTACAAAGGACTGCCGCAAATCTGCCTCTTTGCCAAGCCAGGCCAGAGCTACAGCTACACGCTGTTGCATGGTCTTGTCTGTGGCCTAAGAGAAGTGACACATTTGAAGATTCAGTGTTGTCATGACTTGCAGGGGAGTCAAAGATTGCATCAGGCATGATAAGACTGCAGCTAGAGCAATCTGTCACGCAACACATGTAGACAGTTGCAAGTATTTGCTGTTGTGACAGACATCAGGCATTGACAAAATGGTCCAATACAATTAAGAGCAGACAAACACAAAAGTGGGGCACACCTGAGAAGAGTGCATGGCATATAGTATCTGCTTCAGGACATTCCCTTGGATCTTGTCCTCCAGCCGCTTGATTGTCTTTTGCACACAATCTTTGCTGGCCTGCAGCAGCAGAAGCATTCAGTACAGAAGCAAACACACAAGAGCCGTAGACATGACGCTGCTTGCTGATGTATGTTCACCTGTACAATGAGGTCTGCCTCTTGCAGCAGAGACACTCCACCCTGCCTGATGATCTCAGCTACATTGTCCTCATTGTCAGCTAGGCCATACAGAGCAAAGGCAGCATTGTGCTGAAGAGTGCCTTGCTTTGACTGCAGCAGCTCTAGAAGAGGCTGAAGCCCCCCAGCTTGCATGATGCCTGCCTGATTGTCTCGGTTCTGAGCTAAGCGACCAAGAGCAAAGGCAGCCATTTCCTTGAGCTGGCTATCAGCTGCTCCTAGCATTGTGATGAGCGGAGGAACTGCACCACGCTGCACTATCCTGGCTTTGTAGTCAGGCTCTGTAGTGGCAAACTGGCCAAGCAGCAGAGCTGCTTCTCGCTGACTCTCATTGCAGGAAGATGACAGGAGACCAATCACAGGCTGAAGAGCACCCTCCTCCAAAACTTGCCGCTTAATGTGCAGAGAAGAGTGGACTAGATTGCCAATGACGCCCACAGCTTCATAGTGAATGCCCATGTCCTCAGCCCTGAGCATCTGAATGAGCGTTGACAATGCCCCACACTCCACAATGAGGTTCTTATTCTCCTCATTCTTGAAAGCTAGAGTGCGCAATGCACCTGCTGCAGCACGTTGCACCTGCAAAATGGCGGAGAATGAGAGACCCAATTGCAAGTCTAGATCACTAGCATACAAAGCAAAGCTTGAGCAGACAAATCAGAGACAACTCAAGAGTGAGCAGGCATTCCTCAAGTTCAGCGGCTGCAGGAGCAATTCTGCAGTGACCCTGTCAGTGCTTCACCTTGGCATCATAGGCTTCTAGCAGTACAACCAGCGGTGGAATGCCTCCCTCAGCTCTGACCCTGCTCTTGATAGGTATGTTCTCGTGGGCCAGATTGGTAATGGCATCTGCTGCCCTCCTCACAACACTTGCGCCAGGCATCGGACATCCAATGTTGTCAGTGTGACGCTTGAGAATCCCCACAAGACCACTTAGCGCGCCCATATCAGCAATGCTGTGCTGGTGCTCTGGTTTGATGGCAAGCAGACCAAGTATGAAGCATGACTCCTTCTCAACATCTTCACTACTGCAGCAACGAATCATAAGATGTCAGCAACATACACATGTCTAGCATTTTAACAGAGCATAGCAACCAAGTATTGCCTGCGGTCTTTGCTGTCTGAGCTTGGAGCTGGAAAGAATGTGAGCAGAGGTACAACGTGACTGATACCGCCTTCGGAAACAACGGTGTCTACGTTTTCCTCTGCAGCATATGATCAAATATTTCAGGTGCTACTCCGCATAAGGACTGAGAAACCACAAATAGCAAGCATGTACCTGACTTGCTCAGCTCTGCTAGACTATGTGCGGCTCGTCTGAGGACCACTCGATCCACTGTTTCAGGTGTCTTCTGAGTACAAACCTTAATGATGGCAAGCAAGCGTCTGACCTGTGGTCACCACAAGAACCTCAGGCAACTGTGAGAACAGAGCTGTAAGGAACTGTTGACACTCGGATTCACGCGCCTGAGCTGTAATAGTCTCCTTCTCTCCCCCGTTGATTCCAGCCACTGCATTGCTGTAGGTGAATGTGTCCGCCAGCTTGCGTTTATGTCCTTTGCGTTCGCTATCAACTGGTGCACTCATGAGTTAGTACAACACTGATCGAATATGCGGCCGGCACACAGCTCCTACGTCTTTGCCGACGTCCACGTGCATTCACGCAAACAAGACGAGGCTAGACTGTGCTGTCAATGCGCCGGCTAAGGGGCAAAGCCAGCTGAAATTGGGCTTTGAATCCGCGATACAGGCACTTTCGCGGTGCGCCCGTCAGGAAATACAGGGAGTGACCTGTTAGCAAGAACGCACCGTCGTGGACATTCGACTTGCGTCGTGCGCCCTGTTGACTCTGTTGGCGCTCGCACTTGGGTTTGCAGACCTCCGGTGCTATTCAAAGTGCTTCCCCATTCCAATATTAAAATTAGTTAATATTAATGATTATTCTTGCATGGTGACTTGTCAGTGACAACCATACACAGTTGCTTCGCGGATGCATGTAACGAAACTGCACGAGACTTGATGTCGCATTGGAAAACACCCCGCTAGAGGTGGACACCCATGGAGTCGCAAGATGGTGGTGCGTCGATAGACGATGATATTGCAGAGACACAGAAGCTTCTGACCGTGGTCACCAGACCCGTCGTTCGCGACCGTTTGCTGCAGCTGCGGCACGCTCTCCAACAGGTGAAGGCAGTATGCTTGTGCCATGTCGTATCCGAGTCCCATAAGTTGCGCTGTATCTGCACAGCACTAGTCAGCAGGCGGCTTTTAGGCAGTTGTCCTTTATGTACCTTGTTTGAAGTGTATTCCAAGTGTGTTGCAGCTTGCGTCTTGGTACTGATCATGATGCTCAAACTTGATTTGTGCTTGCGGCAAGCGTCGCCTCAGCTTGTCCTGTGTGCGCCATACTTTATTGCTTTCGGACAATGCCTTGTTTGCTAATATTTTTGCCGGCATTGCCTTACAATCCCTCGATAAGCATTGTCTTGCTGCACTGCGGTACATCTATCATTCTGAAATCACTTAAGGTCTTTGGTCTCTCTTTGGTCTCAGCCTCTCCCTTGTGATGTTGGCTAATACCATCAAGACCCAGGTCACATACCAGCAGCTCTGTGCTTGTTGGTGCAGAGCAAACTACAGCTTATTCACGGAGGCAGTCAGCAGGTCATTGGCGCTGGCGGTCAGGCATATTCAAGTGGCTATGCTGCGGGCTTTTCCTTTGCATCTGGACTGAAGGCAGATCATGCAACAGTGAAAGAGCAGCACAGGTCTACTGGTAAGCTATTCATAAGTCAGCCTCTGCTCTGACGACTTGTATTTGCACACTCTCAAAAATCTTCGCTTTGCCACAGAGTTTCAAGGTGATGCCATTCTGTCTCCATATGACCCTGTCTGGGCTGCGCCAGCAAGCACAGTCTACAAGTCAGCAGCAGGTATGTCGTTTGCACGCAGCAAAGGCTCATGAACGTGGCATGTTAGTATAGATCTGGCTGCATTTTGTGACGTTGGTTTAGCCATATGGCGTTCAAAGTGCATGCAGGCACAAGCTGGGCAGCAGGGCAGCAATCTCCCACCCTCTCTGGAGTCAACAGTCATTCGACAATCAGCCAATTAGCTCTGAGAGATCAAGCTGCAGGTGAGATGCTTATTACTGTTAGACAAGTTGATCAGTCGATGCAGGGCTTTCAGCACACTCAAACATGTATCATCCTTGTCACTTGACATCAATGTGTTTCCTGTCTTCACACTACGGTGCAATGCTGCAGGAGATATGCAGACCATGTTAAACAATCCTAACTCAGTGTTGCCAGCGTTGCGGTACGGCATGAATCTGCAGCTGGTGAATGGTCAGCCACAGCTTCCCATGGAGGCACCCTTCAGAATCTTGACTACCTGTAGTTGGGAACAAAATGCATATACAGTCAAAATCTATGTGCCACTGCATGGTGTCAAGACTGACCTGCTGCGGGCAGTCTTTGAGCCGCATATGCTGGATATCAAAGCCATGAACTTGCAGGTAAAGCAGTTGGTCTTGTAATATGTACCATTAATACGCATGTTGCTTGTCTATGCTGCTGCTGCACATAATAGTGTCTGTCCCTGATGGTATGCTAGGATGCAGGGCAAGAACTACATATTCAGTATAAAGCAGACATATCGGCCTGTCAACCCTGATGGGTGCTCAGTCATTGCTAGTAAAACCAAGAAGAACATCTTGATCACGATTGCGGTGAGGCAATTTGGCACTGTGTTGTACTTTGCATGCGTACGCCTCTTTTGAAAATGGTATCCTGCGTGGAAGAATTGTGCTTTGTGTGACTTTGCATTGAGAATAGACATACCCACTTTGTGTTGTGTTTACGCCTTGATATGTCAGGCCATCTTCTTGGGGCTTCTATATATGCTCAACATCATGAATGCTGCACAAAAGCTTTGGGCATCAGTACAGGTTCTGATGCCCACTGAGCAGCCACTGACTTCTTCATGTTGATGCAGAAAGCCCACAGTGACACACAGGAGGAGAAGCATTGGCGTGACTTGCAGCGCTGACTAGCTCCTTCTGTCTATGTGAGCGGCCTCGTCAACTCTTGGCTGGCATAGAATCTCGGTGTACACTAACTTCAGTCGGCCATCAGAATGTTCTGAATACTGCATGCGACAACATGACTGCTGTCATGCTTTTGGCTTGCACTCCTCCTGGTCATCATGGCCGAGTCTTACAGCCTTCTCAGCTTGCCCTCATGATGACCTCTTTGGCTGGGCATGTGTTGCGATTACCGGAAATTGCAATCTGGACGATGCTTCACATACAGTCGTTTCCTCACTAGCAACAGTAGGTATGGCATCTGTTATGTCTGTCAGTTCCGAGTGGCCAGCTTGCTGCATCCTTGAATTGCCAATTCCATCAGGGACTGGCAGAGGGACTGCACGTACCATTTTTGTTTTGTGGTTTCAGCTTCAGGCATAAGTGCAGACACAGGCATCAAAGGTCATATGGTTTGATGTTGTGCGAGCTATGTTGAGCAAATGATAATTTGAAAACCTGCTAATTTCAGCATAGTCATGTAATAAACTCAGTACTTCAGCAGGCTAGCGTCGCAGTGGTAGGAGACAGTGCCTAAACGCTTATGTGGGGATTGGTGTTGCAGTGATTGTGACAAATTTTTGCACTCATGTGTCATGAGTCACGCATGCAAGCAGTCGTCCTCCATCCTGCGATTCCTTAGACCGGCTCTCACGCTAGCATACCAACAGCCATGTCTTGCATCGTTCGATGGACCTCTTTGGTTGCAGCAATTTTGGCTTCGCTGTTGCTACACAGGTCCCCTGTGTTGGCGCAGACCTCAAACTGCACAGTCCAGAGTTTCGACGTTAGCACTCTCGCGGGGAGCTTTCAGTACGCCGCCAACTTCACTCAGATTGGAATTTGTGCCTCGCAGACTGTGTAAGTATGCAGCTCAGATTATCAGGGCGATTCAGCAGCCTAAGTCCTGCAGATCACCCCGCATTTGCTTACAGAGTAAGTTTGCTGTATCTGGAAGGGGACTGCATTGAGGACAGAGACGACAACAGCGGCGCTGACTGCAGCCGGCAAGGTGGCACAGCAAATGCTACATCGTGTACAGATGTCTTTGCCAAAGGTGAGACTACTTTAGTGCTGAACTGCTCAAGCTGTTTGTTTTGTTAGGCTATCTTGAGCTTGTTTGTGCGCATGCTGCAGCAAGTTCAGACAACTTCAGAAGTGTTTCAAGCATAGAGAGTTCCTCGTTGGAATTCACAAGTGGAACTGTGTGCAATTCCAATGCTAGCACAGCTTACATATTCGCCAACACAACCTGTTCCTCATTCAGCCCCAGCTGGATCTTGGTGAGCTTGCTGTTGCTTTGTCCTGTTCCTTGTTGCGTCTACAGTGCTCTGTGTTGCTCTCATTGGGGCAGCAAATCAGGCAGCTTACACAAAGCTTGCACCACTTGTGACATAGCTGAACCCAGTTGAAGAGCCTGATGACTGCCGAACTATCAAAGCTTACAACTATGGTGCTGCAATAGGCATCATCGTGGCTGTCATAGTAGTGTTGGCATTGTTGATAGGCGGGTGGATATACTGGTATCGCCGCTCATCACGACAGGTCGGTAAAACCTAGACTTGGCACAAATACTTTGCAGGCTACACATAGATACTGTGCAGCCTATTTTCCCGGCCACCTGCTGCTTACGGCACTCGCATATATTTACTTTTTGTCTGACAGCATCTCATCAAGTAGTGCCTTCACTGTATTGTTCGTGTGCCGCCAGTGCTGCACAATGTACTCAGCCCTCATGCGTTGTCAAAATTTCATTACAAGAGCAGGTGCAGCGGCCTGTGGGTTCACCTCAATGGACATTTGTTCATGACTCCAGGGAGTGTATGAGCCTCATCATGACATACACATGCAGCCATATCCTGAAGGTTCTGCTGGCCAAGCCTACAATGACCAGGGCTACAGCTCATCCAGCTTGCCTGCACAGCAGACATCCAGCACTGATCGGATGCACTCTGGCTACCCTGCATCAGGTGAGCACACTGTAAGCAGTTGCAATGTCCACTGTGCTCATCAATCATCAGGCGTATGAACTCCTCAGAGCATCAGTGTGTGTATGAGTGCTTGTCATCACATGCTTTGGCCAACTTACTCATCAGAAAACACATCTACGCTATTGTACATGAACAACAGATGTTCAGCTATCTTAAACAAGAGCACACAGTGGTCTTTGTAAACTGACCAGTGGGTATGTGCAGAGGTGTTTAGGTAGACAAAAGTCCGTGTACGGTGAGCCAGGCAAACACAGTACAGATTGCTAACATCACTGACAAGTTGCGCCACCTTGGTTAACGTGTGCAGGTATGGGACAGGGTAGTACAACTGTACAAGGGACACCAGTGTATCCACCATGGACAGGAGGAGGGTTCAAACCACCAGGAAGCTCCACCCCACGATGATGTCCTCTTGATTCTTTTCTGTGACAAGTTACGTGCATTGATCTTGCCAAACGTGCTGCAGGTTTGCAGTGACAAAATGCTCTGGTCAGCTCACTTTTGGCAGCAGTCTCAGCGTACAATGTTGGCTGCTGGCGTGGGATGTGAAAAATGTGACATTGTTTGGCCTAATCCCAGCGCAAGACTGCTCTGTTGACCAAAAATTCCTGGAGTCTCGAAGCAACAGTGGACTATGTTGACACAATCACATAGCAAAATAGTTGCATCCTTGCTGCAGCGGAATTAATGTTTACAGCCATCATGTTGCTCGGGGACAGATCATGGCTTACATGTGACTCAAGATGTGAAGCACCACATTGCAGGGTCTAGATTACTTACATATAATACATCTAGACAATAACTTCAACAATGTTCTGCAGCGGGTTCTTCATAAATCTTCATGAGTCCGAACATGTTCAGCCCTGGAAGATCAGTGCAGCCTGCACATAGTAGCACTTACTCTCCTACCCAAGACACACAACTCAAGCTCTCAGCAGGCTTTGCCGCCCGTGCTCACAGACAACGGGACAACTTTCAGCTCACAGCAAACTTTGCTGAGCAAAGGATGTTTCTGATGATCTATAAGAATAAATTTTCGATGATACTGGCTGGATAGCAATCACAGAGTGCGCAGGCAGCAGCTCAGGAAGAATGATGTTGTAGTCAGGCTGATGCAGCAGCCTGTTGTTGAACAGCAGGCACTGTGGCTGCAGTTGCAAGCTGATTGGCTCCTGCCAAATGCTGTGCAGCTGCTGCTCCATGTATGGCACTGCCATCACTTGAGCTAGCTCCAGCAGGGTATGGTACAAATGCTGGCCTGGACTTCAACCCTAGCTCCTCAAACATTTCCAGATCAGCATTCCGTTCATTGTTCTTGGTTGTTAATAGCTTGTCACCATCAAAAATGCTGTTGGCGCCTGCCATGAAGCATAATGCCTACATGCAAAGGTTGCCATTCATCCCGGGAGGATCACAAGTGTGAGACACATCTCATAGTCCACAACATGACTCAACTGGTGGTTCTGCTTTGTCATGTGTGTGCCAGTGTGGCAGATGCCTCCATCTTGCAGCAGCTCAAAGGCAAACAGATCCAGTAAGGCATGAAGAGCAAAGTGTTTATGCGCAAACATCATGTCCGTACAAAGTCACATGGCTGAGATGCATGCATCACCATTACACAGCCTGTGCCTAAGTATATTTGGCGCCACATCATGATGACAATGTATTAACCCATGCCTGCATTTCAGAAAAGGCACACCAGTTTGCAGAGTATGATATAGCCAATAAGGCCATGATCTGACCTGGTCTGTGAGGGAGAAGTTGAGGCGGCCAGCTGAAAGTCGCACCACAGATCTTGGCATGGTGACTCGCGCTGTAGCTACGCATCGCACAATGTCAACAGCTGAAGGAGGCTTGTTGTCTTGCATGGGGGTGCCTGCACCAGGTGCCCTTACTCAAAAACATAAGCCACACTTTCACATAAGAATTGCACTCACAACGGCAATATTGTCTTCCTTCCTGTCTGCAGACACTCATAGTTGAGCTGCAAAGCTTTCCTTGGGAAACATGTCAACCTTCTTGACACTGATACACATGAACAAGCTCCTGCGGCTCTTGTTCTGAAAGTATGGGAGCTGTTCAGTCATCTAGATGGCACACTGGCCTGGTCTTACTGATACCATAACTGACATTTTAGGGTCTGCCCAAGACTGGGAGACAAAAGTGTAGTGGGCGGTGGGAGTCTGCAAACATTCGGGAAGGCAGCTGTGCTTCATCAGTCATCCTGCCTATCACAAATGGCACAAAGCTTACCAGCAACCGCCACCAGGGCGTTGATGGGGACCGACTCAGGGTGCTCAGGGAGAGTGGCAAGCTGGTGGATGAGGCCCACCCTGTCCTTTGGGCCCTCCCCCAGCCCAATGATTCCCCCAGCGCACACACTGATGCCAGCCTCGCGCACGCTTTGCAGGGTGTCTAGCCGATCCTAAAGTGCCAAATGAGTAATCTGTTTGCATGATCTCAAGTCTGGACTTTGCAACATCCTCAGCAAGCCACAGAGTGCCTTGCCTGAATTGTACAGTACAAAGTCTAGCTGCGAACATACAGCTTGTGCCTGCCTTCATCTCAGCCGGCAGCTGTTTATCTGGCTATGCTTTGACTCGATCAAGGATGCCAATGTTTACAAGCTTGATGTGCTGTTCATGCAGCATGGTTCTGGCTTCACAGAAGGACAACGGTCTTGCATGTTTTGACACAGCAGGAGCATGGTGCTGGAAACAATGATCAAGGCAGCCTACCTGATACTTGCGGCTGGATGTGACTTTGGGGTAGTACTCTGGGCTGGTGTCTAAATTGTGGTTGTATGCTGTCAGGCCAGCTGTTCTCAGCTGTGCTGCTTGCTCCGGTGTGAGCATACCCAGAGTGGTGCACACCTCCATGTTCAGCCCTCGAATCTTGCCCACCATGTCAAGAACACGCTCCCACTGTCTTTTGCCAACCTGCATGATATAGCAGGTGATTCGAGGTATCATCAAGGGCCAGCGCCAAGGCTGGGATTGTGTTAAGAAAGGAAACCAATTTGACTGGGCTGACGGTAATAAGCTGGAAGCTGCTTCCCTTGGTTATAAAGATGATGTGGTAGAGTGACGATTGCATAGCATGCATACTGGGGATTGGCTGAGCTTGCTGCTACAAGCTGGTGTAAGAGTTGTATATCCAGCTGCTTGTATTTGGTTTGCTGAATCAATCCAAATGAGACCTCACATACTGGATGCAGATGGACTAGACAACAGGCACACCTGTGTCGGCCCTCGCCACGCTGCTCCCATGCAGAACCTTGTGCTACCGGCTTCTTTGGCTCTTAGTGCCGCCTGTATAAAAAACAGAAAGCGGCATGTTACAATCTTACCCATGCTCCTGCTGAGCTGCATAGCATGCTACTTGCTGATGTTTGTCAGCTGTGAAAACGTGCTCATACCGTTGCTGGCGTCCCAAGCAACTGCACATGTACATAAACGAAGATGAGCACACCTCGTATACTGAGTCAAGGTCCATTAGCTTCTCAGCTTTTAGGCCGACATCTTTACTCCAAGAGCTGCTCTGAGCACAGTAGTTGCAGGTTTCAGGACAACCTCCTGTTTTGATACTGAGTAAAGTGCAGCGCTGAACCTGCAAGCCATGGGTCCAGCATGGATTTTGTATGCAAGCAAATGGGCAGTGAATGTCGCCTGGTGTGTCAGTTGCTCACCATTTGCGGGTCATTATACATGCGATGTACAGACGCTGCTTTGTAAACCAGGTCCAAAAGAGGGGTGTTGTACACTGCAGCGACCTCTTCTCGGCTGAAACAAACATAATTGTTGAGACAAACCGTTGGATCGAAACCAGACCACCGAACAAAAGGCAGCGTGACACATGATGGCCGGTACCTCCAGTCGTTGCGAATAGCCCCGAGCTCGAAAGCCCCATAAGATCCTTGGGTCTCCGCGGTGCAAACAGGGGCATCCTGCACATCGAGCTGCGGCTGCGCTTGCATGCTTGCGCAGGAAGTGCTGACGCCGCATTGCTGTCCAGTTGCGCTCGGCAAACATCGCCAAGGCTGGGTCTGCACTGCATTTACTGTCGCTTGCAGGCCTCTGCGGGTCAAAATACCCATCGCTGCCATATCTGACCCACTATATGTTGCAGCAGTTACAGCGCAAGACGCTGACACTGATGCCAACAAGATAGTACGAAACGATACGTTTGCCGGGAGCTCGAGCGGCCTAAAAGCCATTTGAACGATCGTTCATGTCGATCGTCTTATTAGACCAATTACCAAGTTACGGTACTGTACTTTTGCAATTGACGCTTCTTTCGCATCTCAGCGTCATAGCAAACTGCATAGCGCAACCCGCCAAGCCACATTGCGTCTTCCGCGTACCTGAATGGCGTTGTAAGACAGGGGGCGACAAGTAAGGCTGGTGGTCGCTGGACACGGCAATGTACAGTATCGCGGACCTCTTGATCTGAGGCACTCCTCTACAAGCGAGCTGTCTGCCCAAACCTCGGCCGACGCAAACTCCCCTGCGGTCGATTTGTCTCAACCGGAGGTCACACAGCGCATGCAAACCGGTCGCGCGCGCCTGCAATTTTCTGTGCAGATTGACTGTCGTCCCGCGCTACATCAGCGATCAGGTCCTGCGTCAGCTCGACAAGCGTGCTTATTGCGCCGGGACCGGTCACTCCGACGTCGCAATGCTGCAAAAGTTGACACAACAACGGCTGAGTGCTTGACTTCGAGACTAGCTCTGGTCAGCACACAGGAGTACCGCCGAAATGTGGGAATATGCTTAGTGAACAGTGAGGGTCTTGTCTTCGCTGCCAGGTCAGAGCGTCAGGGACTGCTATCTCAAATCACAGTGCTATTGATTTGAAGACCAGTTGCCACTGACTTCAAGCCGATTGCAGGCGGGTTGATGACAGTCAGGGTACCTGGCAAATGCCACAGGTCAGGTGTCACAACTGCTTTGCCCCAGCTGTGTCTTCTGCGCAGCATGCTGGCCTTGTTCTTCTGCCAGCACCTGTCCAAGAGGAAGCATCGTGATATTGCAGGGAGGCATTGACCCGTGCGAGAACCCATTTGTGGCGGCAGCTCGAGAATTGCTAGAAGAGACAGGCATTAGAAGCATTGAATTTGTGGCACAGGTCAGACAGGGGTGAATCTCAAACATGTCAATCGTGCAAGCACCACGCTCTTGCATGGCGTTGCTATGTTCCAAAGTGCTGTGCATGCAGATTGACCAATGGATTGACTATGAGTTTCCCACTACTGTGCAGTCAGCTCTCACAGGCTGCTGGACAAAATACAAAGGCCAAACACAGAAATGGTAAGCCCATGATCTGCATTCCGGCAGCAAGCAAATACAAGATGCAACGCTCTGTCTCGTTACTCATTGGCAGTCCCCATCCATGTGCACATCTCTTGCCTAGACAAACTTTGACAAAGCATGTAGTGAAGTGCAACACACCTCAGATGAATACATCAAGTACGAGGTGCAGATGACAGCAGAGCTGTGGTTTGCAGATTATATTGTGCACTTGTCTGTCATGCAGGATGCTGTTCAGATTCTGTGGCAGTGACTCAGAAATTGATCTTGATTTTGCTGACAAGGAGTTTTTGGAATACAAATGGGCAGAGCTGCATGACCTTCCTGACAAAGTAGTGTACTTCAAGCAGCATGTATACCAGCTTGTTGTGCTAGAGTTTGGTCCATACATTGAAAGGATCAAGAAGGCAGGAACAACATGACAATGCACACGGTCACCTGTAACCCCAATGGCTACCTTACAGGACTAGCTAGTTGATCGCGCATTCTGCACATGTACCTGACCGCTATGGACTGCTTGACAGGATGCACTCACCCTGACAATTTACGTGCTTTGTATGTGTGTGTACTCAAATTGTACTCATATAACCTTGCTGTCAGGCATACTAGGTTGTAGAACTTACAAAACTGATTGGAGCTCTTGCAGCAGCTTTTTGCAAGTCTCCTGTGCTGTGGTGGGAGTGACCATCAGATACACAACATTGCCCAATGGTCTTGCATAAATGCCTCTCAATCTCAGATCCTTTGCAACTTGTATAGCTTCAGTGGCACCATAGCCAGACACTCCCTCAGTCTTGAGTTCAGCAGCAAAAACAGTCCCTGAATTTCATTCAACTGGCCATCATAGGTATGACTGGAAAAATGTGTGAGGAAGTCAATCATGCATGCAAACATACTTGTTCCAGTCATGCAGCCATTCTGCGCTTTCCTTATGTGCAATGACACACATGATGCAACTCAGTCACATGGCAGCATCCACATGACCAAATTTGGACATTGCTTTGTAGATTGCACGAGCATTTGGGACCCTACCTAGCACAGTAAGCTTCTGCACACGGGCATGCCTGCTGAGCTGATCCACAACTTGCTCATCCCATAGCTCCACCAAGCTCAGAGGTGCAGTTTGCTGATCTGGTTCACGCAGGTTTGGGTTGCAAGCAGGATCAGTATATATGTCAAGGGCTGTGACAGCAGCGCTGCAGCCTATGGCATGTGCTGTGTAAGAATGGCCATGCAACAGAGCCTTGAGCTTAGAATCATGCTGGAAAGCTTCAAAGATGCCGTTAGTGGCCAGGGTGGCAGACAGAGGCAGCATGCCGCCTGCATGCATCACCATCACTCCAGGTTGTACAATGAACGCTGAATATGTGCAGACTCAAAGTGGGCGTCACTATCAATACTTGCAACCTGGGTGGCTATGACTCGTGGACACACACATTCAAAACGCCATCTGTGCAAAGCCAGCTTGAGTGAATACAGCACACAAATCATGGACAGCATGTGAATCTGTCTGGAAGAGGTCAAGGATGTTATGTGCATCTGTCACAAGCACGAAGCATGCCATCAAAGAAGTAACAGCTTGTGTATCTCCGTGTAAGATACTCGTCGCCAAAGATACCACAGCAGCAGCCCTACCAGTCAGCAGCTTGGCATAGCAGGCAATGTCAGGCTTGACGCCCAGCATCTCAGCAGCTGACAAGTGTCCCAGCCGCCAGATGCCGCTGAAGACTTCATCCAGTATGACAGGGATGTTGTGCTTCTGGCAGTGCTGTGCCATAGCTCGCTGGAAAGCGGGATCTATCATCACCATCCCACCTGCACCCTACACAAGGCGCAGGATGCTTGAGCGGATTACTAAACAGCCTGGTTCTCACTCAGGCTTGAGAGAATTGTACAGGATACCAATGCAAGGTCAAAGCCAAAGCTGTGTCACAGCTTAATGACGGCCGGCATATGGCAATTGCCACTGCTGCAATCAGCCTCCAAACAACATGCTGCAGTGCATTTGCTGGCAAGCACCAGCCAACACACACAAGACATGATTTGATATCACAATGCTACAGCATACCATTGCCGGATGCCAAATATCCTATGGTAAGAGAGTCAACTCAATCGCCAGCCTCCAGGGCAACAAATGAAACCAGCTTCGATTGCGTCAAGTGACAGGTTTTCGTGGCAGGACAGTGTGACAATGTCTGTAACATGCTCTATCCTGGCGCATGCATGCCGTATGGCCAACACTTGCTGCAAGACCCTAGCACACAATAAACAAGGCCCCAGCTGCTCAGTCACTTGCACTGATGGATCACCTGTAGCACTGGTTCCATAATGCAAGCCGCAATGCGCACTGGACGCCCAGCTTCATATTGCTGCCAGTGTGATGCAATGTAAGCAGCATAGGCGTCCTG
>JAABUO010005053.1_pt1 | contig 15468 bp, 14 predicted proteins | sample 5559291 | NCBI WGS metagenome assembly JAABUO01 (sample SAMN10711878, study PRJNA513372) | rock metagenome | isolation source: Antarctica rocks | place: Antarctica: Victoria Land, Finger Mt sud
CCTCACCAAAATGACTAAGCGGCAGCGCATAAAACCCTAGTCAGGTGTGTCTGTGTCTGTGTCTGTGTCTGTGTCTGTGTCTGTGTCTGTGTCTGTGTCTGTGTCTGTGTCTGTGTCTGTGTCTGTGTCTGTTTATTTCAGACTGTTTAGACATGATAAACGCTTAGTGCTGATGTTTTTGACCAGGTTATTGACAACCCTGGCCCATCTGTACAACCTAGTTGGTTGGCTAAATATGTGAAATCCTCCTCCTCCTCTGTGGCAGGACATACATTTGCAGCTGTCTTGGCACCAGCGCAGAAAACTAGCATCTCGCTCTTGTACGTAGCATGTGCTCGATCAACTGTTGCTACGCCGTATTGCAAAGCAACTGGTGTGCCTCTCGTAATCTGCAAGTCCTCCCAAAACTCCCGAAACGCTTCCAGCAGGACACGCATGCTGTTGGGTACTTGGTCAGTTTGTCAACACAGTCGCAGCAATTGTCAATTCTGCAACTGCAGAACAGATCTTCTGCACAGCACAGCTGACACAGTGAATGCAAACCAGTTGTCTCCAGGGACAGTAAATTCTAACAAACAGCGAGCTAACATCACTCATCCTTGCACAGACAACTTGATTTACGAGCTTTGGTAGTAGCCATATGACTGGCCTTCATGAATCTCCTGGTCAAGCAACAACTGTGCGACACCTGTCTGCTCTGGTGCTGGATTTGTAAATTGTATCTGGCTGTCACACGTTATCTGGGGTCAAGTAAACCATAGATTTGTCAGCTGTGGCGTATGAATGCATCTGCACCTGATAAAATGAGCACCAGCTGGGTCATGTCACCTCAATATACCACCTGGCAGGCTGCACCGGTCATGGAGAGTACAACCTGATTTTTGCACCAATCATCAGGGCACCAAGGCTGCTAGTAACTGAGTGATGACACCCCCGTTACAAACCTCGTTGCATACAATAGCTACTTGTACACCATATGGTCTACCAGTTTCTCATAGGTAAAGTCATGAGCAGCCTGTTCCAAGTATGGAGGGGCAGCTTGAACATCATTCTTACTGCCGAGAGGCTAACAAAAGGCATAAGTGGGGATCTGAAGCTCTTACCACTTACCGCTGTTTCTGCACCAAATTTGCCTTTAAAGGCAGGCGAAGACTTTCAGAGCCTAAGCTGAAATGGGAAGCACAATCCTGAAAATTGCTGGTAAAATTGAATGCTGTGCTATTTATGTTCACGTGTGTTGTTTTGTGGCTTCGCGTAAAGAGTAGGTAGTATATTTACCATTGCATGCATGTTGCATGCATGTTGCGGCTAAGTCCGTCATAGTCATGGTAGTGTTGAGTGACACAATCAGAGATTGCAGTGTGTAGGAAGATGTGAGCATGTAAATGATGTCTGTCTGGCCTGGCGGCATCAGATTCAGCACCACCAAGGTGCAAGCGTTGTTTGTAGGTCACCTGCATCCTGAGTATTTGCATAGCAGAATGCAACAGCAGAAAATCAAAAGCATAACTTACAGATGCTACACATATACACTAAATGGCTGCACCTCACAAAAAGCTTGTTCAGATGGTCGCAGAATGCTGTAGAACAACTGGAAGCAATCTAGTCTGCTGTGGTATCAACTGCAGCAAAAAACGCACTCCCTACTCAGAATGTTATGCCATCATACTGCTAGCGAAATACAGATCTTGACAAGCATGTTGGATCAGGTCAGCCTACTGTCAGGCAGGTACCAGACCCTTATGCAAGAACTTATCCTTAGGCTTATACTCATGCTACAGAGCTCCGCCTAGTACCACGGCTGCGCCAAAATGCTGACAATGAAGGTCCATGTCTGGGGCAGGGTAGGGCATGACATGGGGTCTAGGGTAGAGGCCATGCTTTGAGATAATACACCAGGCCCACACAGAGTTGAGTGGGGTCTGAAGGGGGGTTGACTGGGGCCCAGCAAGGGCAGCAAGCGGGTGTGAGCCTAAATTGGGGTGGAGAGTTGCCTACGGACAAGAGCTTGAGCAAAGAGAGTCGGAGTCTACTGAGGGGTGACCAGGGGGATAGCAAGGGGCTAGTGGGGCTCAGGGAAGGACAGGTACTCGAGGGGATGCTGCAGTCTGGTGCAGGGCAGCTGCTCTAACCGCTAATTCCCATCTGACCAACATTCCTGCATGCAACAAGATGCTTGTTGCGGTGTACAAAATCAAAAAGCGCATACATGCAACTTCACGATGTGTTCTCACAGCAAATGCTGTGCAGTGCAGGCATTTCATGCATGGCCCCTCTGATTCACACAAGTGTTGCTCAGAGTCTCTGCAAGCTTGCTGTTCACATGTCAAGAAGTATTTGTTGATGTGGCAGCAGCTGTCACAGTGCATCAACTGAAACACCAAAGTCAGTCCAAGTCACAACAACTTATACAGTCAGAGGTATGTAGAGGATAGTGTACTGCCAGTTCGCCTTGAGATACCACTGAGGTAGCCAGAAACAGCTCTGACCAGACAAGGTTGAAAAGCAGCGCAGAGTAAATACCTGACCCTGGTGGGGGCGGGGGGGTTCATGAATGAATGAATGAAGGAAGGAATAAATGACCCAGTGTCCAAGCAGCACACTGTGAAGCTCAACTTCAAGGCAGGCTGAGGTGGGCTGGCTGCGCCATCAAGAGAGATGCTGCTCTTGCCAAATTCTGCTTTTGACGACTGTTTTCTGGTGCTGCCAATCTCTGAAGCAGCTCTGCGACCTCTTTAATGCTGCTTTGAAGCAGCTGCACCATTTGTGCCTCACTGGGGCCATTGTGGCTGTCCAGGTGACCTTTACAAGCACTGCTGTCTCTGCCTATGTCTTTGCTTCCAGCTGCTTATTCAGCACTGATGCTGCCTGAGCCCATACTGTTGAGCCTGTATAGCAGATCATCAGCTGACTGGATGGGACCTGGCAGCTGGCACAACATCATCAGCTGCTGATCTGCAGTCACAAAGAGCTCCTGCACGGAGCGACCGTCCACAGTGTTTGACTGCTGTAGAGATTGTGCTGACTGGCAAGCTGACTCATGCTGGTCAAGGGTCAGTGGTATTGGCTGTGCAAAGACTTGACTTTGCAGCTGCTCATCAGCACCCACATGTGGGTGTGAAATAACCAGCTGAGGAGGATGTGAAGATGTGTGTAGGAAGCCTGGCACACACTGGTCTGTTACCCATGGCCCTTGGCTTGCTGAAGCATATGGCAGAAGTTCAGACTCTCCCCGCCCTTGGTCTGGAACTGACATGAGCGCCAGCAGCTGCTGCAGCTGTTGAGACGGCACGCTTTGCCTTGGAGTCATGTCTGGGACTGCTCTGCATGACTCATGTGTCTGCTCAGCATCATGCATGTGAGACTGCAGCATCTCAGCATAAGCCTGGGGTGTCTGAGTCTGAGACTGCAGCATCTGAGTTTGACACTGCAGCGTCTGAGCATGAGACTGGAGCATCTGAGTCTGAGACAAGTGTGATTGACAGCCCTGAGGCTGACTCATACGAGGCTGACTTATCTGATGCTGACTCATCTGAGGCAGCTGCAGATGCAATTGCTGAGGGTGCACCATCTGCGGCTGAGTCATGTGGCGCTGCAGCAGCTGAGCGTGCAGCTGCTGGGACTGCAGCATCTGGGTAGTAGCTTGTGGCGTGCCCCGTCTAGGCATGAGGGGCAGGGCATATGGTGCAGCAGACCACATATTGGCTGCTGGCTGACGCCTGGGTGCTTCTGGAGGCTGCTTTAAAGTCTGTACTGTGCGCACATGTGGAAGAAAAGGCAGCAGTGGCACCTCCAGCTCACACCCAGGTGTAGGATCAGTCTGCTGCTTGGGACTGAGGTCAGTGTCAGCCTGAATGCATACAGACAAAGTCAGCTTTGCACATGCATGAGTGCCCAGCTTGCACACCTGCACGCTTGGTCAGCAAGCAACTTGACTCTCTTTGTGCATCTGTGCCCATGAGACATGAAGCGGGTGCTGTGAGCATGTCACTGACAACAGCTACTTCTCATTTGTAATATCACGTCACATGTCATGACAGATGCACATATGTGCACAGCTATGTGGTTTTGGTGTTCTGAACATGAGCAAGAGAACACACCAATTCCAAGCATGAAGGGCCAGTTCGCCATGCTGAGGCACATTCCTCAAGCTCTTGCATGGTCATGCACTCTGGCAAATGGTGCACATACTGCATGTCACGGTACAGCAGCAGATCAGTAGTGTGGTTGGGCATGCATCAGTGACACCACTCGTATTCCTGGATTGTCATCCCAACCACAGGGCGATGCGCAGGGCATCTGAAAAGCTGTCCAGACTGTACAAAGCTGGATCTCAAGCACATTTGGATCTCAAGTAGACCAAGTGCCTGTGGTAGGAGACTGCCTGTATGTAATCTGTGAGCTGTTGTAAAAGAAAAAAGTACAATACTTCAGCACTCAAGGCACTCTCTGTTGTAAAAGAAATAGGTACATTACTTCAGCACTTTGACAACAGCTTGAATGGAGTAAAAAGAAGCACTGTTCATCAAAGGAACACTTGAAACAGTGGCACATAGTAGCTTTCCAGAATGACGACACCCAAAACTAGGCGTGACATCAAGGGCTGACAGGTTGTGGCAAGACAATGAGGACACCTGCTGGAAGCCACTAGCTTGAGCAGTAAAAGCTTGAACCTTGTTGGCAGCCACATGCCAAGGTCAGACCCCCCCAAGCTTGTCTGAAGCTTGTCTTACGAACAAGACACAAGCTGAAAACAAGTAAGTGAATCAACAGTGTGCATCACAACTCAGCACAGCACAGACAGGCGACACAGCTCTCTGTGTGTGTTCATGGTCTGTGCAGACTAAGGTCTAGGAATAGCAGAAAGTGGGTCACCAGCAACATTAGCATGCTGCGCAGTATTTGTCGCAGACCCAAATAAACCTGCTGTTCAAAATAGGTGGGTTTCCATTCCATCAGAATCAGCCCAGCTGGATAGCTCCTGTCTGGGTTGAAGACTGGCCAGGATCTTGATGATCACATCTACAGCCATCCGCCGGCTCTCTCTGTGCATGCGCGCCAATGCTGCGAGGCTGCCACCAGATGTCTAGTGAGACAGCTGGCATCACTGACAGGCTTTCTTTGTTGAAGTAATAGCAAGTAGTTTTGACTGTGTCTGCTGACTGGAGGCAGTTTGACAGTGAATGATGGAAATAACCTCAGCAAAGAAGGCGTGAGCTCCAAGTGTACTCATGTCTGCCTAAGATTTCCCTGTCTAAATGCTGCAAGCAGAGACATGTACTCGCTTGCTTGCTGTGTGTTTCTTCTGGGTCTTACAGTATGGTGACTTATGGAAAATGGACATACATCTCGCTCAGACGGCCACACATAGTTACTGCATGCACCTCGAAACAACGTGAAACAAGTACCTTATGGTCAGAAACGGCAGATATGCACAAGCATCACAGTACACCGAGCGTGAACTCTAGCGTGCCAGCAGTCGACTCACCAGACTCTGTCCGTGGTTCTGCCAGCGGTTCGCAGCGAGGCACGGCCAATTCGCAAGAGATCGCGAAACCAGTATGCATGATAAGTTCACAAGCCCATCCTAGCTAGACTGTACATTAATTTCATTCGCACGTCATTTCGTCAGGCCTGCAAGCACCCTACAAGGTGTTATGCACTGGTCAGAAGCTTCCGGCACGGGCGTTTCTCCAGGTGCAAGGAGTAGTCACGCTTTAGCAGCAGTGGGGAACTGCCTATACATATTTGGTGGGGAGCTTGTCGCACGGACTCCTTTACCAGCTCAATTGTTCTGTTATGACAGTACCCAGAGATCGTGGGAGCAGCTTATGTTGTCAGGAGAGGATCTTGGACCAAGGCTTGGTCATAGCACCACTGCTATTGGCAGAGATCTGTACACCTTTGGAGGCCGCACAGGCGTCCATTTTGCTGACAGCACACTGGGGGACCTGTTCAGAATAAATGTAGATACACTGACTTGTGAAGAGATACACCCAAATGGCCAAGCTCCTGAGCCACGAAGTTACCATGCAGCAGCTACCAGTGGAAGCGACCTGTACATATTTGGAGGCTGTGGCGCAGAAGGCAGATTGAATGATCTGCATAAATTTAGTGCCATCTCGAACACATGGCACACATTGCCCCCGCATCCAGGCATAAAGGTGACTGATTCTTTGGCTGACCTGGCTGACACACCTATGAAGCTCTTGTGAGTCAAACCAGGAAAGTATTTTGGATATGAGCCTCATCAAGCAGCGAATGCTGACTATAGCCTTCCTGCTGCAGCCGCGTGGTGGAGCAGGCCTTGTGGCTCACAATGACAAACTGTTTGTAATTGGTGGTTTTAGTGGCAAAGAACAGGGCGATGTGTACATGTTTGACTTGACAAAGGACACATGGTCAGATATAACTGGAGGATCACCTCTGCCAGCTCGCAGCGTCTTTGCCTACGGTGTCTTGCCTCAGGGCAAAGTAGAGGGTGACCTACAATCAGGTTGTGACTGGATAATAGTCTTTGGGGGTGAGGTGGACCCCTCAGACTTAGGTCATGAAGGAGCCGGTGATTATGCTGATGAAGTATTTGGCTTGGACCCTTGTAAAACACAGCTAGGTTGGCAAAAACTTACCATCAAGGGTAGTGCGCCATCACCTCGAGCCTGGCTGGCCTCCACGTCATTTGCCTCTGGCGTGGCAATGCATGGTGGCAATGCACCAGACAATAGCCGTCTGGATGACTTGTATGTTCTTGACTGTTAAAGACAAATAGCATTGACGTTCTGTCTCAGGTATGACAGGTGCACATATGGTATGATGTGTGTACATGGCTGACATGTATACCGTAGTCTGCAGTTTGTAGGTCAATGTCTTCACGCTTTGTTTGCTGAAAGTACAGACATGTGAGTTGCAGTGAAGGTGTAACATACCATCAGCTCTGAGCATTGTGATACCTCAACACGATGCTGCTTAAGTTTGGTTTCTGTGATGATGTTTATGCAGTACTTAAACACAAGCAACACTTTGCTGTCCACAATGCAAAAGTATGACTGATCAACCGATACTGAACGTCATGCAGTCTCCCATCTAAGCAGTTGTGTCTGCCTTTTAGACTTACAGTGTGAGGATCTCAGCACCACTGCTGCTGTTAACAGCTGCACAACATTATCAGCATTATGCAACGTTGCATAATTGTTTCGACAACGGATGTGATTTTGAAGCAGCTGCTTTTGCATCTCCAGCAGAATGCACCTTCACGCCAATCAAACAATCTGTATCTCGAAGATTCCTGAGGCGTAAGCATATCTCTTCCAGCTTCATAATTAGCTGATTAGCTACACCAGAGGCATTTTGGACATGTGAGTAGCTGGCAATCAGATGTCTCTCGCCCAAACAAGGGTTTTGGCTCTATGCTTTCAGCACGTTCTGCATGTGCTGCCCGGTGCTGTTCATGCTATTCACGTTACATTCATGTACTGCATTTTGCAAGCTGCGGACTGTTGAAGTGAGTGCTGTTCATGCTGTGCATGTGCCCTGAGGAGTGTATCTGGGTAGTGTCATCCCAAGGCTCACTTCGATAAAAGTCACATGAGTCAGGTGCGGTCCATGTGACATGACTAATAGAATCTTTATTGCAACACGTGCTGTCGAGAGGAAGATGCTTTCAGGAGAATCTTTTCCAAACTCGCTATGCGAGCGCGGCAGAGCCAACGTTCGTTACCTGGAAACTGGCCCGTGAGTCACGGGGCCCGTGCCAGCTAGTGCTTTGCACCAGACCAGACTATGATTGCTTGCGCCAGTCAGTATCGGTCTGCGTATACATCGTTCATACTGCGTACAGCCGTTTTCACGCTGTGCCGCTCTAGAATAAGCGCACTGAGCAGCACATCAGATAAATATCAAGTTGTTCATCCTAGATAAGCCACCGAACGGGGCATTTGGTGACCAGCTCGCCCGGTATCGAGGAAGGCAAGTGCAGTTGTGATTGCCGCAAGAAGAGGCGCTCCAACCACGTATTCAGGAGCCAGTACACCCATCGTGTACTCCCCTGCCTGGCGCTATTGGCTTTGCTCGGCTGCCGAGTTAAATCAACGCCGGAGGCTTTGGTGAGCGTTATGCAGGCTCTGATCATAGACTGCAGTGGTGCTGCACAGGTGACTTTGGATGCTGCATCACAAGCATTTGGCCTTGTTCAGGTTGCTAAACCTGGTGACAAGGTTTAAACCAGCAGCTAGCACTCCTGGCTGCTGGTCTGGCAAGTCAAGTCATGGCGAGTCAGCAGTACAGCTCAGAGCTAGAGATGGCCAACTCTGCAAGCTTGAGTGTCTATGACGGTGACAGTGCATATGCCCCAAAGATAGACCCCGCCAAAGAGTCGGAGCTTTACATGGTCAGTACCAACAACAAATCATACAACAGATGAGAAAGTCATCAGCTTCAATACTGTACTCGGGCACATGCTCCAGTTTCCAGCTATTGGAGCAAAACATGCACATTGCTGAGATGTATGGTTTGCCAACAGAGCACATCTATGCCTAAGCAGTGAGCCAGCCCAGTATACAGTCGGCAAGGGACAGCTGATTTGCACAACGGCATTGCATTGTGTGCAGTGTATAAAAAGTTACAGTAGCACTGTGCACGTAGGATGCAACACAGCTCAGCCAGCGCAGTCCCGTTGGTCAAGCTGGTGTGTGGATCCTGTCGTGGCTAGTTCCAGGGCTAGGCATGTTCAGTGAAGCCTATTGGGTCTTTTCTGTGGGCAACCTGAAGGGCATCTTCAGATCTGAATACCCCAACTGCTGGAAGAGCTACTCCCAATGCAGCAGTGGTCTGATCAACTCATTGACATACACTCAGGTGAGCTTCAGGATCAGCACAAGAGGCTCACAAGCAGGTCGATCACATGGCAACGGGTCTGAACCTGCAGCTGCATGCTTGAAATCTATACACTGGCACTCGGGCTTGCACAGTCACAGTCACTGGTCCCCTGCTTACAGTCAGCGGTCTGTATAATTGGCATCCTGTGAGTCCTGTGATGCCCACCTTTTAGTGGCGTGACTCAGCACAAGCCGTAACCTGGCAGAGACCATAGTTGTGCTTTGTCCTAACACCGAATGTTACACAAGCGTTGAATCTTTCTCCGCCGCTAAGCAAAGTCACATTTGCAGCATGACATTGGCATCTGAGAACACTAGAACTCTGTATTTGCCCTCAGGAAACAGCACATCGATCCTGAATGACTCCTGTTGGCATTGTTATGTCAGCTGTGACACTCTCCCTTGCAGCTGTATATTCTCAACATGCTGCTGATGCAAACCTCATCTTGGACATGGTGACATGTGCAGGTGGCTGGTATCATTGCTGGTCAGATCACATTGGGATTTTTGGCTGACCGCATTGGGCGTAAATGGGGCTCTGTCACCACTGCCTCACTCATGCTGATTGGGGGCATTCTGATTTTAGCCTCTGCAGGCAACAGCCCTCACGGCATCTTCTTGATGTACACAACTTGTCAGGTGTGCATACATTCTCAGCCTCGCAATCACCCAATAAATGACATCTTGCCTGGCTGTGTGCCTCAACTTTGCATACCTGCAATTAATCAAAGTTGCCATGTGACTATCAACATGCAACAAAGTCAAGACACTGCTGTGTGTAACAGTGTACTTCACCAGTGGCATGAGCGCTGAGGGGCCACTCTGCATGGGTGTTTGTTGTCAATGCAACACTTGGCTGTGATGCGTGTGGCAGTCTCAGGCTTCAGGAGCCTGCAAAGTTCAGTATCCCTCTCTTGCAGTGTGTCTGTGATGTGATGTGACCAAACTTCCTCTGAAACAGAATACACAAATTCCCAAGCTGAGTTAGCTGTACCCCTGGGACAACAGCATGTGACTTGTATGCCTGGCCTGCATGCTGTATTGCCCTTGTCTTGCCGTCTACCGAAGCACTCCAATCAAACAAGAGATGCAATGCTGAGAGATGTTTTGGTGAGTTGTCTCTGTGACATTGCAGGTCATTTTTGGCTACGGAGTTGGCGGTGAGTATCCCATTGCTTCCTCTTCGGCGGCAGAGCGTGCAGAAGCTGATAAGCAGCTGCAGTTCAAGCGCGGCGAGACTGTCATTTTAGTCTTTGCCATGCAGGTAGCATTCCTTTGCTATGCATGATTAGAACAGGTCAGTCAAATGGGTTGTAGCCAGGCTGATTTCACAATGTTTAGATCCTGTGTGGCATGTGTTACGCTAGGTCTCATGCAATGCTAGTAGGCTATTGCCTCAGCTGGTATAAACTGCTATTGGCAGTTCACGTCTGGGATGTGCTTACTGCAGCAATGTCAATCCAGGATTGGCAGATTTAGCCTGCTGAACTAGTCTACACTGCAACACTTCTGATACAAGTAACAGCAACATATGTGTCTTGAGTGTATAAGCATGTCTGTCATGCACAAACTGCCCAAGGCTTTTGTTTCGTGTCACGTGAGGTACATCAGGCTACTGCGTTCGTCAAGCCAGGTCCATGCTATGCTTGCATGCTGTCAGCAACTGCTGCTCTGGGCAAAAGCAGCTGTAGAGACATCAGCAAGAGTATTCAAGACACATACAGTTTGTAGGCAAGCATGCTGTCTTTTGTAGGGCTGGGGCAACTGGTTCAATACCATGGTTTTGGTGGTGCTGCTAGCCTGTTTTCATGAGAACAAAGCTCCATATCAAACAAGCCACCTGAACGATGTTTGGAGGATCTCGTATGCCATAGGCCTCGTGCCTATCATCACGATGCTGGTGTGGCGAATCTTCTTCCTCAGGGTGAGTCGCTGCCTGATCCCTTGACTGAGCTGGCTTGTTGAGCTTTGAGCAACCACACCTCTCTTCTTCAAGGTCATTCGTGCTGCATGCGTTATTATTTGTCCTGGGCAATTGCCCTGCTTTGGCATCAGTCTCCTGCTCCCAAAGTGTCATGCCTTGTGTGTGATCAACTTGAATTTCCTGCCTCTTCTATTTCAAGCTAAATTGGTGCACAACGCTCTTGCAGGTCCTTGCAGTGTTCTCATGATGTGCTGCTACAATTTGCAGTATCCTTAACTGATGCATGTCAATCAGCTTCGCTGGAAGTGATCACTAAGCTTCATTAAGCGTCTGTCTGTTCCCCCAGCTCCTTTCCAGGTCACTGCGCATCGATTATGGTCCAAAGCATCCAGGTTCTGTCTTCTTGTTCATCTGCATGTCAAACATTTCCCTAAAGTAGCAACACATGATACTAGCCCCCAGGCATTCCTCAGATTAAGACTTACACTATGGAAATCCTGACGCTTGTGCATCCCAAAGAGCACTCAGTAAGGTGTTGCATGCAGGAGTCTGCTGTTTGGGTTGGCAAAAGGCGCGCACTGAAGGCCACAGGCGTCAACAGCCACCTCAGCCTCATCAAGTTCTGGACGCTGGTGAAGCTGTACTGGCACAGGCAGCTGGGAACAGCCCTGTCCTGGTTTGTGTGGGACTTTGCGTTCTACGGAAACAAGCTGTTCCAGTCTACCTTCATTGGCATCATTGTGCCACATGCCAGCCTGAAGACTTCCCTGGAATGGACTCTGCTCAACTCCACTGTGGCGCTGGTGGGGTACTACTTTGCTGCCTTTACTGTGGATAGGGCATGGATGGGCAGAAGAAGGATGCAGGCAAGTCAGCCCTAGGGCTTTCACTGCATGTGAGGGCAGAATGATTGCCTAGCTGGCCTCCGCATCGAGGGCCTTTTGTCATGGTGGCGTCTTTGGCGAGGCTTTTGTGTGCTTTGGTGCCTCACTGTGCTGCGTAAGGCCACTCTCTGTGGTGCATGTGACAGAGCACCACACAGCCTGACAAGACAGCAACTTGCACTGCTTTGCACTGCAGCCCACAGCACAGCACGGCACAACACAGCACGGCACTGCACAGCACAGCACAACACAGCACAGCACAGCACAGCCTCACATGCACTACAACTGCATTGCAAGTTGCTGTCCTGTAAGCTGCTGTTGTGATGTGTTGCTGTTGATCTTTCATCAGGCAAGGTTATCATGAATGGAGTCAGAAGCATAGCCCAATGAGACAACAGTTATTGTGGAACGTGTCTGTTGGCAGCATGAACACATACCTCATTGGCGCCATGCAATGAACAGTGTCTGAACACTGCAGATGATGGGGTTTGCTTGGATGTTTGCCCTCTTCCTGGTGTGTGCCATTGCCTACAAACCACTGACACAGCCCTCCGGCATCCATTGGTTCCAGTTCCTCTACTTCTTCAGCTCTTTCTGGGGACAGTTTGGTCCCAATGCCACCACTTGGCTGCTGCCTGGGGAGCTGTTCCCCACCGAAGCCCGAGCCATGTCACATGGCCTGTCTGCTGCTGTTGGCAAGGTGACACCCTTTGTCATCTTTCCAGATCATGATTGTGTCGGTATGTGTCTGACTGTGACATCACAGAAATTGTGCGCAGAGTGCAACTTTCATCCATTGTACCGCCTGGCAATCCAGACTCTTGCCATGCAGCTGCTGATGTTGAAACAACAGAGCAATAAAGCACAAACCAAGGGCGCTCAAAAGCCCTTGGTGCCCAAATAGCTCAAACAGGCTTTGACAGAGCAGCGCAAAAGCAGTCTGGCAAGCTTTTCCAGTTGTGCTTTGTATCATTTTCATGTCCTAGCACCCGCCCTCACAAGGCAGATGTTTTGCCAGCTGGTATGTGGTACGCCCTGACGCTACACAAAGAGGCTGTTTCTGTCTCGGTCACTCATGCACTGATGGTACATGAGCTTGACGTAGGGGTCAGTGTCCATGTCAACACTTTATGGATTGTTGGGCAAAATCTGTCTTTCATCACAAGGAGTTTTGATGCAGGCTGGGGCCTTAGTAGCCGGTGTGGTGTTTGCATTGACTTCAGATCAGGGCAAGTTCTACATCTCTGCTGCTTGTGGGCTAGCTGGAGTGCTGTGTACTTTCCTGTTCATTCCAGACATCACTGGCTTGGACCTGCGGGAAGGAGACAGGCGATGGATCAAAAACGTTGAGGGCAAAGGTATGCTTTCAAGACACTGCTGCACTTGGCTGCAGATTCGGCCAACAGGCAACTGCTTTGAGGTGATAACACTCTGCAGCTGCACTTTGCATGAAGAGAAGAGTTCAGGTGCCCTGCAACAATACACATATTGAAGCCTCAGGCTTTGTTGAGCTGCGAGGAGCTGATGCAACTCAGCAGCAAATGCATGAGTGCATCAGCTGATGACGATATACGCGCTCGCTTTTGCTAATTTCTGCATTTGATGTAGTTGTGATGGTCAAGCAACAGTACAGTGTATTTTAGATGCACACTCTTCTTTCTGCCCAGTATGTTTGACTACGATTCTTTGGGCATGTGGGCCCTGAGATGTGTCATACATGACTGAGATGTGTCATACATGACTGAGACTGTGCATGCAATGTTGGCTCAGGCGATGCATACTACGGTGAGGCAATCAATCCCAGGTACCTATCAGTGTTTGAGCGGTGCATTCTTGATTATGGCAGAAACTACAGCCCGGCCACAGAGATGGAAATCAGAAAGGCAGAAGTAGCAGTCTTGAGATAGTATTCGCTTTCGTTGACTTTCTGGATAGCCTGTACGACTTCCAGTTGTGGCTCTTGGCTGGCGGACTTGTGGTTGCCATAAGGCGTAATTCTGTTTGTTTACTTATGCCCAATTTCATGAGAGCAAGCGACTCTAGAGGTTTGCCATGCAGTGATGATCGTTCCTTATGAAAATCTGGATTTTGTGTGCCTTTCGTGATACCACTTGTTACTGAATGAAGTGTACTGATGTTGTTTTGGGAAGTGAATGCAGGATATTGAGTTATCATTTTTGCTCTTGTAGCATGAGTCCTTGAAATTTGGATAGCACCGAGCTTGATACAGAAATGTAGCTATAGTAATTCAGCAGATTGTAGGGTTGATGAACATGCTTTGCAAGAGTTTGCCACAAACCGTGATCGCAACATAGACCATCAGTATTTGATCTGGCCAGCTTGACAAACCTTTTTTCCTACGAACATCAATGTTTCCTGACTATGTCACACTGTGCTTTATGCTGTAAGGCATATGGCACTTGTTGCTGAGTTGCACTATGTAGATGTACACGTCTGTTTGATGTAAATGCTGGCTGGCCAATCTGTGAATTTGCAGATTCCTGGATGCCTGTACTAGTTCTTGCTGTGACGTGTGAACAACCAATTTGTTTTCGCTTAACACAGCTATCTTATTGGCCTGAATGCCACGTGATATATGTGTATATAGTGATACAGGCTGTCAACGCAAGGCAGTCAACTGTCACACAAACCCCTTGAGGTGAGTTCAAGGCACACTTTCACATTAATAAATTCTACATATGCCTGAGTCCCACCGCTGAATACAAATCGGAACCTCTAATCATCATTCTCTGCAGGTTGCCTTTAACAACCATGAGCAATGGAAGCTCGAACGGAGCCAGATTTGAATTTTGATAATCCGGAGCAAACCTAGGTCTTAAGAGCTTCCATTTGCCTAATGTGGAACGGGCTTAAGGTGCGAATACAGTTTGGTGAAGCGACAGCATCACAGATAGCATGCATCACACGATTATCATAATATCGTGCAGCCAGACTTCCAGCAGCAAGCAGGCAAGTCAGCTGCTGCAAGCGCAGTTGTGATTCGTAGCGATTTTGGCCACTTCGCACTCGTACTTACTCGTCTCGTAAGCACGGTCACGAAGTTGGTCACGAAGCAGCTCGAACCTGCACGACATTCGAGACGAATAATCAGGCAACTGTACCGTCATGACTCATACATCTTACGTACGCCTCACGAAGTTGCCCCTCTGCGCGCAGACAGCGCTCGGCAGAGTCAGCTCTGTGTGCAGTGAAGCTAAAGCTCGCCAGGGCCTGTCGACGAGATCGTCCTCTCTGCTTGCAGATCAGTCTGCCGCCAAATTCTGTCCACTGGTATGACCCTGACTCAAGAGATGCCCTTACTGGTCTGAACTTTCATAGTGGTATCGAGCAACGTGGAATATTGCAAAACGTTCTAATTATTGACAGGCGGGTTCAAATGGCTCAACAAGATAGCAACTCCTCTCCTGCAGAACCGAAACCAGAGCAGGCTTCAAACCTCCCTTCGTGCAATATGCTCTTTAGTCAGCTTAAGGAACTGCTAGACACTGCAGAAGCCAAGTCCATCGGCTACGACAATCTTCAGCTTTCTCTGCAAAACGAGAAACGTTCAGTGGAACAGCTGCGACGGGCTCTTGAGACGCAGCAGCGACAGATCGACAGCTTCGTTACTCAAGACGTCCTTGTTTCACAGCTCACTAGCCAGCTTGCTGCACAGTCAAAAGCCATAGAGCAGATGGAGGCAAAAGTGCAGCAGCAAGAGCAGCAATACTACTCTGCTCAGACGCAAGCCACAGCTTCCCAGCAGGAGCTTGGGCACAAGCGGAAA
>JAABUO010005054.1_pt1 | contig 15467 bp, 13 predicted proteins | sample 5559291 | NCBI WGS metagenome assembly JAABUO01 (sample SAMN10711878, study PRJNA513372) | rock metagenome | isolation source: Antarctica rocks | place: Antarctica: Victoria Land, Finger Mt sud
GCGCTGTGGCGGTGCGGCGCGCCCGCAGCCACGACCCCTCGCGGCCGGCCTGCTGTTGCGAGGGCCGCACACTGCGCAGCCCTGTCGCTGGAAAGCTCTCATGTAAACAGCACTGCTGCTCGCTCATAAACGCACGCTGGTGGCGCCTGATTAGTCAGTCTGGAGATTTCGATCTGGAAGAACTTGCGCTGGCTGCACACGCTGGCTGCACTCAGCAGTCAGCCTCATCCGAGCTGCCCTTGCCAAACAAGGGCAAGGCATGGCGTGATGCATGCCGTGCGCGCGCGCAGGTACGGCAATGTGTCGTCCAGTTCCATCTGGTACGTCCTCGCCTACATCGAGACCATGCAGGTGCGGCCTGTGCTGCCGCGGCCCACCGCATGGCCTCTGGCGGCGTGTGGCCCTGCATGGGCGCGCATGCCGTATCGCGGGGCCCACCCGCTGTCCAGGGTGGGCCCACATGCCAACGCGTGCATGCTCCTATTCTTCGTTCACCAGCAAACATGCGGCTGCTTGCTTACATGCTCAGCGCCTATCAGGGTCCTGTCCACCTGTTGCAGCGGTCGTGCAGGCCGGCAAGCCCAGCATGCCAGCGCGCATTGAGCGCGCGCGGCGAGCGCGGCAGGGCGTCAAGCGCGGCGACCGCGTCTGGCAGCTCGCCTTTGGCAGCGGCTTCAAGTGCAACAGCGCGGTCTGGCGCGCGCGCCGCGCCGTGCGCACGCAGCATGAGGCGTTCCTGGACGACGAGTGAGCGCGCGCCGGCGGCCGCGCCGCGCGGCGTGTGGGCGCGCAGTGCGCGCGCAGCATGCGGCGTACGCAGGGTAGCGAGAGATGAGGTCGCCCGCCCCGGCCGGCTCGCCGCGCATGCGCGCGCAGGGCCGCCGCGCGCGTGCAGCGTACGCGCTGCTTGGGATCCAGCAGCGCGTGCGCGGTGGGCCGGTGGCCGCATATGCGGATGCACATGGCCATGGGCGCGGGGCGCAGTGCTTCTGGACAGTAAGGACGCGCTGCGCGAGCGCGTTCCGTATGCAGCAGAGAGCGGGGCTGTACGCAGGAGGCGCGCGCAGGGTAACGCATGTGAAAGCTCGCCACAGCTGCGCGAGAGGCGAGCAGGCTGACTGTACGCCACAGAGTGAAGGGGCCAGGGGTCACGCCTACTCGCATATGGCAGGGCGCAGGGCGGCTTGCGGTGAATGGCCCGCCCATGGCTGCAGTCCATTGCAGTTCGTGCATGCTGCGTGCCGCTGGCCTGACCGTGCATGCTGTGTCCTGCGGTGCTGCGCTCGGCGCGTGAGGGCGCGCAGCGCTCTCGCCGGTGCGATGCGCAGCTAGGTTCCTAGGAGCATGCTGGAGCGTGCCGCTGCAGCAGGAGGGAGATGCGTTTCTTTGGGCCGGGCCCTGCCGGGCTGCTGCATGCGCGCTTGTTCGGGCAGGCAGGGCGCCGTGCCATGACCGCATGCGCATGCAGCTCCGCATGGAGGCCGTAGAGGCTGCCAGGAGAGCCGAAGTGAATGGAAGCGTTTCGCAAGCATGGGCGCACAGGGAGTCATGCGAGCGAGCATGTCCGCCAGTGCTGCTCGTTAGCGCTCTGCCCAAACTCTTTCTGGGTTCGATAGTGCTCCTGTTTTTTGGCATAGGTGCTGGGTAGAATGCGATTCAAGGGACCCGTCATGAATTCAGTCTAGCTGTTTGCTGTGGCGTTGTCGCTGGCAAGCGCAAGCTCTTTGGCACAGGCCACACCGGCTGTTTTGGAGGGTGGGTTGCCTCCCCCGTGAACCCTTGCTCTGCATGCGCTTAGAGGCGTGCCGCACATGCACCCTGCTGTCATGCAGGGTGCTTTTGGGTGATGCTTTCGGCTGCGTGCATTGCTGTGCACAGAGTGATGCTGCCGTTTCCATGCCAGTGATCCTTTTATCCTGCATGCCAAGGCCTGGAAACCCTCTTTTGCCCCAATGGCCTCTCCTCAATCAGCACCGGTGAGAAGTTGTGCACCGAAAGGCGCGGTGGGCTGCTGCGACCATGGCGTTTGCACCTGGCGCGCCATCCTTCAGGGACCTGCCCGACGAATGCATCCTGCAGGCGCTGTCGCACCTGTCAGTGCCGGACGTGCTGGCCTTCCGCAAAACGTGCCGGCGCTTCAATTGGCTGCTGCAGGAGCAGCAGTTCTGGCTGCCGCGCCTGCGCGACGACTTTGGCTTGCACCTGGAGGCACGGCGCCCGCGCTCGCGTGCGCCTTGGCGCTGAGCTTATCTCTTGCCTTGTTCGCCGTCTCACCCGGCTGGTCTGCAGGCCAGCCACGAGGGCACAGTGCTGGCCGAGCTGTACTACAGCATTGCCAACCTGCCCGAGGCGCAGCCAATCCGTCTTTCAGGCGTGTACACCGATGGCGGCGCAGACCTGAACCTCTGGCAGTTCAGGGTCGACAACATGTGCGCCCCAGGGCGCTGAACTTTGCAAGGCCGGTGCTTGCTTGTGCCAGCAAGCATTGCGCCCTGAGCCTGTGCCTGACTGGCGCAGGTTTGCGCCCAACAACTGGGAGTCGTACTGCAGCTCGGGCACCGCGTACGTCAACTGCCTCGGCCTGCTGTTGGTGCGCCGCTTTGCCAGTGCCTTACAGCCCGCCAGCTAGAACTCGAAATGCTCAGATGAACTGCCTCTTCTCGAGATGTCTGACCCGAGCTCCTGTACCTGTTTCACAGCGCACGCAAGCGAGCACCGTCCGCAAGCAGCTCCACCAATGCCAACCTGCTGTTGAAAGTTTCAACTTGAAACAGGAGTCGAGCGCGCACGCGGACGAGGAGGCGGAGCGCTTCCGCGCGTTCCTGCTGCGCCGGCTGCTGCCGGCGACGCAGGCGTTCTACAGCGAGCACCCGGTGGCGGGCGGCGACCCTGGCGAGGCGGCCGCGCTGGCGCGCCGCATGATGGCGCGCCTAGCCGAGCGCACGACCGCCGAGCTGGAGGGCCGCCTGGCGGAGTTCTTCGCCCGCCTTGTCCAGGCCCGCCTTCCCCAACTACGCGAAGCTGGTCTGTCAGGGAACGCGGCCTGGCAGAAGCGCCACCACCAGATCGGGTGCAAGCAGCCTGGTGTGTGGGACGTCAGACGCAAGCTGGACAAGGCGCGCAGGGAGACAGCAACAGGCACGCAGGGAGGTGGCGACAGGGCACGCACGGTGGCCCAAGGCGCTGCTGCTCCACGGCTTGGGCTAGGTGCTGCCGTATGGCCTCCGGTGCAGCAAGCGCACTGACACGGCAGAGTCTTTATCACTCTCCCGTGCATCCCGGCGAGGGGCAGGGGCACCCGCTGGGCTTGCATCCTCTTGCCAGCCTCACACGCACACCTCTGGGTCCTCCCATGCTGAGGTCGCCCCGGGGTCTGCTGCGCGCAGGGACACCCGCTGGGCCTCATGCTGCTGCACGGCCTGCATGGCGACGAGATGGAAGCCGAGCGCATGCTGCTGGCCCAGGCGCGCCAGCGGCGCCCCGCTTGCACCCATGCTTCACCGCTCGCCAGCCCCAGGTTGATCCGCTGGAGTCAGAGCGAGTCGAACAGCGTGCGCGGCTGACCGGCGAGAGGGCAACCTTTAGTCAGCCAGCAGCCTGCCGCTGGGCATGCGGGGGCATCCTTGTCGGCTGCACGGGCTGGTGCCGGGCGCGCCAGGTGCTTGCTGGCACGGGTTGCCGTGTTCACAGATGTGCAGTGTGCGCCTGCGCGCAAGGCCGCTGCATGCGCTGAGGAGGCCGACGCAAGCGCCGGGGAGGCAGGCGGCGGCGCGCGCGCACGCGCGAGCGCGCCGCTCTGCCGCAAGCGCAAACGCGCGCCGCCTGCGCCGGGCGAGGGAGCTGACGCGCGTGCGCGGCCGGCCAGGCGGTGGAGCGCATGCCGGCGCGCCGCAACGCCACGATCACCAACGTGCTGTCCGCGCCGGGGCGCTGGCTGGTGCAGCTGGACAGGGCGGCGGCGCGCGAGCTCGCCGCCGCGCCCGCGGACGCCGCCATCCACGTCGGTGCGCGCTGCCCGTCGCTGGACTGCCGGGCGGGAGGCTGCGGCGGCAGTCGGCCGAGCTTTCTCAGGGTAGCTCTGAACTGGCAGTGCACAGTCAGCAGCACCTGCTGTAGGGAGTCTGTCGGGTGTGGAGTGCATCCCTTGAGACGCCATGCTTGTTGCGGCGAGAGGCCTGGACGTCCCGCGCGACCGTTGCGCGGCCGGTGCTGCTGCCGGGCCGCGCCGCGTCGTGCGCAGGGTGGCTGTGTTGACTTTACCGCCCTCCGGCGCACACACACACGGCAAGGCATGTTCTGGCGGCCAGTGACTGGTCTGCACAATGTCATGCGCACCTAGCGCGCTGCGGGTTCGGTCGGGCGCGCAGGTCCGAGATGTTTGGTGGTCCCACAGCTCCAGAGCGGCAGAGGGCGCCCCTCTGGAGCAGGCAGGCAGCGGCCTGACGCGCTCGACGCGCGCGCCGGCAGGCGTGATCCGGGAGCTGCTGGTGTCGCGCAAGGGCGCATACAGCTGCCCAGTCGCGGCCGGCGTGATTCTCACTGCCAACGTGGACGCGCGCAGCTTCCGCAGCGCGTCGCCAGACGCAGCCGCGCACAGCCTGCTGGCCACGTTGCAGGCGCGCGCTCCGCAGCCGCAGCGGCGGCCCCCGCCCTGCGAGGCGGCGCGAGCTCGTTCGGACGCAGGGAGAGCGGCAGCCCGCGGCCGGCCTTCATCACGTCGTCCCGTGCAGCCACGGGCATGCGCGCTTGTGCCGCCTTCCGCGCTTAGAGCGCAGAGCGGTGCTCAGAGCAGCAGGGTGATGTACAGTGCAGCGCGCGGGACGCGCGTAGAAGAGCGCACCGTGCGGACGGCACTGGTGTAGGAGCGGTCTGAGCTGGTCACAGGGGTGGGCGGTCTCATGCAGGGTGTCTGCGCCCGCACCCTGAGCGCTGCGACGCAGAGCGCCCAGGCTCAGAAGCGCTTCAAAACACGCGCACACTTTCTGAAAGCATCTGCCGCTTGCATGCAGGGCGTGGCCGAGCACCCCGCGAGCGCAGCGTTCTCGGGCCTGGCTGCCAAGGAGGACGTGCTGCAGGCCTGCCTCAAGGGTGCGACCCGCATCCCGCGCGCGGGGTCCGGCGTGGCGCCCACCCCCGCTGGCGCCTGCCCTCAGCACTGGCCTCGAGCGCACGGCGGCGCGCTGATCTGTGTCAGCGACGCGCGCGCTGCGAGCGCTGGGGCACTGACCAGGCGGTTGCCTTGCCGGAGGGGGGGCTGCGCGCGGTGGCGTCCTGCGACCCGCCTCCTCGTTCGGGCCCTGATGCCCACCCCGCAGGAAGTTCTGGCCTGGGCCAACGCACTGACTCCTGCGGGCACGCGTGCGGCGCCAGGCGAGCTGCCGCCTCCGATCGCCTGCCACGCCTGCAGCGCGGGCATGTGGATCGAGTTTGACCCTGCCTGGCGGGCGGACGCCCCGCCCGCCAGCGCACAGGTGCGCACGCGGCCGGCTGGGCTGGGCGCTGCTGAGCGGCTGCTTGGGGGGCGGCGAGGGTGCAGAGCGTGCTCACGGCCGGGTGTAAGCATCTGCGCTCAAAAAGTGATGAGGCAGTGTGGCACTCACTCCCTTGGTCCTGTGTGAAGGTTTTAACGGGCGTCGAAGCAGGGCAATGCTCGGCATGCGGCACGTGAGCGGCGGCGCGCCTGTCGCTGGGGTGGGCTGAGGGGCGGCTGCCGCCCGGCAGGCGGGGCCCCCGCACCCGGTCGTGTGGTTCTGCTTCTTCGACCGCGGACAGTCGCGGGCCTTCCGCAGGAACACGCGGGTACTCCGCAGGCACACGCTCGCACCCATCTATTCTGGCGCCGACCCCGTGTTGCCGCAGGTGGGAATGAGCCCTGGGGCGCTCAGCGCCTGCTTGTTTCGCGCCCATGCCCATTCCTGCGGGTTTGTCATGCGTCAACCCCCTTGCATGGCCAGCTCATGCTCTTGTTTTGGAAGCACGCCCTACGCTAACAACTGACACGGCGAGTGCCACACATCCCTGTCAGCACCGGGCGCAACGGCGGGCCTTGGCAACACAGGGCAGTCCCTCCCTTCTGATGATAAAAATATGTAACATTGACAGCCGTTCCTAAAGATATAGTTTGTGCTTGCCTGACACAAACGTGCAGGACAACGCCTGGGGCAGCACCGCAGGCTAGCATATGCGGGCACACAAGGTGCTCGGTGCACGCCGCGTCTCGCACAGGAGCTCCCGCGCGGCGCCGCGCGCCGCCGCAGGAGGCGCGTGCGCGCGCGCGCGGCGCACGCCCCCCCGCGCGGCGCCGCGGCCTGTCCCGGCGCCGCTTCGGGGCGCGCTGCCCACCGCGTGTGCTGCGCTGCGCAGGACCTCTGGGACACCGAGGCTGCCTGGGCGCGCCGCTCGCCCGTCGCCACGGAGGCGCTGGCAGCGTACCATGACTTTCCCGTCGCCTGGCCGGAGCCAAGCGACACCGAGTCCGAGCCGCTGTCGCCGCCGGGCGAGGCCGCGCCGGTGCGCGGCGCCCTCCCCGTCTACTCTGTTGCTGGCCAGCCCGCATGGGGGCAGACCCGCCGCCTGTTTCATCCAAGGTTGCACTAAAGAGACCCTGGCACAAGGGCTGCGTGGCTGCAGCCCACTACGCTATTGCAGGCGTCGTCTGCGCCAGCGGCTCAGCCAGGCCATGCAGAGCGCCCTGCGCGCTGGTTGCGCAATGCACTGCCGCAGCGCTCCCGCGCCAGGGTGCATGGTGTGCGATGGGTCAAGCAGGGGGCCAACGCCGCAGCTGGTGCCTGGCGCTTCTGCATGTCCATCCGAGTCGGCTCACATGAGCGCGGTGCGGGGGGGCGCAGGCGTACGCCGCCCTGCAAGCGGTGGCGGCCGGGATCCTCGGCGGCGCTGCGAACGGCGCTCCCGGCGGCGCGGCTGCGGGGGGCCCGGTGGACGGGGGCAACGGCGCCGGCCCATCGCAGGACGCCCTGCAGGCGAGCCTGCAGGGCGACGGCGCATGGGGCGGTGGGGCTGCCGGGGCAGGCCCGGCGGCTGCGGCCGCGCCAGACGCGGGTGCCGGCGCGGGCGCGGGCGCCTCCGGCAGCCCCGCGGAGCAGGGCGCGCACCACATGGCGGCCCTTCACGGCATATTGGATATAGCGGTCCGCACAGCGGCCGCGACCACGGTAGACAGCGAAGCAGCGGCGCAGCAGCTGGGGCTGTCCGAGAGCGGGGAGTCGCTGCCGTGGCCACAGTCCGACCTGTCCGACATGGAGGCGGACGCGGAGGGGGAGGCGCTGCTGGAGGCCGAGGCCGGCGGCGAGGCCGGGGACGGCAGCGAGGGCGAGGGGCCGGCCGACGACGAGGCCGGCGACGTGCTCGACATGGAGGCCGACCTGGACGGCCTGGACGGCCACATGGGCACCAACCTGACCGAGGGCCGCAACGCGTGCGGCCCCGCCCTCGCAGCCCTACCGGGGTCGACTCCGAGGGTCACATGCGGCGAGGCTGAACACCCATGCATGTGTGAGAGCCTGTTGGCAGGGCGCACGCGGTTGGCATTGCCTGCTCCGCGGCTCGCAGGTGGCAGGTAGCCCGGAGGGCCGGGCCGCAGGCACCGTCCGAGCTCCAGCAGTCTTGCGGCCGATCGTCGAGTGCATGGTTGCGGCCGAACCTGGATGTCTACAGTGGCTGCATAGCTGCAAGAACCGCAGGTGAAGGCAGTAGAACCGCGCGCGCAGGCTGCACATCAGGCTGGACCGCCGCCGTGCGGGCAACGCGGTGCTCGTCAAGCTGGTCGACCAGGAGAACCTGATGGAGCTGTTCGGGGACGACCACGAGGAGCCCAACATCGACATCTGCCACATAAAGTTTGTGGGGCACCGCGTTGCGCTGCCGCCGGGCGTGTCGCTGAGCTGTGCGTGAGGCAGCGGGCGGCGCTGCTGGCCGCGGCGGATTGCCGGGGGCGTAGCTGGTGCGCTCGGGGCGGCGGGGGCCGCAGCGCGGTACCAGCGGTTTGACTGTGCCCAAAATGCAATGGGAGCGCTGTGCCGGGCTGCAGGCGCCAGTGCCAGTCCAAGCAGCGCAACTGCAGCATTGGTCTAAGAGTGCCTTGCAACATGCTGTGTGTAGCTCCTAGGCTGCGAGCGCACTGCTACGCAGTGGAGCCCGACTGCCACATGTGAGCTACCAAGCCTGGTGGCTGCGCCGCTAGTCTTCGCGGAAGCCTTCACGCAAGGCATGAGCTGCGCGCTGGGCTGCGGGCGTGCTGCTGGACTTTTCGTCGGCTCCTGTTGCGGCGTGCGAGCGCAGAGCTTAGGCTCCTTGCAAGCCGCCGGTCTCAACTGATTGCCAACAGTACGCTGTATGTGAGGCAGCGTGTGCCGGCCTTTGCAACGTGTCCGGAACGTGCGCAAGCTGCGTCTGCGTGCTGCAGTCAACGGTGAGGCTTAGCATACTTGTTCACTTGCCGCCTTGTTGTGCATGGTGCAACACGTTTTGGCTGGCTGCAAAAACCGTCACTTGTGCACCGTGAACGCCGGTTCACAACTTCCGTGTGCCTGGCATACTTGACAGGGACTCAAGCGCCTCCAGAGTCCTATGATGGGGGTTAGGAACCTATGAACACCCTGCTACTCACTCTGGACTACTTCTCTCGGGACGCTGATCAGGGCCCTCGGTGCACCTCTCCCCTCCACCCCTTTCGCCAGCAAGCCAGGCTGCTGCCTCTTGGGACAGGGCGGCTCGCGAAAGTGGGACGAGCAAGGTGGCTGGCGTAGGCGGGGCTGCGGCTGGGAGCAGATGTGTCAGCACGCACCGCCCGAGCGGGCCCCTCTTGTGGGCGATGATGGCGACAGGAGCACTGGCGGCGCGGGTGCGGCTACAATCCGGACACCTGGCGCCGGCCGGGGTTGGAACCAGAATTCAGTTGGGCTCGGCGTGACCCGGGGGCTGTACGGCCAGGCCGATAGCTGTAGGATGGAGACCGGTAGCTGGGCCTGTGTCGCGGAGAGGCAGCCAAGGGCTGCAGGCTGCTGGTTGCCACCATCTCGCGCTTTGTGCGGGCCGCTGTGCGTGACTGTCTCGCTGGCGTGCCGGCCGCTACAGAGACAGCACCAGCCGGGCAGCGTGTACCACAGTCGACCAGCTGGTCGGGCTGGTCTGATCACGCATAACTCTGCGGCGCAGGCGCGCTTCGGCGATCAAAGCTGGCATGCATGCTAATGGCTGGAACGCCGTACGTGGCAGCGGCGGCAGCGTCGGTGGCGCTGCTGGGCGGCCTGGTGCGAGAGCCGCCCGCCTGCGCCTGCGCTGCTCTTTGCCCGCCTACGCGTCAGCGTCGCCGCCGCGCGCACCCGCTGTTCTGACAACACGCATGCGTGGAGCGCAGGCAGAGGTGATCAGCGCGCGGCTGCCGAGCTGGGCGGAGCAAGCGCATGGGGCGGCCGCTGGCATGCAGATTGCGCTGGTGCGCGGCTGCTGCCGCCCCCCCGGCCTGCGCGTATGCTGGTGTGCGTGCCAGGCACCTGCTGAACTAGCTGGCAGAGTCTCGGGCGGGGGTGTGCCCCACACATCCGCTGCGCCCCTTCTGGGAGGTCTGTGAGCAGACCTACCGTACTCTTTGCACGCCTGCCCTGTGCACCTCTGCGCGCGGCACGCCCTGCTGACACGCGGGGCGGCAGCAGCGGCCCGCTCGGGTCAGGTTACCATAGATGGGGGGAGCGCTATCCCGCTCTAGTCCGCTCTGCTTGGTCGCGTATGGGTGCAATGCAGCACGGCCAGGTCGCCCTAAAGCGCAGCCGGCGGCGGCTGCAACGCGGCCGCGAGCGCGCGCGCTGTGCTGCCCGCTGCGCTGTGCATGCCCGCCAGAGGGCCGCCGGTGACCTGACGCCGCCGGCGCCGCGCAGCTGCCTGCGCTGCTGGCGCTCGCGCTCGCGGCGGCAGCGGTCGTCGCGTGGCGGCGCGAGCGCGCGCGCTGCTACCTGCTGGACTTTGCCTGCTACAAGCCGCCCGATGAGTACAAGGTCGACCTGGGCGGCTTCCTGCGCGGCTCGCGCGACTTCGGGGTGCGCGCCCATAGGCCGCGCTTACGGCGCGTCGCGGCGCTGGCGCGCGCGGCCGGGCCGCGCCTGCGCGCCTGCAACCCAGGGCCAGCGGGCCAGGGACCGGGCGGCTTGGCTGCCTGGTCACTGACAAGCACTGTACCAGCGCGAGCGGCCTGTCAGCCGCTGGCTCGGGTGCTGCCGCCCGCGGTCGGGTGCTGGCAGCCGGGTCCCAAGAGCGCCGGGGCTGGTACGCGCGCGGGGGGCGGGGGCCTAACCCTATCCCTACCGCGCGCGCAGAAGTTCTCGGAGGAGGCGCTGGAGTTCCAGGGGCGCATCAGCCACCGCAACGGCCTGAGCGACGAGACCTACCTGCCGCCCTCGCTGCACCTGGAGCCGCCCGAGGTCAGCATGGAGCACGCGCGCGAGGAGGCGCGCATGGTGCTGTTCGGCGCGGTCACCGAGGTGCTGGAGCGCACCGGTGCGGCGCCCCCTGCACAGGAGGGCGGGCCGGGCGCGGCGCCATGCACGCCGCGCAGCTGGGCTTGGTGTGAGCTGGGGCGGCTGTAGTGTTGCTGGAGCGCCTCGACGTGACTACAGGGCTGCAGGCATGCGGCCGTGCTGCAGCCACCGCCAGAACAGGCAGCCTCTTTGTATAAGACTTGTGCTAGAGAGTCGAGCGCGGTGCACAGGGTAGAAGCAGCACTGTACCTCCCGTGCCCTGTGGCGGGAGGTGAAGTGCATGGTGCCGATGCGGTGTTCTGTAGCAAGGCTTTCCCGCCCAGCTCTGACAAGAGCCACAGCAATGGCCCCAGCCGTAGGCGGGCCCCGGGCCCGCTCGGCGCGGCCCGGCCCTGCGCCGACAGCGGGAGCGCCGGCGCGCAGGCCTGGCCGCCAAGGACATCGACATCCTGGTCGTCAACTGCTCGCTGTTCAACCCGACGCCGTCGCTGTCGGCCATGATCGCCAACCACTTCCGCATGCGCTCCGACCTGCTCTCGTTCAACCTGGCGGGCATGGGCTGCAGCGCGGGCGTGATCGCGATCGGCCTCGCGCAGCGCCTGCTGCGCACCGAGCCCGGCAAGTACGCGCTGGTGGTGTCAACCGAGAACATTACGCAGGCGCGCGCGCGCCGAGCTAGGGTCTGGGCAGGGCAGGGCCGGGCCGGGGCTGGGGACTGCTCGGGTGAGCCCCGGCGCGACCGCGCTGGCGGTGCTTGCCGAGGACGCCGCGCACGCGCGTGCATTTTTACGCTCGGAGCTGGGTCTGAAGAGAACAGTGCCGGAGCTGTGTGCAAGCCAGGCGCGCAGCAAGGCGTACGAGCACGCGCTGGTGGCGCGCCAGCAAGGGTGTGATGCGGGCGCGCGTGGCTGCGCGTGTTTGTTTGCTGGCGGGGTCGTAAGCTGACTGGTGCAGTGCCAGCGGTTGCAGTGCGTCTTTTGGTGCGCACCCGGTCCAGACGTTTCCTGGCAACGAGCGCGCCTTGCCTGTCAAGGCTTATCTTGCCCGACGTGACACGTCTGCTGCATCGGAAAGCAGGGCGTGCATGCATCCCCGCCTTTTGACGCGGGCGCGCCGCCACCGGTACAAGCACCTGAGCTGCGGCCGCAGCACGCATACCCCGACCGCGCCGCGTCCCGCGTGGGCTGCGCCTGATGTCAACAAGAACGCGGCGCGCAGAACTGGTACCTGGGCAGCGACCGCAGCATGCTCATCCCCAACACGCTGTTCCGCATGGGCGGCGCGGCCATGGTGCTGACCAACCGCATGGACGAGGCCGCGCGCGCCAAGTACGAGCTGCAGCACGTCGTGCGCGTGCACCTGGGCGCCGACGACAAGGCGTACCGGTGCGCCCCTGCCGATGCGCTGTAAGGGCAGAGCGCGGTACTGCGCCTGTGTCTGTGAGCTCAATGTAAGGCAATGCGTGCATGGTGGCGTTTGCGTGCCGACCGTGGTGGGTGCATTGCCCTTGAGTTCGGGGAACGAGCTGGCTCTGACCAGCGCGGCAGCATCAAGGCGACACCCTCCCGCGCGCCCCATGGCTCGCAGGGGCGCGCGCGGGCGCACAGCTGCGGCGGGTGCGAGGCTGCGGCGCCGCGGCGCCAGGCCGCCCGCCTCACGAGCGCGGCGCGGGCACGCGCGCAGGTCACATGCACCCATCACATCACTCACCTGACAAAGCATGCCCAGGTCATATGCACTCATTATATTAGACGTGCACTCACTGAATAGAGCGCGCGCAGGTGCGTGTACCAGCGCGAGGACGCGGCCGGCGTGGTCGGCGTCGAGCTCAACCGCGACCTGGTCAAGGTGGCCGGGCGCGCGATGGAGCGCAACCTGACCAAGCTCGGCCCGCTGGTGCTGCCGCTGGCGGAGAAGGCGCGCTTCGCGGCCGACCTGGCCGCCCGCAAGCTGCTCGGCCTGAAGCGCAAGCCGTACGTGCCGGACTTCCGCCGCGCGTTCGACCACTTCTGCCTGCACGCGGGTGCGAACCCTAAACCTAACCCTACACCCTTGGGGCTCCCGCAGGGCGCGCGGCCGTGCGTGATGCGGTCGGCGCGGGCTGGGGGCCGGTTGGGCGCCTGCATGGTCAGGTCGTGCGGCGTGTGCGAGGGCCATGCGCCTGTTGCTTGGGCGGAGGTTTGGCAGGCAGTACAGGTTTCCTTGCTGTGCCTGGTGCAGCCGCGCCGCGCCGCCTGGTGGCTGAGCGCCGCGCGAGCGGGGCGCGCAGGCGGCCGCGGCGTGATCGAGGGCCTGGGCAAGCAGCTGAACCTGGACAGGAGACAGGTGGAGCCGTCCTTCAACTCGCTCTACTGGTGCGTGCCGGCCCGCCGCCCGCCCATGCCTGACGCAGCTTTTCGGGTTAGTTCAGACCACGCTATGCAGCTCCGTAGCATCCTTGTTCCTCTATGCTGCAGGCAGAAGTTTCTGCTGTAGGCCTCAACATGGCCGCAGCAGCCTTGAGTGAGGATAGCTCGCATGTGCAAGCATCACGCACCTGCGGCAACGCCGGCGGTCGCGAGCGCGCCGCGGGTTGGCGTGCAGGGGGCTTGCAGGGGTGCCGCACTGCGCAAGTAGCTTTGCTGCAGCTGCAGACCGATGCGCCGGCGCCTGCACGCGCGCGCGCAGGTATGGCAACACGTCGTCGGCGTCGGTCTGGTACGCGCTGTCGTACATCGAGGCGTGCCAGGGCGTGGCGGCCGGCGACGTGGTCTGGCAGGTCGGCTTCGGCAGCGGCTTCAAGTGCAACAGCGCGGTCTGGAAGGCGCGGCGGTCGATCCGCGACAACCGCCACGCGGCCTGGGCGCACATGGTCAACGGCAACCTGGAGTGCGTCTGGAAGTACCTGGAGGCGCGCGCGGCGCTTACAAACCCCATCCCCCATCCTGCATACGCAGGCCCCGCGGCGCGCGCGGGCTGCGCCGGGCGCTGCTCGAGTTGGGAACCCGGCATGCGCGCGCCGGGCGGAGCGGAGGCGTCCTGGGGGCGGTGCTGGGCGCTGCTGGAGGGCGCGAGCTGTGCCGGGCAAGCGGGCTGTGTGCATGCGGTGTGAGAAGGTTGCCGAAACAACTGAAGAAATCGCTTGGCTGCGGAACAGCTCATGAGGGAGCCGAGCTGCGCCCTGTGCTGAGGTGCTGAGGACCAAGCCCCGGCAGCCTGGCCGAGCGGGCGTCCCGCTGAGCCGTGGCGGGCTCGCCCGCGCGCGCAGGCCAACTCGACGGCCGACAAGTACGGCAAGGCGACCCCGCCGAGCAAGGAGACCCCGCAGGGCAAGGCGTCGCCGCAGGGCAAGGAGACCCCGCAGGGCTCGCCGGCCGCGCCGGCGCCCGTGACCCCGGACCTCGTCGATCGCGCCGCGGCCAACGGCCAGCACTGAGCGCTGGGCGAGCACCGCGCTGGCAGGGGGGCGGGCGCGGCTTCACAAGCAGCGCTGCCAGCGACCTGGCCCGGGGGCCAATGTTGCAAGCATGTTGTCGAAGTGCTATAAAGTTGGTGTTGGGGCATGGTGCGACCGCGCGGCAAAGAGCTGGCCGAGTCCGGGGTGCAGACACGCCGGGGCGGTCGTGTGCTGCTGGCTGCGCTGCCGCCCCTGGCGACCCGGCGCGCCTGTCGCCAGGCGCCGCGCCCATGTTGAAGTGCCCGTGAAGCGGAGCTGTCCGGCCGCATGCGGCCCGAGCGCGCGCGGCTACTACGGCGCTGTGCGGGCCTTCCTAGGACCGCGAACACACGGTTTTAGTATAGTACCGCCCTGGTTCAAGGGCGGACGCAGTTTTTGTGCGCTGGCTGCACGGCCAAGGGCTGCGTGCGCGGCGGCCGGCACGCGGCAAAGGAAGCAGGGCTGCCGGGGCCGGGGGCGCGCGCCCCCGCATGGGCGCCCCGAGTGCACGGCGCTGGTTTCCGCTTGTCGCTTGGGCTGGTCAGCACCGTACAGGCTGTCCCTGTAACCAGAGCGCCTGCTGCGCCAGCACTGGCGGCCACGGGGGCCGGCGCGGAGTTGCGGTGCATGGGCAGCAGGCGTGTGACCGGCTATAGCTGTCTTACAGGCTTTCAGGCAAACGACGACTTTATGCAAATTGCATTTGGTTCATGACCAGGGCTGCACTGCTTTTCGACTTTCATTCGGGCGCAGCTGCGAGCGGCAGGCATATAAGAGGCAAGGGGCCATGGTGCACGTCCTGCATGCTGCACTTGCGCTGGTGACAACTATTGCTGCCTCTCTGAGCAGGGTGCCCGCCGCTTGGACAGGGACGTGCTTACATGCATCCCAGCGTTGAAGTTCATCTGGTTTACTACACCGCATAATAATCCCACCTCCAATTCCGTTCCATGTGCTGTGCACTGTGAGCTCTAGCCTGACCACCCCACCCCCAATGAATACCATGCGCTTCGGGTGCAGCCTGAGGCATGCCAGATTGCAGCGGGCGGCGCCAGAAGCTCCGCCGCCTCGAGGTCGTGCACAGCGCTACTGAGCAGAGACAGGAATGACATTTGCAGCACAATCATGGCCCAAATACGACACTTGAGCAGAAAGTCCTGGCCATCGCATCCTAATATTATTGAGCGCAACGCAGACACATGCAATGAGGCTTGCGCATTATGCACAAGGAGCAGGCACATCCTCTGTCCAGCCATACTTTCTTGCCCAGAAAGATACAATGCACGCTCACGCAAAGCGTTGCTGTAACAGACATCCTGATAGCTAGCCACGTGCCCCAGGCCACCCTCACCATGTCGAAACACATGCTGATGAGCCAGCTATGAGGCCACATGAGCCAAACAATGTTCGTGCGGAGCCCAACAACCTTGCACGGGCAGCAGCCACAGCTTGAGCGCAGCAAAGGCCACGTCACAAACGAATGCATAAGTTCAGAAGCGCCAGGGAACAGACTGGCCCCTGCGCGATGCCATGCTGCATGGGCCGGGCGCGCGCTGCGGGCG
>JAABUO010005055.1_pt1 | contig 15466 bp, 19 predicted proteins | sample 5559291 | NCBI WGS metagenome assembly JAABUO01 (sample SAMN10711878, study PRJNA513372) | rock metagenome | isolation source: Antarctica rocks | place: Antarctica: Victoria Land, Finger Mt sud
GTGTCACCTGCATACGCTGGGTGCACTGAGGGGAATTCAAAGGCACGCCTGCAAAGGCATTGCTGCTGATGGCTTCCATCTGCCATATTGATGTCATACCGCCAAAGCTGTGCAACAGGTTGCTTGGCCATGTCTACCTCCTGCACACACAGACAGACATCAGCAAGCAAACTTCACAGTGATGCTGCATGCTTTGATGACACCTAGGCTGTAAGCCTTGCAGGACTAGGAAAGCCCATGTTGTGACAATCAGGATCATCATTGCAAAACGTCATCAGCCATGCATGCCTTGATGACTTGCACAAATAATAGGAACAATAATCTTAACGCTTTCCGGCTCATGATGAGCTAGGTATGTGCAGGACAAGTCTTATCTCTCCAGAGCAGCCTGTCTCGTGCATCCCTGTAAGGCCTGCTGATACAACAATGTTCGTGTGCGACTTGCACAATCGCCATTCACAAATGACCAACCACAAATGTCCTACCACATATGACCTTCCTTGTCCAGCTGCTTGCGCACTGAAGTCTGGGAACTCATCATAGCGTACACAGATGATGACCATGCAGTTGGTGTCTGGGTCAAAGTAGGAGTTCCCTTGATGGAACACAAATCCAGGTTCAACCTGCACAATAACAGACGCACCGCCTTGCCAATCATCACCTCATGGCTGTTAAACAAGTATTGCGCCAACTGTTGATGAAAGTTTGGATGCAACATGGCGAGGCACATATGCAAAGTGATTGACATGCCCCTGACAAGTGCACTAGTAGGATGGCTAAAACTGCTTTTGAAAGGATACACAACATGCATAGGCCTTACAATGTGGCGCTGATGTAATGCTGCAGCATGGGTAAAAAGAGGACGTCAGTGCTGTTACTGCAGAAGAGCAGCAACTCTGCACAGGAGCAGAAAAGCTTTGCAGCGCATTCACCTCACAAACTTGATGACCTGGTTGATGAAACAGCCTTGAAGCTGCGTGCTGACTATGTTGCTTGATGGGCCGGCCAGAAGCTCCATCTTTATCTACAGCGGCGTCAGCACTGGTGTTGCTACCATTGGTAACACCATTCCCAGATGGGCTGACACAAGCACCATGCCCATCCTGCTCATCACTGCCACCATTGCTGCTGTGAGCTGCGCTCTGATGCTGCTGCTGCGGCTGTCGTTGCTGGGAAGCAGCATCGGCTTCAACTATGGGGCGTTTGAGCAGATGCACCTCAGCAGCTTTGTTATCTATCCATTTGACTGACGCTGCAGCGCTGACTTTGCCCAGCAGGAATGGCGCAAGCTCCAGCTTCACAGGGTTCTGGACCAGGACGTAGTGGGTAGGGGTCAGGGCGAAGTCATGCAAGAAGGTGTAGCCGGGGGTTTGGTGCTCTAGCCTACAAACCTCATTTCCATCCTGTGGTAAGACACAGAAGTGCTTCACTACTTGCATGCTTCTGTTGCTGCCAGTGCGACAGACGATAGAGCAGGACAAAGGATCCACATGTGCGGCATGTGGGGGAGATCTGGGGGGGAAAGGGAAGTCGGGGTGAAAGAGGCATCTCTCCAGAGTTCGAACTTTGATCAGGGGGTTATTCAGGTGGCTCAAGCAATGGAGATTAGACTCTGGAGAATGATCAACAACAACGAAAGGTTCATTTCTGGCCTGCGCAGACTGACCTTGTCAAGCTCAGAAAAGGTTATCACAGTCTTCAAGGGCAGCTTCAGCTTGCCAGATAGCAGCGCAGGGCCATCTCTCAAGGGAATGAAGGACAGCCTGATCTGAAACTTGAAGAAGACCAGCCTGCCTGCCATACAACAGCCACTTTCACTCTTCAGGCAATTAGCTTCAGGGTGATGCAATATTAGCTGCTGCTGGAGGCCACCATTGAACTGGCCCTCACGCAAAAGGTGCTGCTGCTGCCATGCATGCAATGTGCACACAGCTGGTTAAGCTTAGAGAGGCTTTGATGAAGCCAAATATGCTATGGTTCCAGGCAGCTGGTTGCAAGCAAGGAGTGCAACCCTACCCGTGTCTGGGTCATATCTGGGGTGTGCAGTGACAGCCTCCCCCCCTAGTTTGAACTCGCCCCCATGCTTGCGCCCCTCAATCCCCAAAGCTCTGAACAGCCCCTCTGTAGTCAGACAATGCATGCAGACCAACCTCAAAACTCAAGAGCAAGACATAAATAATCTTCATTGAAGCTGTATTTCTAGCTGACATGTTTTGATATTGATTTGCAGTATGCTGTGAAATGAACCAACAATAACAGAAAGCAGCCTTGCTGAAGTGACAGACAGCCAAGAGGCTCACCTGACAGTCGATTGGCAACCTTGCCAAAGTGAAAGGAAGCTCCAGGCTTGACAGTGCCCCCAAGCAAGTCTGGGCCCAGGGTCTGTAGGGTGGTGGGGTCCATGGCTGTGGGCTGTGCAGCCTCAAACAGGGCGAGCAGTCTACCACCCCAAAGCACAACGCTGGTGTTGGCTGCATTTTTCATGAAGATGTCAAATGCATTGTGCCTGGCGCCACCGGGACGCTGAGTGCCAAAAGAACCGCGGAAGAGGACCTTTTGCTGCGCAACCTCACTTTTGTACCTGGACATAGATAAAAGAATTAAATCTGTGCCGCCATCAAAACGCATAAGACTTGGCAGCGTAGGCGGTGAATATGGCGCTGCCTAGTCTGATGATTGCACACAAACGCATATGCTCTCTGGTAACCAGTTTGTACCGTCATCTGACAAGATGCAAGTCAGATGCAAGTCATTGACATGGGCAGGCAAGCTCAATGCACTGCAAGAGCTATCAGCTGGCATACAATCAACCAACACCAGTCTCACTCAGGAGTCTCCACAAAGCGGGCTCTTGCATAGGCTTTGCCATTTTTGATGGCAACGCTGATGATGAAACCATGGCCGTCAAATGGGTGAGCAAGTTCCTGGTTGCCCAGCTTGTATGTGCCGGGGCCGTTCCTGCGACCAATTCAGAGGACAAAGTGATGTTCTGTCAATGCCATCTAAGCTTAGTGCTGTGTGGTGCAGGCCCGGCGCAAAGGTGCAATGATTATGGTATTCAGCACTTGAATTACGCTCATTGCACACAGTACTGTGCTCATACATGTGCATGGCAAGATTTGCAGTACACAGGTCCTACTGTCAGGAAATGTTGTTGATGTGGGCATGCACAGGGTCATATGCATGAGAGCACTGGATAATTTTGCGCTGTACCGATAGTAGGTGCCAGTAAGCTCTGGAGGTAAAGTGCCTTGTACATCTATCCAATAGCCATCCACATGCTCCTTATGGTTGATGTGGCCAGTTGCCCAATCCCTGCATACAGTGGTTAGCTTTGGCTGGAGCTCAGTCTGAGAAGCAGCTTGAACCTAAGATCCTAGCAGCTGCTCAGGTGCATCCTGGACTGCTCTGGAGTCACAAGGGCTCCGGAGGCAGTGAGGCAGAACTGCTGTACTTGTGGTGCAGGTGACTGAGCTCAACCAATACCAGAAAGCCAATACTTGTGGACGGAAGCCTGACAGGTTTACCTCTGAGACCAGTCGCTGAGATCAAAAGTGCGTCCCCTCAACGAACCCTTTGCTGGCGAATCATCTATCGCTTGTTGCACCTCAATTGTTAGCATTGACGTGCGAGTCGCTGCGCACTCACTTTTGTGTCGTGGTGCAATAGAGCGGCTGGGCCGATAAATTAAGGGTCGCAGACGGGGCAATCGGCTGTAGCGAAACGACTCAGTGTTTGAAAAGTTGAATGCGGCTTCTGTTGCAAGCTCCCGTCCTATGCAATCGACCTGCGACGTCGTAAGACAAGCATGCATGAAACCAGTAAACTTGCAGCCTAGACCAGCACTGGGTTCGAAAGCTTTCCAAGCGGCGCGATTGGCGATGCAAGGAATCTTTGCAAGTGCACGAGTATCGTAAGCGCCCTCAAGCCACAAGCACGACAGGATTGTCTATCACTGATAGACAACAACAGTTGTCTTTAAAACTTTCACGTGAAAGCATTCATGCATGTGTTCATGCTGGATATTTGGATGTCAATATACACGGATACTTTGCAGAGCTTGGTGAAATGCCTGGATCATAGAGATGTTGTGTCAGATACAGTGTGCAGTCATGCAAGGTTGTGTTCATGCTTGTTGAGTATCACTTCGGTGTCAGCCCAGTGTGCATGATGTGCATTAGCCATGCTGGTGGTTGTTCCTTGTACAGCATCCAATTCCATACTCTCGATTCCAAACCCGTAATACAATACTGCAGGTGTAAAACTTCTCTCTCTGTCTCAGGCTTTCTTCATGCACTCAAAGTGGATAAAACGCTGCTATTTTCAGGTCATACTGACGCTTGTGGCTAGTACGGTCGTGTGCAAAATGTGACAGCAGTTCCAGTGTGATACCTCATGACAACCGACATATGTATGTCCATGCATGGACCCCAGCCCCATCAACTTGCAGGCCTGGTCAAATAGCACGCAAGCTTCTGGAAATCATGTCAGGGTTACTAGACCCTGCAATTTCGTCGTTAGTCATGACAGCAAGCTTACTGGGGTCCACGTCTAGCGAACCGTGACAGGTCAACCGGCTCAAAGCCAGCTTAAGCAGAGCAGGTAGACTTTGCACCCGCATCACTTGACTTGCGCATCAGGCGCGATGTGGAGGAAGAGTGCATCGCAGGCTTGCCGGTCTTTGCTGCAAAGTGTGTCTAAGTCGCATGCACAGTCATCCAGAACTTTTGGAACCTCGGGACAAGCATACCCGATCATCGATCACACCTACGATGCAATTGTAGTGGGAGCAGGAGGTGCTGGCCTTCGTGCTGCTGTTGGACTTTCCGAGAGTGGCTTGAACACAGCGTGAGTTACTGTTTGATGAACTTTTGGTACCTGACGTGTAGATTCGTAATACTTAATGCTATACACAGCATGTCGCAACGAGTGCTCCCCAGTACACGGTTTCTCACATATTCGACATAAACCCTGTTGTGACGTTGCAGGTGTGTCACAAAGTTGTTCCCAACAAGGTCCCACACTGTTGCTGCTCAAGGAGGTATCAATGCAGCCCTTGGCAACATGTCAAAGGATGATTGGCGGTGGCATGCCTATGACACCATCAAAGGCAGTGACTGGCTTGGGGATCAGGACGCCATCCAGTACATGTGTAGAGAAGCACCAAAGGCCGTTGTGGAGTTAGAAAATTACGGACTGCCCTTCTCTAGGACAGATGAGGGCAAAATCTATCTGCCTTTGGTGGTCAGAGTTTAGACTTTGGCAAGGGAGGACAGGCATACAGATGTGCCTGTGCAGCAGACAGAACTGGACATGCTATGTTACATACCCTGTATGGCCAGGCTATGCGACATGATGTTCAGTTTTTTGGTGAGCACCGGGCAATCTACCCATATACACACAAGCAAATGCATATATCAATAACGTCAACACAGCTGTGTTCAGTGTGCACAGTTGTTCCTAAGTGCTTTGGCAACATCATCTCAGGTTGCTATTCACATGATGTTCCTTGGTACTTGAACCATGTTTTTCTTATTGGCGCATGCAGCATTCACAATGCACAGTCTTTTTTGGTGATGAACATGCTGCCTGTTCCCTAGGCAGCTTGCCCTTGGTATGTCCCAGCTTCACTGCGTCAGCTCTGTGATTGTACAGAAAATGCACATCAGCCTGCATCTTCACCACTCAACCGATGCAACCATACTCACTGCTCATATCATGACACTGTGCTGCAGTGGAGTACTTTGCTCTGGATCTGATCATGGACTCAGACGGCACATGCAGAGGCATCATGGCCCTGTGCATGGAGGATGGCACCCTTCACAGAATCAGAGCCCATGAGACCATTCTGGCCACTGGCGGCTATGGCAGAGCCTACTTCTCTGCCACATCAGCACACACCTGCACTGGGGATGGCAATGCCATGGCTGCCCGTGCTGGCCTGCCCCTCCAGGACCAGGAATTTGTGCAGTTCCACCCCACAGGTACTCTCTCGTTCCTTCATTCTTTCATTCATGTCTTCCCCTAGGGTCCTCCTGAGTAGCTTCCTCTATGTAGCTTCCTCTATGTAGCTTCCTCTATGTAGCTTCCTCCTGAGTAGCTTCCTCTTTGAGGTTCTGTTCTGGCAGTCAGCAGGTACATTGCCAGCAACGTTAGTTCCATGCATACATGTGTTGTGAGCTTCAGGCTGCAGCCTCAGGAGGCTCCTTTTATGATTGTCAAATTGCATTTATTTTTGTGGCATGTGTTGTGGCAGCATATGTCACTTTTGAAGCTTCATGTCACATGTGTGCTGTTGTGAATGCCACCAGGCATGCGTGTCACATGACAGGCATATTTGCACACATGCTGCTAGGCTATGCAATGGCTGGGCAAGCAGTGTACCATTGTGCCCACCGAAATTGCATTGTTTGTGTACACTTTTCTGTGCTTGCGCTGAGCTAAGGCTGAAATGTAAGCCACAGGTGGACACTGTTGACCAGGTGCTGAAACTTTGCACTGGCTCTGCAGGTATCTATGGAGCTGGCTGCCTAATCACAGAGGGCTCCAGAGGAGAGGGCGGCATCCTCAGAAACTCAGAGGGCGAGCGCTTCATGGAGAGGTACGCTCCCACAGCCAAGGACTTGGCGTCCCGCGATGTGGTGTCTCGGTCTATGACCATGGAGATCAGGGAAGGACGAGGGTGTGGCCCTGAGAATGACCACATCCATCTGCACCTGAACCACCTCCCCCCTGAGCTTCTGGCCGAGCGCCTGCCTGGCATCAGTGAGACAGCAGCCATCTTTGCTGGAGTGGACGTCACCAAGGTGACTTCATTCTGCCACTCTGTGTGAGACGTGTTGAACCATGGCGACGCATGCATGCATGCATCTTGCGTGTGCGTGTGCTGTGTGCGCTTTGCTGGTTGAGCGGGGTGGAGTGGAAACAATCATGTGCATAGCAATCATGTGCGTAACGCCTCTCTGGTTCTGCATTCTTTGCACAACAAGCTTGTGTCGGCCCGTGCTGATGTTAGGGCAGACGGCTTGTGAGTATTGGCAAGCAACCTTGATGCACTGCACCACAGGCTGTACCCAGATTTGGCTATTGCAATGCTGACTTGCTGACTATGCATACAGGAGCCCATCCCAGTGCTGCCAACAGTGCACTACAACATGGGGGGCATCCCCACCAACTACAAGGGTCAGGTGGTGAAGCCCACCAAGGAGGACCCCAACAAGGTGGTGCCGGGACTGCTGGCCTGTGGAGAGGCCGCCTCTGCCTCTGTGCATGGAGCCAACAGGCTGGGCGCCAACTCCCTGCTGGACATTGTTGTCTTTGGCCGCGCCTGTGCTAACACAGTTGGTAAGCCTTTGGGACTTTCGCCTGTGTTTATGACTTTCGCCTGTGTTTATGACAAGCATGTCTACGGTGGGTTACAACCTGTCAGCCTAAGCAAGCAACTCAGACTGCAACCCTCATTTCCTCATTGCATCAGCCTGTGTGAGTCTTGCTTGTTATCTGTACGTCTGTCTTGCTCGGGCCCATTGCTGCTGTCTGTCACCAGATCTCTTTGCAACACTGGCAGGCACTGTACAATTTGCATCGTTGCTGTTCTGCAGTTGCTGCAGTTGACGGTTAATCTCAAAGAGGACTCTTCTACAAAGGGTGAATCTCTGTTGCTATTGGCTTCTCATAATGAATGGGTGCAATCTGAACTGCAGTTGCTGTGTTGTGCAGCCGAGCAAGTGCAGCCCAACAAGCCTCACAAAGATCTGCCTAAGGATGCTGGTGAGCACACAATTCAGCGGCTGGACATGATGCGCAACTCCAAGGGCAACCTCCACACTGCTGAAATCAGGCGCAACATGCAGCGCATCATGCAGGTCAGCACGTCACCTGGCAGCCTGCTCACCAGCTGTGCCTCTTGCATTTGCAACTGTCATGCGTTACAGTTTCCCACATCGCTTAAGTAGTGAGGCGCTGCCACAACAATTGGCCAGGGCAGTCAGAGCTTTCGCTGTCCTTGTGTTGCTAGCCACAAAGCCTTCACTGCATCATAGAGCTTGGCTGCACACACTATAGATCACAGCCCATTTGGGCAGTGCCCATGTTGACAGCCTCTTAGCCTTTGCTACATCATAGAGCTTGGCTGCACATACCACAGAGAGAAGGTCATCTCGGCTGTCCCCGTGTTTCTAGCCTTTGCTGCATCATACAGCTTGGCTGCAGATATCACAGAGCATGGCCCATCCAGAAGCGTCGTCACCAGGGGAAGGAGCATCTGTCAAAGAGTGCAGCTTGCGCAGCATCTGTGTCTGTCTCACTGCTCATGTGGCTGCATGCCTAGCAGCGCTACAGCCAGGCTCTCCAGCTCACTATGTCATGTTCGACCTGCAGAATGACGCAGCCGTGTTCAGGACCCAGGAGACTTTGGAGAATGGATGCAAGGACATTGACGAGTGTGTGGCCTCCTTTGAGGATGTGGGCATTCAGGACCGCAGCATGGTATGGAACACTGACCTGTGTGAAACTCTGGAGCTGGAGAATTTGCTGACCAACGCTGCCGTCACCATGCACTCTGCTGAGGCCCGCAAGGTAATCCCGATTGCTCTCTTGTTGACCACTTACCTGTACAAGGTCGTAGGTTTGCACTCGTCCTAACTGCCTGGTGATGATGTTCATGGAAAGCATGGTGCATCCAGTAGACTCGCATTCCTAGGCTGTCATATGATGCTGCACGATGTTGTCAAATGGCGTAGACCACACACACCTACTTCACGCTGTTGCAATGAAGGTTCATACACATTGTGTGCTGCATGTTGTTCCATGTGCATGGGCTCTTTGCATTGCTGCTCAAAGGGTAGAACCCAAGGCTTGCATGCTTCTGTTGATCCAGTTTTCAACCGAGTCCGCGCTGTGTGTGTGTGTGTGCGTGCGTGCGTGTGTAAACAAGAGAGAGGAAGTGTGTGTGTGTGTGTGTGCAGTGGGTCCATGCTGATTTTATCTGCCTGTGCTGCAGGAGAGCCGAGGAGCGCATGCACGTGAGGATTTCACCAAGCGTGATGACGAGAACTGGATGAAGCACACTGTTGCTTACTTTGACCACCTCAAAGATGGCAAGGACAAAGTCAGCATTGAGTACAGACCTGTACATGACCAGCCTCTGGACAAGGAGATGAAGCACGTCCCACCTTTTGCTCGTACCTACTAGGCTGTGGTTCTGTTGTTGTTGCCTGCTCAGGCGTTATTCTTTTTCCAGCAAGTCGTTTAGATTCTGTAGGTGTCCAGCCTGGTGCTACATGAAGCACACAGTGCTCTACATGCTGCAGCTTTGTCATCATGACTGCTCGTGCAGCTTGACACCACTCCTGTTTCGGTTACAATAGCCAGTGTGGTGACATTCATATCTGCCTGGGTTTTGGCCTGGTTTACAACCTGACCAGGGCATTGTTCAGCAACTGCTGAGTGACTTTGCTGCCCTGCTAGATGCTACACCTTTTGTAAGCTTAGTGCAAACCACTCCTCATCAATTTGTCAGAAATGCCATAGCCTGCTGTGTAGACCTCATGACTCTGCTCTGTCCCTCATGTACCGTCAAAGTCAAAAACAAGTACGCATGTGCATTTGGCAACTTTCGACCAACTTTCAACAACAATCTTGTCAATGATCATTGACAACAGCACCAAATTGTGCACGTTGAGAGCAACTTTTGAACTTTGAGAAAGTTCACAATCGAGGTGATACGTAAACGGAATACAATGCATACAAAGTGTTGCTGCCAAATAGTAGTGTATACACCATGTTTATGTTTCCCTTGAGTTGTACACTTGAAGGTGGCATCTGCCTAGCTTCTCCTTGCTTTCACTTTGCTGCTGAAGCTGCAAATCTTGAATCACTGACTGTTTGAACGACGACCTAGACAGCCCTGGCTACTGCTGCTGTGCAGCAACGCTCGCATGCATTGCTGTGCTAGCCAGAACTTGATTCTGGCGACCTTGCTGATTGACCAAAAGTATCAAGCTGCTCACAAGTGGTGAACCTCACGGCTCAAACAAGCAATGCCTTGGAGAAAGATATTGCATGATATGACATGTCATGCACTACACTGACTGTTTGCATGCACAACTTTGGAATGCTTGAGTACAGGTATGGATGGTCAGGACAACAGTATACATCTGCCGGGAGCGCCATCAGAGCCATCCAGCTTCAGAGGTAGGCAATGCACATCGTACAGGCCAGGCTCCACATGCGACAAGTCTAGTCCCTCTACAGGCACAATTCCCTGTACAAGCAGACAAGTGCCACGGTGAAGGCAAGGGTGAATGCGGGCCGCAACTCACATCCTTGGTTGCTGCCACAAGTCATCTCACAACTCCACAAGGACATGCAATACCTAATGTGCAGGACAGTGCACTGCACATGGTGGGCTGATTCATGACTCAACATGCGTACCATAGATGCATGCAGCACATGCTGATGGTACATCACAACAAGTGGGGTTCATGCTATCCTGTGATGCACTACTTGACAGGCACACAGACAGCTCATATGTAACAGACAGCAACACTGACATGCATGAAACCCAATTAGGTGGCACACATGTACAAGAGTAGTGTACAGTCATAGTCATCTTGACAGAGAGCAGCAGCCTTGCAATGCCACATGTACAATACAAACTGCGATCTGATAAGCACAAGTGCAAACTATGACAGTTCAGGCCATGACAATGGTCATTGTCATGGTCCGTCATCACAGGGGTTTACATTTATGATCTGTCTGTACTGCATGCAGCTCAGATGAGCTTGACCCGTGCTGAATTGCGCGTGCTTCATTGGCTGCTTGACCCAAAGCAATCTACCAGCAAACGAACGTTAGGCTCTTGTTCAAGCAGAGTTCTTGTTGCACACCACTTTCACCTGTGCTGTCAAGCTACGCTGCATGAGGAATCACAACTGACTCCACACCTCACAGAATCTGAGTACTGGATGAAATGAAATGCATGATATGAACCACAGGAGGGGGGCTTACTGCTCTCATGAGGCTCTGGTGAGCAGGTGCCAGCTCCTCGTAGGTTGCAATAGATATGTAGTCAATGCCCACAAACTTGATGCCAGCTGCCACCACCCAGTCAGCACCGTCCTCTGTCAAGGCAGTGTAATTTGACTCAAAGGCTGTCTGGTACATGAGTCTCCTGTAACAGCAGCAATGTCCAAGGTGGACCTTTGTGCTGTTTGCTAGTGATATCAATGCACTGAGTCAAAGCTGAAAGCTGAGGAGAGCTTTGTGGCTGCAGCAGCAGTGAATCATCACAGCGAGACCACACTTCTACAGTTGTTGCGGCCATTCAGCACTGGTCAGTCTGTTGCAAGAATGGGCAATAGTCAGGCGGCGCTGATGTATATGGTACCTGGCTGAGCTGATGGTCTTAAAGAGGACTCTCTCTGCGCCAGGTGGGATTGGAAGGGTCTCTAACAGAGCTCCTGCATAGAAGGTAGGGTGGTGGTCAGCACTGCTTCAGCATTGCTTCCTAGGGCGGCAGGATGCTCATCATGTCAGACTCACCTGTGATGTTGGTGTTGTGAGGTATGTCCACAACAACAGCAGGACCTGCAAGGCGCAGCATGAAGGTTGACTTGGCTTGCATCACACCCAGGAACGTGTGAACACGCCACTGTACGCACCATTCATGATGGAGAGCTGGATCGCTTCTATACCACGGCCTGAGTCAAAAGCCTCTTGCAAAAAGTGGCTAGGAGCATCAAAGTGCGTGCCAGTATGCACCACCATGGTCAACTTGGACACGAATGCTACGCCTCCTTGGTCTTGTCTTTCAACCAGCTCCCTGTGGGCTCCAAGACCATCGGACTTGTCCCATACCGGTAAATCGGCATGAATAGTAACGCTTATGTCTATCACCCGACGTGTGTTCTTGCCGGACTTCTGTGACTCTGACATGTGAGTATCCCACGCACATTGCGTCTCCGCAGTCGCCTGCTGTAAAGCTGCCACGCACAAAACCGCGCGCACAGAGTTGCAAGCAAATTTATAACTGCCCGATTGTGGCCCCATCGCGTTCGTAAAAACGTATCGATGCAATCAGTCGAGTTGGCATGCTTTTGTTTCGCTACGCGCTCCGAAACCACATGCATGCATTACGTCATACATCTTCTTCTTCTTGTATAATGTGCTAGTTAAAGCTTATAACCCATCTTCTGTCTTTGTATAATACATATACGAGCTATACAGGCAGGTAGATTGCTCTGTGGCTAATGCGCGCAGCAAGCCAGAATTTTGTTTGCTTTCTCAGAGTCTGTGTGTTGCAGGGGCAGCAGGGCATGCATATGCTGCAACCTGCACAAGCACTTCTTGCAATTGCATCATAGCAGCATTGTGAGATTCAATACCATGGTCAGCATCAGGCACACACATCCCTTGACTAGACTCTGTCGTTTGTCCTCACCTGTGTTTGCGCAGTGGAATGCTAAATCAGGCATTCTGGGTTCTGGCCTTCACCACAACCGTAATAGAGGGCCCGAGGGCTGTTGTTTTGTGGTGCTGGAGTCAACGCACTTTGCATGTCAAGCCGATTGCAACTCCTGCTGTCATTCGCATCCCCACGCATCCCCATATGGGCTGTCCGTGGGCATGCAGCACATGCCTGCCACGTTTACTGTGTGCAGGCCTCACAACTATGAACCTTCTTCGATAGACAGGTCAGCGTCTCATCAAGAGGTGCCTGAACTGACTTAGGCATGTAGCAATGCTGCTGTATAAACTGCCTGCAGGTACCAGCAGTATTCTAGTACCAACTGGTATACCAGTAAGTACGCACTTGTATGCCCACTGATGAAAGTTGAATGTATATACCAGTATATGACCTTGCTTCCTTCCAACACATGTCTGGTGTGCCTAAACCAAGTCTTGCCATATATATACTTGGGTGCTCACTGTGCAACTGCAAGATAAAGACGTCTGCTGAATCTGCAGCACCTCCAAGACCAACTGCGGCTTCTGCTGTGTCACAATTGCTGCGTCAAAATTGTCTTGAACTCACACAGCTTTACACAAAACATCAGAAGCAGTCCAAGGCTGCAGCCAAGCCACCACTGCATACTCACAATCATCTGATTCAGATCATGCTTCAGAAGCATGCATGCGTATGCTATCTGCTGAGCTACTTGTTATCTTGTTTTTACTCAAACATGTGTAGCATGTAGGCTGGTCGACCAGACAGGTACGCAACACCATGCACACATGCTAAACAGCAGTGCTATCTGTCTTTCCTTTGTACTATACGGTATGCCAGCAGTACTGCAATAGTATTGCTGCATCAAGCACTGTAGTAAAAGGGTACGGCCATTGTCGTCACGGAAGTTGCAGAGCCCATGAATGCATCCCAGACGTTACACTGTGGAGGCTGCTTTGCAATGGGCTCACTGAGTTGGCAACAACAGCCTTACATTAATGTTCTCATGAGTCAGCTCACACAGTGGCATTCCATACATAGTACCTTGTTTGCTAGCACTAGAGACTGGGGGACGGGAGAGCCCTGCAACTGCTTGGTGCCGTGCAGAGCTGTGCTGGGCTGAGCCCTGCAAACCTGACAGAGCTGGCTCGCTAGCTCTGCTCTCGAGGGCTGAGCTCTGCCAGCCAGCAGAGCTACTTGCTGCGCAGAGCGTCTATCGGATAAGTATGCAAGCTCACAAACGCTTTAAGAATTAATGCAACAAAACACAAAACAGCATCTCTTGCCCACAAGCAGCGCTGCTAGCATGTTGCAATGCATAAAACAATGCATGTCCTGAACAGGTTTAGCTGTTCCACAAGATTTGTTTGCTGCAAGCTCACTATGCTACAGCAGCCCTAGGGAAAGGTAGGCTCATTGCAGATGCCATCATATTTACAAAACAGAAATCAAGAAGAATTCATTGAGTGATTGTGCTGCAAGTATATGCAGCAATAAATCATTGGTCCAGACAGAGCCAAGGCTGCAGGCGAGCATCACTCAAAATGGACAAAGCATGACCTAGCATCATGATGCTCAACATAGCGGCCCCGGCCACAGGGTGCTGGATGTCCAGAGCACAAGCCTTGAAGCCCTACATTGTCTTGCTTTCACAACTTCATAATAGCGTGAGTATCAATAGTATTGCAATGCCTGAGAACATCATTGAGGCATTGCAGCGAAAGGCTGCTGCCAAAATGCTGTCTGTGTTGCGCTGAGAGATCATATGTGAGCAAAACGCAGGCTAGGGAAATGCTCCAGAGCAATCTTCACAGTCTCCTGACCTCCCAACCCCCGTGTTTTCCTGGCACTGGGCTTTGGCACCCATGTATGAGTAGCAGCCGTTTCTGCCAGCACACTGACCATGGCCTTCAACGCAGCAACACCCAGTGGGATACTCAGAGCCATCACCGTATGCGCTGACCGAGGTGAATGCTCCCACCAGCAACATCATGAGCAAAATTGCCATGAGGCTCCTCACGTTGAATGTCATCTCTACACTATGATAACCTGCATGGTGTGTACCCAGGTTTTGATAACTTGTTCAGAATACTTGGCGGTTGCTGGACGCGCTGCTTGAGTAGGTGAAAGCGAACATAAGAGCTTCTGCTTTGTGTGACTGTCTTGCTATAACGAAGCATACGTAACGATCAGCGCCCAGCAAACAGATAGCAGAAGGTCGGCGTGAGCTGGCAGACGAGCAGGAACACAAATGCTAGAACTAACAAGCGTTTCATGCAGCAGTCAAGCACACTGGCTTGAGTTCGCGATCACACAGGCAAGTAGGTCCTAAGTTCCTAATCCTAAGCTCGGTATGGAAAGAGGCAACTGCTCTGCACGCGATATCGTGCTTCGCACGGAGCCGATTGCATATGAAAGGCAGCTCGAGACTTACCAAAATATCCAAGGCGACGGCAACAGGTCTGGATCACTGTTAGCACCTTTATATAAGGCTTGAGCTTGTCTGCGTATTTAGGTCGTTCAACCTGATGCACACTTGATATAGGTCGTCCGCGGTCCGATCGTTGCACGCGAGCCAGAAACTCCTGACAACTTCGCCTGGCTTCGATTCATCACGTTTCAGTACATAGTGCGCTCGGCAAACGCAGTCGTCACGTTCGGGGGCCTTCTTAGTGTACTACTATTTCTTGGACAGAAGTTACACGCAGCTTTGCAGTGTACCACAGTCTGATAGACACAGCATCCGAGCGCTGGCAAGGAGCTTCCGGCAGCCTCAGCTTGTTATGGGTTCTTGGTACGGCCGTTGTCGTCATGGAAATTACAGAGCCCATATGTGCATCCCAGACGTTACAATGAGTGCATGCAATCACTCTCATGCAAGCATCATGAGTAGTGCAAGTTGGAAAATCAGGTACACCGGATTGCTTTTCAGCATATGTGCTTGCTGAGAAGCGCTGCTCCCACCCGCCAGAAAGTCAGCATGCAATTCGATGCAAGCCTGATCAGAGCAGCCACGTG
>JAABUO010005056.1_pt1 | contig 15464 bp, 16 predicted proteins | sample 5559291 | NCBI WGS metagenome assembly JAABUO01 (sample SAMN10711878, study PRJNA513372) | rock metagenome | isolation source: Antarctica rocks | place: Antarctica: Victoria Land, Finger Mt sud
TGCACAGCCACAGTGCATTTGCATGCGGGATGCCCAGCGCGCGAGGCGGCCCTGCTGCGCACCTGCGCTGTCAGCAAGACCTCTGTCGGCCCCCAGTTTGTCGCGCCGTTGGGCATCACCACCAGCCCCGGCTCAGCAGCATGCACCTGCCGCAGGGCAGCTGGTGAGGGTGGGCCGGGGAGCAAGCTGCACTGCCAGGAGGCAGGCTGTAAGTGCCCACTTGCTGCATAGCTGAAAGCCGCCTGAAGGCGCATTGATTACATCGCAAGCAGTCCATGGGCAGCCCATGATGACCACACCAGCCAGTAACTGCCATCACCTGAAGGCTGCAGGCGGGGCCCTACGTATGTGCATGCAGGGATGCGGCAGTGGTGCCAGCCTCGAGGCCCTATTGGAAAAACGCATAGGGTGGCACAATTTGGCAACCACGTGCTGTGCAGCGCCCTACCAAGCCTGGCACCCCAGGCTACCGCAGGTTGCACCTGCTTGACCTCGCCGGTGTCCGTCGCGAGCAGGTACATGTCGATGCGCTGGTGCGGGGAGCCGTCCTCCGCAGGGTCGCAGGACCCCGCCTGGTAGCGGTTGCTGGTGAAGAACAGGCTCTTGAGCGCAGGCAGCCAGACGGGGCCCTGAGGAGCAGGACAGAGGACAATTGAGCACATTACCTTCAGAACATACTGGCAGAGTGTGCGCTTGCCTGTCTAAGGACTGCGCGCTTCCTGAAACGAACAGCTCAACTTGTGCAACAGATTCAGAACACCAAGAATACAAATGCATGTATGCATGAAGTTTGCATGCACTGCATGCCCAGGGACAGGCCACAGGTGTGTAAAAGTGTGCCCTGCCCACGCTGCAGGCGTCCGCAAGGGCATCACCTCGTGCGCAAACGCGCTGTTTCGCCTGTGCAGCTCGCGTATGACGGGCTGCGGACCCAGCAGCCGCCGAAACACGTCCGGGTTGTATGCTATAAAGTCATAACCTTTGCGCAGCTCGTCAAAGTCCTGGCCTGCCAGGACCGCGAAGGCCGCGGGGGGGAGGTCGCGCGTGGCGCCGCTGTGGTACACCACCGCCGCTGACTCAGGGACATCCGGGCTGGGCACGCGCGTAGCGTCTAGCCGCTGCAGCTGGCCAGTCAGCCACTGCGGCAACAAGCTAGCAAGCATGACTTTGCAAGTGTTCAAGATGGCCAATGGCGCTGGCCTGTTGGTTAAAAGCACCACTAGCAGTGCAAAACTACAGCAAGAACAGTGGGCTGCTGCAGCCGGGGAAACGACCCAGCGTCATGGCGCTTGCAGCAAGTAACAAAAGCCTTCTCTTGCAATGTGCAACAGCGAGCGAAAAGGTCTGCGGCGTGGCAAGCAGTGCGGGTTGCTGCAAAAACCGTCCAGCGTCAGTGCGCATGCGGTACGTCACGGTCCCTCCCAGCTTCTCCTCTCTATCCAATCCCTGTTTTTCTATATCAGCTCTGCGCCGCGGAGTGTTGCACTCTGTGCTATAACAACCAGGTGCAGCTGCACCTAGTATAATAACACACTCTCGAGTCGGCTTGCTCTGACTCACTGCAGAGACAAAGCGCGCGACTGATCGCGCACTTATCTGAGCTGCCTTTGGCACTTGGCAACAGGCGCCGGACCTGCTGGTACGTGCAAGCGGCACATGTTTGCTGTTCCAAGGATGGTTCTACTCCCTCACTGTCATCGCGCACCGCGCTGTGCTGCGACTCACGCCCAGGCAAGCTATGCTTCCCTTCTCCGAGAACCTATATAGCTAGATATATCGCTTAACAGGAGGCAGCGACCATATGCGAGATAGACATGTACATACGTTGCAAGGCTGTATCCCTGCTAGCGCACCTGAACACTCCTGCGCCATGCCCTGCCATACAGTGTGTACTCCAAACCAACCTCCCGTGCGCAGGGCCCCAGACACGCTCGAGCAAGCGCTGGCAGTGGCCCGTCCGTGAATGCACCACCCCCCAGGAGGAAAGTGCTGGTGGCGCTGGGCGGCAATGCGCTGCTCGAGCGCGGCGAGGAGCCGACAGCAGAGAACCAGGTGCACAACGTAATTTATGGTTGCCGCAGGCGCAGCTTGCAAGCGGCCGGTAGACAGCCTCCTTGTTCGCACGCACGCACTTGATGTTCAGGGCCGGTACTTCACGCACCACAACTCACTTTAATCATATTTAGAGCATGCTGTAGAGCAGAGGGATCCTGCCCTTGCTTACTAACGAACCAGCTGTCTGCTACTCAACAGGCGCGGCACGCGCGGGAAGCAGCTGTAGCCGTGGGGCGCTTGGTCCGTGAGGAGGGCGTCGGCCTGTGCGTCACACACGGCAACGGCCCACAGGCGCGGGGCACCACTCCATGTGCACCCCGCTGTGCCTGTTCAAGCCCCTAGTTTGCTTGTAGGCAAGTGTGAAAATGGGCTCATGCACGCAGGTGGGCTTGCTGGCAATGCAGATGCCAGGCGTGGGCCTGGACGTGCTGGGCGCCGAGAGCGAGGGCCAGATCGGGTGCGCCGCTGCGTGACCGGCACAGGCAGCATGCTGTGGAGCAGCCGGCCATGCTGGTGCACTGTCTGCTGCCTGTCACAGGCCGTGCCTTGCACCCTAATCGCGAGTAGGCCACTCTGTATGGCTCTTGGCTGACTGACCCCAGGGCGCATGCAAGGCGCAGCATCCCACTGCATGGCGCAATAACGCCTCGGGGGCATGGCAGGTTCCTGCTGGAGACTGAGCTAGGAGATGAGCTGGGCGGGGACATGGTGCGCTCACAGCTTTGTCATGTCATCTGCAGTGTGCCTGATGCGAACGCCTGTCGCTCCTAGCAACAAAGCCCAAACTCTCCAAAGAGGCACGTACTTGCTCCCTTTTGAGAGGGTGGTGTTCTATGCAAGCTTTGCCTGTCATGCATGGTGACGGGCCCCGTGTGCTGGAAGCCCCTCTCAATACATCTGTGCGAGGGATCTGTGCAGGGCCATGCAGGTGGTGTCGCTGCTCACGCAGACGACGGTCTCCCCTGACGACCCGGCGTTTGAAGACCCCCAGAAGTTCATAGGGCCCATGTACAGCAAGGAAGACGCAGACCGGTGCGCTTCCGGTGCCTTCCAGACTGCGGGCGGCCTGCCCGGTGACCAGGGCCGCAGGCGCCCCGGCAGCTTGGCTCGCGTGAGGTGCCGGACGCCCTGGCATCCTGCCAAGCTGATGCTCATCCGAGCCCGCACACCCTGTGATGCGCGCTGCCGCGCGCGCGCGCAGCCTTGCGCGGGAGAAGGGCTGGGTCGTCAGGGCGGACGGCGACAAGGGCTTCCGGCGCGTGGTCGCGTCGCCCGCGCCGCTGCAGGTGCTGGAGGCGCGCGCCGTCAAGGCGCGCCCAGGTCGCTTGCTGCTGGAGCGCCTGTGGCACCGCCCAGCACAACACAGGCACAGTTGTTGCGCGTCGAAGTGAGACACGCTGGACCCCGTCCTCAGTATGACCCAGGCTCAGCCCATGCCCGCCCGGTTATGACACTGGCAAGGCGGTTCCGCGCCGCCCTCGAACAGATTTTGTCAAGCGTGTGATGTGCCTGCCTCAGTTCTCTTGTCCTCCTTCCCGGATGATTTGGCTAGAACCGCGTCCCAGTGTCTGGAAGTGCAGTGTGCTCACGCCTCCAGGGGCGCAGGTGCTCCTTGACGCGGGCTTCGTGACGGTGTGCGCCGGCGGCGGGGGCGTGCCGGTGGCCGTGGAAGAGGTGGCGGATGGCCGGGTGCAGCGCCGCCGCCACGGCATCGAGGCCGTCATCGACAAGGCGCGCCCACTTCCAGGACCTGTTTGCCATGTTTGCACCTGCGGTGCTTCAAGCGCGGTGTGCCCGCTCGACCGCTCCTTGCAAGAGCGAGGTCATGGGGGGCTGCGCCTATTTCCTCACAGGATGCAGTCAATGCATGAGATTGCAGGTCAATAATGCTGCCTTTCAAGGACTGGTCAAGAGGGCAAGTGCTTTCAAGCTTGCGCGAGGGTGGTGATCTGGCCAAAGGTGCAGCCCAAATAATCGCTGGGCTCGGGCAGAGACGCTGCCGCCACCCACAGACGCGCCCACAGTGACCTGGGCGCGCGGCAGCAATATTCCACAGACCAGTCATGTTGCCGCGGTCACCGCTTGCGCGTCGTGGCGTGCCTGACCGGGCGGGCCGTGCCAGGATGCGGCGTCCGCGCTGCTGGCGGCGGAGGTGGGCGCCGAGGCGCTGCTGCTGCTGACGGACGCGCCCGCCGTCTTCGATCCGCGCCGCTGGCCCGCCGAGCGCGCGCCTGTGCCCTCGCCCGTGTCCCCGGAGGCGCTGCTTGAGCTGGGCGACTTCTCTGCAGGCTCCATGGGGCCCAAGGCGCGCCGCGCGCCGGGCTGGGCGCCCGGCTGCTGCCCTGCTCACCTTGCATGCTCCAGATGTGCATCTCCTGCATGGCCGCATCTTCACTGGCTGCACGCAAGTTGGCCCAAAAGTGCCAGTGAGGGGTAGAGAGGCACCTGGGCCCTGCACACACCAGCAACATGCGTCCCCTTCGCCATGCGGCCACGCGAACTGCAAGAAGCTGGCATGCCGAAATAATGCTAAGGATTGCGAGGGTTACCGTGCCTACTAGACCTGTGACATTGCGTGCGTCACGTAGGGCCGTATGCGCAGGTCATGGCGGCTTGCACCTTCGTTCGCAAAACAGGCGGCGTGGCCGGGATTGGGGCGCTCGGCGATGCGCTTGAGATTTTGCGTGGAACCAATGGCACGCTCATCAAGCCGTCTGTGAAGTGAGCTGTGCGAGTCTCACCCATGCGGGCCTCAGCAGCAGTGGCGTGGTCGTGAGCTAGATGCGTAGTTGCAGGAGAGTGCTCCTGACCTGCACGGTCGTTTTTACATCGCGCTGCTAAGCAAGCCCATGCAGCATAAGCGCATGTTACGTATTGTAGATTTGTCCCGAGCACACGCATTGCCAAGGTCACTTGGCAACTGCCTCGCTTCACCAGCTTCGCACCATGCATCCTGCAGCACCCGCACGGGTAACACTTTTTCACCTGCAAATAAGAGCGGCCTGGGACCAAAAGACTCCACATGCGACTTGGTCCAGCATCAACGCCCCCACCCATACTACTTATCATCAGAACCGTATTGTTTTGCAGACCCGCCGCCCGCTCGGCACCCTGCAGCATAGGGCTCAGCCATGGAGCAACGCGATGGATCTGCAAAGCGCCAGCACAGCCCTGCGCCCTCAGACTCTGAGGCTCAGAGTCACGCACGGAAACTGATCACGACCTACAGCAGGTCGCTGCCTGCGCGGCGAGGCCCGGGACAGGCGGCGCCACACACAGCGGGATGAGGAGGGTTGGCAGGCAGAAAAGGGTTGGCAGATTCACTGGCGCCCGCACAAAACTCGCCCCTATCGCAGGGCTGCATCACGCACTACCCGACCCATCCCGCTGAGCGGCGCATCTCTCAGACAGACCCACGCAGAGCCTGCATTGCAGACGCAGACACTGGCAGGAGACGGCATATAGGCCGGATGGATATTGGTTTCAGGCCAATCCGGGCCTCTGGGGGAGGAAAAAGTGCAGGCCAGGCCCAGCATGAGCCTGGCCGCATGCCGAGCCGCGCGTCCAGCCAGAGTTCAGATACACATTACCCCTGCCCATCTCCCACTACAAGTTCGTGTGTTTTGTACATAGGGAGAGAAAGCTAGGCGCTCACTGCTGGCCAGAGGGAGGCGCAGGGCATGTGCGCACTTGCAACTGGTCCCGCGCACGAATACAACTTGCGCTGCCACCAGTCACGCTGAGATGTAGCGGAGTATGCACACGCTCTGTACCCAGGAGCACGCAGAGCCTCATGCCATGCATGCAAATGCACGCAGTATGATGTGGCCCATGCTTGCCCAGGTGCGCTGAAGCACACTACACTCACTGATGAGATCACGTGCATCGCACGCACCAGCGCACGGGCACCTGATGTGCCTGGGACCGGCGGCGCGCGCCGGGATACGCAGCTGCAGGCCGCGCAGCTGCGCCACAAGGGCACATCCAGGCTGCTTGCCGCCGGCTGCCTAGCCGATGAACAGCCGCGAGCTGCAACGCAGTCACGTGCCCACACGACGGCGACCAACCGGACACACTCTTGCAACAGACGCATCCACCCTATCGTGCAACATGCAACCTCACAGGGGCAGCCACCAACACAGGACGGCGCACGGAGCCCTGGGCAGCTTCTGGCCTGCCAACCATAGGACTCTGACGCACACGCATTCTAAATGAGCGCTCAAGACGCAAGTTCTGGGGATGGGCCTGCTTCCAGGTCACGCGGCCCCCAGCCCGCAGCGGCGGCGGTTGACCGCCCGCGGCCGGTCCCGCGACGGCCCGCGCGCGGAGCGCCTAGAAGGACGGCCGGAAGCTATTCTCCTGCACGCGCTCCGCCCGCTGCTGCGCCAGGATCGCGCGCAGGCGCGCCTCCTTGGCCTGCATCTCCTTGGCGCGCTTGGCGTGCTCCTCCGGCCACCTGCGCGGCGGCGCGGCGCCTCGTGGCGCCCCGGCCCGGACTCGCATGCTGGGCGCGCATGAGCGGCTCGACAACGATGCGCACCGGTGGGGCTGTGCGCTGCGTCGCAGCCCTGCAGCACTCACAAGCACTGACACTCCTGCACCTGCAGCGGTGTTGCGCTTCCGCGCTTGCACGTCCCCGCTGCCCAAGCATCCCATGCAAAGGACCCACGACGGGGCGCTACATGCAGTATGACACAGCACCAGCAGCGACTGCGCCCGATAACTGAACGACCCGCTGCTAGCGCTACCACGCCGGGCATCAGCAGGCCGGCTGTGGAGTACCAGCCTGCCCGTTCTGATCACACAACCTGCGCTGGCCACGCAGCTTGCACGGGGCCAGGGCGCGCACCGCCGGCGCACGAGCTGGTCGGTCTGGTGCAGCTCGTGCGCGAGCACGAAGACGCCCGGCGTGCGGCACTCCGGGCAGGCGGCGTCGTGGCGCACGTGGAACAGGATTGCGCGCACCGTGCCCAGCGCGTTGCCCTTGCCCACCGCGCTGCGCGCGCGTGCGCGCTCCGCTCCTCAGCGCGCAGCCTCCGAGCGCGTCGCGCACCGCGCGGCCCGCCTGAGAGACCGCTTATGGCGCGGCGCTTCTGCCCACATTTAAAAATGCGAGGCGGGCATGACGTCGAGGATACCCTCGCAGCAACACGGCTACAGGGGGCTAGCATGGAAGCGGTGCAGGGCGACTCAAGCTCGCATCCGGATTACTGGCATGCAGGGCAAGGGCGAGGTCTGGAGGCAGGGGTGCCGCACGTGAAGGCGCAATCGGCGCAGAACTTGTGGCCGCACTCGAGCCCGATGGGCTTGTACATGACGTCCTGCGCGGCGGCGGCAGCGTCAGCCTCAGACGGGCGTTGCCTCTGCTGAACACATGCGGCAGCGCACAGGCCTTAGCCACACAGCACCCTACCCTCCCCTTGCAATGACAGAGGCGGCGCGCGCAAGCGTTGCAGAGCCTGCCGCCCTGCAAGGTGCGGATTTCACTGCACCTGGTCACAACAGGGTAATATCTAGGGTAGTGAATCCATGTACATGACCCTGTGGGGGCACGGGAGGCGCGCGCCAGGCAGATGGGGCACAGGTAGTCCTCGTCGACCTCCTCCGCCGGGCCCAGGCCGGACGAGGCGATGGACACGCTTGTCACCTCGGCCTCGGGCCCGAATGAGCCGCCGCAGCCGGGCTCGGCGCCCGCAGCTGCGGGCGTGCCTGGCGAGGCGCCGCGCGCCGGGCTGGCGCGCCACGTGGGCGGGCCGACGCCGCGGCCCGAGCTGCGCGATATCGGGATGGGCCGGCTGGGCGCGCACTGCGGCGGCGGCGGCGCCGGCGGCGTGTCCGGCGCTGCGGCACCCGCGTCCTGCGGCGCGCCCGGCGACGGCGCCCCGCCTGCGCCGCAGCCTCACCTTCAGACCTGAGCCAGGGCGTGCAGCAAGCGGGGAGGGGAGCACGGCCGGGCGCCGGCGCTGCACAGCCCCAAGCGTGCAGCGGGCGGCACAACGCACCACGCGCTCATGCGCCCTGTGCACGAAAACAGCCCTGCACGGCTCAGGCGAACGGCCGCCGTGCTTGACAGGACAGCCATCGCACGCCAACAGGCGGCGTCCCGTGCCTGTCAAAGGGCTTTAGGGGCTTTCTGGGCGCACCGGCACCGCTGCCGCTGCCCTCCTCGATGACGACCGCGGGCGCCTCCTCCGCCAGCGACGCCAGCAGCGGCAGCGTCAGGCGCGCGTCCAGGGGCGCGCCCGCGGCGCCCGCCGGCCCCTCCGCAGCGCCGCTACCGGCCCCCGCGCCGCCGCGGGCCTTCTCACCCGGCTCGCGCTCGTCTACGGCTGGGACCGGATCATCCGGAAGTGAGTCCCCGAATGCGGGGTGGACCGCGCCAGCGGCGGCCGCGATCAGCGCGGCCTGCGCGGCGGCCGTGTTGTCGCGCGCCAGGATCGCCTCCATCGCCTTGAGCTCGTCCAGGAGCGGCGAGTGCAGGAAGGAGCCTGCAAGGCGGGCAGACAGACTATGATTGGGGCGCGCCAACGCTGGGATGCGCAACCGGTTGGCCTGACAGACCATGAGAGTGATCTCCTCGAGCTTTCTTTGCCGCGCCCGCGAGGCAACAACGCTGTATGCGTGGTGCGACTGCCGCGGCGCACCCCTGTGCACGCGCGCACGGCGCGGCCGGCGTCACATGCAGAGGCCCAAAGCATGACACACACATGACGTCAGAAGGAGTGGCCAGCCCCACTGAGGCCGGCCGGCTGCAGCAGCCTGGCGGCTCGGCCACCCGAGCGGGGCGGCGCACCGTGCGTACGCCGCATGCCGTTCCACAGCGACTGCAGGAAGTCCTGCCCATGCTTGCTCGCGCACAGCTTGTCATGCTTCTTCAGGATCTGCGGCCCGCACGCGACCCGACATGCTCATGCACTGCACTGCCCCATGGGGCAGCCAGACACGCCCGAATCAGGATCTTGCTGGATCCAGAGACAGTGTCAGGGTTGAGGCCCCAAGGGCAGGGCGCCACACAGTCCGTCTGCGTCCCACTGCTGGGGCAGGCCTGTGGTGCCCGGCACAGGGGCGCGCCTTGCGCAGGCCCACGGCGTTGACCTGCGCAAAGCGCCGGCACCAGCCCGCCTGCTGCTCCAGCCCCATGTCCTGCGCGGGCGCGCGCGGCGCTCAGCCAGGCCCAGTCACTGGAGTCGTCGTGCCAGACGCGGCCAGGTTGTGGGCGCAGACCCCAGACCCACCCTGGCCCACGCTCAAGCGCTCCCACATGCTCAGCAAGCGCGCTTTTCACGGTAAGCGTCTCGCACGCACGCCTTCTGGCAACGGGCGGCAAGCGCTCTGCAAGCTGCAACAAGTGCATGATCCTGTTCGCCAGCCTTTCAGCAACAAGGACTCTGCAGGCTGCAACAACTGCATGCGGCTTCCACCAGGCCATCAGCGGGGTCGCCGACCTATGGCACAGGCCTGGAAGCTGTACACCCCTTGAGTCGCACCCCCAGCAGCGCACCTTGGTCGAGACCTTCAGGCTGGGGCCCTCCAGGCGCGCCACGCGCCGCAGCCCCAGCGCGAGCCGCCCCATGCACCCGGGCGGCCCGCGGCGCTGGTGCTGCAGGCGCAGCAGCGCGCGCGCCGCGCGCTCAAACTCCCAGTTGACATCAATCACGTCGACGAGCAGCTTGTTGAAGAACGCGTTTGCCAGGCGCGTGTTGTGCGCCGTGCTGTCGCCGGCCTTCCCGCCGGCCTGCTCGATGGCCACCAGGCTGCACCCCCGGCAGCCGCCCGGTCAGCACACTGAAGCGGCGGAACAGCTCGCCGGGCGCGCAGCGCGGCGCGAGGCGGCGGGCGGGGCGGGCGCACTCGTCCTTGTACGCCTTGATCTGCTTCTTGTGCTCCTTGTACTTGAGGAACTTGCCGCGCCACTGCTTGGGCGCGTCCTGCGCGCGCCGGCGGGGCTCAGCGGCGGCGCCGCCCCCGCGTGCAGGCCCGCCCGTCAAGCGCCGGTCAGGTGCTGGGCAGGCGCGCGTGACTCGCCGCAGCCGCAGCCCTGCGCCTGGCAGAACCTGCCCTGGGCTGCACGCCGCTGTGGCCTCCCCTGGAGGGCAAGTGACAGTCAGGCGCCCGGCAAGCACACGGCGCTCATGCAGCCCAACACCGAGCGCCTTTCCACCTGCCACCTGGTCGCTCGCAGTGCTGGTGCGCAAACGGCAGGAGACACATCAGCAGCCCAGGGGAAGGCGCACCCGCTCGAGCGCATGCAAGTACTGCGCGTACTTCATGGTGCTGCGGGGTAGGCTTCAGAGAGCGCGAGAGGAGCCTACACGCCTGTGCTGCGTGCCCGCCCGCCTGGCGCCTGCGCAGCACGATTGTGGGTGAGGTGCGGCCCACCACAGAGTCCACAGGAGGAGCATGCAAGGCGCCCAAGCAGCGACAGAGCCTTGCTATGTACGCAAAGCTGCCAACATGGGAAGCAGGTGAGAGCAGCCGCCGCGGGCCACGGCGCCGCCGCAGAACCTGAACTCTTTCAACTTCCCCCAACCGCCAGCCCCATCCACAGGCGACACAGGCCTAGGAGAGCAGATAGCTTACCTGCAAGCGTCCTTACGATTGCAAAAGGCACAAAGGAGCTCCCTGCTGCAAGGGTCAGTGTGCACTTCCGGGAAAGTACGGCTGCGCTCAGAGTGACGTTTGGCTAGGCTTCGGACAGACGCCTGAAGCCATGGAATGGTCGCGGAACGGAACTCGGAAATGTAGCCCCCCCCCTCCCCGGGCCTAACCTATCAAGAGCTGTTTCAACACATTCTGAATGTTGTTGTTAGCAAAATTGAATCCTCCAGCTCAAGATGCCACTGTAACGTACCCATGCAAATGGCACAGGCGCGTGCCAGCACTGGAGGTCTAGCATATGTGCGGCAGTGCTCTTTGGTGCTTGGCAGTATCTCACGTGGGAATTTTTATTCGTTTCTCGGGGGATAAAAAGACATCGGGGGCAGGCGGGCCCCGCACACGGTGGGGGTAATTGAAGTATCCTGGCCAATGTAAACCGGCCACGTCAGCCGGGTCGTCAACTCGTCCTCAGCAACAACCTACCCAGATGCATGGGAAATGTGCTAAGGCCTCACATTAGTTAAGTTAATTCTGGGCCTCCGGAGTAAATTCTGGGGTCACATCGTCCCCACATCCCCCCAAGAGGCACTGCTTGGGGCACCTGCTGTTCCTCGTCGGTACCCAAGTGCTGTGCGGGCCCCAGACAAAGCGTACTTACAAGGGATGCACATGGACAGGCCCGCCAGGAAGGCTTTGTCAACTTCCTTGCAAACCACTGTTTCGCAAGCAGTGGTACACCATAGAGACACCATATGCGCCTCACAGGCAACACTTCAGTGGCAGGCTCGCTTTGCTGCTGGTGCAGCAGCGCTGCCTGCGAGCAGGCTATCCCTATGCAGCTTGAGGTGCTGTGGGAAAGCCTTTCCCACAGCTTGAAGCAAATGCTGGAGGTTATACCGGGACGCTCGAGGTCGACCGGAGTCTTATGTGTGATTGTCCGGCACACAGGAAACATACATGAAAGGGCGCCGGCGGTGAGCGGTCCAGCACAGTGCGCGGGCCCCTCGCCACAGCGGTGTGCGTGCACGCACTAACACAGTCCCTGGGCGCCGCGGCCGATGGAAGTCTGGGGCCAGGTCGGCCGGCTGCCTGCCTAGCTCATCGCCACGCTGTACATCATCACCTGCGCGGGCGCGCCGCCGTCGGCCGCCAGTTCCAGCGAGATGTCCAGGCTGCGGTGCGTGGGCCCGCGCGCCACGCTGAGCCGCCCGGCCAGGGCGGCGCCGCCGCCCGCCGGCCCCGGCTCCCCCGGCCCCGCGGCGTCGCGCCGCGGCGCCTGCCTGTCCGGCGGGCCAGGCGCGGCGCCGTGAGCATCGGCGGCCTGCTGGGCCCCGGCGCGGCCAAGCGCGACCGGGTGCCGCAGCGCCAGCACGGCCTGCGCCCAGTGCGTGGGCTCGCCCAGCGGCGAGGTGGACAGGCGCACGGGCGCGGCCGCGCACACGCGCGCGCTGAAGTCCGCGTCAAACCACAGCACCAGCGCGTGGCAGGTCGCGTCCTGCGCGCCGCGAGCGGCGCTGCAGACGCCCTGCAGAAGCAGGGAGCCGGCGGAGACCTGGCTGCATCGGCTGGACAGCGCAGGCAAGCGGAAGCATGGTCATACAGCCCGAGTGCGCACGCAGGGGCCAGGCAGGCAGATGTGCATGTCGCGCGCTCGGGACGTGCCGTCTGCGCCCGGCAGCGGCTGCATGCACTCCATGGCCTCACACAAAAGCAGAGTAGCCTGCCACCACGCGCGCAATGGGCACTATTGGCACACCAATCCGCGCCGCGCCCGGCGAGCCGCGCACCTCGCCCGCCGCGCTCTGCAGGCGGAAGCGGGCGGTGAAGTCGGCGTCGGCGGGCGCCATCGTGGCCAGGTCGAATGTGGCAACGCACGCGGGCGCGCTCAGCACATCGCCCGGCGCGACGGGCGCCACCAGCGCCTTGCCCAGCGCGCTCTCGCGCAGCTCCTCGCGCACCTGCGCAGCGCCAGGGCTGGAAACCTAGCGCGGCCCGCGCCGCGCATACCGTGATTATTCGCCTGTAGGCACAGGGGAGGCCGGGCAGCATCGTTTGGGAGCAACGAGCAGTGCAGCAGTGCGAGGCGTCAGGCGTCCGCCGGCAGGTTCCGGCGTGGCCGGACGCCTCGTAAATTGGCTTGGCAAGGGCGGGCCCAGTGCGGCGCATGGGCTTGGCGACTCGCGCACAGCTTGCGAGCGAGGCGGCGGCACCGCTCGTGCGGGCTCGCAGGCGCTGCATAGCAGACAGCCTCGTGCATGCACGGGCACGCTCAGCGCGGCGCGCGCGCGCCACGCGGGAGCGGGCCTGCGCAGCGGGGCGCACGCAGGCGGCCGCACCGGCGCGTAGGAGAAGCCTGCACGTCGTATAGGTGTGGGGTCGCGTAGGGACAGGGAAGGGTTCCTGTGTGGCCGCACCGGCGCATAAGAGAAGCCCTGCACGTCGTCCCAGAAGGCCAGGTCCAGCGCGCCCGCGCCCGCGGCCGCCAGGTGCAGCGCCACGCGATCCGGCAGCACCGCGCCGCCCGGGCGCAGCCACCTGCGCCGCCCCGGCGTGCGTCGGGCGCGCCGCAGCCAGCCACCGCCGGCAGTGCCGCGAACGGCCGCCCAGGCAGCACCCTTTCAAGCCCATGCCTGCCATGCAAACAATGGGCCGCTGCTGCAGAGACGGATGCGTCCCGGACAATGCCTTGTATAGCTCGGGGTGCCCCAGACACTCTACACGAGTAAGCGCAGCTCCCAGCCACAGCCCCACACTGTGCGGCAGCCGCCTGACGCATGCGGCAGCAAGCACGGCGGGCAGTGCAAATAGCATGCAAACAGCATCTGGGCGCCGCTCAGTCTGCACCAGGGCCCCGCGGGCATGCGCGCCGGCCGCGCGCACCGGTCGCGCGCGTGCAGCACGGTGTCGAGCATGGCCTCAAAGAACAGCGCGTAGCCCATCCACTCGCTGACGAGGACGTCCACCTGCCCGCCACGCGCAGAAGTGGTCCTCGCAGGCAGCGGCCGGCCGGCCGTGCTGTTGCTCCGTCTGGCGAGCAGCACTCATGCACAGGGAAGGAGTCTAGCGACGAGCGCTCCAGTCCAAGTGCTTGCCGAAATGCAGCTGGATCTTGTCGACTGCCAGGTGCAGGGCGGCGTTGCGAGGAGAGCGGGGGCTCCACGTAGCGCTTGGCATGTCCAAGTCAGCTATCAAGTCTGCTATCAAGTCAGCTCAGCCTTCTCTTTTCATCTCTGCCTTCTCTTTAATTTCATGCATGCAGAGCATCATGCACTTTCTCTGTTTGAAGCGCGCCTGCTCTACAGGCAGGTCCAGGTCCTCCAGCCGCCCTGCCACCACCTCGATTGGCCCGCCGCTCGCGGCGTCCAGCCCATTCGCCTTGATGATGCTGCGCGCGGTCGCTGCCATGCGCTCGCTGCCCTCCACCGCTGCCGCCCCAGCGCGCATCTTCTGTGTGACCTCTACCACCACAGAGCCGAAGCAGCAGATGTGCCTGCAGAGCACTGGCGTCCCTGCAAAATGCAGCAAAATGCTGCCCAACGCTGACGACTCGGCCACCGGCACGCCACAGCCCCACGCCCGACGCCACAGTGGCCCACGGCACCACGAAACACTGTCTGCCAACGCGCCCGAACAAAGCGTACGGCGCCACTGCCGCACCCAACAACCCAGGAGGGGGGGCGGCCCCGGGGCCGCACCGATCACGCGCGTGGCGCTGGCGCGGACAACGTGGACAGCATTCCCGCGGCGCTGTCGCGCCCCGACGCACCAGGAGGCCGCCGCGGGGGCGCACCGATCACGCGCTTGGCGCCGGCGCGCGCGGCGAACATGGACAGGATGCCCGTGCCGCAGCCCACGTCCAGCACAACCGCGCCGCGCAGCAGCTCCGGGTTGCCCTCCAGCGCGCGCCTGTACGCCTCCGTGCGCACCTGCGGGGCGGCCGCACCATCAGGTACAGGCAGGTCCTGCCACAGGGCAGCGTGCACCTGGGCGTGTCTAAGCGCAGCGCGCAAGCAGCCGTCCAATCGGGCGCGACCGCGAGGCCGCGCAAGGGCAGCCTCGGCCCTCAAGGCCGCGCATGGGCAGCCTCAGCAAAGCATGCCCCATGCTGCAGCGACAACCTGACCGGGCAGCCGGGCAGCCGACAGCGCCGAGGGGGGCGCACCTTGTCGGCCAGCATGGTCCGGTGGATGTCGATGTAGCCGTACGAGTCGAAGTAGGTCGCGTCCGCGGCCTCCGCCGCCGCCGAGCGGCGCGCGCGCCCGCGCGGTCCGGCCGGCGGTCCTCGGTGCCTCGGCCGGTCACCACCGCGCGCGCGCTCGCGCCCCGAGCCTCTTCCGGGCCCATGCGCCGCGGCCGGGCCGCCATGCGGCGCATCTGGCGGCTCTGGTACGCCGGGCGCCGGCGGCGCCGCTGCGCCGCTGCCGGCCGTGTGCCCTGCTGCGGCATCTGCTGAAGCGGGGCCCGCTGTGCTGGGATGCGCTCGCTCATCGGGCTGGTCCGCACCGTCACTGGGGGCCCCCTGCGCCGCCGCAGCCGCGCCCGCTCAGCTGATGCCGGGTGTGGCAGATGCGCAGGTCCACGCGGCCCTACAGGCCGCTAGCTGCTGTGGGGTGCTCTCAAAGAAAGCGCTCCGCAGTGGTAGCCAGTAACACACCTCACCATACTGCAACTCCTGGCACGTACTTGCCCATGTGTATATCAATGACGGCGTGCTGATGGGAGCACTGCCCCGAGGCAGGGAGGGCCTGGCCGCGCAATGCTCCTGCCTGTCAAGCAGCGGGGCCCCGCGGCACGCACCTGCAGCTCGTCCC
>JAABUO010005057.1_pt1 | contig 15463 bp, 22 predicted proteins | sample 5559291 | NCBI WGS metagenome assembly JAABUO01 (sample SAMN10711878, study PRJNA513372) | rock metagenome | isolation source: Antarctica rocks | place: Antarctica: Victoria Land, Finger Mt sud
ATATACCTGGAGCACTGGGATGTAGCAAGCCATTTGGAGCGCATATTCCTTTTGGCTACAGCTTGTTTCCAGACAGTGCTAGGGACAGCTGCAGCAGTCACAGAGACTGTTAAGTGAGTTCAGCAGCACAAAAAAAGCTGTGTTTGATCACACAGATATAGATGCATGGTATGGTGATCCACAAATAGTCCATGCACATACAGCTCTGTCAGCATGCTCAGCATCCAGAGGCACTGCATGCAGTAATGCATATGCCCTTCACTACTTTGTTAATGCGTATGACGACGTACAAGCTTATCATCATGTCAGGTCATGCCCTCTTTGGTGATTCACCATTATGTGCCTGCTATTGCAGGCCTTTGCAGTCAGACGAGGAGCACATCCTACGTGAAGCACTTTTAGCTGCAGGAACAGACCCAGAGGCTCCAGTTGACAGCTCCAGAAAACGCAGGCGCAGCTGGTACAGCCTGCTAGGCACAGCCGTGGCGTACGTGTGGCCTGACAGCGTATTTCTTCAGTTACGGGCATTCACCTGCGTCATCCTGATTCTGATCATGAGGGTGCTGAACCTGGCTGTGCCCATCCTGTACAAAAAGGTTGTGGACACCCTGGCCAGTACCAGTGAGGGGACACATCCTCGACCAGGCGATGAGAAAGAGCACTACCAATTCTGGCAGGTGAACCCCTATCGCGCCTGTCCACCATTGCAGTAGACACTTGTTTAGAGTCTGATGTGGCTGGTAGACGTAACACTAGCTCAAATCTGCGGGGTAGCTGTCTTGCAACAGCAGGTTGTGCCTTTGCAGTGGGTCGCAAGTCACAGAGTCCATACACACTTGGTTGACTTAAAGTCCTGGCAACGGCCATTGCGTGACTGCTCAGCAGTGTGTCATGCGAGCACAGGAACCTCCTGCACTTGAGTCATGCTCAGGAACTACAACTTGTCTGCAGTCGTGCAGACATGCTCAGAGCTTTGCAAGACTGACTGAGCTGATCCCTACATGCTCAGCGCTGAACCAAGAAACTGTTGTACGCAGGTCTTTTACCCCTTTGTGCTCTTCTACATGATAGCAGCCTTCCTGCAAGGCGGAGCAGGCACAGCCTCCATGGGAATGCTCAATAACTTGCGTCAATACTTGTGGATCCCTATCACGCAGGACGCATACAGGTCAGACACTTCTGCCTGTGTGTAGCAATGCAGACATCAACGAAGAGCTTGCACTTAAGTTTCAACTGACCATGTCGCAACCTTGCTAACATCTCAGCAACGCCACTGTGACAAGCTTCATGCATGTGTACAGGCTTGCTGCTCAACTCGCACATCATGCATGCATGCATGCATGCATATTGCAGTCAAATTCAGGGTCACACACAGTCCTGATCATGAGCTGACACAAGAACAGCGCCACTGGAGCAGCAATTTCTCATACACTCACTACAGACATCCTCACTGACAGACTGTAACAGCTTTTGGCTGACTGTGATTGTGGTTGTTGCTGAGTCTTGACTGCACATGTGCTTGTCACACTAGGGTGAGTCTTGCCGTTGTCTTCTGCATACGCAAGAGTCTTGTTAGGTCTCCATGAACATCAGATCTGGAGGCTTACTTGGCTCTTCTGATATTGTGCAAGTGCATTAGTCTTATCAGCTTCTGTGCACAAACATTAGGTCTGGTTGCTTTATTGAGTCTGGTTGGATGCTGCAGGCGCAGCAGTCTTGTCAGCTTCTGTGCACAAGCATTACATCTGGAGGCTTGGTTGAAACTTGTTGTGTTTCTGCAGGCGCATCAGTCTTGATATCTTTGTGCACACACTGGACCTGGACCTCAACTTCCACCTGCACAGAAAGACCGGCGAGCTCACACGCATCATGGACAGAGGCACCAACTCCATCCAGAGCATCCTTTCCACTGTCATCTTCAACATCGGCCCCCAGATCTTTGACATTGCTGCTGCCTGTGTCTACTTGGCGACAGCACTGCAGCCATGGATTGCAGTCATCGTGTTTGTGACGCTTGTCAGCTACATTCCTGTCACCATTTACTTCACAGAATGGAGGGGCAACTTCAGAAGGCAAGCTACCTTAATGTGTTGGGGACTGCCTGCTGTTGTGTTACATTGTCATATGCGATGCATATGCTGAAGTGATGAAAGCACAATGTCTGCACTGTCGACATGCAGGCAACCATTGGCAACATGCAATCATGCGTTTGATCTGCAAGCCTTCCTATTGTTGTGGTGCACAGCACATCGCAATCCCTATCCCCCAAGTCTGCGCACAACAATCAGGAGTTGCACAAACATACTTTCATGCATTGCTGGGGTGCCATGTAAGCACCCTCAAGACCCCTTGAGCTGCTGCAGGGATCTCAACCGGCTGGACAATGCCAAGAGTGCCAAGGCAACAGATGCATTGCTGAACTACGAGACCGTGAAGTACTTCAGCAATGAGGAGCTGGAGAGGCGCAACTTTGAGAAGGCCATCAGGGACTACCAGAAAGTGGAGTACACCCTCATTGCTTCCCTCAACGGCCTCAACGTGCTGCAGTCTGTCATCATCTGGAGCGGTATGATCGGCGGACTGATTGTATGCACACAGGTGATCATCCATCATCTGCAGCCCTTTCAGGCTACTCTATCAGCGCTCACTTGGTGCTGCTCAGGGAGCAGTGTTCACTCTGTCTCACAAGTGTAAGTTGCGAACAGCAAATGGGCATACAGGAAGCGTGAACATCTGCATCTTGCAAACAGCAAATGGGCATGCAGGACGCATGAACAAGCAAGCACGATGCGCCTCTTATCTGTCAGTGCTGTCTGCAGCAACTTGCACAGCTCATGACACAGACTCAGATGTGCTTCTTGTAATGGTCAGCTGCTTGAGAAGTCCTGTTGAGGGGCTGCATGCTTGCCTGCAGGGGGTGGCCAATGGCTCTCTGACAGTGGGAGATGCGGTGCTGTTTGTGACACTCATGCAGCAGCTGTATGCTCCCCTGAACTACTTTGGCACCTACTACAGAACTATCCAGCAGTATATGATTGACATGGAGAACATGTTTGACCTGCTGGCCTCTGCACCTCAGATACAGGTGACTTGTGTGAGCCTTGGCCTGAGCCTATGCACTCCTGTATGGGCCTTTGCCTTCTGTGTGGGCCTTTACCCTTTGTGTGAGCCTTTGCCTTCTGTATGAGCCTTTGCCTTCTTTGTGGGCCTCTGCCTTCTGTGTGAGTCTTTGCCTTCTATGTAGCCATTGCCTTCTGTATGAGCCTCCTCTATGGGCTTTTGCCTTCTGTGCGGGCCTTGGTTTTTTGTGAGAGCCTTTGTTTTCTGCGGGAGCCTTTGGCTTCTGTGTGAGCCTTCTGTGTGAGCTTTAGCCTTCTGTGCGGGCCTTTGTTTTCTGTGTGAGCCTTTGCTTCTTGTGTGAGCCCTTGGCTTCTGCGTGATCCTTCTGCAAATGCCTTAGCTTTCTGTGTGAGCCTTCTATGTGAGCCTGTGCCTACCCTAAACCCTAAACAGTTTTGTTAGCACTGCTTGGTGATAAAGCTCGTTGAGTGACAACACATCTGCACCCTGGCAATGTCACTTGCAGCATGCAAGCGGCATCCATGAGACATGCTGTCAAGCTGGGTCTCTGCAAGTACGTCACTCATGTGTAACCTCACATTGCATACCGCTGTTACGCCTGTGCTCTGCTACAGTCGCTTGGTAGCTTTGACACGCTATCCTAAGTCTCATTAGTTTTGCCCCAGTCATAGGAAGGGCTACATTGTATGCATGCATGCAGGACAAGCCAGGTGCCAAGGCACTGCAGCCAAGCGAAGCTCCCTCTGTCGAATTTGAGAATGTCAGCTTCAGCTACCAACCAAATGCACCAGTGCTCAAGGACGTCTCCTTCAAGATTGAAGGGGGCCAGACCCTAGCTCTGGTGGGCGCAACAGGCAGCGGCAAATCCTCCTTGTTGCGGTTACTGTTCAGGTTTTATGACCCCACATCAGGGGTCATAAAGATAGATGGGCAGGCTGTGGGGGATGTGACGCAGAAGTCACTCAGAGCCGCTATGGCTGTTGTGCCTCAAGATACAGTGCTGTTCAATGACACCATCCTGTACAACCTTAGGTCAGTTGCACAGCTCAGGGCCAAGCTGCGTGAATCACGCACACGCGTCTCATGTGCAAACCTGCAAGAGTCATGCACATGTGCCTGCATGTGCAAACCTGTGTGAGTGATGCACATGTGCCTCCATGTGCAAGTGTTCAAGGAGACCCTGGGCTGGTTGGGACATGTACATGAGAACAGCCTGTTGTGTGTGAGCGCGAGCAGGACTGCTTTGGTAGATGTGACAGGACTGGTTTGGAAATGATTTGGTGCGGCATGTTTGTTGACACTGTATGATATTGTCTACTGTGTTGCTGACAGGTATGGGAAGCCCTCAGCAGATGACAACGATGTCCACAAGAGCGCAGAAGCAGCCTCGATACACCAAACCATCACAGAGCGCTTCCCCAAGCACTACGAGACAGTGGTAGGGGAACGAGGCCTGCGGCTGAGTGGAGGCGAGAAGCAAAGGGTGGCTTTTGCAAGAGCGCTGCTGCGGAATCCCTTGATACTGTTGCTTGATGAGGCAACATCCTCCCTGGACAGCTTGACTGAAAAGAGGATCCAGGATGCTATGCAAGCATTGAGGGAGCAGAGGACGACTATCATTGTTGCCCATCGACTCAGCACAATCATGGATGCTGATGTCATAGTAGTTCTCAAGGTCAGTCACTCATTGTCCGCCTATTCAGTAGCTTTGATCATGGGCAGTTTGACCAGCGCGTCTACAGTGGTATCCCACCTCAGTATGCCTTAAGATGGTGTACTCAATTCTGTGGCTCACCAGTGATGAACATGTCAATGTCTTTCATCCGTGGAAAAGACTTCATTAAAGATCACGCTACAGGTCAAGTTGTGTCCTGCCAGCAGCCAGCAGAAGCTTCACTTTGTTCTGTTGATCATGCCATGAGCTTGGCAAGTGTCAGCAAGGGCAACTGAGGGCATGCCTCATGTGAAGGGCAGTTCTTGCAATCCAGCAAGACTTGATTCACTGACTGCATGCCCTTCAGCATGAGCAGAGAAGGTGTGTGTGTGTGTGTGTGTGTGTGTGAGTGAGTAACTCAGACTGAGCATCCTTGTGCTGCAGGATGGCAGTGTAGTGGAGACTGGCACTCACCCAGAGCTGGTAGAATTGGGCGGGCATTATGCAGAGATGTGGAACCGCCAGAAGGAAACAGGCACCATTCCCAGAAGCATATCAACAGCCTCGATAAGCTCTGCCACAACTTCTAGGGCTGCTGATGGCGATGGCTCTGTTGCTGGTGATAACCCTAGGCGTGTCAGCAGGGGTATTGTTGGCAGTCTGTTTGGTGCTACCCAGGCTATGCTAGGGTATGGCGGTGGAGGTCAAGCATCACATGAACCATCCCATAGTGCCCATGAAAGCCATGGCTGAGCCGCACACACAAGCTATGACAAAAGCGTCTATAGAATAGCAAGCACAGCTGTCCTTAGTCTGTGATGCTGTGGGTCTGTGGTCTCACTGACATGCAAGACAAGTCTTGTTCTGTAGAAATGACATTTTAACAAGGTGTACGCATGTCTTTTGGCATACATACAATGCCTGATATAGGCATGCATACCTGTGTTAGTGATTATACAACCACCAACACAACCTCCAATCTTGGCTCCACACGTGTTGTGCTTGCGCTCGTGGCCGGCTGATGGGACTGTAAGCCTCGCCCTAACGGTCAGCAACTGATTCTTGTCTCAGCAGCTTTCAAGACAGAGATTCTACTCACCATGACTGTAAATCTAGCCTCCAAGATGCGTTTCAATAATATTCAATGCATTGCGCAGTCAACCACGACCTTGCTTGATTGCAAACTGTGTCTGATGCAAGATCTCTGTGATACAGGAACGCACTTCACCAAGCTCTGCAAGTGAGTGTACCCTTGGGAACGTGTATCTGAGATCCAATCTATCAAGGATACATATGAATATTCGTTATGTATGATTTATACTTACATTGCAGGCGAGAGTATGAGTCTGACAAAAGTCATGCATGGATGCCTTGCATGCATGGATGCCTTGCATGCATGGATGCCTTGCATTGATGGTCAATAGAAATTGCCTATGCTGCTAAAGCATTCATGAGCAGAGGAGCGTCGAGAGCCAATCCTCTTGCGTCTGGCAGCTTCGGAAGCATCGGAAAGCAGAACACGCTTATCGCAGCTGTTTACGCACGGATTTGTGGGCCATGAGTAATACTGAGTACAGATGCCGGAGAACTGCGATTTGTCACTCACTTGCAGAGCAGGCTGCAGAGCTGCAAACGCGTTGTGAAGCTGAGATGATTGCGCCATCCGAACACCGATCAAGTGGCTTTTAGCGAATAAGCTCTCGGAAGCCGTATTGCCTGTATTGCAAGGCTTCTTTGTTCCTGTGATAACCCTCAAACACCCGGTCGCAAGCATGCCTCGATCCGGTCTGCCACAGAGTCTGCAGCTGTCTGCGAGCTTGGCACTTCTCCTCGTATTCTGCTTCTGTTCAGTCTCTCCAACGCGCAGCAGCCAGGTAAACGATGTGCAGCAGGCAGTCTGGGCTTCCGGTTGGCATAAGCCTTCCGCTAGCTGCTATATATAGTATGCAGAGCTTGACGTGCCTTCGATCATTTGACATGCAGGCGCCTGCTGCAGCCGCTGACAGAGATTGCGCATTGACATCAGAGCTTGAGGAGGGCCCTTTTTATATCAATGATACCCTCTTTCGAAGCAACATCACCGAAGATCAGGCTGGACTCCCGCTGATTCTTCGCGTCAAAGCCGTCGATACGTCCTGCAATCCACTGATGGACGCTTTTATCGACATCTGGTCATGCAACAGCACAGGGTCTTACTCCGGTTACACAAGTGAGCCCGCTCAGCTTTCAGTACAATGTTTAAAGTCGCCAACCCATCTTCCTACCACATTAGGAGGGTGGTTTGAGCTTGTCACAGGCTGAACATCAGAAGTGGAGTCTCACTTGCAGATCCTCCAATAGGGCCTGGTCCAGGCCATCACGATCATGGGCACCATCACCCACACCCACTCAACGGCTCACACCCTCCGCACCCAAATGTGACTGATAATCTGACATGGCTGAGAGGCATAGCTCAGACCAATGAGCAGGGCATTGCAGAATTCACTACAGTTGTGCCTGGATGGTATCCAGGTCGCGCTGCCCACATTCACATCAAGGTGACATTTCAGGATGATCATGATACCCTCTTGATCAGAAGGGCATAGCATAAGAGACCCATCACAAGTCCTGTGTTGCTAATTGCCATTGGAGTTGCCAAGTCGTGATCCTGTTGCATGGCAAGCAAGCGCATTTTGTACAGTGAAAGACTGTCTTAGTCATTGCCAAGCAGCACCAACAGCCTTGCAGCCTAGAGACCTGTTGCATCAGGTGTGTAACCTCACCTCATTGCGGTCACTGTTGCTGACTAAGATATGTTGGTCATGCAGATACATGTGCCATATCACACTTACAATAATGAGACGCAAGAGTACTTAGACAGCCATGTGGTGCATACGGGTCAATTGTTTTTTGAAGAGGATTTCTACAAACAGATCACACTGTTTGAGCCTTACGCTCACGATCAGCACCGGCGCGTGCACAATGATGAGGACCATGTCTACCAACAAGATCCAACTGCTGTGCTAAAGCTGACTTATGCTAAGGATTCCTTGCAAAGCGGCATTGTTGGCAGCATTACCACCGTTATTGACCCCTCTGCAACCCCCTCTGCAACCAGCCCTGTCCACATGATTGACCCCCAGGATCTTGACCCCACATGGTACCCCATGTGGTACCCCATGTGGTGGAAGACTGACCAGAAGCCTTCTGACTCAACAATGAATCCTGAGTCTGTGAGAGTCTCAGAAAGGCCTGATGGCACCAAGTGCAAAGGCCACAAGCAGCACAAGGCATCATTAGCTCATAATCTCAGGTATGTTATGTGCATGACTGCATGGCTGCAATACTGCACCTGCTTACCTATGGGCCCAATCACAGCCTTGATGGCTGTTGATTGCATCATACAGTATATGTGAATTAGGAGGGTTGTTTTTGGAAGCCTTGCTGGCAGCAGCATTGAGTGCAATCAGCACTTTGATTGCAGTCGCATGCATGGTGCTGGCAGTGGCACTTCTCTGGTCAGGCACGCGTGAAGGCTGTTGGTGATGTTCTGGAGTGCATCTGCTCATGCAAAGTTGAAAGCAAACACTGCATGTGCTTTGCCCAGAGGAAAACTACAGTACATGGTCTCATTCATGTAGGAGCTGGGTTACTACCTGGTGGACGAGTGTGGTGGAGTAATACAATGAGTCCAGTTTGAAAGTCCAAAGTCGCAGGTGACCACCCTTGCTGCTTCTTGTTGCACCAACACAGACTCTTGACTGTGTGTATCAAGGAATGTTGACCTGCATGTTGCACAGATACAACACATTGCACATAACCACTCTTGTGCTGCAGCAGAGCCTCAATCCAGCTGTCGGCTTGAAGCATAGGTTCTGCTCCTGTCATTGAATATTGTGTGGGGCCTTGGTCCATCAACACTGACACCTGTCCGCTTGCATGCACAGGGGATTGCTCTGGTGTCCAGTCGCACGCGCCAGAATGACACTAAGAGGCAAGCAAGCTCAAGTCTTGAGATTGTTCAACTGTGGGCATTCATGATGACATGAAATGGCATCATGTTCAGTTTCACAGACAAAATTCGACTGAGTCATATAGACAAGCAAAGCTGAAGCTCAGTTCAGATGCTTGAAATTCAGAAGAGTACGTTTCCATAAGCGTTGCATTGCAGTGAAGCCATTTACAATTGGCTGAGCATGTTCATTCGAAATTGCTACTGCAATCTGATGTTTTTGCTTAGTCAGCTCCCTTGTACACTGCCTTAACATGCAGCTACGTTGAATGCCCTGCTTGTGCACAGAAATCACCTTGTACATATTTGACTTTCTTGCTGCTCTATATATGCGAGTATGTACTCAAGTACATGTATACGGACTGAGCGCATGTAACCTGAGGACAACAGAAGCTTGCCAAAGCAGAGCTCGTGATCTGCGACATGATTTACATGCATAGCAGCTCTGAACAAGTGTAGTACAAGTCGGTGTCTTCAAAAGCACATAGTGGCCATCAGATTCATGCCAATAAGAAAAGCACATTAGTGCCAGAAAATTGCTGCTTATGAGCGCAGTCAGCCTGTCATAAAATTACCAGCATACCACACAGCAGCTATCATGCCTTTTGTCATAGTTTCAGTGCAATGATTCATCACACCTGTCCCAGCCATTCCAACTCAAGGCCTGCAAACTTCATGTCACTCATCTCTGCAATACCTGGCACTTATTCTTGGTACTGAGCCCAAGGCAATAAGGGGCAAGGCCAAGGCCGAGCCCATAAGGGCACCCAGGCCTCTGTAAGAGTTAGCTCACACTGTGAGTGTGAGTCATCAACGCTTGAAGGAGTAGCTAAGCTGAGGTCCTAAGGGGACTATGTTGTTGCCATGCCGGCCAAAGTAGCCCTTCTTGCAGTGATCGATGTTTGATGCTGCTGCAACACCTGGCAAGCTGTAGAAGTCCATCATCCACCGCTGCAGCACCAGCTACTCATGAGTGTCACAGACAATGTGGAGGCTTCTTCAGTATGCAAGGAAACAGCAGCATGGTGGAGTATGAAGCAGGTGTGCAGTCTGTGCGCCATGGCAAGTGTGCATCGCATTGTTACACTTGAGGAATGATGCAAATGTGCAACGTGTATCTGCTGTTCATGGTTGTCTGTCCTGGCTCCATTGTCTACTGGCTACTGACTACTGTCTACTGTCTACCGTCTGCTATCTCTACAACAAGATCTTCAGACACTGCAGTATATGTGGCAGTACAGGTATATGTGGCACGGTGCAGAGACGAAAAGGCATTACGTACTGACCAGTCAGGACACTTTAGGGGTCATCTCACTGACCAATAAGGAGTCATCAGGGTTGAGTCCACGGACAATTCAACATAGAGACCAGACAATCTGTGCATTCCAATTGGATGTTTAAGGCGTTCGAAACTATATCTATCTGGCAATCAATATCTAGAGCACCAAAGAGAATTCATTAGCATTGGTTGATCAAGGAGGGTCCTGAACTGCGGCGCTACAAGCTCTGACCTATGTAGCTCTACACAGTTGCCAAGCTACAAGTGGACTGGTCAACACAATTTGTCTTTGTTGAAGACAGGTGTTGAGAACACTCTGAGGTCAAACGCATGTGGTCAGATGAGATCATTCAGCACGAGCTTCCACGTGCGGTGAAAGCTAGCTTGGCAAGCGCGGCCATCTGTACATTGCTCGATTGCTGCAGTGCAAAGCGCAAGGCCAAGGTGACAGGTAGGCCCATTTGGCGTCCGTCGCAAATGTGCGTTGGCTGCAAAGTGGCCTCGATCACTGTTCCTCCTGTCTTGACCTATTTGCCACTTCACCGGGTTTGCAACTGTATGACACAATATCTGACACGTCCCAACCCAAGGAGCATTCCTCCGGGCGGACCTTTCGTGATGATGCAGGGTGATACACGAGAGCCGCATTGAACGGAATGAAGTCTGGCATGGCCCTGCGCCTCGCATTTTCACTGCTGAGCCTGTGGGTCACCGTCGTCAGGGCCAAGGTCACGGAGGGTCCCTGGTTGACAAACGGGGCGCCTTTACCCATGGATGGCCTACGAGTGACGACACTTGGTTCTGGAACCCCTGACGTACGCAAAGATCAAGTCTCTTCTGGTTTCCTGCTAGAGCTTGGGAACGGTGACAAGTTCATTTGGGACTTAGGAACTGGCGCATATCAGAACCTACTGGCAACAGGGATACCTGCAACGCAGCTCACAAAGGTGATCAAGCTATCCTATATCATTGTTGCAGCCATATTAGTCATGCTGTCTTTCTTTGCCTTACATCAGTTCCTCACATCATTGCCTCACTACATGGTGACATGTTGTCAAAGGCAACAGCTTACTGTGACACGTGTGCATTCAGCATGTGTTGTTGATGCCATGCGTGAAACACCTGCACTGTCTGGGCACCTGATGTGCATTCTGCTATGGTGCATGCAGGTTTTTCTGACCCACTTGCATTCTGACCACATTGCTGACCTGGCTACTTTCTATGCTGGGGCCATGTTCGGGCGCACAGAGCCCTGGGAGGTTTGGGGACCTTCCTCAGAACAGCCCCAGCTTGGCCTCAATGCCTCTATTGCAGGCCTGCGCCAGGTGCATAACATCTCAGATCACATTTCTGGTCTAACAGGATGCCATGTATATTTGCTTATTCATGATCTTTGCCAAGGATGTATGCACAAAGCAGTGTCTTTTCTGCGCTCGTGGTATTAACTATTGTTGGCTGCAGAGACTGCCCAAACAAAGGCTGAAAGCTCATCAAAATGCACTCAATGCATCCGTCCAATGTGCTATCAAATCGAGTATGCACTGGCCAGCAGCTTGCACAGTAGATTCTGATCAGATGTCTTGGCCCAAACAATCACTTCAGCAGTGGTGCTGGCAACAGGGCTGCTGTTGTGCAATTGACTGTTGCTTGTTATGCATGCGCAGTTCATGGCATGGGACACCTTCTCCCGCCGCCGCATTGACCTAGTTGGGCGTCACGATGATGGAGACAAAGTCATTGCTCATGAGTTTGACTTCTCAGTTCCCAACCAGCTCATCTACTCCCGCAATGGTGTCAACATCACATTCACTCCAGTCAGTCACTATCAAACTGATGGGCCAGTGGCATTGCGCTTAGATTGGAATGGCCTATCTGTCACATATTCAGGTGTTCCTCACTTCTCACCAATGCCGTTTGCAAGCAAGCAGTAAGCTTGCATTTGGAGCAAACAAGCCTGTAACAGCTTATGCATATCAGCCACTTGTCATGCAACTGCAGCTTCATAGTTGACAATGGTGCCGCCTGCTGTAGGCTCCCTCTGCATGTGAGCAAATGCAGCCCTGATGTAAGCAGAAATGGCATCTTAGAGCACAGCCCTGCAATCCCATCTGCTCTTCCTCTTTCTCCTCCATTTGCTTTGCCCGTCTTCTCTGTCCCCTTGCTTCTAATCATTTTCTTTGTATCTATCCGACGGCTTTCTGACTGTCATGCATCTTTGCAGGTGACACGCACCCAGTGAACAGCTTACTCAACCTGGCAAAAGGCAGTGACATCTACATTGAGCAGTGCATGGGTCCCATCAAGAACTTTGGGGCCCTCCCAAACAACAGCCAGTATTTGTTAAACGTAAGCCAGTACACTGCTCAAATCCTGCCTGGATTGATTGCGTCAAATTTTGTGATTGACAGCTGCTCATGACTTTGGGTGACCTACAAAGTTGCAATAGACTTCTACAGAACACATGCATGATTGTTGCTTTGCCTCGCAACAAGGGTGCGAGCTTTCACAGTTTAAATGTCGCACCCAGACGACCCTGTACGCTTTGCTGAACGCCTATGCTCTGATTGTGCAGACTAGCCATGTGACTCCAGAGCAGGCAGGCCACCTGTTCAAAGCTGCTCAGCCAAAGCTGGGCGTGCTGCATCATCTGTTGGTCAATGATGCCAGCCGCTCTGCTATTGTGACAGCCGTGCGCGAGACATATGACGGACCCATCACAATCAATGAAGACTTGATGGCTTTTGATCTGACTAGAGAAGAGATTGTGATTCGCAAGCGACTGGTACCAACGCGCAGTTGGGGCTATTGGCATGCAGAGCTCAACTCAGATGTCAAGATGCCTTATGCACTGCAGCAAGATACTTCGCAGGTCTCGTCTTTGCAGTGACCAGGTGCATCACAAGATTCGTTGCCCAAGTTGCTGTCTCAGGTGATATCACCAGGTTATGGTGAACACAGACGTGAACTGCTTTAATCATGCCGGCCAAATTTTGAACAACTAAATGACCTATGGTTCTCGACACAGCTAACTCAAACTTGGAAAGGTAAAATAATTCAACCTTGGAGGTGTCATCATAATAAACGGAAGCTAGGTTGTTCACATTTTCTCCAAGTCAGCAGCGAAATACAAAGACCTATTGGATGGTCCTGATTGGTGCTCGTGTTAGTGCTGAGCTACCTCCTGCACTTATTTGCCAGTGGTGAAATTGTGTCTGTGTCTCAACTGAGCTTCAATGAAGCCATCAAGTGCATCTCCATCCATGACAGCGCCTACATTTGATGTCTCAAAGCCAGATCTGACATCCTTGACCATCTTATAAGGATGGAAAACATAGTTGCGAATCTGTTGGCCCCAGTCAGGCTTGACAGCATCCCCCTTGATGTCCTTTATCTCCTTCAACTGCTGCTCTTGAGCAATGACCAACAGTCGGCCTTTCAGGACATCAATGGCCTTATTCTGCAGAGAAAACAACTGTGGAACACTGGTGGCTAGCTGTACAAGCAGCAAAAACGGCACCCATTGGCAGAGTTGCAGACAGGCACCAACACATCGACCTCATCCTGCCAGAATTCTTGAAATAGGCAGCAAATATGAGTTGGTGGTGGCAACTTGCGTAGGGTTCTGACCATGCGTAGGGTTTTTCCCATGCATGCCACTGCCAGTGCCACTGCCAGTATGCAGCAGATATCACAGAACAATTGCCAGCATGACAGCGTACAGCGCACCTTGTTCATCAGCTGAGAGCGATTGTCTTCAATCCGCACAGACAGACCGGAAGGGATGTGGCGTACACGCACTGCAGACTCTGTCTTGTTCACATGTTGACCCCCAGCGCCGGAAGCCCTCATTGTCTGAATGTCCAGATCACTCTCTGGAACCTGTATGTTCTTCACCTGGTCGCCTATCAATAGCACACCCATGTTTGTACTGGCAGCTCAAGCATATCTTCAGACATGCCTGCTGTTTGAATGGGCTGGAGCCCTTGTGCTCATTGCAGGGCTCATGCAGTATGGCCTCCACCTCTTTAGCACCCAACAGTGCAGATATACAAGAGCCCAACCCGCACAATAGAGGTGGGCACGACTGAGTAGCTTAGGTATACACATACATGTATATGTGACAAACCACTTTGAAAAACACATTCACAAGTCATGCCTGTGTTGCCGTCCCTGTGATTGTCAGATGTAAGTGAGAACAATCAGCACTGCTTGATCCGCATGTGACTCACCCAGAACTGGCATGACATCCACAGCAGCAAAACTGGTCTGGCGCATGCCCTTGACATTGAAGGGGGACTGGCGCACCAGGCGGTGGGTGCCCTTCTCTGCTGACAGGTAGCCAAAGGCGTACCGGCCTTGCACCTCTACCTCAGCAGCTTTGATGCCAGCCTCCTCACCTGCTCACACACACACACACACACACACACACTCTGCAGCAGGTGATCTCCACACAAACACACAGACACCAGCCAGGAAGTGCATGCCAGGGGCGTCGCAATCACATAGCAGCGACAGATCAGCAGCAAAGAGGTTTGTGCCCGCTGGTGGTGCCTGGCAATTCATGTGAGTGCACGTAAAAAGTATTCAAGCATATGGTCACTACCGTTGCCAGACACCAGCTTGTAGAATGTACCAAAACCGGGCCTGCCAAGCATATGAAATGATGCTGTTTCTCAGTTGCACAAGACATGCTTGAAATGCGACTGAAGGTGAGCAGCTTGTACCTTCAGCTCTGGAGAGTACACTTGTAGTGAAGCCCTGCTTATCTGCCCAGCGAGTGTACATGCGCAACAGCATCTCTGCCCAGTCCTGAGCATCTGTACCACCAGCCCCAGCCTACATTGCAAAGACATAGTCAGAATGCTACGCAGAAAGATTGACCAAGATGGACCTCTGTCAGGATGGTATTGTCATGCATGGCAGGTGACTCGGAATGCCGCCTGACCTGTATTGACAGTATAGCACCCAGCTTGTCATACTGCCCGCCCAACAGCTGCTGAGTCTCCCATTGCTCCAGAGCTTTGGCAAGCTGTTGCAGGGTGTTAAAGGCTTCAAGCTTGAAGGTTTGTTCCTCTTTCCTATCTGACTCCTGTTGATGATAATGACGCAGCTTACTGGTTTGCAATCTGAATGATCGGCTGTCATGGACGTCGCACAAGCTAAGCTGATTGCTGACTGCAAAACATCTATACCTGAAATTAGTACGCTCACCTCCATGTCTATGAGCTCCACAGCTATTTGGACATCTTCCAGCTGGGATTGCATTTTTGCAGTCAGCTCTAGGAATTCATTGATGTCAGACATTTCCTGGTTGACAGCCGCAGCTTTGTCCTGCTGATCCCAGAATCCCTCAGCTGAGGCTTGTGCCTCAAGCTTATCAAGCTTGCCACGTTGGCTGGCAGGATCTGTGGCGGACATCATCTGTTTCACGCGCTTGGCAAGATCTTGAAGCTGCAGT
>JAABUO010005059.1_pt1 | contig 15460 bp, 14 predicted proteins | sample 5559291 | NCBI WGS metagenome assembly JAABUO01 (sample SAMN10711878, study PRJNA513372) | rock metagenome | isolation source: Antarctica rocks | place: Antarctica: Victoria Land, Finger Mt sud
GCGCTCCCTTGACTGTTTGTTTACGGGGCTGCCGGATTACCCGATTGGGTTTAGTGGGGGGGTGGTGTATGTGCAAAAGTTTAGGGTGGTGTATGGCCAAAGTAGGGTGGTGTGTGTGGAGTGGTTACCATCGTAAAACATGGCTAACCACTAAGCGACGCGAGGGCCCCTGATGATGATTGTTCGGGTCAAGATTGACCCGGTCGTTTGCAATCCTCCTTGTCGTTCAGGCTTTGCAATTGAACCAACGTTGCTGCGTATAATCCTTTCAAGAACCCGATAAGTCTAATCGTCCACTTAGTTATATTTTAATATGACACAAAAACTAGGCGCAATGCAATTGTAAGATTGCCACTTGCCTTCCTAGATATGTTGTAGCCACACTTTCAATGAGGACCGGTTGTGATTTCCCAACTTTCGATTCCTTCGGGGCATAATTAATTGACGCAACCACGATAATGCTCATTCAACTCCCATTCATCGGCGTCTACCCGGTTGTCGTTGTAAACATTAAAGCTATGTTTCGCGAAGTCGCTAGCCTTTCGAAATCTCTCCCCGTGGTACAAAAACAGGATGGGGGCAACACAGAAGACTGTTGCGATGGCGGCGAGGATAGAGGCACCAATGTTTGCGTCAAGATTGGTGAACAATTGACGAGCGAAGAGAGGGAATGCCCCGGAGAAGATTGCTCGCACGAAGGCCGTCGCAGCGATGGCAGAGGCTGCATAAATTGTATAGCTATCCGCAAGATAGCCAGCGAGTACACAATCAAACTCGTTTGCTGCAAAGCCGACGAAGATTAGTGAGAACATACTGGCGATCCAGTGGACATGGAGCACGCGTGGTGGTGTTGTCCAGGCAAACCACCATAGGCTGAGAGCCAGAGCAGGAGCAGCTAGGCCGAATCCGAAAAATTTGTCCTCTGGTTGTAGAATCTAACGTTTCTTTTGGCGTCGCTTGAAGATCCGGTGATCGTACATACGTACAGGTATACCCAGTAGGATGCCCACACCGATAGCAATGAACGCAAGAGAAGAGCTTGTGGCATGGAAGCCAAAGGCACCATACACAATCGGCAAAGCCTCGGCGAGGAGATAGATGAGGCCAAATGCTACCGCGGTCATACTGCCACAGCAAAAACGATAGGTTCGGTAAAGAGCAACCGCAGAGGTCGAAATAATGTCAACTGCATGTAAGTTCGTACGTCAGGAGTGTGATCTGGATTCTGAACTCGGAACGAATCGTTGCCAGTTACTTGCTGCAATGTCTGTAGTCGTTTTACCAGAAGCTGACTTGGACGGCTCTCACGGAGACCCAACATGAGACACCCAAGGATGGCTGAGACTATAGCCGCCATATAGAAGATCCATTGCCTGCGTAATTGCAATTGTTATCAAATCTATCCTTGCAGCTTCGATTGAGGAAGCATACCAACCAGCTTTGACGGTGATGTATACGGCTATGATAGGACCAGCACATAATCCCAGATTGGCAGATACTATCCAGATATATACCATCCAGATTTCGTGGGCCAGAATTGAACATGTCCTCAATGCTGCCGGCAACGACATATGCAACGGCAGATAGAACCCCTAAAGCAAAGCGTCCCACAACTATTGCGGCAATGTGTGGCACAGCGCCCACAACTATGCAAAACCCACAGAATAGGAAAGTGGCCACGATATATAACTTTTTGCGACCAAATGCCTCAGAGTACGGAGGCAATATGGCGCCACCGAAAGCTTGACCGAGAAGGTAGCTGAACTCATTCAGTACTCCAAGGAATTGAACCTGCAAGATCATTCGAGCTTACACAGTGGTGAAACAGAACAAGGAAAAGGTCGGGCTAACATGAAGTTGGTATCGTGCTTGTTCGCTGGCTGCAATCTGCGAACTCAGAATTAGTGACACGACAAGAGCGACAACAGATAGCTTACTCCTGCGGTGCTTATGACTATCCTAGAGGGTTATCAATAGTTTAGTGATGCTTTTATTCTGCATACAGGAGACCCACGTAAAGAAATCTAGAAAGATGACGAGGCTAAAGTCATAGGACTTTCTTTTGATCGTCCAATTCCGAGGATGCGCCGAATTATCTTTCTTCCAATGAACATAGTTATTCACATCTACCTCAAGTCCAAGATGGAGCAACTCTTGCTGAGCAACCGTGGAAAGCTCTGGAACGTTTGTGCGGTCTCTAGTTGAGGGCTTTGGGGTGCTCATATTGAACTTTCGGATTAAGAGGCGAATGTGTACAGCCAAGATCCGATGGTTAGAACGCAATCAAGGAGCTTCTCGTCAATTCAATGTTGAGATAATAAGGCAGCCAAAAGGAGAGGGTGTTGAATTTCTGTGAGCTTGCAGGACATTTCTGTTGTAAAGGGTTGTTTTAGAGATAAGAATCTAGAACTCATCAATCTAAAAGATGTCTGTATCACATGAAACACCTCTTGGTTTAAGTCTAACGGCGTCTAAGGTTAGGGAAGCAATTCCCGTACGCCTCGATCTTCTACTCATACACCGCCCTCGACCTAGTTAGTAAATCTCTCTAATTGGCGATGGTGAAGAAATTTCAGATCCTAGCTTACAGTTTCATTAAAACCAGATGGTAAATCGAGAGAAGCATATAAAACTCAGTAATGTTTTCTCATAGAAACTCGAAGTGATGTTTTAATACAATATTTATATCTGTTGATGCAAAGAAGTTCTGCCTTCGTTTATCTCGAGTAATGAGTGACAACGACGAACTTCACCTTTTCTTCTTTCTCTTCTGCTGCTCTTCTCTGTCTCTCTTCCTCGTTCGAAGATTGTTGTTAGCTTTATTCCATGTTATCTCAGCTCTTTGAAGAGTTGTTTAGTTGTAAGAAGTCATATTACATGAAGTTCTCAAGCGCTTATATTACTTCTATTACCCCTTTCTCAAAATATACCAAGCAATGTTTACTAACTAGGTTTGGGAGGTGGACGTGTAGGAGATCGGGGTGTACAGGAATTGCTTCACTAAATGCAACGTTGCTGTTAATACTTTGAGATTCTTCATTGAATGCCGAAGGCATATTCCAACAATGTTACTTCAATCGGTAGTCAGTCCATGTGTTAAATAGTATGATAAAGGAAGAATGGCATGGTAGAGCAGTCGTGGAAGCCGTTTCTGCTGCAGGGACGGGAAGCAACTTTCAGATCAGCAAGATGCAACTACGTTGTGAGGTGTCGCCCTGGGAGGAAGAAAGTTTCGCTTGCGAGAATTGACCAAGGTAAAACTATGGATCGTTTACGGGGTAGTCTCTTAGTTAGAAATCGAATGACAACGGGATCTTGCATTGCAGATTGCACTGCACTCGTCCAACCTGAACTAAATATCAGGTCGCTTTTGCAAGTCTTCGCAGACGGCATCACGAATGAATGTCGAATCTTGTAGGATTACACGAGTTTCTAACACGGCTAGAAATTAGCTCTCTCAAACCTATGTTACTTCAGGTTTAGAAAACTTGCCTAGCATTTTCTCCAGAAAGGCTTGCACAGTAGTACCTCCCCAAGGGTAGGGTGATGATCCTAGAGCCCCACTTGTAGCATAGACCACCTCACGTTAAAGGAATTGCATTAACGGCCAGGAAGAAATGCATCATAACAAACTGTCTCAAAAGGTAACAAGGCCTTTTGTGCAACGGGATTATGAATCGAACCATAGATTATGCAGTAGACTTGACGGTTGTACAATATGTGGGGGCGGCACGTGATATAAGATTGCTTTGTACTTTCGAGCTCAGGAGATATTCGAGTAGCCTGCAGAGCTCTTCCATGATGTACTGCTTCAAGAACCGATTCAGACCTTGTTGTGGCGTTTCTAGAATGTCGCTAAGGTCATTCGCATGGCATGCAAGCTTGAAGGCCATCAACGACGATGACCATGAGCCATATTGGCGAAGCGTACCGCAATGGAAGGAAGTCTCCGAACATGACTTTCTGAGTTATCATTGGCAGGTCTGCGCCGTCTAATCATCCGAATTAAGAGTCTAAGCATGCTGAGTGTTACGTACTTCTACAGAGAGCCAACACAATCGAACGAGCCCCACAGCTTTAAAATTTCCTTTCTAAGGTCCTGCCTCACCAAATAACACGCCCTAATGTCAGTGAAGATTTGGCTCGGACGGAGCACATCCAAACATCTGGGGATTTTGTTGGGGATGTTGCGAAAGGGATCAGCTTGGCGCCAATGTCCATCCGTCTAACGCCTTACATCTTGAGTTTCATCAAGTGGTCCAATCCACTCGATGATCCTGTACGCCGACAGTTCATACCCATGAAATCTGCTCTGCTGGGAGACCACCCGCAGCTAAAACTCGATTCCTTGAACGAATGCCACGATTCTCCGATCACTAGCATAGTTCATAGGTATCCAGACAAAGCTTTGTTTCTCGGTGAGCTGTATTGCTACCCTTTCTCGTATTCGACTAGGCTCATGTGGCAACATGAGTTTAGCAACTTCAGTATGCCCAGTGTACTGTCGCTTCTGCACCAGGTCATATTCTGTTGGGGTCGAGACAAGCTCTGTGACGAAAAGACGCTTCTTACCAATCCGTAAGCGCTGGGAAGACATGTTTCGTTACCTAGAAGTTACCACTGCTTTACAAGATATTGTTATCTCTGGGGGTGATTCATTCCACCTAAATCCGGAAGACGTTGTTGAAATTGGAGAACGTCTACTCTCGATACCTCACATCCGAAGGATTGGATTTGCTACCAAGGGCCTTGCTGTTTGTCCAAGTCGAATACTCGATTCGGAGGATATTTGGACAAGTGCCATGATAAACATGTCACACAAAGGCAGGAAAATGGGCAAGAGTATTACGCTCCATACTCATTTTAACCATCCAAACGAGATCACATGGATCACTCGAGAAGCAGCTCAGGTTCTGTTTGAGAGGGGCGTTGTAGTGAGGAACCAGACTGTACTCTTGAGAGGCATCAACAATAGCGTCAATGTCATGAGCCAGCTGATCAGGCAACTCGCCGATATCAATATCCAGCCTGTAATGTTTCCATTCCATACACAGCTCCCTCGATTGTTTTCTTACTTAGACGATCTGCTGAGACACGCTGCACTGATTGGTAGTATTACGTCTACCAGGGTGATATGGTCCGTGGTATAGAGGACCTACTCCTCTGAGCGAAATCCTCAACCTCGAACGTCAGATCCGAGGAACAATCGCGGGCTTCATGACTCCACAATTTGTAGTTGATCTACCCGGGGGCGGAGGGAAGCGTTTGGCGGCCTCATTCGAGAACTATAACGCAAAAACCGGCTTCTCTAAGTTTACAGCGCCAGATGTCAAGGGAGCCGAGTGAGTGTTTGAATATCATGATCCTCTGTGGTCCGTGGCTAATGGATCATGACGAGACGGTCCAAGAGTAGCAGTTGACAGGTCGGCTAGTACCTGATATTGGCTCTTTCCCAATTCCATCAAGAAATGATTCATTTTGACGCATAGGTCTTTTGCACAGACGGTCACTGGGCGATGGATAGATTCTGTTGCTCTTAGAAACTTCAGAATAACAATAGATATAGCCACTACGAATATTTTGATTCTGTACACCTTAGATTGAGATAGTTGGCCGGGCCATATTTCAGCCGACGCTAAAAGTTGAAGGCTAACCAGGGACGAAGAGACGTTGTTCAGTTTATTCCTCTCTCATTCTTTGATACCATCTGTTCATCTGATAAGTTTCAACATATCTGCGGCCAAGAGCCGGTTGGGGTAATCAACATGGCGTTCCAGGCACCCACCACTATCACTGTAAGTCCAGTGACACCTTCCACTTGCCTGCATAGCTGACAGGTTCTGACTTAGAATATCGCCTCTGTCACTTCTGGACTCTGGCCATCTATGAAATCTAATCTACTCGCGCCTTGGAGAAACCTACCCCAAGCTGCTGCTCAAGCGAAAGCCGCCTCTCGAAGTGGTTTGCCGGAGAGACGTGGTGCTACTGTGTCTCCAGCGGTAGAAAATGTAGTAGAATCATCATCTTTATATTTAGTTAACGTAGTGTATTGACAGCCTATTAGATATCCTCGGCAGCCGAACTACCAGAATGCCTTACCTCTGCACCCATGGCTTCTCTACTATCTTTCCCCCAAATCGGCAATCCATCGAGATCACGAGGATCTGGGATCTTGTCCCTTCGTATGTCAAATCCTTCCAAAATATGCAATTTACTGAGTGAAATAGCATCTTCCAAGAATCTTTGGCCTTCCAACCCTTTCTGTCATGCTCCACCGAAACCCCTCCCGTCTGCTCGGATGTACTCGACCCTTCCTCTCTTTAAATTTGCCAGCATCTATAGAACTACTGTACCGAAACTCTCAAATATCATACAGCGAAGGCGTATTATGGGCAGTACTTCAAATCAGAACCAGCTGGCTCATCTGGAGCAGACCGCAAATAATCACCCTGGTAGTGGAACGGCACAGTATGCCTTCTACTCTGCCTTACTTCGTGCCAACATGCCTGCGATTGTCGTGGAGCGATTTCAAACAGGAAGATACGCCTCAAGTACCGCTTGCGAGACCGCCTTCAGTCAAGCATTGGAGAGGGTGGCGCAGACAGAAGGAGTGATGGGAATGGGGGTAAGTTCACAAATGCCAGGTCCAACCTCTGGTATGACCAATGCGCAGCTTCAAGCTGTTGGCCAAGCTGTTGCGGCACAGTCACGAGGGGCAAATATCTCAATGGCTCGGGGCAAAGACAGCGCTGCTGGAGCAGGTGTGAAGGAAAGCCCGCTTTATGTTGTAGTCGAAGAGTCGCTGGGTGGAACTATCTTCAAATGGGTTAAATTCTTGTTCTACTTTGGACTCGTGGCCTATCTCTCCCTGGTTGTCATCACCGTTCTGGTCGAAACTACTGGCATTCTGAAAAAGGTCGGAGGATCTCAAAACGAGGCCCAACCTCAGCACCAGACCGTCCGATTTACCGATGTCCACGGATGCGACGAAGCAAAGGAAGAACTCCAGGAGTTGGTAGAATTCCTAAAGAACCCTGAAAAATTCTCCACTCTTGGTGGGAAGCTACCTAAAGGTGTTCTCCTTGTCGGCCCTCCTGGTACTGGAAAAACACTACTTGCTCGAGCCGTAGCTGGAGAGGCAGGCGTACCATTCTTCTTCATGTCAGGAGCCGAGTTCGATGAAATCTACGTTGGTGTTGGTGCTAAGCGTGTCCGTGATCTCTTTAGCAATGCTCGCGCTAAGGCACCTGCTATCATTTTCATCGATGAACTAGATGCCATAGGAGGGAAGCGAAACGAGAGGGATCCGGCATATGTCAAGCAATCGCTCAATCAGCTCCTCACCGAGTTGGATGGTTTTTCTCAAGAGACGGGTATAATCATCCTCGCCGCTACCAACTTTCCGCAACTCCTCGACAAGGCTCTCACCAGACCGGGACGTTTCGATCGTAATGTTGTTGTCCCTCTGCCGGATGTCCGAGGCCGTGTCGAAATCCTCAAGCATCACATGAAAAATGTTCAGTTCGGCACCGATGTCGACGAGTCGGTGATTGCTCGTGGCACTTCTGGCTTTTCCGGCGCCCAGCTTGAGAACCTCGTTAACCAGGCCGCTGTCCGCGCGAGCCGCAATCACGCTAAGAAAGTCGGCATGGAAGACTTTGAGTGGGCCAAGGATAAGATTGTGATGGGGGCTGAACGACGAAGCGCCGTCATTCAAGAAAAGGACAAGCTGATGACGGCGTACCACGAAGGCGGGCATGCCCTAGTAGCTATGTTCACCAAAGGCCATCCACCAGTTTACAAAGCCACCATCATGCCCCGCGGACAAGCTCTCGGGATGACAAGTTGGATTGAAGAGATGGATAAAGTATCAAAGGCAAAACAGGAGTACATCGCCTCCATAGATGTAGCAATGGGTGGTAAAGTTGCTGAGGAATTGGTCTACGGCCCAGATCAAGTCACTAGCGGCTGTGCATCTGTACGTGTACCACATCCTATCAATCCACCAAGCAATACTAACCAATCCGCAGGACCTTCAACAAGCCACTCACGTCGCTTTCGCCATGGTCACACAAATGGGCATGTCTGACGTCCTCGGCAACGTCGACCTCCATTCGGAATACGCCGACCTCTCTTCCGAAACGAAACAGAAGATCGAGCAGGAAGTCCGTCGGCTTGTCGAAGAAGGCCGTCAGCGCGCTACCAAGCTACTCACCGAAAAGAGAAAAGAACTGGATATACTGGCAAAGGCGTTGGTCGAGTACGAAGTGCTAAACCTGGATGAGATGAACCGCGTGCTGAAGGGCGAGAAGCTGAAGAAGCTGGCGGTGTTGCCGAAGTCGCCGATTATGATACCGGAGATTGCGTTGCCGCCAGGGATTACTAGTGGGAGGGGCCCCGACGACGCCGGGAAGTCATTCGAATGAGGCGGCGAAGGAAGACCAATCGAGACCGGGTGGGAGCGGGGGAGCTACGCTTTGAGGGAGTGTATGTTTCTATTTTGTGTTCTTGTGGGCGCGAAGGAAAAAGCGTCAGCGGCATTGCGGTGTCGGGTTAGGTATCTCCTCAAACGGAATAGACGGAGCCTATGGGCAGCCTCTCACTTGGCGTTCTTTTTTCTTCTACCTATTGTAAATAGTTGAGTAGAGCATGTGATCTTCGCTGCACTAAGGTCTCCCAGCCTTGGCGTTTGATTGCGTGAAATAGGTATGTCTCAGAGTTGGCATTCGTAGCTGTTGACTAGACTACTGTGGTGGATGCAAGATCTTCTGCCACATACAACCATAGATACCAGAGAACTGGGCAATCTCCTCACCTTCAAACCAAGGCATCCGGATATGTCTGGATTGAGCGCCGCTTAAGGATGCTTTTGTACCATCTCACCTGTCCCTCGCTAAGGACCTACTTTGCTCCTAACCCTTTAGGATACACTTTCCAACGCTCTTATTTCAATGAAATCCTCTTGAACTGCGCCGCTGCTGCCTGCTGAATGCTGCGTCTCACGTTTCAGCTATATCACTCACAATCGTAGAACTGCTAAGCGGCATGTGGCAGCACCGAGGGTCAGCACTAGCCACTGCTTTGCGAATTTGGCCCCACCCACCCACTTCCTTAGTCCTAGTTGAAGTACTAGCTGGAGGGATTTCTTGGCGCCCTGAGGCAGCCTTCGAAGCCATTTTTGGCCTAGGGAGCTGTACATAAATCGGACCTCAGATTTTGATATGTCATTACAGAAACACTGATCTGTCACTCGAGAATGTTCCGTTGAACCCACAATGTTATCGACAGATATCTCTATAGACATGATCACGAAACATATCTGCCCCTTTCACTTCTAGCCTCGAAGCTGAGCAGCGGCTGCTTTAAGGTGAGCCGAGGTGAGCTCCGTGGGGCACTGCTACCTGCGCCCATCAACCATTGCTGCCTAGGTTCACCCTCACTTACATTCTAATTAAACGATATCCGAAGCGAGATGCGAGATGCGACACATAGATGTGACTACTCTAAAGCTTCTTTCAAAAGAACACTCGCTCTGGAATGCGCTAAATTGCATCCTCACTCCACACATGAGCGGTACGAATAGAGATTATGCGACAAGGACACTTCACGTTCCGAGGGAGAATTTGAAGCGGCTGGCGAATGGTTAAAGACTGCTGAACCAGAGCGATCGGCAGACGAGCTATGCCTTCAAAAGAAGGTGACAGTTGCTGACAATTGGTGAAGTTGGTTGGGGACAGGAGATGTACAGACGGTCGTAACAGTACTAACTACATTGACTGATCAGGTCAGTTCAAGAAGGTTAACGTTCGAAGACAAGCTTTAATGAGTCATCGTTCATTATTTCTACCGCATTTGATCTTCAACTTGTATTGTGCACCTGTTGCCAAAACAAAGAAAATTACAGACTAACCGCAGCCCTTACACCTGGAATCAAGTCCTTACTCTAGGATCTCATTCCCTTCGTAACGTTCGCGAAGAGGCCTGACATACGTTATATTCAATGCGCGTGAGCTGGACAGATACATCCTATTCCACCTAAGCTGGTGGATTGAACGCATGATATCCGTAGCTTTATGCTAAGTTCACAATCTGCGAGTTGCTCCGCTCAATTAGCCCATCGACTGCTGGAGACCCCATGTTCCTCGGCTGCGTAGAGTATCAACTTGCTTTAAATCGCCGTTGAACGACACGAGATCTCTGTCCGAGCTTGCGCATCTGAGGCCGGCGGTTTCGTTCACCTTTAGTAGTTCTGTTAATAGACACAGTGCAGAAAAGGCGCTTTGACGAGCTGTTGTGTACACCCCCTGATCCTTGACCGATAGGGTTATGGGTCAGTGCAAGTGATCCCTCCGTCCTCTATCAAGCACTCATCCGCAGGTTCATTAACGGTAACTACAGAATTCCGGCCTGGCGCAGCCGCCAAGTCGACCAAGCCATAGCTGCTGCGATTGATACATCCTGCGCAAAGGTTTGCTGTAACACAATTTCTCAGCTATTGCTGCCAAACAAAGCACAGAGACAGACTCACCGTTTCGCTTTTTGCGAGTCAAAATTGTGGCTGTGACAACGGTGAAAACCTTCCACAGCAATTGCATGAAGACGATATCCGCCACCAAGATTGAAACAAGTAACGATCCCATCGACTTCTGCTGCGGTACCTGACACAAGTATTTAGTAGTGATCACCGCAGGCGTAGTTCCCAGGCTCCCAACATCATTCTTCGCCTCCGCATAGCTCTTAGTTCCTGGGCCCGGGATGGCATTTGCGATGTGGCTGAACATGTCCGTAAAATTTCGTGTATAGTAATCTAGTGCAGTTTCGTTTAGGAGAATGTTGGGTCCGGTTGTGGTTTGACCTAAGTCAGTCATGATAGTCGAGTAGAAAGACTTAGCGAGCCCGTCAGTAGAGAGCCATATATTAGGACGGCACTTATTCGTGGCGAGATTGGCAATTGACAGAGCTTCATCGCCCGGCAGACCGGAATTCCCGGGGAATAAGATACCGTCGGAGGATATCTTGTTGGTGAGGAAGCGATAGTCAACCTCCCAGAAGTCTAGGTCTACGATATCCTGGACAGGATGTGCAGGGTCATGCCTTTTCAAATCTATTGTATTCATGAGTAACGTCATCGATGGTTAAGGCTCTGAGTCACACATACATATTGTACCCTTCCTCAGGAATGAATCCTCCGTGTCTCCACCAGTTCGGATGTCCTGGATTTGCCGAGACACGTTTGCCCAGTACATGGATCTATTGAAAATGAGATATCTTCAAAAGTGTGAGAATTCAGCGTACAACAAAGATTCTCCCCACCACAAGCTTGCTTCCGTCTGAGCATCTGTGCTGAGAAAAGAATACGTCTGATTCGGCGCATAACGGGTTGATGTGGGCATACCAGCACTCGGGGGCACAAAGTTGTACTCGGAGGTAAGGTTGAAAGTGAGAATTCCTGAATCACTTGTGATATTACAAGCAACAAATGCCTGGTATTATTAGCGTTTTCTATTGTACTATGAGGATAAAACAAAAGAAGGAGCTCACGAGAACATTTTGACCCCACATGGTAAAAGCGTACTGCGATCCAGAACGATCCTCTGACTCCAAGTCCACTTGAATCACGTCAATTTCGCAGCTCTGAATTGGATTATTCAAGTACGTGAGCGATGACAAAGGAGCTCCTAGGCTGCCATCATCACGCCGCTGCCAGACATTGGTGAGGGTGTAAGTCAAGCCAGTCTGGTTGGTGAAGATTTCTGTAAACCATAAGCAGATAACTAGCACGTTCTGTTCCCACATTCTGGTAGGACGCACTGGTATTGATGCTGATCGCCAAAGGCTGGCACGTTGGTCTTATCTACAAAGCAAAAGCATGATTAGGAACGACATCAAGCAAACGATATTTCACAGTCACTTATTGCACCCTCTTCATTCCTTCTTACCTGTCCAGTGAAATACGATGGCCATTTGTTTACCCACTGATGGTCAGCAATGGTTTTGTTTGGGTCGGAGACGTATTGCACCCTGCATATCGCATTGGTTAGAGGCAAAGAATGAGCAACGAGCATGGCTTACGTTTGCTGAAACCCGTTGGATACATAATTGAGAAGCGAGAACAGAACCAATGCAATAGTACCTCCAAGAAGTATCACTGGCGTAAACCATCGATAAGGATATGGTCTTGAAATATTGTAGCTGAACCAGGACTCGAACGAAGGCTTCGGTGCCATCACAAGGCTGTCCAGTGACTGTCCACTTTGCCACCTGGATACCAGGAACCAGGACGACCTGTCTGCGATCGACAGTGGGCACCCGTGCGGAGAACTGCGACGGGAGATAGACCAAGCTTCCGGTAGGTATACAGACGAACAACCGCAAGAATCGATCCTGAAAATTCCTCGGAAGCCGTGGTTCCTTTGTAGACAGAGATTTCTGAAGTAAGGCTGCAGCGTTCCTGTCCTACTGCCCTTGTAAACGAATAAGATAAGGTAGAAGTGCCAAGCTATTCTGGGATACGCGCCGCATAAGCTGAGGAAGCCTTGTTGAGATAAATCACTCTAGCGGTTAGACACAGCATAGTATGCCCTATTCTCATCTCGGGATACACGGCTCAACCTGAAATCAGCAGATGTGTCCGGAATCTGGTCGGTTCCTGAGGGCGTGTACTCAATTGCATGATTACGGTGCCCGTTGCCGTCCTCCAGAGCAGGTTCAGGTTGAGACTCAGTGAGTTGATCCATTTCAGCATCCGCAGACGAAGTGCTCATACGCATGCTATGGAGAGACTGTCCTGATCGCTTTCAAATGCGTGTGAGTGAATATAGCAGAGGTTTGCCTCATTGATTGATTGATTGTTCCATACACGGAACCAGGAGCCTAAGGCCACCTATGCCGGAAGTAGCTAGTTCTAGCAGTTTTTTGGTGGTTGCACGAAGCTGGATGACTTCCAAGGGCATCAGCCATGCATTTATTTTTCCCCTTCGACTCACGAACTCCCTACCACGGTACGCCACAATGGACCCAATTCAACAGAAAGCCCTCAATACACTCGAACCCTTCATCCTGCTCTTGAAATCCACAAATTCCCCATGAGCAGCTACGGACTTGGTAAATCAAGCGACTTCAGCCCAGAACACCTTCGTCTTTGGCGAGCTTCTTTGAACTCCCAATATCGAAGCTCTGCAAACCACCTCACCAGAACATGCCGCCTACTACACACTCCTACAGATATTTGCACAGGGGACGGGGGAAGATTATACGAGTACGTTCGCGAATTCCTCGGATTCTGCCATGTTTTGGTCCAAATCCTAACTGCGCTTAGAGCAAAAAGGTTCACTTCTACCATTATCCACGTCTTAGTCGAACAAACTTCGCCAACTCACTCTCCTTACTCTGTGTCAAACACCTCATCACCTAATATACGCTCACCTCCTCCCCGCTCCATCTCTCCCAGACGCCCGCACCCTTGAAGATATCGTCGTTTCCACTATCTACGCTGACCTTAGTACCGCCTAACTGAACCCTTTAGCACCACGCATCAACGTCAGCTCCGTCGCTCCTATCCGCGATCTCAAACCAGGAGCACGTTATAGATGATCAATATATTAGAAGACTAGGATAAGAGATGTTTGAAAGTGCTCGATGAGCTGAAGGGACGGATCCGTGAGGTGAGGAAGAAAGCGGCGGAGAAAGAAAAAAGTGATGAGCTGCTCGACAAATACGATAAGAAGCTTATGGGGGATGAGACGAAGAAGATAGGGCTAGCCAGTAAGAGAGGCGTAGGCGAGCGATGAAACAGACGTAGACGAAGCTACTGGTGGTGCGGCTGGGAAGACGAGGAGTGCGAAGAGAAGAGGTAAATTGATGGGCCACGTGCAGCGCCGCTTTAACACGCTCGATTCTGGTGAGCAAAGGTGGGTAAGGGTGATGGTCTTGGCATCAGACTAATTAACTGAGTTAGCTACCTTTCTCACATCAAACACAGTAGCATTGTCAACCGGTCACTTTAACTATCTCTTGAATCGACGGTAGATAGTAGAAAGCGTAGGCGTAGGTCTCATCTACTTCCTCTCGTACCGAATATTTCAAGTATTTACGTCCTTATCTTTTCTAACCGTTTTTCTCGAACGGTCAGACGAGAAGATTATTATTTGGGAGACAATTCTACGTATTGCTTAGTTTTGAAGGGTGCAAGAAGCTGGAAATGCTGGACGAAAGATCAACCAAGAATATGAAAGTAAAGGATAGAAAGTTTACGATGAAGCGGTTAATTGATTTTAGGGTCTTGAAGCGCAAGCCTAACGGTCAATGTGAGAGACGAGCCAGTAATGATGGCAATGAGCATCCGAGAGCACGGCGTGGTAAAGGAGGAATGTAACAGATAGGTGTTGTGGGTGCATCGTCAATCAGTGTCGTGTATTCATGGTAGCAGAAGTGGCTGGATGACTTGCTTTACATGATTCTTCTAACATGAACGCTGAGTCCCAGAAATTGCCCGTTCCAGCACAACTAGGCAGCACTCTTTGACAGCCATACTTTCCATAGTTTATGGCTAGAAGACCACTATGGCTGTAATGCTTGGGTTTTAAGTTTGGATACGTCTCCGGCCTCCAATACTTCTAATGCCTTGTAGATATCAGGAAGGTTTTTCGGCTCGAGAATCTGATCAACGCCGTCCCCTACTTCGTTCCATAGGTAGTAAGTTCCGCTACAGTCAATAAGATGCACCGATCTTCTATCATTGTAGAGGATCGATTTTCCAGCGGGAAGACTCAAGGCTTTGCTTGGGAAAGTATCAATTTGTAGATAAAACCGATCATCGGTCCATCCTTTGGGTAGCGCTGTGTCAGAAGGCTTGGTACTGTTGTTTCTAGACTTTGGAGAGACGTTAGCAGCGGTAGTTCAGTGAATCCCACCGATACTCACCATGAGGCGAAGCGAAACTTCAAGGGTTTGAGGTCGATGTACAGGAGGATCAGATCTGAACAAGGGATGGTACTGCGGCGCCGAGCGAATCCGATAGAGATCTCTTATGAAAATACAGCTTGGAGAGCGGAAACGGACTACTCTGAGGCACAACATATACGGGCCTGCAAATGTATAAGTATGGACGAAGAGCTCGAACGCAGTAGCAACTGGAGAAGACTAGCTACCTTGTTCTCTCGGTTCTATGTGCAGCAGTCAGGCGGGAAGTAATCACTAATCTTATAAGCCATAACTGGCTGAAGAAGGTGGGGTTCACCAGCAGATACTCCGTATTAAACTAGGTGCGAAGAGCTAACGCTTACAAATTATACACACATCGGCTCCATGGAATAGAATACTTGGGAGACTTTGGCAGAAAACTCGCCGCAGGACCAATTACAACGTCCAAACCAGGATTTTTCAAGCCACTCTGGCTGGCTATTAACTGCAGTCTGCAGCTGCTCATCTCTTCAAGTCTGGACTGAATATGCGGGTCTCT
>JAABUO010005060.1_pt1 | contig 15459 bp, 20 predicted proteins | sample 5559291 | NCBI WGS metagenome assembly JAABUO01 (sample SAMN10711878, study PRJNA513372) | rock metagenome | isolation source: Antarctica rocks | place: Antarctica: Victoria Land, Finger Mt sud
ATGCTCTTGTATCGCTGCGACCAAGCAGCCACTATGCGGTTGACAGGCTGTCGTTAATCCCTTGAAGCGAGCTGAGTATATCATTCATTATTACCGAAACCAACGGCCATTCTTGTGCTATGTCTTTATCGTGATAACCGTGATTTACGACGAATGTTGCTCGGATTTTAATCACGCTTCATTTTTGAAACGTCGGACCATGCCATCGCGAATCCCGATACACCCCTTTGTTTCTCCTCCAGACACACAGCCGGTTGGTATCAGATCCAGACATTTTGCGACCCTTTCACACCCTCTAGCCTACGGTCGAGTCAGCAATCCATTGCGTTATCAAATATCTCTGTACATGACTCTCGGCCATCACCGGGTAAGAATAGAGCGGTAGGATAGAAGCATGGCCAAGTGATCCATTATCAGTTGGTCCATCGATCTTGGAATCTTAATCAAGAAACATGTCCGACGCCAACGCTTTCAATAGTTTCTCCTGCGCGATGATCTCAGGGACAGCTCAATGTGGATCGATACCGCGCGCCTGTTTCCCCACAAGTACATGCAACCGACGAGAAGGCCTTTCGAGACCTGAGAGTCGAGACGTTGAGCCTGCAGATTCCGAATGCAGGGCGGGGTGCATATAATAATTAATAATTCTCGTTGATATTGCAGAGGTGCGTATCTCGCATTTGACTTTTAAGAACTGCGTAACATCCAAGTATTTTACCCTGATATGAACTCATGTAAGCAATGCAGGAAGGAAAAATGTGTCGATTTTCTCCATCAAGCGAAGGAATTAGTCGGGCGCTAAAGATTTGTCCCCGATCAGAACCGTTGATGGAATACTGCTTCCACGAGGGCCTGACTCTTCTGCCTAAGCAAATCTATTCCGAAGATGCCTTCGAAAGCCTCCGACTCCCAAGACCAACCCATGCAAGATGTATCAAACAACAACGAAGTCACAGGCAATAAGAATACGACATCGCCCGAACCGGTTCTAGAATTTGGTGAACAGCGCATCCGTATAGTCAGTCTTTTTTCAAACTTTCGTGAAACCTAGATCCTCAATATCTAAAAATGATCTAGCTGCCTGGGGCGAGTGACACAGCCGCGTCGTTTGAATTTGAGAATGAAGATCACACGTTGGGAAATGCACTGCGATACATGATTATGAAAAAGTGCGATAGCCTTAATCTCGGGTTGTTCTATCAATAGCGCTAAACCCTATATGTGCAGCCCAGAAGTTGATCTCTGTGGGTATTCGATACCACATCCTTCGGAAGCTAAGATGAATCTGAGGATTCAGACGTATGGTATGTTATCTCATACACCATGGATCCGTTCATACAAACCTAGCTGAAACGATCCCACAGATGGCACTACAGTCTATGATGCACTAGAAAAGGGCTTTGATGATTTGATGGATCTTTGCGATGTAGTGACGGATAAGTTCACTTCTGCAAGGGACAACTTTACGTTGGAGCAGCAAAATTGATGCATGTCATGGCCGGCGCCGTGGGTTGAAATAGCTTTCAAAACTTTGATATCCCTTATATGCAATATTAACAAAACAGAGCCTCAGTTTCGACCCTGGCAGCCTTGGTCAACTATCCTGTCTTGTTTTCATGCTTTGGGCAGCATACCTCTAGAAATGCTTGCATGAAGTTGTTGGGCAACCTTGCCGTGGGATCTTCCACGTCTCTGAAATACTTGAGGACATGTGACAATTGTTTCCAATAGTTTAGTGTTTCCTAAAATCAAATATCCGTGAGTATATGTCGCACGATATCCATATTGAACTTCCTCCATCGTCTCAATCCCCGTGTCCCAATGCCGTCCCGGGCTGGTTTGCTTGCTCCCTTGGCTAAAATTCGGATTGAGACGCATACCTGGAATTCAACATGACTCTGCGTAAGTAGCACATCCACCACCGGTAGTTGAGCAACGAATCTACGCCGTTCGAATTCCTGCCGTATCTTTGTCCGTACTGCAGAGACGGGGTAGTTGAGTGAGTACATTTGCTGGATCTCGGGGGCCTATGAAATTAGTAAAAGTTATCAGTAATTGAGCAGAGAAAAGTCGTGGTGTAGAAAACTAACGGATCTCAGCCATTCCCGGTAGGACTTGATCACCCTCCTCTGGGCATCTGGCCAGCTCACAGCTGTAATATTCTGATTAGCAGATGTAAGGTTAATTATATGGGGAAAGACAAACATGAGCGCGTTCGCTGGGCGAGAAAGGTCGGGTTAATAACCATTATATCCACTCTGAAGGTGTTCACTGGGGACGGTTCTCTGGGGGACAAGCTCGCGGCTCTCACACTACTCGCTTGGGTAGAATACCGCGCTAGCGGAACATGCCGCATGACGCAGCACTCGATTCACTTTAGCTTCCCATTGTCGTTCTTGAATTTTGCTCCTCTACCAACCTAATTGCTACGAATAGCTTCACAAGAGCCAGAGCCTGAAGAGAAAAGTACACTAGAGCAGTTCTTGATTTCAGGTCCTTCCACAGTATCTACAAATACACCAAAGCATGCCCCCCATCCGCTCAGCGCGAAATCGCAAGCCACCACCCGATGGCTTCGATGATATCGAGGACACTCTCCTGGAGTTCAGCAATAAGATGAAGGACGCCGAAAACGCCTCACACGAAGGTAAGAAGCGGCACGAAGTCCTCTGGCCGATATTCCAGATCAGTCATCAACGTGAGTACCATTCTCCGCATCTGTTCTTCCCATGCGCCTAGCTCTCTGGGGGTGGCTACTGACAGCTATCGTACGCGCAGGATCAAGATATATCTACGAGCTCTACTACGACAAAGAAGCCATATCAAAAACGCTATACGACTGGTTACTGAAGAATGGCTACGCGGACGGAAATCTGATTGCCAAGTGGAAGAAGCAGGGCTATGAGAAGGTATGCGCTTCCCATGTTATACTTCTTTCTGGATAACTACTAACTATGTTCTACATCCAGTTGTGCTGCCTGAGATGTATACAAACCAAGGAGACAAATTTCAACGCAACCTGCATCTGTCGAGTACCAAAGGCACAGCTGAAGGAGGACCAGACAATCGAATGCGTTGCTTGCGGGTGTCGAGGATGTTCTTCCAGCGATTGATGGGATTTTCGAGATGATACCATGAGTGGAGCGGGATATGGGCGATGGGGAAGTTCTTGGGAAATCTTTCTCAGCACAGGCGTTGGGGTTACGGAATTTGGGGGAGAAGATATCGATTCACGAAGACGAGATAAAGGCTGCACCAATCAAAAGACCACCCTAGCGGTATCTTCAGCACCAAAGCAATCACTTTTTCTCACGAGACTAAAACCCCCCTTCCGAACTATCATCCTCCTCCAGTATCGTCGTCCCAAGCAACGACCCCTTCGTTCCCCGATCTGGCCTGAACAAATCCATAGACTTTTCCTTCGGCGACACATCGCCACTCGCCTGCGGCGTATACTTCGGTATCTTCAACAGCCCCATATCCCCCTTCTGCCTCTGCTTCTCCCTCTTCTCCGTACGGTACGCCGCTAGCGTCCTCCCTCGCGATTGCTGCGCCTCCTCATGGCCTTCCAAATTCAACAAGGTGCCGATAAAGCTGGACATGTAGTGCAGACTCGTCCCTGTTAAAATCCCCACCAGCGTTGCCACGCCGAAGAAAATGTAGAGGGTCTGCACATGGCATTTAATATTTTCGATGGAAGGGAGGATGTCTGCTTTCGCGAACATATTACCTCAAACCTCCCAAGGATATGGAAGGGATACCAGCAGGCGTAAAGAATGTAGTGGCCGAGATGGAGAAAGGGCGCGGCGAGGAGGCTCAGGAAGGAGAGGATCCGCAGGAGGAGGACGACGATGGGGTAGAGAAGATAGTAGAGGAAAGTTGTGGTGGCGGAGAGGTAGCCCATCTTTGAGATGGAAGGGGCGTGAGTTGCTTCATCTAAGGCATAGTTCTAGGCGTTGGATTTGTAGGGTTGCTGTGGAGCAAGCACTTGGAACTTTGTTGCTACCGTAGGGCTGCACTAAATTTCAGCCACATCCGTATCTGGGGTTTAGGGCTGATCTTCGGTTTAGCATGGAGTTGAGAACAGATACAAGTCAGCGGTGAACGCCTTTTATTTCAGTTCCTCGATTAAATTCGGAGAATCTTATTGAATTTTCAACGGATATTTCGTTGGCGATGGGCTTCTTCAAAAGCGGAAGCATCGGCTACCACACCTCAGGTCCACAGCAGCTGGTTCATCTGTCCGGTTTTGCGGAGTACGGTTTAGTCCCTTCAGACCGATTTTCTTGTCTCACAACGCCCTGAACACTTTATAAAGCGTGATAGAAGATGACCAGCTCGTTCTAATACAAGTAGCACCTTTTCCACTTGAACACACGAGATTATGAAGAGAGACCACGGCGTAAAATGTTCGAATCTGGAAGACTGTGCGTGATGTGGTTCTTTCGTCTGGCACAGATACTCGCGTGAGACTGAGATCTTAGTTGATCCGCAGGCCCGTGTAGCCGCGTGAAATCGATTCGATTAGCTCGCCTTCTCGAAATAGGCAGGTCTCACGAATGAATACTGTTGCTGACTTTTCAGGGTGTAAATTTGTCATGACGAAGATGACTCGGGTCCTTGCATATATCGCGACTACTAGCAAGTATCAATAGGCAAGGCTTAGAATTTCAGATAGTAAAAAGCTTCAGATATATGAGGACCCCCACCGATAAGTGAGCGGAGCTGGGGAGAAATTTGGCGTTGACATCACTAGTGTCCGTAAACGTCGATCTGCATGGAGGAAAGGCCTTAAAGTAGGCAACGTCGTGTCAATGTAAATCAACGCATATTTAGACTACAGTCGAAACCCCATTGAAAACCTCTCCCGTGATTTTTGCAGGTTTTGCTTGAGCTTTCCGCGACAGTTGGTGCAGCCCGGTCACGTTGGTCCCGTCAAAATGGGAAACAATCCATCAAAGCCAGAAGGCGCGAAGCCTGTCTCTCCCGTGGTCAGTCATTCATCAAGCTCCTCGACAAATCATTCACGGAAAGATCCGAAAACGTCAACAGCCCAGTCCACCACAAGAAGTGCACCTGTACAGCCTACATCACATCCACAAGCACATCTTCAGCATCAATCGCACTCTGCCCACTCCTCCCCTACACAACATCATAGCCAAGGCGACAGGATGGGTAACGAGCAATCACGGCAAAAGTGGAAGGATAAGGTTTACGAGTCCGAGTCCAGGAAGAAGAAGGAACAATCCACGCCAGTCCAGGTTCCTCAGGGAGCAGAGTCCAGGAGGCAGAAAGGTCCAGACACTCAATTCGAGCCATCCGGTCCACCTCGAAATCCCGATTATATACCGCATTCGAACCTCAATTTTCCGCCCCGCTTACCTCTACCAATCGAGGAAGAGCTCCACACACCCGGCTCTCCCATAATCACTCCCGCAGATGTCTCTTCGGCCTTAAACTATGAAGACGTTGAGGGTGCCCTGCCACGCCAGGCCTCCATGATCAGTAATACCACGGTTGACGACGATGACCTCGGCGATGAGCTCCAACCGTATCCATTTGAAGGGTCCAAGAGGACTGTACCAACACATGTACAATGGAAACAGGGGGGTGACAAGGTCTACGTTACGGGAACTTTTACCTCATGGAGCAGGAAATTCCGTATGACTAGAAAGTAAGTCTGCCTTTTGTATGTCTCATCGCGTGCTTTGTTCGTCAAGCGCACCGGACACCTTGAATATCCTCGGTGACCTCGTAAGGTACATCTTCCCGTGCATTGTGCTGTGGTATTTGCACATTTATCAACCTTGTTCATGTCTTAAGTGTGCCTTGCCGACATTAGGCCATCTGATTTTTTTCTTGAGTACGTCAAAGGTATGCTGATCACCAGATCATTACAGTCCTGATACGAATATACTTTCAACAATTCTTCAGCTTCCCCCAGGAACTCACCATGTCAAATTCATTGTCGATGGCGAGATGCAGCTCTCGAACGAACTTCCAACTGCAGTCGATTATACCAACATTCTCGTCAACTACATTGAAGTCAGCGCCGACGACTTGCCAAAGGATTCAAAGACCGAAATCAAAGTACACCCGCCACAAGTTCTTCCTGAGACTACCGAGGCCACGGACCATGATCGCAATTCCGTTGGAAAGACTCAGCCTACGGAAGCCACTGAACCTGTCTTCTTTGGTGATGATGTACCCAAATACCTGCATGACCTTGATCTTTCCGAACACTCAAAGCGATACCAGCGCGCCGCAAGAGGGGCAGCGGAATTTTCTACACCGCCAAGTTTACCGCTCTTCCTTGGAAAGTCCATACTGAATGGCTCGACTCCCATGAAGGATGATAGCAGTGTGCTCAATATGCCCAACCATACGGTACTCAATCACTTGGCCACCAGTAGCATCAAAAATCAGGTCCTTGCTACAAGTGTGACTACCCGCTACAAGCGAAAGGTAAGCTCCGTCTGCAACCCTTTGGCTCACTTCACTAATACCATCAACAGTACGTGACCACTATTATGTACAAGCCGACTGTTGATGGTAGTGATTGAATCGTGTCTTATCATGTCTTTAACGTACCTTGATGTCATCTTCGTGCAGCGATGGAGTTCAGGAGAGATATCCCCTGCAATAGCGACAGGCTTCTATATTTCATGCATTTCTTGCATACTCTCCTCGAAGCCTTTTCATTTCCACCAAAGTCTTCCACGTTTGTTTCACGTATGATTATTGGAAAGATTTATGTTAAAGGGTAGATTAGGCAAGATCGCTAGTGCAGTATCATATCATACAGTGGGAAGGTCTCGGAGACCACGGCATCATCAGCTTCCCATTTTGGGGTTTTATCATTTTCTCCATTTGATGAAAACCTCGTCAGTTCTGAATCTTTGCGTACAGGTGCTATCCTCCAGAGAAGTCGTGAAGCCCGTTCCGTAGGCTAATAGTCCAGCATGTGCGATCATGATTCCATTGTCTATGCAAAACCGTTCGTCGGTTGCGAACACGCTGCCGCCCCTATCTCTTGCCATCATTCCCATCATTTCTTGTAGCCGTTCATTGCATCCCACTCCACCTACAATCAGCACCTGACTGGAGCCAACATGCGCCATTGCCCTTTCTGTAATCTCCACTAGCATTGCGAATACAGTCTCTTGCAAGCTAAAGCACAAGTCCTCTCTTATGATTACTTCCCCAGTAATAGCATCCGTCCAGCCACCCTTGCTGCCCTGTAACTTCACAGCTAAGATGTCTATATATGCCAGGATCCCCGAGAAGCTACAATCCATCCCCTTCACAGCATATGGCAGATCTAATAGATGTCTTCCTTTCTTGGCCATTTGTTCAATATTGTATCCCGGCGCAGGATCATTGGAAATGTTCAATGTACGCGCAAACCTGTCAAGGCAGTTTCCAACTGCGATGTCGAGCGCCTCGCCAAAAATCCGATACCGTTGACAAGCGTAGGCTATGACCTGGGTGTTACCTCCTGAGACGTATAGAACAACAGCATTCTGCGCCCCTGTAATCTCACGTCCCATCTCTATATGGCCAACGCAATGATTCACCCCCACAAGCTCTTTACCCCACAGCAAGCTCAGCATGCGGGCCGCGACAGCAACACTTTGCAATGGAGCGCCCATCCCAGGACCTTTGGTGTAGCAGATGCAATCGATATCTTTCACAGTCACGCCAGCTTCTTTCACGGCTTGCGTTACGAGCCTGACGAGCCATGATCGGTGATGCTTTGCAGTATCTTTCGGGAGAAACCCTTCACCAGGCGGGGAAACAAATGTGTGGCGAATGTTGGCGAGGATCTGGGCTGGACCGCCTTTTCCAGGGTGAAGAATTATGCCAACGCCCAGCTTGTTGGCTGAGCCTTCAAGGCCGAGGGCGATCATGGTGGTTTGATATCAAAGTTAGGCACTGTCGTTATCGTCGTCGGACTTAGGCGGGGTTGGTGAAGCTTGGACCCTGATTCGCTTTGAATTGCCGCACAACATTCACTTCAGTTCTGTCAGACTCGTTGACGCTTCTCTTCACATCTACAAAAATTTCGAGGTACCTTGGCATAACGATTCATACGGCGATGGACGACTTCCAGCAAAAGTCTGAGGACTTGATGAGCTGGCTGAAACAGAGGCCAGGGGTCAATATCAGCTCAAAGATCAGGGTAGCGGACAAGAGACGTTATGGTGCTGGTAGAGCGATTGGTACTACCTTCGAGAACCTCCACGCTCATTCTTGCTTGACTAGGTTACACTAACATCGATTAGAGGCGGTACAAGATATTGATCAAGATGAGGAGGTATTCTCCGTAGGTCTGTCAAATGTCCTAAGCGCGGAAAACTCGAGCCTCTCAAGATGTATACCGGAGGTGTTCAAGGAACTTGACCCGTGGATGTCTCTAGTCCTCGTCATGGTTTACGAGGCAGGCCAAAGAGAGAAGTCTACATGGTGGCCGTACTTCAACATCCTCCCTGAAGACTTCGATACGCTCATGCAGTGGTCTCCGTCTGAATTGGCGGAACTGCAAGGCAGCGCTGTCGCGAAGAAAATAGGGAAGGCAGAGGCAGATGTATCTTTCATTGAGAAACTGCTACCAATTGTCAAGAGCCACCACGCACTTTTCGGAGACCAATCTGCGGTATTCGCTGGCTCAGATGCTGCGACACAGCTTCTCCAGATTGCTCATAGGATGGCAACAGTAATCATGGCATACGCGTTTGACCTCGAAGCAGAACAAGTAGATGAAGATTGGCATGATGATACATCCGAGATTCCCAGCCTGCCTAAAGCGATGGTCCCACTAGCGGATCTGCTCAACGCAGATGGTGACATGAATAACGTGGGTTCCACTTAAGCTTCTAAGTATGTACGCTAATGAGATTAGGCACATCTACTACAAGAAGAAAACAGAATGACCATGGTTGCCCTCAAGCCAATTGGAAGAGGAGAAGAAATATTCAACGATTATGGCCAGCTACCAAGATCAGATCTGCTTCGGAGATATGGCTACATAACGGACACTTATAAAAAGTGGGATGTTGTGGAGATTGATATTGAGATGATAATAGATACTGCTGATGCGCATACCGGTCTGGAAGGAAGCCTCAAGGAGGCAAGAGTGAGTTTTATGATCGCACTGAATGATATAACGCTAAATATCACTAGCTTCAGCTCGCAAATGATTGGGAGGTTTTTGAGAATGGTTATGACCTACAACGCCAACCAAATGGCGAGGCTTTCCACTTTGATTCCGACCTCTTACTTTTGATCGAGGTTCTCACGATGGACTCTGAGACTTTGAAAAAGGTCTGCGCAGCTGGAGAGGCAGCTGAGCCGCCATCGCCACGACTTAATTTAGCTGCAGCTCAGGTGCTCAAGAAAATCATTGTCCGGCGGCGTCATGATTATAGCACCTCAATAGCCGAGGACGCCAGCTTACTACAGGATAGTGAAGTACAAGGACGACGCAGAATGGCTATCGAAATCCGCCTCGGCGAGAAGGAAATTTTGGCCGCGGCACTCGAAGCCGTTGAGGAGAAGATGCGCAGCCTCAACCTTGAAGAGTCGTTACGCGAAGCGCCTAACGGGCATGCGGAGGGTGCTCGGAATAAGAGAAGAAAGATGTAAGATGAGTGCATACAGAGAGTGCATGCGTCAAGAGATATATTGGGGCCAGAAGATCTAATTCTATCTCCTACTTATCGTCTGGCCACCGGATGGCCTTCATCATAAGAGGCTTCGCTGCCATGTGCATCTTACACTATCGTACAACTACCACTCAGGGAAGCGTGGTTCGCAAGACGCTGCCTCAGCCTTTGACTGCTTCTATGGACAAGCCGCAATATGGAATGTCCTCCAGCAGCACCTTCGCTATTGTACGTTCGGCTGAGGCCAGATGACCTGACGTGCGTGTGACCGGAGGATGCTTTCGTCATGTCGAAATCACCCCCAACTCGGGCCAAATGGGGGTTGCTAGAATGTGAAAATTAAATGGGATCAGTCCGAACCGGCTTGCCGTGGAACACTTCCAGAGCCGCTTCGCCGAGCAATGGAAGCGGTGCCTTCAACTTGCTGCGCCTGCTGTGCACGCTTGGCAGCCTGTAGTTGAGCATGTATGTGCGCTCGGTAGCGCATCCTTGGGATATCATACTGGTCAATCGGATATGTGGGTATCTCATCCTCGTCCTCATCCTGATCAAATTTGTATCGATCTGCAACGGTACCATCCAGGCCTTCGGTTGACTGCAAACGCATCCCTCTACGATCGATCATCAAACGGCCTCCACGCCCGTACCTACGTCGGAATGAAGGTTGATTTTGACCCGGTTCATCATAGGATGGAGATTCATAACGGACGGTAATGGATTCATCGTTACCGCGGCTTGGTGAGTTATAGTCAGCGGTCACGTCACCCATGTGCTCGGAAGATATTGATGCAGGTGGTGTAGGTAAGGGAACGTCTATCTTGGCATTGAGGTAGCTCGATCGCATATTGACTTCTAATGGAGGCGTTAAGGGCGCCTTCGTTGAGTCAACATAACCCTCGTTCCATTTCTTATGTTGCGCAATCTTCAATTCGATCTCCTGTTGCAAGTAATTTTCCTGTTCAGCTAACAGGTCCTGCAGCAAGACCAAATCTGTTTCTGCAGTTTTGCCATCCGGCCTCGGTGCAAATCTGAGCTGAATTCCAGCGTTGCGCTGAGTAGTAAGTTCGAGCGGCTTTTTCTTCTGCGGCTTCGCACCGTCAGTCTTTGACAGTTCCCCTATAAATTTGCGAGTTTGTCGTACCTTTTGGTTGATCAAAATGTCCTCATCACCTTCTCTATACTGCTCTGGAAGGTTTTGCTTTACTTGCCTGAGATTAGCTCGCTGTTCGAAGAGTTGCCTCTCTATCGCGAGCTGCTCTCGTTTAGTAATTTCTCTCTGCCTGATTAGAGCCATGATCTGCCTCGATTCCTCGAGTTCTTTCCTGAGCTTCTTCAACTTCTCCGCGCTGTGGGCATCTCTACCCCTCGTCTTGCGGATCTGTCGAACCTCTCGTCTTCGAAAACAGATGTAAGGATCAGCATCATCTGTATCTGCGCCAGTCTCGAGCTGTAAGAGTCAGCGACAGCAATACAGAAGGAGAAGTCGAAGTAGTCACCTTGAGACTGGTTAACAGGGGTCTGTTACCGTTATTTAATCTCCTGTCTTTCCAGTGCTCGTAAATCTCTTCTGTGAACGGTCTCGCATGGTCATCAAAATCTTCATCAAAGACGGATTCCATTTCATCGTAGGCAAGCACGGGTGGACTATCTACTGCGGCATATGGTTGCTTGGTTTGAGCTGTCTCCTCGAAGAAGTACATGACTTCTTCGAACTGATCTTCCGAGCATTGAGTTGATGCATTTCTGTTCTTATTCATTGGTTTTAAGAATGCGACATCTTCATCGTCCAAATCATATGGACAACCACAACAGTCCTCTACGGTGGATGAAAAGCGGATGTACGTCGCCGGTTGAGCGAAGGTAAGAGGGTAAAGACGTTCATACTGTATCGAACTTTGTATTGCATCTGGAGTAGGAATATAGATTTGTGCGACTTTACCACCAACCGCAGCTGCTTGGGAGGCTGATAAAGCGGCTTGAAGATGGTGTTCCTATGTGCACCTTAATATTACGGACGCGACACAGGGTCCTACGGTCGCAAGGTGTGTCAAAAATGATGCAGCAAACTTACGATTTCTTCGCCTTTTTCGACACCAGTTTCGACCTTCGGAACGTTTCGCTGGGCTATATCATCTTCCTGTTCTACTTGGTCTTCTCGGAGGATCTGTAATGTTTGTCTGGTGCTTAGTTTCCGCTGGCGAAATCTCGCTGAAGTGTTTGCGGATGATCGTGTCATTAGAGCGACGAATTTTGGTGATGATAATTTCGAAATCTGACATCATCAAAATCGCAAAGCCCAACGATCAATTCTACGGCAAAAACAGTGATGAAAATGTGGTATTTGGGGTCGATTTGGACAGATTTGCGATATCCGACTTTGGATGTCGTTGACTTTACCCCTCGGTGTTTTCTTGGATGATCGTGTAATTGGTGTAATACTTCACCGAATACGGTTAGGCACCAATTTAACTCCAATAAGCGCGCCTCGTCCTCTGTAGCTGCTATCAGATTCACCAATCTCTCACTCTTCGTAATCCCCATCCACTTCACAATCAATCCACAACCAGCTTCGAGAAACTTCACTACACTCTAGAATCACCCGCTGAGCCCCAGAAATCGCATTAGCTACGCTGCGCAACCACCAAAACGACTCGTACCCTTGATAGGGCACGTCGCAAAAGTGGCGTCCGCAAACCAAGCAGCGCTCTATGATGCGCGGAAGAGAGTAGCAGGCTCGACTGGCCAGATGCTCGATGGTATTATACAAGCATCCAACTGTGAGTGTAAAGCGATAAAAAGATGATTCATTAAATCTGGTACTGACTGCAATAGTCGACCGAGACGAGGTTGACCGATTGCGAAAGAGGTTTATGAAACTCGACAAGGTAGGAGCAAACCTAGGGACATGTCCTTCCCAAAGCAATACCAAAATCAAACTGACATATCCACATAGGATAATTCTGGAACGATAGATCGCGAAGAATTCCTCACCTTACCTCAGGTCAACTCCAATCCCTTAGCTACTCGGTACTTTTTCCCTCCCTCATATCAAACATCGAATTCGTCATCCTGACAAATTCTACGCAGCATGATTGCCATATTTGACGAAGACGGCGGCGGCGACGTCGATTTTCAAGAATTCGTCTCCGGTTTGAGCGCTTTTAGCTCTAAGGGTAATAAGGAAGAGAAGCTGCGATTTGCGTTCAAGGTCTATGATATTGATCGCGATGGTTATATAAGTAACGGGGAATTGTTTATCGTGCTTAAGATGATGGTGGGGAGCAATCTGAAGGACATGCAGTTGCAACAGGTACGTTTCCAGCGGGGAGCAATAGTCCGAAGACAAAGGATACATGTTGCGGCTCAAGAAATATGGATGGGAGCTGACTCAGCTGATTGATAGATTGTGGATAAGACGATTATGGAAGCGGATACAGATCGTGATGGGAAAATTAATTTTGAGGAGTTTACGAAGATGGTGGAGAACACTGATGTTTCCATGAGTATGACGTTGGGTAAGCCGTTCAAGTCGCCCATATTTGGAGGGCCCGCTGACCATCCTCATAGATCAAATTTGATTGATACCCCTTGTGAAGCACATGTACCACATAGTCTCGGTCTACATACTGACGGCTTTTCATTATTGACGAGTTTCAATTGGCAATAGTTTTCGCAGACGGATTCACATTGTCTATATTCGCCTATCTTACTCTTTCGCTTTATCGATTCCCTACTCTTCTAGGATCTCATAACCTTTCAACGAACGCATGCATCGTCTATGCATGGAACTGCAATTTCTAGCTGGTTGAAATGATTTTTCCCACAAGCTATGCATGCCAAAGATCACCATCGTAGGCATACTTCCTTCAAGATCCACTTTGCCTATCAGTGGATTCGCATTACGTAGAGAGGATTTGGAAACCACACACCCTCCACGCAGCCCACACGTTTCTCGCCGCAGCATCTGCAAGGGAGTGGCAAGAAGTATCCATCTTCCTCGGAAATACTTGAAGAGCTGCAAAAGCTGAAGCTGAAACACATGGACATGCAAACCACCTTCCCAATTTGGACTGATATCAAACCCTTGCTACTTGGAGTGCAGGTCGAGAAGTCCAAAACGCCACAGCCGCTGCAAGGTCTGATAATCGATGGTCTGGGTCTGTTTCTGTGGATGACACATGCTATGCACACCTCACCTCTCCGTCAATGTCATTTTGACGCGCTGTCAGCCTCGTGATTATTCTATCTGTGTGAAAGCTGCATGCCTCTCCTTACTTTGGCCTGTGTTTCGCATAGATTGTCTGTACTTGCGGGGGTCCTTATCCGGCCGTCGGGGATCCACGGTGCATCTCCTTCTATTTCTCATGAAATCTACCGAAGTTTTCGACTCCCGGTCCTGCTCTCCTTATGTTGACCCTTGAAGTTATGATCGACATGAACAGGGCAATACGATCATGCGCACTGTCGGGGGCTAAACTCTACATCCGCTACGATGTATAGCTCTACTGATCTTCAACATGCAGTCTAGGGCATTACCGAAATTCTAGATCTGGTCACGTTCCCAAGTATTCGGGAACTAATCACCATTCACATGGGTACCGGTATCTATAGTCTGCCCTCTGCATCAAGAACCGTGACTTTGATCGCTGGTCGATCAGCTACCAGTTTTTAGGTTTGAGGTTAAGGACTGAGCTACTCTTGTTGAAACTCACACACATCGCACCCACATCCATACCCATACCCATACCCATACCCACGACTTTGTATTCGTCAGCTCTGGACTTTGCAAAAAGCCCCCTTGCATACGTGGAAGAGTCTGGACCAGCGATCTTGCTACAGCCTGATGAACGCAGCAGCGCGGCCACATTTCCCAACTTTTGGTTCCCAGTACCGTGGCGATTCTGAAACCCTTTACGCGCACAACCACCCTTCCTGGAAGTGTGGATCTCGTGACTGAATATCTGGAAACCTGAAAACCATGCCGGACCTCTTACGATTACACTAGCTATGCCCATTTTTGCTTACAGCTCACTGGGGTAAGGACAGATAATTTCGCCTGCTTGAAGCGTGGGAAATGCTTGGGAAGGGGGTGGGGGGCAGGCAGGATGTTCAATCGTGCGGAAACGCGGAAAAGAAGAGAAGAGCCGATGGATTTTGAATTTCGTCTGTATTGAACGTGCCCATTACTCGCACGCCGCAGACAGGAAAAAGATACGGCAAACCCCCCTTCCCCTTGTTCTCTCCTACGACTGGACCGGAGGCGATGATGTTTTGATATGTTTGGACCGTGGGGGGATGTAATCATAAGTTGTTTCTAAACGTGGAAAATTCAAAAACTAGAGACCTGTTGGTCTATGTTGTCTTTTCTTTTGAAAAACAGGGAGTGAAGCTGGAGTTCGATAGCCAGTTCCCTCCCATTCTTGCCACGTTGAAATAAGTGAAGAGAGCGTCTCTTCCTCTTCATTCTCGTCCCTTCCTCTTCGTCCTCGTCCCCGTCATTCTCTCCCACTCGCTTCTTCCTTTAAAAGACATCAATATAAAGGTCATCGATAATCCCCATTCAATTCTCGCTCTTCCCGATATCCCGAGAATAAGAAACGGCATCTCTTAATCCTTTTGAATCGGGGGAAGCGGGAGACGAAAGGTTTTTGTGGGGGTTTTTCCATGGGATGGACTAGATTGATTGTGAGGGCAGAATCAGGAGGAAGGGAGGTTTTCATGGGGAATGAAAGGAGGAGGAGGAGGAGGAGGAGGAGGAGGGGGGGGGAGGAAGGAAGGAAGAAGGAAAGAGAAG
>JAABUO010005063.1_pt1 | contig 15454 bp, 18 predicted proteins | sample 5559291 | NCBI WGS metagenome assembly JAABUO01 (sample SAMN10711878, study PRJNA513372) | rock metagenome | isolation source: Antarctica rocks | place: Antarctica: Victoria Land, Finger Mt sud
ACCCTCCGCCTCAACGGCGACTGGGACCGCTATTGGCACCAGCGCACGTTCCCGTCCCTCCTCGCCGCCTGACCCCAGGACTTCTGCGCGCTAACGATAATTCACGAGCCCTGCGCATTCTGGCGTGCCGCTTGACAAAGTAGAAAATATATTCTATAATGCGCCGGATGAGTAGACGACGAGCGATCAGTGCGGGACGCCGTCGCCCCAGGAGGAGACGCCTGTGAACCGAGACTACAAGCCCCCAGCCTATGCGAGCGTGTCGGCGTATATGGTGGCGCACAACGCTCAGCGCGTGATCGACTTCTTGCGGCAGACCTTCGACGCCGAGGAGCTGCGTCGATCCGATAAGCCCGATGGCTCCATCATGCACGCGGAAGTGCGCATCGACGATTCGATCGTCATGATCGCCGACGGCAGCGACAACTCTCCGGCCTTCCCGATATGGTTGCATGTGTACGTCCCCGACGTCGATGCGACCTACCAGCGGGCGCTCAAGGCGGGCGGCGTCTCCGTGCAGGAGCCGGCCCAAAAGGATGATCCCGACCGCCGCGGCGGCGTGAGGGATCCGGACGGCAACACATGGTGGATCGCGACGCAGGTCGGCTGAGCAAGACCGGGATGCTGATCCTGCACATCAACCGCGAGGTCATGCGCCACGGCGGTGAAATCGGCCTGCCGCGCGACCTCTACCGCGCGACCGGCGCCACGACCCAGCACAGCCGCCTGCTCCCCGACACCTCAGGGCTCGTGAATTATTGCCATTGATGCGAGGTATCCACTGCGCTGCCCAGTGGACACCCGCCTTCGGGGCGAGTCCAAGCGCCATAGGGCGACCAGGTGTGCCGCAGGGACTGCGGCGGCTCGCTGCGCTGCCCAGTGGACACGTCGGCCGCCGATAATGCACGAGCCCTGCCCGACAACTGACCCAAGGAGCCGTGTATGTCAGGCGCGTCTACAATGGTCTATGGGCAGCCTCAACGGGTTGACGTGGCTGGAGGCGCTGACCGACGCGAGTAAGATTGCGCGGGATTGAGCGGATTGTGTGTAGAGGAGCTGGCCCGTGCCACGTCCATCCGGTATGACGAATGGGCGCGGCGGGCGACAGGCGCCGGGATCGCCGTCCTCGCCACTGGGGTTGAAGCCCCCCGACGGACAAGGGCCGCGCCGGCCACCGTCCGCGCCCATCCGATCGTACGAGCCGCCGCCGCTGGCCGCCATCGCGCGGCGTCCGTCCTACCCCTGGTTCGTGGTGGGGACGGTCTGCGTCGGCGCTTTCATGGGACAGCTCGACGCGAGCATCGCCCAGCTCGTCCTGCCCACCCTGGAGACGACTTTCCACGCGCCCGTGAGCCTGGTGAGTTGGGTCGCGCTGGCCTATCTCCTGACGCTGGCCGGCATGCTGCCCATCTTTGGGCGCCTGGCCGACATGGTGGGGCGCAAGCTGCTCTACACCGCCGGTTTCGTCGTCTTCATCGCCGGCTCGGCGCTGTGCGGCTTCGCTCCGACGTTGTGGTTCCTGCTCGGCGCGCGCGTCTTCCAGGCCCTCGGCGCGGGCCTCTTGCAGGCCAACAGCGTGGCCATCATTACGGCGGCGGCCGGTCCGGAGCGGCGTGGGCGCGCTATTGGCATCCAGGGCGCCGCGCAGGCCATCGGCCTCTCGGTGGGTCCGGCCCTGGGCGGCCTGCTCATCCAGACGCTCGGCTGGCAGTGGGTCTTCTGGATCAACGTGCCGGCCGGCCTGCTCGGCGCGGCGCTGGGCTGGGCCATCCTGCCGCGCACGGAGGGCTTGCGGCGCGGCCAGCGCTTCGACGGGTGGGGCGCGGTGCTGCTCGCGCCGGCGTTGACGGCGCTGCTGTTGGCCATTAGCGAGGGACGCGGCTGGGGCGCCACCAGCCCGCTCTTCCTCCTGTGCGTCGCCGGTGGGGTGGTCCTGCTGGCCCTCTTCGTGTGGCGTGAGCGGGTCTTTGCCAGTCCCCTGGTCGACCTCTCGCTGTTCCGGGTGGGCGCCTTCACGGCCGGTAATGTGGCGGGTCTGCTCTCCTACGGTCTCCTCTTCGGCGTTTTCTTTCTGCTGCCGTTTGCCCTGGAGCGTGGGCGCGGCGAAACGGCGCTCGCGACCGGCCTGGCGCTGACGGCCATCCCGCTCGCCCTGGGGGTGGTGGCGCCGTTCGCCGGCGGATTCTCTGATCGGCTGGGGCCGCGCCCGCTGACCGTGGGGGGCATGCTCCTGGCCGCGTTCGCCCTCGGCGGGCTGGCCCTGGTGGAACGTGGCGCGGCCCTGCCCCTGGTGATCGTCGCCCTGGCCGCCTTCGGGGTGGGGCAGGGGCTGTTCACAGCCCCGAACAACAGCGCCATCATGGGGGCGGCGCCGCCGCAGCGGCTGGGGGTGGCCGGCGGCGTGCTCAACATCACGCGCACGCTGGGGACCAGCCTGGGCGTGGCCGTCGCCGCGCTGGCGCTCTCCTGGCGGCTCGCGGCGCGCGCCGGCCACGCCGTGAGCACGGCGCACGCGCCCCCCGGCGCCCTGCTCGGCGCGGTCCACGATACGCTGTTCCTCTTCGCGGCGCTGGGCGTGCTGGCCGCGGCGGTCTCTCTTGTGCGCGGGCGCGTGTCCGTGCGTGGACGGACGGATGTGGTCGTCGAGGGAGGCGCCTAACGCGCATAGGGTGATCGCGCACAGGCGGTCAGGCCGCACGAAGGAACCCACCTGCTATTTTGGTTAAATCAACCCAAAATGCTATGATTAAAGTAGAGTTGACCAAAATAAGGAGGGGGGACCGATGGGCGACGATGATACGCCGGTATGGGACGCGCCGGCCGCTATGGCGGACGACGTGATCGTGGGGGAGACGGAACACGACTTTCTCGCGCGCTACGACCCGCGCGCGTTCCCGTGCTTCGCCGTCACGGTCGACGTCGTTCTCGTCACGATTCATCAGGGACGGCTGGCCGTGCTGCTGATCGAACGGACCACTCATCCCAGCCGCGGCGCGTGGACACTGCCGGGCGGCTTTGTCGGCGTGACCGAGGACCTGACGCATGCCGCGTGGCGCACCTTGGCCCGCGAGACGGGCGTGCGGACTTTGCCGCCTGGGACACATCTCGAGCAACTAGCCACGTACGGCCGACCGGGACGCGACCCGCGCACGCGCGTGGTCTCGGCGGCGTATCTGGCGCTCACGCCTGACATCGCGCCGCCTCCATCGACGGCGCGCGGCGGCCGGGTGCGCTTCTGGCCCCTGGCCGACCTGGCGGGGGACGACGCGCCGCCGCTCGCCTTCGACCACGCCACGATCGTGCATGACGGCGTGGAGCGGGCGCGGGCCAAGCTGGAGTACACGACTGTCGCCCTCTCATTCGTCGAGGAACCATTCACCCTTGCCGATCTACGCCATGTCTATGAGACGGTGTGGGGCGCCGCGCTCGACCCGTCGAACTTCCGGCGCAAGGCGCTCGACACGCCCGACTTCGTGGTCCCGCTTGGCGACGCGGCGCGACGCGAGCAACGCGGAGGCCGGGGGCGGCCCGGCGAACTGTATCGCAAGGGCACGGCGTATCGGCTCGACCGCGTGATCGCGCGGCCCCCTGTACCGTCACACACACCAGACGGACCCGCGGACGCGGAGCGCCATATGGACGATAGCCAGAGAGGAGATGGACGATGACTAACACGGAGCGCCTTGGATACGCGATTGGTACGCTGCTATCGCTCGTCTTGATCGTTGGGTCTCTCCTGCGGCGCTTGCCGCTCGACATCACCGAAGTGCTGGGCTTCGTCTCGGGCGCGTGGGGCGTCTGGCTGACCGTCAAGGAGAACGTCTGGAACTGGCCCATCGGCATCGCTAATAGCGCGTTCTTCCTTGTTCTATTCGTCCAGGGGCGCCTGTTCGCCGACTCCGGCCTGCAGATCGTCTACATTGTCCTCGGCGTCCTCGGCTGGTATTGGTGGCTACGCGGGGGCGCGCACAAGACCGCGCTGCCTATCGCCCGTATCGGTCCGCGCCATGCCGCCGTCTTGGCGCTCGTCATCGCCACGGCGACCGCGATTATGACGGCTGGGCTCGCGCGCGTCGACGACGCCGCGCCGTTTTGGGACGCGCTGACCACGGCGCTCAGTCTCGGAGCCCAGTACCTGCTGACCCGTAAGCTGATCGAGAACTGGCTGCTGTGGATAAGCGCCGACGTCATCTACGTCGTGCTCTATGCGTACAAAGGTCTCTACTTGACCTTGTTTCGCTACGCTATATTCTTCGCTATGTGCGTCGCGGGCCTCGTCCAGTGGCGGGCGTCCCTGTGTGTGACGCGCGGCGGCGCGGACGGAGCGCTCGTGGGCAAGCCCGGGGTGGCGGCGCCAGATATGGAGGCGCGCCGTGCCTGATGTCCCTTTCAAGACCGGCCTGGTCATCGGCAAGTTCTATCCGCCCCACCGCGGCCACTCCTACCTCATCGACGTGGCGCAATCTCACGCGGCCCACGTCATGGTCATCGTCTGCGACGCGGCGGGTCAGGCGATCCCCGGCCGCTTGCGGGCGCGCTGGCTGCGCGAGTCGCACCCGGACGTAGAGGTGCGGCGCATCGACGATATCTACCCGCCCGATGACTCACGGGTCTGGGCCGAACAGACGTTGCGCTGGCTCGGCTACGCGCCCGACGCCGTCTTCACGTCCGAGGACTACGGGGATGTGTACGCCGCGCTGATGGGCTCCACGCATGTGAAGGTCGATCAGGCGCGCCTCGCCGTGCCCTGCTCTGGCACGAGTATCCGCGCCGATCCACTGGCTTGGTGGGAGTACATCGCGCCGCCCGTGCGCGCGTACTACTGCCGGCGCGTGTGCGTGGTGGGGGCCGAATCGAGCGGCACGACGACGCTCGCGGCGGCGCTGGCCGCCTATTACGACACGGTGTGGGTCCCCGAATACGGGCGGGAGTATGCCGAGGCCAAGATGCGGCGTCCGGCCGACGCGCAGTGGCGCACCGAGGAGTTCGTGCACATCGCGCGCGAGCAATGCTGGCGCGAAGACGAGGCGGCCCGGCTTGCTAATCGGATAGTGATCTGCGACACCGACGCGTTCGCCACGGCGATCTGGCACGAGCGCTACCTGGGGGCGCCGGCGCCCGCGGCGGCCGCGATCGCGGCGACGCATCGCCCCGACCTGTACGTCCTCACCGACGTCGACATTCCCTTTGTACAGGATGGGACGCGCGACGGAGAGCATCGACGGGTGTGGATGCATAATCGTTTTATCGAGGAGCTAACGGCATGGAAGCGCCCCTACATCGTCGTTTCGGGATCGCGCGACGCGCGCCTACGCCTGGCCGCCGCGGCGATCGACCGCGTTCTCACGCATCATGGGCAGTCGCTATCACGACAAGGGGATGCTCCGTGACCTCGCTCTCACTAATGCGGTAAGCGCGCACGGAAGGCTGGTCGGGCTCTTGCAGCGAGACGATGACGTAGTAGGCTTCGGGGTAGAAAGCGAGGCGGCGGTCCGTGGCCGAGGGGTAGGCGGGCGTGTGCGTGTGCGAGTGGTAGATCACGAGTAAGTCCCAGTCGTTGTCCCACATCTCCCGCATTGCCTTGAGTTGGTCCTGGGCGTTGGCCGTATATCGTAACACGCTGGGGTTGTCGTTGCGCAACTCGTAGCGCTTGATGGCCTTCCCGCCCGCGCCGGCGATGAGCCCGCAGCACTCCTGCGGCGTAAAGGCGTGCGCGTGCCGCACTATCGCGTTGACATAAGAACGCGGCAGCGTCAACGCGTCTAGCTCCGCTTTTCCCACGCTTACCACCAGATCGCCCCTTCCATTGACTACTATTACGCGGGCATGGGGCAGGCGAACACGATATCCTCGACGGTCTTGATGGTGGCGTGCGCGCCGCAGGCGGGGCACTCGGGGTCACGGCGCAGCTTGAGTTCGCGGAACGAGGTCTCCAGCGCGTCGTAGAGCAACAGCCGGCCGATCAAGGGCTCACCGATGCCCAATATGAGCTTGATGGCCTCGACCGTCTGTAGTGAGCCGATGATACCGGGCAGCACGCCGAGCACGCCGGCCTCGGCGCACGAGGGCGCCATCTCGGAAGGGGGCGGCTCGGGGAAGAGGCAGCGGTAGCAGGGACCCTGACCCGGCGCGAAGACCGTCACCTGCCCTTCGAAGCGGAAGATGCTGCCGTGCACGACCGGCTTGCCCAGGATCACACTGGCGTCGTTGAGGGCGTAGCGCGTGGGGAAGTTGTCGCTCCCGTCCACGATCACGTCGTAGTCCGCGATCAGATCGAGCACGTTCTCGGCCGAGAGGCGGACACGATGCTCGACGACCGTCACGTCGGGGTTGAGCGCCTCGATCGTCGCGCGCGCCGACTCCGTCTTGAGTTGGCCTAGGCGCGCCGTATTGTGCAGAATCTGGCGCTGCAGGTTCGACGCGTCGACCGTATCGGTGTCCACGAGCCCAAGCGTGCCGACGCCGGCCGCGGCGAGGTAGAGCGCCGCCGGCGAGCCCAGGCCGCCCGCGCCGATCAGCAGGATCTTGGAATCGAGCAGCTTGAGTTGGCCGGCCTGGCCTACTTCGGGGATCAGCAGGTGGCGGCTGTAGCGGTCGCGCTGGGCGTCGGTCAGCGTGCGCGGGACCGCGTAGGGCAGGCCGGCGTTCTTCCAGGCGCCGAAGCCGCCCGCCAGAGACGCTACGTTGGTGTAGCCCATCTGTTGCAGCGAGCGCGCGGCGAGGGCCGAGCGCGTCCCGCCGGCGCAGTAGACCACTACCGGCTCGTCGCGCTCGGGTACGGCGTTCTCGATCTGGAGCTCAAGGAAGCCGCGCGGGATGTGTACGGCGCCCGTGATGGCGCCCTCCTCGTACTCGTCGCGCTCGCGCACGTCGACCAGACGCGGCGGGTTGTCACCCGTGAGCGCCCGGCCGGTCTCATCGATCGTGACCTCGTCGATCTGACTCTTCACGCTTTGCAGCAGTTGAGGAAACGTTTGCGCCATCTGTTTTGTCTCTCCCCCCATCGTCGCGCGCCAAAGCGCGCCATGCCGATCGGATTCATTATGTAGCCGCTTGCTATTGTATAGTGTACCGCACTGCTCTTTTTAGTGATACCATTGCAAGTATGGGGTATAAAGACATGGCAAACGTGGAATATTTGGCAGACGTGACAGATGAGTATCAGGTCTGGGACAGTGAGCGCATCCAAGCCGCCCTTGCTGAGATGCAAGAGATGATTAAGGCCGCATACCCAACGACCACTTTCCAAATTTATCGCGGCGAGGATCCCGAGGGGGTGTATCTCAGGGCAATAGTCGACGTCGATGATACGAACGACGTGATGGACGTGTTCATGGACCGCCTCGTCGACATACAAATCGAGGAACGGCTCCCTGTCTACGTCGTCCCGGCGCACACACCTGAACGGGTGGCCCGCCTCGTCGCCGAAGCAACGCGGCGCCGCGAGCAAATCGTCGTGTCCGAGTAGTCGCGGGAATCAGTTTAGTGCAGCAGTAGCTCGCGCTTCTCCAACAAGAACCCCGCGAACACGGCCAGCACGCCGACATAGACAATCTCGACGGCTAATCCAGCCAGAGCCGGCCAGTCAAAGCTCCCGCCGACGCCGGTCGTGAAAACGGTCGAGACGGGCCGCAGGGGCAGCCGCGTGAGTTGTAGCAGCGCTGATAGGATGGCCGGCAGCCGGACCGCGTCGTAAGCGGGGACGAGGGCGGCGAGAAGCCAGGTCAGAAAGGCGATCAGCAGGCGGCGCGAACCGATCGGCGCGCAGAGCGTTACGGTCAATGCGGCCAGTACGATGCAATCGGCCGTCAGGGCGGTCAGTCCCACCAGGATGGGGCCGAGGGTGGGGTGTACGATGCGCTCCGTTCCCACGGCCAGCGCCACCGCCAGCAGGCCATCGAGGACACGCAACGTCGCCGCGGCGAGCATCAGCCCCCGACTGTAGGCGCCGCGCGCGGGGAGACGAGCCAGCACAAGGTACGTACGCGCACTGGCGGCGGGCCGCGCCAGGATGACGGTTCCGAGCACGGCGACAGCGCCCAGGGCCAGGCCCACGCCCCCGTAGAACGACGCCGTAGTAACGCGGAATGGGTAGCACAGGGCTACGAGCGCGACCACAACCGCCACCACGTCGAACAAGATCCAGCCGCGCCGGACGTAGCTCTCCAAGGTGAGCCGCGCTACGGTGACACTGGGCCGCCGCCACAACTCGCTGGACTTTGACTGATCGCGTACACCGGCCGCTATCGCGCTCATGAGACCTCCTTCTGCTTCCTATTTCTTTCCCGTCGCGTCCAGATACACGTCCTCCAGGGTGCGGCGCGCCGGGTTGAGCGAGTGGATGGGCGTTCGCGCCGCCACGAGCGCGGCCAAGACATCCGCCTGGTCCGGCGCCGCGACGCGCAGCCGGGCGCCATCAGCGGCGGTGATCCGCGCGTCGAGACCCAGCCGCGCGACGACCTCCCCGGCCGGTTCTCCTTCCTCCAACACGATATCGACGACATCGCCCGACGCGTCCGCGCGCACGAGATCGGCCAGCGCGCCGGCGCGGACGAGGCGGCCATGACTCAGCACGCCGACCTCGTCGCAGAGCGCCTCGACCTCGGCAAGGTCATGCGAGCAGAGCAGAATCGTCACGCCCTGCGCGCGCAACCCGGCGATGGTCCGGCGTACCGACCACTGGCTGTAGGGGTCGAGGCCGCTCGTCGGCTCGTCCAGTACGAGCAGTCGCGGGTCGGCGAGCAGGGCCTGGGCAATGCCGAGGCGCTGCGCCATACCCTTGGAATACGTGGCGATGCGCACGTTGGCCGCGCCGGTTAGGTCGACCCGCGCCAGCACGGCGTCGACGCGCCGCCGGTTGTCCGCGCCCCACAGCCCAGACAGTTCGCCCATATAGGTGAGGTAGCGCCGCGCGGCCAAGCGCAACTCGGGGTACGGACGCTCGTGTAGGTAGCCGATACGCGGGTGGGCGCGCCGGACCTCCGTCTCGCCGAGCACGCGCAACTCCCCGCTGGTCGGAAAGATGAAGCCCATCAGCAGACGCACCAACGTCGATTTGCCCGCGCCGTTCTCGCCGAGCAAGCCAAAGCTGGCGCCCTGGGGAACGGTTAGGGTCAGGTTGTCCAGGGCGACCGCGCCCGTAGCGTACACCTTGGTCAACCCATCGCACGCGACCGCTCCTGCCACTTGCGCCACCCCTCCCATCGCCACCATCCTCGCCAACTTCGCTAGTCTATGCAAAGGCTATCTAGGTATTGATAGCGTACAGGGAATAGACGGCGTTGTCAATCCCCACATGCATGCATATTGGGCCGCGCTGGTTGTGTGGGCGATGCTGATGGGCGTGGGCGTTATAGAGGTGCTACTATTGCAGGTATGATGGTCGCGGATTTAGTCCAGGACGACGCGCGTATCCAGGCCGCGCTCGCTGAATTGCGAGGCATGATCGAGGCCGAGTTCCCGACAGCTACTTTCCAGATCTATCGGGGCGAGGACCATGAGGGGACGTATCTCCAAGCAACAGTCGACGTCGATGACACGGACGACGTGATAGACGTGTTTATCGATCGCCTCGTCGACATGCAAATTGAGGAACGACTCCCTGTCTACGTCGTCCCGGTGCATACGCCGGAGCGGGTGGACCGACTCATCGCCGAAGCAGCGCGTCGCCGCGCGCAAACCGCGGCGTCCAAGTAGTCGTGGGAGTCAGTTTGGCGCCATGCTCATCGTGATGAAAAGGAGTTGGTAGGGGTGGGACCGGACGCGGATAGAGGTGGGGCGCGTATGGCGGTGGGCGCGATGGGCGCGCGGCGCGTGGTGGTGAAGCTAGGCAGTTCGTTGCTGGCGGGTCCCGACGGGCTACTCGACACCTCGTTCATCGCCCGTGTGGCGCGCGGTGTGGCCGCGCTGCGGGGCGACGGGCACACCGTCCTGCTCGTGTCATCGGGCGCCGTGGCCGCCGGCCGCGCCGGCCTGCCCGATGTCGCGGCGCGTCTCGATATCCCCGCCCGCCAGGCCCTCGCCGCGGTGGGGCAGCCGCGCCTGATGCAGGCGTACGCCCACGCCTGCGCGCGCCATGGCCTTGTGGTAGCGCAGGCGCTCCTGACGCAGGGCGACGTGGCTGGCCGTGGCGGCTACCTCGCGGCGCGCACCACCCTGCTCACCTTGCTCGAGCGCGGCGTCGTCCCCATCGTCAACGAGAACGATGTCGTAGCCGACGAGGAGTTACGCTTCGGGGACAATGACCGCCTCTCCGCCGTCGTCGCCGCGCTGGTCGACGCCGACCTACTGTTGCTGCTCAGCGACGTCGCGGGTCTCTACGACCGCGATCCCCGTCACAACCCCGCCGCGCGCCCCATTCCTCACGTCGCCCGTGTCGACGACGCGGTCATGGCGCTGGCGCGGCCGTCATCGTCGGGGCTGGGCACGGGCGGGATGGTGACCAAGCTGCAGGCGGCGCGGCTGGCCACGGCGGCGGGCGTGACCACGGTGATCGCGGCCGGCCGCGCGCGCGACGTGATACGGCGCGCCGTCGCCGGGACAGTCCCCGGCACGACCTTTACCGCCGACTCGCGCCCGGCCGCCCGCCGGCGCTGGCTGCGCGCGCGCTTGGGCGCGCGCGGCGCCTTGACGGTCGACGAGGGCGCCGCCGTCGCGCTCCAGCATGGCGGCAATTCGCTGCTCCCGGCGGGTCTACGCGCGGTCGCGGGCGGCTTCAAGCGCGGCGACCCCGTCGACGTGCTGCGTTCCGACGGCACGCCCATCGCGCACGGACTCGCCAACTACGACGCGGCCGACCTGGCGCGCCTGCAAGGACGCCGCTCCTCCGAGATCGCCGCCACGCTGGGCTACCACTATGGCGACGAGGCCATCCACCGCAATAATTTGGCGCTGCTGTAGGCTGGAAGGGTGTAGGGGCGTATTGCTATACGCCCGGCGTATAATGAGCGTAAAGAGTTGACTACTGATGATAGCTGAAGGCTAAGTGCTGATATGGCAAGTGCGACGCAGACGACGATACGCGCGGTCTCGCGGGACAGCGGGCCGCTCACGCTGGACGAGGTGGCGGAGCGGGTGCGACAGCAGCGGCCCGTCACGATGAAGAACCCCAAGCAGACGATCAGCAACGCGCTGGCGAGCGACCCGCCCAGCCAGCCAGCCGGCGCTGGGCGCTATGTCTATCTGCCCACGTTTGTGCGCGGCGCCGCCGCAGTATCCTAACCTGGGACGGCGACGAGGAAGAAGATGACGACGGCGACGATTTTTAACCAGGGAGGCGCCAGGTGACGACCGTACGGGAATCCACCCACGATAGGGCGACGCTAGAGCAGGCCAATACCATGCCCATCGCGCCGGATGACCTCGTCGCGGCGGCGGAGGCGGCGCGCGCGGCGTCGCGAACCCTGGCGCGCGCGAGCGGCGCCGCACGGCGCGCCGCGCTGGAGGCTATCGCCGCCGCGCTTGAGGAGTCCGTCGCGGACGTCATCGCCGCGAACGCCGCCGACGTGACGCGGGCACGGGCGGCCGGCGTGTCGCCCGCGACGATCGACCGCCTGACGCTGACGCCTGAGCGCGTGGCCGGCATCGTGGCCGCGTTGCGCGTCACGGCCGATCTGCCCGATCCGCTCAACCGCACGTTGGAGGGGCGTACGCTCCCCAATGGGTTGCGCGTGGAGCGGCGCACCGTGCCGCTGGGCGTGCTCGGCATCATCTACGAGGCGCGCCCCAACGTCACCGTCGACGCGGCCAGTCTGTGTCTGATGGCGGGCAACGCCGTACTGCTGCGTGGCGGCTCCGACGCGCTGGCGACCAACGCGGCGCTGGTGGCGTCGATCCACCGGGGCCTGGAGCGTGTCGGGTTGCCTGCCGCGTTGGTCTACCTCGTGCGCGACCCCGCGCGCGACTCCGTGACGCGCCTGCTCGGCCTGCGCGGCCTGCTCGACGCGGTGATCCCGCGTGGCGGCGCGGGGCTGATCCGCCACGTCGTGGATCACGCCAAGGTCCCCGTGATCGAGACGGGCGCGGGTGTTTGCCACACCTACGTCGATGCCGCGGCCGATCTGGAGGACGCGCTGGCGATCGTCGACAACGCCAAGACGCGCCGCCTGAGCATCTGCAACACGCTGGACACCGTGCTCGTCCACGCGTCGGTCGCCCCCGCGTTCCTGGCCGCGCTCGGCGCGCGCTGGGCCGCGGCGGGGGTGGAGTTGCGCGCCGACGCGCGTGCCCTCTCCCTCTTGCCGCCGAGCGCCGCCGTGCGGCGCGCCGGCGACGAGGATTGGGGCACGGAGTTCCTGGCGCCTGTCGCCGCCGTGGGCGTGGTGGACAGCCTGGACGCGGCGCTGGAGCACATCGCGCGGCACGGCTCAGGCCACTCCGAGGCCATCGTCACGCGCGATCTCGTGGCGGCGGAGCGCTTCCTCGACGAGGTCGACGCCGCGGCCGTCTACGTCAACGCCTCGACGCAGTTCACCGACGGCGGCGAGTTCGGGCTTGGCGCCGAGATCGGCATCAGCACGCAGAAGCTACACGCGCGCGGCCCTATGGGTTTGGAAGCGCTGACGACCTACAAATGGCTCGTGCGCGGCAACGGGCACACTCGGCCCTGAAGACGGGCCGGTCGCAATATGAGTGAGGGGACGATACGCCATGGTCACGCGCGCGAGACCTTCCGAGATCGACTGGTCGACCTTTCCAGAGAGTGATGGAGAGCCGATGGCTGAAACGACCGCCCATGCCATCCAGATGGTCGATCTGCAATGGACGCTGCAGACGCTGTTCGCCATGCAGAGACGCGACACGCGCACGGCCGTCGGCGGGAACCAATTGATGTACTATAACGAGCGCGACGGCCGTGAGCATGTCTCGCCCGATGTGTACGTCATTTTCGACCGTAAACCGCCCCCGCCGCCGAGTTGGAAGACGTGGGTCGAGGGCAAATTCCCCGACATCGTGTTCGAGATCACCTCGCCGAACACGCATGCGCAGGACCTGAGCGTCGCGCCCAAGGGCAAGCGGCGGCTCTACGCCGAGTTGGAGGTGGGGGAATACTACATCTACGACCCGTTGCAAGAGACAGCCCCCTGGTTCATGGGGTTCGAGTTGCGCGACGGGCGCATGGAGCCGTTGCTGGCGCGGCCGGACGGGGGGATCTACAGTCCGCTGCTGCGGGCGGAGTTGCGGCCGGTGGCGATGATGGAAACGACACGGCGGCCAGCCGGGACGTGGCTGCGGGTGATCGATCCGCGGACAGGCGAACCCATTCCTATCGCCGAGGAGGAGCACGACGACCTCCACGTTGTGCGCGGGCGTCTGACCGCGACGCAAGGGCGTCTGACCGAGACGCGCGAGGAGGTGACCGCGCTGCGGGGGGAGGTGACCACGACACGGGAAGAATTGACCGAGACGCGCGAGGATGTGGCCGCGCTGCGAGAGCAACTGGCCGCGCTGGAGCGCCGTCAGGACCCAGGAACGCCGCCCCCATAGAGCGACAACTGTCTCAAGCCTCACCCCACGGTCTGCCGTCAAGGAAGGCTCGGATTATGGCGCTCGAGTGCGCCAGATACGCGCGTCCCCAGGGCTGGTCGTCGGGGGACGGCCAACTCATGATCCAGTTGACGAAATCGACCACCCGTATCGCCAGGAACGTTTCCAGATACTGTTCATCGCGCTCTGTCAGCGCGTACTCGCCGCGATACCCCTGTAAGAAAGCCGCGCGCAAGGGCGCGTAATCCTCCCGTCGCCGCAGCGCGAACAGCGTGACGGCCATGTCGAAGAGGTAGTGGCCGAACCCGCACTCGTCGAAGTCTATGGCATGGACATCCTGGCCCTCGAAGAGGTAGTTTCCCTGATGTAGGTCGGAATGGATCATCCCGAAGACCCGCGGCCCCTCCCCCAGCGCGCGCATCACGCCGTCGGCCTGCCGAGCCAGTGCGGCGAAGACAGCGAGGTCAACCGCGTCAAACACGCGATCACGGTTGGCCGGGCCGAGCACCGACGCCGCGCCGAACAGCCGCTCCCAATCCCAGCGGGGGCGCGTAAACCCGGACGGAGGTGCGAAGGCCGCCGCGTGCCGGTGCATGCGCCCCATAAACCGGCCGACCCGTTCCAGGCGCAGGGGAGTCAGGCCGGCCGAGAAGCGCCGGCCCGGTACCCACGCCGATAGGACGCAGCGCCACGCCTCGGTATCTTCGGCGTGAGGCGCCTCGGCTATGAGCGCGCCGTCGTCCGCCGAGATCGGGTCGGGGACGACGAGACCGGCGTCGTGGCGCAGTGAGCGCACCCACACCAACTCCGACATGATGGACGGCGTGTCGTGGGCGCCTACATACCCACCGCTCGCTGGCTGGTAGATCCGCAGCACGAAGCGGCGTCGCGGCTCTGTCCCAGGCGTGGAGGGAGCGTCGACGCGGAATACGGCGTTGACGGCCTGTCCGAGGAGCGTCAGGCGCGCGCCCGTCAAACCGTACCGCGAGAGGGCAACGTCGGCCACATGCCGCTTGTGGCGGGCTGCGATCCGCTGCGACGTGTGTAGCTCCGCTTGCGTCATGTGCCCTCATCCACTTTCGTTAGCCTCGTTTAGGTGTGGGTGGCGTCGAGGATAATCACGCCGCCCGGTTCAGTGAGCGTGCGTCCTTTCGTCGCTTGTACCTCGCCGCCCTCGTCCACGACGAAAACGCGTCCGGTCCGGCGATCGGCGGCGATCGCGATTGGGCTGACACCGGCGGGTATGGTCTGGATGAGCGCGCCGTTCCCGGCGTCAAGCACGGCCACGGCGCCATGGCCGCTGAAGCTACCGTCGCCGGTGGTAGGGCCAAGGCTCGTCGCGTAAACACGCTGGCGCGCTTCGTCTACGGCCAGTATCCCATTTCCGCTCGCGATGGCGTTCTGACGGTCGTCGGTACAATCGAGCCTGGTTGTACGTAGCAGCGCCCCGTTGATGCTGTTGAGTACGGCCATGCCGTCACAACTGCTGCGCACGAAGAGGCGGCGCGTTGTGGCGTCGATGGCTTCCTCGACGACATCCATACCAACGTTGACGACGCGGAGCAACCGTCCGCTCCGCGCGTCGACCATGCGCACGAGGTTGGGACCGCTGTCGTCGTTGCCGAAGGCATGGCCGCTGGCGTCGTCGATAAGGAGTGGTCCGCTGCCCACGAAGACACTGCCGAGCAGCGTGCCGTGCCTTGTGTCGATCAGCTGGGCGACATCGGTGCTATTTATGACTCGACTGTTGTGATTTGACGGGCACTGGATGATCATGTCGGCGCCAGGCCCTGGTGTTTGGCAAACAAAGAGGTCAGCACGTCCTCGATGGTGACGCCACCGAGGAGACGGTCATGCGTATAGAGCAGCAGTTTCTGGAGCAGGGCTTGCGCTTGCTGGCGACACACCTCCCCGCTGGTTCGGATGGGGGTTGTTCCTTGAGCCAGTGGCGGCGGGAGGCAGGCCAGGT